>Ga0308156_1002660_pt1 | contig 15290 bp, 14 predicted proteins | sample PhyAR2_FD_201041 | JGI IMG/M metagenome (GOLD analysis project Ga0308156, IMG submission 201041) | Phyllosphere microbial communities from UC Gill Tract Community Farm, Albany, California, United States - DLSL A.R2 | ecosystem: Host-associated > Plants > Phyllosphere > Unclassified | place: USA... | reverse complement strand
AACATTCAATTCGTTTGCAGCTTTTGTAAAACTGAGGTGGCGTGCGGCTGCCTCGAATACAATTAAGCTGTTCATTGGCGGCAATGGCTTAATTTTCATGGACACTCCTAATTTGTCCTATTTCCTTAAAAACTCTTTTCCAATTCGAGTTCTTTTATTCCGCTATTTACTATGAAAATTGTCTTTTGAACATACTAATAGCGAATAAACCAGATATTCTCGGCATAAATGGTTTGAATTTCTTCAATTATGATCCATTTCTCAGGAAAGCCCTAAAATCTCATAAATATAATTTAATAAAAAGTGAGTAAAAGTATTCTATCTATGAGTTTTTCTCATTTGAATTTTATTAAAGAAGTGACTCCTGAAGAATTAAAATTTTAATCAATAAAGAAAATAATTTTTTGTTTGACGTAGTTTGACAAATTCAATGCTTCAAAATTCAGTCAAGGCCTTTCTATATCTAGTTTTTCAAAGAAATTAAAGATAACCGCCGTCAAACAAAAAGCTAAGTTTTTTGCTTTACGTGGCTTTACGAGATGGAGGTTTAGAAAAACTAAAACCCTACTGACCCATAGCGTACGGTGTATTTTTCATAAAACGCTGTAAAGCAAAATTTACTTGGACGTACTTGGACAGGTTTAGATAAATATACTTTCTAGAAATCTGCTTCATCCATTGATATACATAGCTTATAGAGCATTTTAAATTATCTTCGATGGCTAAGCCGTCCAAGTAATTACTTAGATGTACTTAGATAGAATTGAATAAAAATCATGTTTTTGCTTTACGTAGCTTTACGAGATGAATATTTGAAAAAAGCTACGAACCCTTATGGCACATAGCTTACGGCGTATTTTATATAAATGGACGTAAAGCAAAATTACTTAGACGTACTTAGACAGAATTGAATATAAATCACGCTTTTTGTTGTACGTAGCTGTACGAAATCAAAACTATAAAAAAGCCGAAATCATTGCCCTGCCTAGCATAGATGCTATTTTCAAAAAATATTGTTGTACAGCTAAAAGCTCTATTACTGGATAAATAACTAAAGATTAAATTTTAAAATGCTATTTTACGTTGATGTACGTTGATGAAATTCAACTTTTCTAATCTATTAAAATTGCCTGCAAACTTTGCTATATAAAACTTTGAGACGGGTCTTCTGTTTTTTAGGAGTTCTATATCAACCTAACTTGCAAACCCTTCATATACACAAAAAGCAGAAGCTTCCTTGACGTACCTTGACGAAATTCAATTTTTTAAAGCTTGTAAAAAGAGTCTGTAACTATTGGTATATAAGAGATTTAAAAGAAAAATAGTCAGCTTTATTACAGTAGTCTGTCAAGGTAAATTGCAAGTACTTCGTATAAGCAAAAATTAGAAGTTTCCTTGATGAAATTTCAATTATCAAAAATAGATGAGATGTATTGTTCATGAACCTTTGAGAGCAATTTAATGATCTTTCTATAAGTTGGCCATCAAAGAAATGAGAAGTGATTTCGAGTTAAAGTTTTCACTTTTGTTATACGTAGTCATACAAAATCTAAAAATGAATTTGTAGTTATTACTCTTACGTAGTCTTACGAGATGGTATTTGCCAAAAATGACGTAAAGCTTACAATCTATAGGTTATAACCTATTTTACTGATATCCAAAATTATAGCGCCGTAAGACTAATTTTTTACCAGAAGTAACTAGATAAAATTCTTAATTAAAAAGAAATGTTAACGTCTCAATCTGTCGCCTCATCTTTAAATATTCATATAAAGCCATATATATGAAATGTAAGACTATGTATAATGCCTTGCCTTTCGAGAATGGTTGCTATAAACATTAAGCAATAATTACAACTCTCGATAGCCATTTAGGCTCAGTGTGGACTGTTTTTCCGCATTTATTTATAGGAGGTACAGCATGACTCATTCTGCACTTCAAGTTGCCAGTAAGATGATTGAATTGGGTTCAAAAAAAGATCCTGTTCAAAAATATACACCTATGCAACTCTTAAAATTAGTCTATATTTCACATGGTTGGATGCTAGCTCTTTTTAACCGCCCTTTATTTCTTGAAAAAGTTGAAGCATGGAAGTATGGGCCTGTTATACCTGAGCTATATGAGTGTGTGAAACATTATAAAGCCAGCCCAGTTAATGAAATTAATGTATCTGTACTTGATGATTTTGATGCACAAGAGTTAGGTGTTATTGACTATGTTATCAATGCTTATGGGCACATTGATGGCATCACTTTATCTCAGATTACTCATGCTCCTAATACACCATGGTCTATGACTTATGATCATGTCGATTGGGGAAATACAATTTCGGATAACTTAATTTCGAATCATTATAAATTGTTGCTTGAAGATTTAAAAAGTAAGGCAAAACAGAAAAATCCGAGTTAAATCATATAAAGATGAATCAACAAAGAAGTCATGACAAAAGCTCGGATGATCTTAGTTTCCTCATTAGCCATATTGATTTGGTTGATGAGGAGATTAAACAATGGGTATCAGAGAATCCTGATAAAGAAAAAGCTGTATTAGAAGATACTACTCTCAATAGTTCTCACTATAAAAAGATTACTCATGAAGACTTAGATCGTAGACAGAAACTATTGCATGAGAATCAAAATCAAAAAATTAGAATTCAGCATCTTCATTATTTATTCATACTCACAATTATTTGGATTATTTTTATTTGGGTGATTCTTATTTTTCAAGGGTTTAAAGGCTACCCATTTCAGCAAACATCAAAAATTTATAATTTCCTAAAATTCCACCTTTCAGATACTGTTTTAATTGCATTTATGACAACTACTACAACTACTGTGCTTGGTTTATATGGTATAGGAGCATACTGGCTGTTCAAAGGCAACAAAGTAAATAAAGAGACTAATGCTGATACAGAAAATAGCTCTGAAGAACCAAAATAAAAAAACTATCAAAGGGGCCTATAAGCATCAAAGCAACTGCAATACACCAACTCTAGTCTCAGTAGCTTACGGATCTATATCAACCAGGTATAGTATTAAGATCCAAATACAATTTTTTCTCGTAAAAATTCTTTAATCTGGAGCTAACCAGGCATTTAATGGACCCACATACTTATTGATTCCACATGTAAATGATTCTTGGTGATAGGGTGCTCCTTGATAGAGAATATAATCATTTGTTACTTCCAACTCTTTATAAACTTTATTATCTGTAGCACAACTATACAATAGAGCTATACCAATCTCCTTGCCTAGCTTTGATGCTCTTACCGTTATATATCCACCAGATTTAATAGGTTGTCCGAAAGTATGACACTGCCATCCATTATCTCTGAGTTTTTTTACTATTTCATCATTCATTTTAGATGAAAGTATTGCTGAGCGTCCCAACCAACCATCATCAGAGGCTGTGGGATTAAAAGGTAAACTGTTCTGAATCTGTAATTGCTGCAAAATATGATTTTTCATAACCTGTAAACTTAAGCACGCCATGACATCATTATGAAAAGACTTAGATCTTGAATCTGGTTCTGGTGGAAAAATAGAAAGATTTGACTCTTCTAGTGCAAAACACTCAATAAATGCTAATGCCTGAATTAGTCCCATAGCCCGGAAAAAATTGGAAGGATTTTGCCAAATCTGAGATTTAGCATGAGCAAAAAAATGTCTATTGAAACCGGATGTATTATTATAATTTTCTGTATTTTCATAAAAACTATTTTGAAGCCAATTTCCGATCAACTCAATTATTCTAATACGCTCATTCATGACCTTTAATACATTAAGCTGTATATATTCATCAGGAATCCAATCAGCAAATGATATATATTCTTTTGTGATATTCTCTCTTGCACGCTTAATACAATGTTGAACTTTAGATTTTAAATCTAAATTTTGGCCACTATCCCCAATAATTGAATTCAATATGTCTTCAACAATAGGGATTAACGATGCTACAGCCGTCACTCTCATTCCACTATAAAATGCTAATATAGATTCCGTAATAACCGGAACATGTTTAGCAATAGTTATAGAATTAGGTAAAGTCTGAACAGTGATTGGGACTATATTTCCAAAGTTATATACTGATGGAAAAAACTCTTTAAAGCGCTCTTGAAGCTGGACCTTGTTAAGTTTTTCATTATCTCCAATTTTTAATCCTACAACATCAAAACCATATTTTATAACTTCCCTGTTCATGAATACTGGTACAAACCAATCAACTTCTCTCCAGAAATTCTCCTCTTTTTCAAATGGAATAATATTATTATTATAAATATCAATTTCTGCTAATTTTAACCTCGGTAGGATTGCAGTAATATTCTCTTGAGTAGTGATTTTTATACCTTGTAAGTTTGCGTTTAAACCAAATTCAATTTCATCAATGCTTAAGAACTCTAATTTTTTTTCTGTACAACAAGCAGCAACCTCTTCTAAAGTAATAGTTGACATTAAATTTTGATTGCTAAGCTTACTCCAAACAGAGTAAAATTTTCTTTTTAAAAGCTCAGTCATAATAATCATAATTTGAGAAACATTTAATTTAGAAATTTAATATTTATTAAGTTCAATTACCAATAATATTTATTCTTTCAACACCTGCCAATAAGTCACTCCCATACCAATAAGGTTTTCCTCATCACCTTTCAGGAACTCCTTATTGGTGTGGTAGAAGTACCCTTCCTCATCTTTACCTAAGGTAATAATAGATTGGCCATATGGTGGAATCTCTTTCTTAAGAGACTTCCAACCATTCACGGCGCATCCTTCTTGTTGTTCAAGCATTATTAAAAATTCTTTCTTATTCATTGCCATTTTATTGTCCACGTATTAATGATTTAGATAAATCTGTGTAACCTCAGAAATCTGTAACCTTTTCACTTTTTTATAAGGTTACACCCTGAAAGCCTTGGCCTATAAGGCTGTAACCTAAGTAACCGTTGTAACCTCAGTTTTTTAGCCATTTCTAGAGTTCATCCAGATTATCTGTGAGTACCCTTTCATTAAATACATACATAGGAATTGCTTTAGGCATACCATCAATTCCTCTAGTGAGCTTTGTAGACTTACCATTATTAAGATGATCCAGCCATCCACGTTGTATAAGTAACTTGCCGACACGTTTAGGATTCAGCCCTTTGCAAAGCTCTTTTTTGAACTGTTCCGGATAGACCAGATATTTCTTTTCGCCGTTCTCAATCTTCCAATAACCTACTCGATTAATAACTTTATCTAGATGTTCCGCATCTGGTGTCATACATTCAAAACGACTGTTACCATGTGCTTCAAAGAAAGCTTTTATCTGAGCCAAAATTTCCAGATCTTCATAATTACCAACTCGGTCAAAGCTACCTAACCATTGTTTAAACACAGCCCGTATAGCATTAAATGCAGTGCCGACTTTCCAACCAGTTATTCCCGCTTGTGTTGCCAGTTCACCAGCTGTAGCAATCAAAGCAAATGTATTGGCTACACGGATAATATGGCCTTCTGAATGACCACCAATTAATGGCTCTCGATATTGTTCCCATAACTGTCGAGCTTGTTTAATAATTTCATTTTTATCGCTACAGAGATATTCAAGCCACGCTATACCTGCTTCGCCGTAATACATGTTTGAATGCTCTACTAACATTCTAGATTGCATTGCTCCATCTGAAGCAAAATCAATACTGTCAAACACACCATATTCTGATTGGTCTACATCAATATCAATTAAGCGGATCTCTTGTCCTAGTTTGGCCTTTTGACCATGCTTGGCCATAATATCTTTGAGTCCTTCTTCCCCACTGGATAGAAAGATAAGCTTCCAGTTAAAAGCAGGCTTAGCTGTGATTTGCTTGTTTAAACGAGCCTTACCCAATCCATTGGCCAGCATATACACAATGTTGCCTAGCTCTTTAGGATTGGCAATTTCTCCAATCTCATCTAAAGCCAAAAAGCTATCATTGTGCATATAGGCCGTATGCTCCAAAGCATTACCAGTTGCTCTCCATGTACGATAAAAACGGCTCGGTTTACCCCATACACTACAACCTAAAAATAATGCCGTTGATTTACCTTTAGATGATTTACCAACAAAGTGAACGCCTGCTCCATTCTGTTGTTCAAGTGGACCTAAAAGCTGGCCAGCAAACGCCGTGCTAATGGCACATACTAATTTGCTATGGTTCTGAGCGAGTTTAGATACCTCTTCTCTCCATTGAATTAATGTGCCGTTGCTTTGATAGCGATTATCTAAACCGTGAATAGCCTGATAGACAATTAAATCGTTATCTTTACTTTGGCCAACTTCACAATGAGGTAATACATACACTTCATCATGCCAGCCCACACGATCGACACATAAGGCCCTCTGCTCGACCGGATAACTCATCAAATAGCTTTGTAATAAGCTTCTTGCTTTAGCATCTGGCGCTATAGTCATACCTTGATAAGAAAGTGCTTTCCGTAGTTCTACGCCGTCAGATTGGAAGAACTCCATAGACACGGCTTGTAGGTGTTTAATGCCATCTGGATCGTACCATTCGAGCAACCGTCCCCATGAGGTACTGGAATTATCTCGAGTCAGAGCAACAACTTTAATTGGACTAGAGATATAACGCTTATAGTCATCTCCCTTGTTATTCGTTTCTAAAAAGTACAAACCTGTTTCTAAAAGATGAAACCGTCCATCACCCCATTTAAATGGTTTGGCCAAATGGCCTTTTGGTAAAGGTTCAGTATGAGGAAGTCTGGCAATAGCTTCCTTTAAAAATGCCGTAACTTCTTCCGGATCTTCATCTTTAGTCAGTTCGATTAGAAATTCAGTCTCGTCAATTTTCTGGTACTGGTTAATTAAGCGAACAGCAGTATTCTGCTCGAGCTTCTGGAAGGCATCATTTTTAAAATATTCAGGTCGTACAGGTAGGTAAAGCTTTTTAAATCCAGCTTGTGCCAATTGATTAATGACAAACTGGATCTGCTCAAAATCGAAAGCCTTAAGCGTTTTTGCTAAGCGTGAAGCACATAAGTTGTTGAGTACGACCAGCACTACAGATAACCCACTAGAAGCAATCTTAAAGAAAGACTCAAGGCTATAAGTAATAATTACAGGCTTGTCATGCTGTAATTCACCATAACAAGCAAACCCTCTGGCCAACCCTTCAGGAAAGACAGAAATAGTTTTTCCACTTTCCATAACGGCACATTGGATGATACTCAATTCACCGTTATAGATCGGTAGAATTAAGGGATTAGAGTATTCAACGCTATCTATCTCAACTCTATTTGGATCAATATAGATAGACTGATTTGGTCCACCAAAACGCTGGATAATTTTATGCTGAAGATATTCAGTTTGATTAGGTGTATATATCTGACAATGAGCCAAAACTTCAGTTGGTGTCATGTTTGAGGCGTCACGTTTAGTCATGCTTGTGACTCCTCATATTCTTTTTGAAACTGATCTTCTTGTGCTTTTGAAAACTCCAGATTTTCATCAATCATGCTATCTGTAATATTCAAAAGACGTTTTAAATCTTTAAATACGCTTTCTGGCACGTTATAGACTTGTTGCAGGTACTCTGCTGTTTTTTCATATTTACTACGAATGGAATCAAGCATTACAGCGAGGTCAGCAACCTGTTCATATGCCAATGCATAACCTTCAGACACATCACTAGCGTCATAAGTTTTTATAGCAAGCTCTATATGAGAATTTTTTAAAGACGAGTTGTTATTAGGCATTATGAATGCGCTCCTTTTGCAAGTTTGGAGCTTCACCATTCACGGCCAAGTGAGGGTGGCGAAGCTGAAAAGGGTTGGCCGACAGGCGCAAAAGGTCACCTGCACACCCGAAGGTGTCCCTCTCCAGCCCCGCCGTAACATGCAGGTGCATAGAGATTTTACGCACAAAAAAAGCCCGATAAGCGGACTGTGCGCCTTTTGCGATATAACCGGCCAAGGTTAGCTCATCTGCTTTCTGATGAACGTCCTTAGCATAACTAGGCACATGACAGCTTGCAAGAAGTATTGTTAAAAATATAGGTATTAGATTCTTATGCTTTTCCATAGGGTGGTTCTCCCATAATGCTGGTAAGCAATACCTGAAGGCTGCCAGCGTGCAGTACTAAGACATCCTGCACACAAAGCTTTTGCAATAATAATTCTCGAGTATCTTTAATTTCTTGAAGCTCGCCATTTATGGCGAGCATTTCAATAAACTTCATGGCTTGATTATTCACAACCAAATCTGTTTTATCTTCTTCTTCAGTAAGCGGAGCATATGAAGCTAAAACAAAACTCTTCATCTTAAGCCCCCTTACCAAAATGTTTAGCTAGAACATTCATACCTTTAGGAAGGATGAAGAACTCTATTTTGGTAAAGGTATATGGATCACCATTAGGTCGAATCCGAGCCACTTCTTCATACTTGGTTTCGCAATAGCCGCGCTCCTGACTGTAGTAAGTTGAAGCACGTACTCCGTTAAGCTTGCGATCCCAGCCATGTTTACGTAACCAGTTGGCCAATACTTCCCTTTTAATATTTAAGATCTTGCAAGCTTGCTGAAACTTCACACCAGTAGGTGTTTGAGTAATGGTGTTGATCGTTTTTTCTAAAGACTGGTTCTGAGTTTCAAGATGAATTACTTGCTCTGTATAGTCCAAAAGAGCACGGCGTAAAGCATGAGGGTTAGAAATATCTACCACCACTTCATCCTTAACTTTATATTCAAGTTCTTGCCAACGATCGACTAAACTCGCCGTGAACTCTGGACAAAGTTGGGCCACGACAATGATGCTGTCTCGTTTACCTTGTTCACCTTCAAAAATATATACCCCAACTTTTGAAGTAAGCCCTAAGTTATTGATTCTTTCGAAATTCGTCATTGGAGTATTTCGAATCACGCCTTTTTGCATGAGTCTCTCAATTGAGACTTTTACATTTCTATGCTCAGATTGAACCAAGTCGGAAATTTCCAGACTAGTCATCTTAAGAATTGATGGATTAACTAATTGATTCATGAGTTAAGCCTCCAATTCTGCATTGGTTTGGCTTTTGATTTGGTTGTTATGCCATTCAATTAGTTGTGCATAATCAAAATAGACTGGAGCCTGGCGAGTTGTACCGGCTTTATACGCTTTAGGGAAAGTTGGATCATTTAAGGTGAGCTCACGTAAAGCATTACGCTTAATACTCAATAACTCACATGCTTGGTTATATGTAACTCGGATTGGTTGCATTTATTTAGCTCCATACAGTTGTGTTTGATGGAGCTAGTGAAACAAATCAAATAAGGTGACATACAAGTGTCACTTCTATGAAAAAAGGTGGTACCTTAAAGTGTCACCTCATAGTAAGTATTTATAACCAATCACTTTTTTGGATTAGTAATTGCGCAAATTCTTTTAACTAAATTTGTTTGGGTAATATCTCGGTTCTTTAGAATATTAGTTATAGCTGGGGTATGTTCTTGATATGGATACTGATTACGTAAATACTTTTCTTCCCAAGCTTCAATAGCTATTAATAGTTCAGGAGCATGATTTGGATGGTTAGGGTCAAGCGAGGGATGGGTCTTCAAATTAGTTTGGTCGAGTAAAATTATATCTTCTTTCTCAGTATTTGAATTTTGAATTTTTTTCCAATGTGCATCAAATAATTTATCACTTTCTTGACCAATATATCTTGAAAAATCATCTAATTGATCAAGCTTTATATCTCCATATCTTATATCAGTATACAAAGCATGACGTATTTTCACATCAACAATTAAGTCTTTTAATGGTTCAAAGTAGCGCAGATCATCTTCATCTATCAATATATGATTAAGATGATAATAATCTACGTCGTAACCAAAATCAGTTGAATTAAATTTTTCATCGTCAAAGAAATTAAGAACAAAAGAAATTGACTGATCAGAATTAATTTTATTCAATTTTATGAAGTCTGTTTCTCCTACTCTGATATATACATCACAGTGACTATAAAATTTTGTATTCTTCAAAAAATTAACAAAACTTTGAATTGGTTGATTAAATGATTCGCAAAAGCTTTGAATACACCAAATTAATTCTATATATTTTTTACTCTCTTGATTTATCGCTTCAGTTATACCTATTTTATTCTTTTTTTTCTTAAGTGGCCTTCCAGACTCTAAAATTTCTATTAAGTTTAACCTCTTAAACTTATCAAAATTTTTAACATCCTCTTTTGACCAATAATATTGTCCAAATCTTTTTTCTAGCTCAATTCCAGCAATTATTTTATTCTCTAAATGCTCACCATCTAGAGAATCACAATTATTAAAAATAAAAGGTATTAAAGCCTGTTTTAAAGTTCCCCAACCAGAGTCATGTTCATAGACGTGCTCAATTATAATTTTTTCACATTCTCTTATTTCAGAAGTATAATCATCAAAATATTCATACGTACATATTGAATCTATATCACTTTGAAATAAGAAATGCCCAACCTCTTCCCATCCATTATCTGAAAGTTGATAAAGTACTTCTAAAATATCCAATAATCTTATGTAATTCTCTTCTACATTTTTCTCTTTTTCAGAAAACAATCCCATAATGCCTCCCACAGCACAAAATTCCCATTTAGAAATAGCTAAGCCAATCAGATTGGGTATCTGACTTTCGGGAGCTAACCTAGGCTTAGCAAAACAAATATAAGTGATAAAAAACCAAATAAGAACATATAAAGCCAAGTAATACGTCTAATCGTGTCGCACAGTAATTTGAAATCTATAGAAATAAAGCATTGATGAGTTCAAGCAAAATACGAATGATATTCAAAATTACATTTAACGCATCTAACAATGTTTTATGGCGTGACTTTACTGAATCTGAAGCTACTTTTCTGGCTTGGTTAATTTTATTTGTCATCTAAATACATCCTTTCAGAATTAACAGGGATGTACTTAATTATTCACATGGTAGCCTTAGAAAATAGGGAAAAACTTTTTTTACTTTTTCCCTTTAATCTTCTCATAGCTAATAATTATGCTTTCTGGATTTTTAATAATTCTATTATCTGCTTGTTTTTTAATTGGATGGCCCGCTGCTTTCTCTTGTTTTATCCAACTCTTTAAATTATCTGATGTAATACCTTCGTATGAATAACAAACTAATTCAATTGCTCGTCTTTGAACCTTTAGAATTTTTAGATAGGAATAATATGTAAGAACCGCTTCATATCTCCTAGGGTCTGCTGGAGCTCCATTCTCATCTTTAGAAATATATTTTGTAGGATTTATTATTTGATCCTTACCTCTAGCTGCCACAATACCTACAGCCCACTCCCTTTCCCACTCAGTTAACAGCTCATTATTTTTTAGTTTTTCAGCAATTTCGATCATGAATTTGCCTTGATTTATGCAAGTACTTATTTCGTCTTCAGGTGTAACATCACCAGACAAACCTTTGAACATCCAGTCTTTAGCCATTTTCAACTATCCTATCAATTTCATCTGCCCACCACTGCATCATAACTACACGCTCTTCAAAGTGAGCTCCTTTGTCATAGACACCTTTAACGCCTTTCTTTAAATGTGCCAGTGTGGCTTCTACTACCTGCTCTTTATCACTAAATCTATTGTTTAGCTGAGTACTGGCAATGTGTCTAAAGCCATGAGGATTTTGTCTATCTTTATATCCCAATCGATTCAATGCTGTATTAAATGTATTGTCTGAAACGGGTTCGCTTAAACTTCCTCTTCCAGGGAAAAGAAAGTTAGATTCAGTTTTATAAGTTAATAATTCTTTTAAAAGTACTATAGCCTGACGAGGTAAAGGTACCGCATGAGGAATATCTTTTTTCATGATTACAGCTGGCTTAATCCATACAGCTTTATCAAGATCGAATTGATCCCAAGTGGCATATCTTAATTCGACAGGACGCGGAAACAATAAAGCAAATAATTCCAAACCAATTGCTTTATCCCGTTTCGGATAACTTCTGATAGCTCTAATCAAAGCAGGAAATTCATCAATATCGACAAACTTCATATTCCCGCCCTGATTTTTATCAAGATGTTTTGTTATACCTTCTAGCGGATTAAATTTTATTTTCTCTTGGAACTTTGCCCAATCATATGCATTACGACAATAAGACGTCAGCTTTTCAGTCTGAGTGTAAATACCTAAATCACGCTGTAGACTTTGGAAGAAATCAAACCATTCTTTAGGTGAAATACTAGTAAAGTCTCTATTTCCAAATTTAGGAATAATGTGCCTTTCAATAGATTTCTTTGCTTTATCAAAAGTATCAAATCCCCAATTTGGCTCTTTAGTATTTAACCAGTCATACATGAGATTTTTAAATAGCAGCGCTTCTCGCTCAATGGCCTGTTTTCTTGTATCTGCCTTGGTTTGTATCATCTCACCATTAGAAAGCTTATTTAATATTTCATTTGCTTTCTTTCTGGCTAATGCTCCACTAATAGCTGGATAAGCTCCTAGCCCCATCCAAGACCACTTGCCATCAGGTTTTTTATATCTTAATTGCCATGATTTATTTCCTTTCATTTGTACGAGGAAATACAGACCATTACTATCCAATTCTCTATAGTCTTTATCTTCTGGCTCAAGACTAGCCAAAGTCGTATCAGATAAGGGTCTTTTCTTAATTGCAGTTCTTTTCATACAAATTATGGCAAACAAGCTTGTATCATGAGTTCAGTAATTGAATCATGATACACATGATGATACAAGGATCGATCTGCTATATGAGTTTATGTTAGTTTATATAAAGCAATAAAAAAGCCCTAAATCATTATAATTTAGGGCTTTTTTAGGTCAAATAAAGCTATGCAAGTTTATATGATTTTAATATCTTGGTAGGTATATCCAGACTCGAACTGGAGACCTCTACGATGTCAACGTAGCGCTCTAACCAACTGAGCTATACACCTAGAATGGAAAGCATCATATTCATTTTTCAAAAGCAAAACAAGTGATTTTCAATTGAAAAAAATACAAATGAGCAGACTTTAAGCAAACTCTTTTTGACTTCCCAAGAAAGAAAAACGGTACATGGTTTAACCACATACCGTTTTGTTTAGCTGAATTTAACTCTCAACTTAACAAGGACATTTCTTCAAAGTACCGCCTGCAGATGGATAACGCGCATCGACACAATGACGATAGAAAGTCTTTGCATCCATGGGTGTTAAATCAGGATGATGAGCTTTCATGTGTTCCAGATAAGTCTGATAATCTGGCACACCCACCATCAGTCGGAAACTTTGCTGCAAACGCTGCCACAAGGTTGCAATGCGCGACCAGTTCTTTGGAGAAAGCAATAGCTCTTTTTGCGAGAGCACCGTCATTTTGATGATTTTCGCAATAATGACAGTTCCATTTTTTGCAAATTTAAAATTCATCATTACTCTCCTCGTGGGGTGACCACTTCCGGATCGGCATATACAGCTGGCGCTTCGTTTACAGTCGGTTTAGGGCTTGCTAAAGCACGGCGCACAATACCAATTGAAGCAATAATCATGACAATCGAAACAATCATAAAGAAGCCACAAAGTGCAGCGTTAATCTGATTTGACATCACAATGTTTTGCATCTCAGCAATAGTTTTGGCTGGTTTAAGAATTTCACCACGAGCAATCGCATCTGAAAATTTATTAGCTTGAGCCAAGAAACCAATCTTTGGATTTTCGTGGAAAATCTTTTGCCAGCCCGCAGTCATACAGGTTACAAATAAGAAAATTGTTGGGATGATTGTCACCCAAACATATTTTTCTTTCTTCATTTTAAACAGAATGACTGTACCCAAAATGAGTGCCATCGAAGCCAACATTTGGTTACCAACACCAAATAAAGGCCATAAGGAGTTAACGCCACCGAGTGGATCAATCACACCTTGATAGACGAAGAAGCCCCATCCACCTACAGCAACTGCCGTACCGACCAAGTTACCGAAGAATGAACCTGATGCTTTGACCGCTGGAATAACAATACCAACCGTGTCTTGCACCATAAAACGACAAGCACGAGTACCTGCATCTACAGCAGTTAAAATGAATAATGCTTCAAATAAAATCGCAAAGTGGTACCAGAACGCCATCATTTCACGGCTATTAAAAATTTCCGAAATGATGTGTGCCATACCAATCGCAAAGGTCGGCGCACCACCCGTACGTGAAAGAATTGAGCTTTCACCCACTTCTTGAGCTAACAAAGTTAGCATTTCAGGAGTAACGACAAAGCCTAAATTGCGCACAGCTTCTGCCGCAGATTCTACAGTTGTACCAAGCACAGCCGCAGGAGCATTAATCGCAAAGTACACACCTGGATCTAAGACAGTTGCACAGATCATCGCCATAATACCGACGAAAGATTCCATGAGCATGCCGCCATAACCAATTACACGAATATCCGCTTCGTTATTCACAAGTTTTGGTGTCGTACCACTTGATACAAGTGCGTGGAAGCCAGAAATAGCACCACAGGCAATGGTAATAAATAGGAATGGAAATAAACTACCTGAGAAAACAGGACCAGTACCATCAATAAAATGAGTCACTGCCGGCATTTTCAATTCAGGTAATGCAATGACAATACCGATTGCTAAACCTAAAATAACACCAATTTTAAGGAAGGTTGATAGATAATCACGTGGTGCTAACAATAACCAGACAGGTAAAACTGATGCAATAAATCCATAGATGATTAAGCACCATGTGAGTTGTGTACCTGTTAAAGTGAAAAATTCACCCCAATAAGGATCTGCTGCAACATGTCCACCATAAACAATGGCAAGCATCATTAAGACGAAGCCAATAATAGAAACTTCAGCAATACGTCCCGGGCGGATAAAACGCATGTAAACGCCCATAAATAATGCAATTGGAATCGTCGCTGCAATACTAAAAACCCCCCATGGACTATGGGCAAGTGCTTTCACCACAACTAAAGCCAGTACCGCAAGGATAATAATCATTACCCCAAGCGCACCGAGCATGACGACAATCCCGGCAAAAGAACCTAATTCCTGTTTTGCCATTTCACCAAGCGATCGACCGTCTCGACGCGTTGAAATAAATAAAACTAAAAAGTCTTGTACCGCACCCGCCAGAACCACACCGACCAGTAACCAGATCGTTCCTGGTAAAAAGCCCATTTGTGCAGCCAAAATTGGTCCAACTAACGGCCCCGCTCCTGCAATTGCAGCAAAGTGGTGACCGAAAAGCACATATTTATTGGTGGGTACATAGTCCAGACCATCGGCTAAACGATGTGCTGGGGTTAAACGTCTTGGGTTTAATTCAAATACTTTAGTTGCAA
>Ga0308156_1002658_pt1 | contig 15311 bp, 10 predicted proteins | sample PhyAR2_FD_201041 | JGI IMG/M metagenome (GOLD analysis project Ga0308156, IMG submission 201041) | Phyllosphere microbial communities from UC Gill Tract Community Farm, Albany, California, United States - DLSL A.R2 | ecosystem: Host-associated > Plants > Phyllosphere > Unclassified | place: USA... | reverse complement strand
TATCAAACCATGATCTGTGAAATCACTGGAATGGATGCGACCAATGCTTCAGTGTACGATGGACCAACAGCAGCAGCTGAAGCCATCAATATGTGTTTAGAGAAAAAACGGTTGAAAGTTCTAATTTCAGAAACAACGAATCCAATGACGATCCAAACAGCATTGACTTATTTTAGTTCTAGAGAAATTGAATTTATCATAGTTCCAGAGAAAGACGGTCTGACAGATTTAGCTGTCTTACAAGAAAAATTAGATGAAACAAGTGCGTGTTTCATTGTGCAACAGCCAAACTATTATGGTGGGATCGAACCAGTCGAGGAAATAGCAGAATTGGTTCATAATGCGAAAGCTAAATTTATTATGAGTGTAAATCCCGTAGCCAGTACCGTTTTGAAAACAGCAGGTGAAGTTGACGCTGATATTGCAGTAGGAGACTCACAACCATTTGGCTTACCATTAGCTTTTGGAGGACCTTATATTGGATTTATTGCTACAAAAGAAAAGATGATGCGCAAATTACCTGGTCGGATTGCTGGAGAAACGGTGGATGAAGCAGGGGATCGAGCCTTTGTTTTAACCTTACAAGCTCGTGAACAGCATATCCGCAGAGAAAAAGCAGCTTCTAATATTTGTTCAAATCAAGCACTATGCGCATTAACAAATGCTGTTTATATGAGTACGATGGGGGCACAAGGGATTCAGGAGGTAGCTGAGCAATGTTATAGTAAAGCCCATTATTTAGCGGATCAACTAAGCCAGATCAAAGGAGTAAAACGAAACAATGAAAGTCCGTTTTTCCACGAGTTTGTTACGAGTTTCCCTGTTTCAAATGAAGCTATATTAACAAAATTAGAAGCGCACGATATCTTAGGCGGTTATCCTACAGAAGCAGGATTATTATGGTGCGTGACAGAAATGAATACGAAAGAACAAATCGATGAAGTAGTTGCATTGGTGAAGGAGGCGTGTGAATAATGAAATTAATTTTTGAACGCAGTGTAGATGGTTATTACAATGAAATGATTTCACCATGTGATGTGCCAACTACTAAACTTCCAGAAACCATGAAACGTCAAAAAGAGCTACATTTACCAACACTGCCTCAACCAGAAATCAGCAGACATTATACAGAGTTAGCGAATGCAACCTTTGGAATCAATGACGGCTTTTATCCATTAGGCTCATGTACAATGAAATATAATCCAAAGATCAACGATGAAATGGCAGTCTATCCAGCTTTTGCTAATATTCATCCACTCCAGCCACAACATACGGTTCAAGGATCCCTTGAAGTTTTCACGATGGCTGAAAGTTTATTAAAAGAAATTACTGGGATGAATGCCATTACGTTTCAACCAGCAGCTGGCGCACATGGTGAATTTACCAGTTTACTAATGATCAAAGCTTATCATGAAAAAAATGGTCAGCCGCAAAGAAATAAAATTATTGTACCTGATTCAGCTCACGGAACAAACCCTGCAAGTGTAGCAATGACTGGAATGATTACAGTTAATATTCCTTCAGATAAATATGGTTGTGTGGATATTGTAGCTTTAAAAGCAGCAGTTGGTGAAGATACAGCGGGGCTAATGTTGACAAACCCGAATACAGCAGGGATTTTTGATAAAAATATTTTAGAAATTACAAAAATCGTTCATGATGCTGGTGGATTGAACTATTACGATGGTGCAAATTTAAACGCCATTATGGGGGTGGCTCGCCCAGGTGATATGGGCTTTGACATTATTCATTTGAATTTACACAAAACATTCTCTACACCTCATGGCGGTGGTGGACCAGGATCTGGGGCTGTTGGTTGTAAAACATTGTTAAAACCGTTTCTCCCTAATTATTATCCAGTTAAGGAAGGAACAGAAATTTCATTTACTAAACCTGAACATTCAATTGGAATGGTTAAAGGATTCTATGGTCAATTTTCAGTATTCTTGAGAGCATTGACCTATATCTTATTTTTAGGTTCTGAAGGGATAGCATCAGCGTCTAAAAGTGCTGTACTGAATGCAAATTACATGCTTCATGAATTAAAAGATATTTTTGAAGTGCCATATGGCGAGACCTGTATGCATGAATTTGTCATCAGTTTAGACAAATTAAAAAAAGAAACGGGCGTTACAGCTTTAGATATGGCTAAAGGGATTTTAGATCATCAAATGTATCCACCGACAATGTATTTCCCATTAACGGTGCCAGAAGCTTTAATGGTTGAACCGCCTGAGACGGAATCAAAAGAAAGATTGGATGATGCAATCGCAGTCTATCGTAACCTTTATGAAGAGGCGTACAAAAATCCAGAAGCCTTTCATGACTATCCGCTACATGCTCAAATCCATCGGGTCGATGAAGTGAGAGCAGCAAGAAAACCAATTGTTCGGTATGATTTTGGAAGTGCTGATAGCTAGGTTTTTGGAGAGAAAGAAATTAGGAACTAGTTGTTCTGGTCGGCTTTTAAGCTTATCCAACTTTACTGGCTAGTCTCTCGGGAAAAAGATAAAAAATAAATGAGGCAAAGAACACCTCAGTTATTTTTTCCTATTTTCTTGTCGAGACTGAGCGAGCCAGTTCAGCTTTTAAACTTATCTAGCTTCATGAGCTAGCTCCTCGGAAAAAAGATAAACTATAATTATGGCTAAAAGCACCATCCTTATAGTTTCCTATTTTTCAGTTGGAGCTGAACGAGCTCATTCAGCTTTTAAACTATCTAGCTTTACTGGCTAGTCTCTCGAGAAAAAGATAAAAAATAAATGAGGCAAAGAACACCTCAGTTATTTTTCCCTATTTTCTTGTCGAGACTGGGCGAGCCAGTTCAGCTTTTAAAGAAAGGAGGAAAGGTATGAGTTTTGATTTAATTGTTATTGGTGCTGGTCCAGGTGGTTATGTGGCTGCGATTAAAGCAGCGCAATTGGGAATGAAGGTTGCTTTGGTTGAGGGGGATCGTGTTGGTGGTACTTGTTTAAATCGTGGGTGTATTCCGACGAAGACGTTGTTACATTCTGCAGAAACTGTTCGTGAAATAAAAAATGCTAGCACTGATGGAATTCATATTAAGGATTTGCAGATAAATATGGAAGAGGTTTATGAAAAGAAAAATAAAGTTGTTGATAGTCTTGTACAAGGAATTGAAGGATTGGTCAAAGGAAATCGTATTGAGTTGATTTTTGGCAAAGCTAAAATTATCAAAGCTGGCGTAGTCGAAATAGCTGGGGAACGATATGAAACGAAAAAGATTCTGATTGCGACGGGTTCAAAACCGATGATTCCACCAATTCCTGGTAGTGATTTGCCAGGTGTTGTGACAAGTAATGAGCTTTTAGCTAAGCCAAGTAATTGTAAAAGTTTGGTTATTATCGGCGGTGGTGTGATTGGCGTAGAATTTGCAACAATTTTTAATGCACTAGGTTGTGCTGTGACAATTATCGAAACAGCCGATACGTTACTTCCCAATTTTGACAATGAGCTATCTAAAAAATTAGCAATGACTCTAAAAAAGCTAGGGATCAAGATAGCAACGAAGTCGATCGTTACCGATATTTCTAAAAATCAACAGTTGACTTGTACCTACATTACTAAAGGAAAGGAAGAAGCTGTAACGAGTGATACGGTCTTGATTGCGACAGGTCGAAAAGCAAGTTTTGACGATTTATTTGAGCCTGAATTAAATCTGAAACTAGAGAATCAGACAATTTGGGTTGATGAAACCTTTGAAACCTCTGTTAAAGGTATTTACGCAATCGGTGATGTCGCTAGCCGAGGAACACAATTAGCGCATTTAGCTTCAGCTCAAGGGGTAAATGCGGTTTTAGGGATGAAGCAACAGCCAGCTGAATACAATTTAGAGATTATTCCATCTTGTGTCTATACAGCCCCAGAAATAGCGTCTGTTGGTATGACAGAAACCGAAGCAAAAAATTTGGGTCTCTCAGTAAAAGTTGGAAAATATAATATGGCGGGTAATGGAAAAACAATGATTGCTGGAACTGGATTAGGTTTCATTAAGGTGATTGCTGATGCGGAAAACGAAAAAATTATCGGTGCTCAATTAATGTGTGATCGCGCAACTGATATGGTCAGTGAGTTTACAACAGCGATCGTAAACGGTCTATCGATCCATGACATGACCTCAATCGTTCATCCCCATCCAACCTATAATGAGGGTGTGGGTGAAGCCTATGAAAATCTTCTCGGACTTGGCATTCATACAATTCCAAAAAAATAACAGAAATAGGGCAAATTTTCTGAAATGTTTGGTACTATAATAGTAGAAAAGTTTCTTGGGTGTTAGCTTTGGAGGCACTGTTGATAAATTCAGCAACTGCAACAGTCGATCAACCGATACAGAGTCGTCACAAGTCACTTAGCTTTAAAAGAAAAGGAGAAAAAATAAATGCTAACAGAAAAACAAAAAAGGTTTGCCGAAAGTCTAGAAGAAGAACTGATTCAAATTAGAAGACATCTACATCAAAACCCTGAAATTGGCTTGGATTTGCCAAACACAGTAGCTTTTGTAAAAGAAAAATTGACTGAATATGGCTATGAACCTCAATCCTGCGGAGAATCTGGTATTACCGTATTAGCAGGTAAAAAGAGTGGTAAAACGTTCCTATTACGTGGCGATATGGATGCTTTGCCAATTCGAGAGTTGACCGACCTACCGTTTAAATCTGAGAATGGCTATATGCATGCTTGTGGTCATGATATGCATACAACCATGTTACTTGGAGCCGCTAAGCTTTTAAAAGAGTTTGAAGATGAATTAGATGGTCAAGTAAAATTACTATTTCAACCAGGCGAAGAAATTCTTTCAGGTTCAAAAGTCTGTATTGAACATCATGTTTTAGAAAATCCTAAAGTAGATGCAGGAATGATGATCCATGTTTTCCCATTTAAAGGAATGAAGGCAGGTCAAATCATGCCAACACCAGAAGGAACATTTATGGCCAGTGCCGATTGGTTTGAAATCAATATCAAAGGACGAGGCGGACATGGTTCGCAACCTGAGACGGCGATCGATCCAATTAACGTAGCCGTTCATATCTATACCGCTTTACAAGAACTTTCAGCAAGAGAAATCGGTTCTGAAGAGCGTTTTGTTTTAACGATCGGTGAATTTACTGGTGGAACTCCTGGGGCTTCAAATATTATTCCAGAAACAACCGTAATGAAAGGAACTTTACGAACATTAAAAGAAGATGTCCGCATACAAGTCAAAGAACGAATGACTGTGATGGCTGAAAACATTGCGAAAGCTTTCCGAGCTGAAGCGGAAGTGGTTTTCACTAATGGATGTACGACAAATGTGAATGATCCAGCATTGACAGCATTTACTAAAGAATCATTAACGGAAATATTTGGTGCTGAGCGAATCGTTACCATTCCTACATCAACACCACTTATGGGAAGTGAAGATTTTGGTGAAATCAGTCAGTTGATTCCAACAACGACTGTTCTATTAGTAGCATCTGAAGAAAATATCAATCTTCATAATCCAGCGATTGTTTTTGATGAATCTGTCTTGATTGAAGGTGCCAAAGTTTATGCAGATACAGCAATGTCTTGGTTGAAAAAAGGCTGATATTGCTCATAATATGGTGAAGTGGAGGGGAAGAAGTGGTCAAGTCAGATATTGAAATTGCGCAAGAAACAACGATGCTGCCAATTACTAAAGTAGCAGAAGAAATTGGGTTGAATGAAGAACAATATGAGCTTTATGGAAAATATAAAGCAAAAATTGCTGTTGAAAAAATTAAAGCGGATAAAAATGGAAAAGTCATTCTAGTGACAGCCATTACACCAACGCCAGCAGGTGAAGGGAAAACAACCACAGTTGTGGGGCTAGGCGATGCGTTAAATCGAATTGGTAAGGATGCGATCATTGCTTTGAGGGAACCTTCTTTAGGACCCGTTTTTGGAATCAAAGGTGGTGCCGCTGGGGGTGGTTATGCTCAAGTGGTTCCTATGGAAGATATCAATCTTCATTTTACAGGCGATTTTCATGCAATTGGGGCAGCAAATAATTTGCTTGCGGCCATCATTGATAATCATATTTTCCAAGGCAATGAGCTGGGAATCGATAATCGCCGAATCACTTGGAAAAGAGCTGTGGACATGAACGATCGTCAATTGAGACATATTGTGGATGGTTTAGGAGCCAGAGTTAATGGTGTTCCAAGAGAAGACGGTTTTGAAATTACGGTTGCATCAGAAATTATGGCAATTCTATGTTTGTCTAATGACCTTGATGACCTGAAAGAAAATCTAGCCAACATCATTATTGGCTACACATATGATAATCAACCAGTTACAGCGCGCGATTTAAATGCTCAGGGTGCAATGACAGCTTTATTGAAAGAGGCGATCAAACCAAATCTGGTACAAACCTTGGAAAATAATCCTGCTCTGATCCATGGTGGGCCATTTGCAAATATTGCTCACGGCTGTAATAGTGTGATTGCTACAAATACGGCTAGAAAATTAGCGGATTATGTTGTAACTGAAGGTGGTTTTGGAGCTGATTTAGGGGCAGAGAAGTTTATTGATATCAAATGTCGGAAATCTGGAATTCGTCCTTCAGCCGTTGTTGTAGTAGCGACAGTTCGGGCCTTGAAAATGCATGGTGGTATACCGAAAGATCAGTTAGGTGTTGAAAATGTCAGTGCCCTTAAAGAAGGCTTGCCAAATCTTTTAAAACACATCGAAAATACAACAACTGTTTTTGGTTTACCAACGGTTGTTGCAATCAATAAATTCCCAACAGATACCGAAGCAGAATTGAAGCTGGTAGAAGAAGAATGTCAAAAACGCAATGTAAATGTTGTTCTTTCTGATGTTTGGGCACATGGTGGTGCTGGTGGTGAAGAGTTAGCAAGAGAGGTTATTCGTTTAGCCGATCAGGAAAATAATTTTTCATTTGCCTATCCAGATGAATTACCGATCAAAGAGAAAATCAGCGCAATCGTCGAAAAAATTTACGGTGGAACCGCTGTTCGCTATGAAGCGATTGCTGAAAGAGAAATTGCTAAACTGGAAAAACTTGGTTTTGGCAACTTACCGATTTGTATGGCAAAAACACAATATTCATTTTCAGACGATCAAACGAAGCTAGGAAGACCAACCGATTTTACGATAACAATCAGTAATATCAAAATTTCAGCTGGAGCAGGATTTATTGTGGCCTATACTGGTAGCGTGATGACGATGCCGGGATTACCAAAAAAGGCAGCGTATGAAAAAATTGATGTTGATTCAGATGGTAAAATTACGGGATTATTCTAAGTTTCATTAAATAATGAAAAAACCTATGTGTCTTGACACATAGGTTTTTTTCTCGTAGAATAGAGGATGTAAGAAATGTCAAGACACATCGGAGGAGATTATGAAAAAGAATTCAGTTAGGCACTTAACGATTGCGGCATTGCTAGTAGCGATGGGAATCATTATTCCTATGGTTATGCCAAGAATCGTGATTGGACCCGCTTCTTTTACTTTAGCTAGTCATGTGCCATTATTTTTAGCAATGTTTTTTTCACCAGGAGTAGCTGTTGCGGTTAGTTTAGGTACTGGTTTTGGTTTCTTTCTGTCGGCGACACCGATCATTGCCTTAAGAGCATTGTCTCATTTACTTTTTGCACTGATAGGAGCATTTTATTTACAGAAATATCCAACGATCGTGTTAACTAAGAATAAATTTGTTTTGTTCAACGGCCGTTTTCAACTGTTTAATTTTGTTATTGGCTTAATACATTCTGCGGCAGAATTAGCTGTAGTAAGTGTTTTTTATACGATAGGAAATATGCCGGAAACCTACTACACGCAAGGATATATGTATTCAATCTTTTTGCTGATGGGGATTGGTGGGCTGATCCATAGTTTGATTGATTACAACATTGCCTATTTTGTGGCGAATGCATTAAGCAAACAATTTGATATTCCAGTATTTAGTCAGGCTAAAAAATTGGAACAAGTAAAAACGGACATTCTTCCCCAAGAGATTGAGCCACAACAATAAAAAACTGAGCAGCGTCTAAATACGCTACTCAGCTTTTTTACTGTTTAAGGTAATTTAATGACTTGTTCAGTTTCAGGGTCGAAGAAATGAGCTTTACTAATATTAAATGCTAAATCAACCATTTCTTCTGGTTTATGAAAGTCACGAGCATCAACTTTTGAAATAAATTCTGTATCGCCTAATCTTGTGTAAAGCATTGTTTCTGCACCTAATAGTTCAGAAACAACAACTTCAGAACGAACAACTGCATCTTTCATGGTATCTAAAGCCACTTGTTCACTATGAATGTCTTCAGGTCTAATGCCAAAGATCACCGATTTTCCTTCATAGCCTTTTTCAACCAATAATTTATTTTTACCTTCAGGAATCATCAATTCCAAACCATGCCCATCACGGATAATTCCGTTATTTAAAGTAACATTAAAGAAGTTCATAGCAGGAGAGCCGATAAATCCTGCAACAAAGACATTGTTTGGTGTATTATAGACTTCTTTTGGCGAACCGATTTGTTGAATAAAACCATCTTTCATGATCACGATTCGATCTGCCATGGTCATAGCTTCTGTTTGGTCATGCGTCACATAGACTGTAGTTGTTTCCAAACGACGATGTAACTTAGCGATTTCAGCACGCATTGCTACACGTAATTTTGCATCTAAATTAGATAAAGGTTCATCCATCAAAAAGACTTTCGCATCACGAACGATTGCCCGACCTAAAGCAACCCGTTGTCGTTGTCCACCGGATAAAGCAGCTGGTTTACGGTGTAAATACTCAGTCAATCCTAAGATTTCCCCAGCATTTTCTACACGTTTTTTGATCTCTGCTTTGTCATATTTACGAAGCTTTAGTCCAAAAGCCATATTATCAAACACGGTCATATGAGGATATAACGCATAGTTTTGGAATACCATCGCGATATCACGATCTTTTGGTGCAACATCATTCATTATTTTATCACCAATCGAAAGTTCGCCCTCTGTAATATCTTCTAAACCAGCGATCATCCGTAGCGTCGTTGATTTACCACAACCGGATGGCCCAACAAAAACGATAAACTCCCGATCGGCAATTTCTAAATTAAAATCTGTTACAGAATAATTCTCTGCATTATCGTATTTTTTATAGATATGTTTTAATGCCATTTCTACCATTATCGTCACTCTTTTCTTTTTTTTAGTGTAACCATAGTATAAATGAAAGCGCTACACATCTTCAACGGAAGGTTGCACAAGAAAAAATCCTTTTTTTCGTCAAAGTGACAAAGACCCAGTCATTCTTTTTACTCTATAGTGAAAGACTTTGTTATAATGAGGAAAAGAACTCAATTGGGGGAGCCAGGATGAAAATTGCATTGATTGCGCATGATCGGAAAAAAGAGTTGATGGTTAAATTGACATTGGCCTATCAACCGATTTTAAAAAAACATGAACTATTTGCAACTGGAACAACAGGATTGAAAATATCAGAAGCAACTGGATTACCCGTGCATCGATTTAAATCAGGACCATTAGGCGGGGATCAGCAAATTGGTGCAATGATTTCCGAGGATAAGTTAGATATGGTGATTTTTTTACGGGATCCCTTAGCTGCACAACCTCATGAACCAGATGTGACAGCATTGATTCGTTTGAGCGATGTTTACGAGATTCCTTTAGCCACAAATATTGGGACTGCTGAAATTTTATTAAGAGGCTTACAGGCTGGTTTTGCGGACTTTAGAAATGTGGTTCATGAAACGGATAATAAACCGCTATCGTTTTGATTATTCTGATTAAAGTTTGTTGCGGCTGGGTAAGGAGTATGTTATATTTCGTTTAGGCTTAGGCCTAATAAAAACAGAGTAGGAAATAAAGCGTTAAGTGCTGAAAGGATGGGATGTTGCCTTTTGGACGAAGAATATATGAGAGTAGTGAAATAGCTAGAACAGTTCGTTCCGCTTTGCTGTGATCTAGCTGTATGAAGCAACCTTTGAGGAAAGTAGACAATCTTCACATGGAACAAAAAACGTTCCACGTTCAGATTCCTAACTTTCTAAAAGGCTAAACGCTTCATTCCGCTTTTCTATGATCTAGCTGCACGAACTAGCTTCTCGGAAAAAAAGATAAAACCTGAATGAGGCAAAAAGCGCCTCAGTCATGTTTTCCTATTTTTCAGTCGAAGCTGAACGAGTTCGTTTCGCTTTTCTTATATTCGCGGTTTTGTTTTCGCATTCGCTGCATATTTTTGTGTAGCAGCTCTTAGAGGAGATGCTAGAAATGAAGAAAAGAAAAATTGATACACGAACCATTACGTTGATGAGCTTATTGATTGCGTTGATGGTGGTTTTCACGCGTTTTATTTCGTTTGAAACCCAATTTTTACGAGTTAGTTTGACGTTTATTCCAGAGTCATTGATGGGGATTCTTTTTGGTCCATTTTGGACGGGGATCGGTAGTGCAGTAGCTGATACAGTCGGTATGCTGTTATTTCCAAAAGGTCCTTATTTTCCTGGATTTACCTTAAATGCCTTTATTTCTGGTGCCATTTATGGGTTCTTCTATTATAAAAAGGAGCTAACTTGGCAACGAGTAATTTTGGCGACATTGTCTGTTACATTGATTATTCATATGTTTTTAACACCGCTATGGCTAGGATTGATGTACGGTGTAAATATCTCTAACCTTGCTTGGTGGGCGCCTAGAATCGTGAAAAATGTCGTCTTTTTCCCAGTACAAGTAATTGGCACATACTATTTAGGAAATAAAGTTCCTTATAAGCAATTTTTAAATAAATCATTGACCAATTTAAAATAAAAAAAGACCTCAAACTTTCTAACATCCCATGGAAAGTTGAGGTCTTTTCTATATTACAATTGATTTTTGAATTGCGCTTCATACAACGCATGATAATAGCCATCTTTTTTATCGATCAGTTCATCATGACTACCAATCTCAACGACAGAGCCTTGCTCCATCACTAAAATTTTATCCGCATTTTTAATGGTAGAAAGGCGATGGGCAATCACAAAGCTTGTCCGGCCATCCATCATTTGTAAAAAGGCATCTTGAATTTTTTTCTCGGTCAATGTATCGACTGAACTAGTTGCTTCATCTAAAATCAACATCGGTGGATCACTGATCATGGTCCGAGCAATGGTCATTAGCTGCCTTTGACCCTCAGAGATTTTAATACCACTAGCGCCGATCAATGTATCCAAGCCTTTAGGCAAACGAGTCACAAAATCAAAAATATAGGCTTTTTTCATAGCTGTTTCAATCTGTTCATCGGTAGCGTTTGGGTTGCCATAGGTTAGATTATCGCGGATCGTACTATCGAACAACCAAGTATCTTGGAGCACCATCCCAAAGTTTTTTCGTAAACTATCTCGTGTGACTTGGGTGATATTATGATTATCAATCGAAATTTGACCGTTATCTACTTCATAGAAACGCATCAATAGATTGACTAAAGTTGATTTACCAGCCCCAGTTTTTCCAACGATTGCAATTGTTTCACCAGGTAATGCGGTTAAATTAAAATTTTGAATCAATGGTTTTGAAGGCGTATAAGCAAAATCAACATGATTAAAAATCACTTCTCCTGTAACATCATTTAAAACAAACGCATGTTGGCCATCTGGTTTTTCTTCAGTCTGACTGATAATTTCAAAGGTGCGATCTAATCCAGCTAAGGCCGTTTGGATTTGCGTAGTGATTCCTGATAATTCAATAAATGGTTTAGAAAATTGGCTAGAGTAGATCGTAAAACTTGAAATCACGCCAATTGTGATCGTCTGATTACCACTTAATAATAACAATCCACCAACAAGACCAATCGATAAATAGGCTAAATGATCAACAAAACGAGATAATGGATTTGTTAATGAAGAAGAGAATTGGGCTTTTTGACCACGAACATACAATTCTTGATTCAAAGCTTCAAACCGTTGTTGAGAAGCATCTTCTTGTTGAAAGGCTTTGACGATTTTTTGATTTCCAACCATTTCAGAAACAAAACCTGAAATTTCCCCTACGATTTTTTGTTGAGCGGAAAAATTTTTCTGAGATGATTTCGCAACCAACCAATTAACTAAAAAAATAATGGGTGTAGCGATCAGAACAACTGCTGTAAGAATCGGGCTGAGTTTTAGCATAAAGAAAAAGGCAATGATCACAACAGATAATCCTGAAAACAGCTGATTGAAAACAGCCGAACAAGCGACAGAAATATTATCCATGTCATTTGTAAAACGACTGACGATATTTCCATGTGACGTTTGGTCGTAATAATTTAAAGGTAAACGATTTAAATGAGCAAAAGCATCTTTGCGTAGTTCTGCAACAGAAAGATAAGAAACTCGATTGCCTAAGCGCTGGATCAGCCATTGACTAATAACGGTAATAACTAAAATACCGGCTAATGTGCTAAGCAGCTGCACAAGAAGTATAAACTCAACATTTCCTTTAGCAATCATTGTATCAACCGATTTCCCCATATAGTAAGTCATCAAAACGGTAGTCAATCCACTCAAAATGCCGAGAAAAATAGCAGCAAGCATTTCTTTTGGATAGCGAAGCAGATAAGGCATGAAACGATTAAATGAGTTAGTTGTCACTTTTTTGTTCATCATTTTTCGTTCTCCTCCTCTTGTGAAGCGACAATTTCTTGATAGGCTGGAGAATGTCGCAATAATTCTTCATGGGTTCCTAAACCAACTTGCTTTCCACTTGCTAAAACTAAAATTTGATCAGCTTGTTGAATCGAACTGATTCGTTGAGAAATTAGAATCAGTGTCGTTTCTTTTAAGTCTTGTTGGAGAGCTGTTCGCAAGTTTAAGTCTGTTTGATAATCCAAAGCACTTAACGAGTCATCCAAGATTAGAACATCAGGCTTATGAATCAAAGCGCGAGCAATCGTCAACCGTTGTTTTTGACCGCCAGAAAAATTTTTCCCGCCCTCATAGACTTGTGTGTCCAAACCGTCGCTTAGATTTTCAACGAAATCTTTACATTGAGCGGTTTCCAAAGCCTGCCAGCATTCTTCATCAGTGGCATCTTCTTTTCCCCACTGAAGATTTTCTCGAATCGTTCCTGTAAATAAAACGGCAGTTTGAGGTGTAATGGCGATTTTTTTGCGTAGTTTATCTATAGACCAGTCACGAACATTGATACCATCAACGAATAGATTTCCTTGGCTTGTATCATAAAAACGGGGAATCAATTGAGTCAAGGTACTTTTTCCACCACCTGTAGGACCTGTAATGCCTAAGACTGAGCTTGCTGGAATCGTTAAGGAAATATCGGTTAAAGCCAGCCCAGCCTCTGATTGATAGCGGAAAGAGACATGATCGAATACGATTCCTTTTGTTTGTTTCTTATGAGGGGGCTTTGTGTCATTTGATTGGATACTTGGAACGACAGCTAGAACTTCACTAACTCTTGAAGCCGATGCTGAGGCCCGCGTAAAGATAATAACTAAGTTTGAGACAACGATCAAGGCAAGTAACATTTGATTCATATAATTGATCAAAGCTAAGACTTCACCTTGTTGCAACCCGCCGATCTCTACTTTAATTCCGCCAAGATAAAGGAGTGCTAAAATCCCAAGATTCATGACTAAAGTCGTTGCAGGCGTCAGTAAAGCTGAAATATTTGAAACTCGAATATAGATAGAAGATAGATCGTCCGTTACTTTGTTGACGTGTTTTTCTTCTGTCTGTTTCCTAGCAAAAGCTCGAATCACACGAACACCGCTTAAATTTTGACTGATTTGACGATTTAGTAGATCTAGTTTTTCTTGAACTTTTTTATATAATGGCACGGTTGTTTTTATAATAAAATAAAGAATAATACAAAAAATTGGCAACATAAGAAGAAAAATAAAGCCCATTTGTACATTAATATAAAAAGCCATAATGACAGAACCAATGCTTAAAAAAGGCGCCCGAATCACTAGTCGAATCAACATTGCCAAAGCTAACTGAAGTTGATTGATATCATTTGTCATACGGGTAATCAATGTATCTGTTCCAAAGCTGTTCAACTCGGCATGAGAAAGTTGATTGATCTTTTTCATCAGCTGATTCCTTAACTCTGTTCCAAAACCTTGGGAGGCAATTGAAGAATAATACTGACAAATCATGACACAGATCAGCCCAATAACAGACATTAAAAACATCCAGCCGGCCATTTGGATCACGTAAGCTCGGTCACCATTACGAATTCCTTGATCAACCAAACGTGCCATAAATAAGGGGAGCACTAATTCAAAACAAGCTTCTAAAAACTTGAAAAATGGCCCAAGAATAATTTGCTTGCGGTATTTCTTTGCATACTTGAGTAAATTGATCATGAGATCCTCCTTAATATATAGGTAACAACGTTCCACTTCGCTACACCTTGTACTTTTCAACATCTTAATAACTGAATGAAGCAACGTTCCTTTCAGTCACCTTGTACCAATCAATATCAACTCATGACTTCGTTGTATTTCTTGGCATGTTTCAAAGCAAAAGCGTAGCGGGCTCGTTCAGCTCTGACAGAAAAATAGAAAATGATGACTGAGGTGTTTTTTGCCTCATTTATCATTTATCTTTTTTCCGAGAGACTAGCCCATGCAGCTAGATAGCACATGGTAACAACGTTCCGTTACACTGCATCTTGTACTTTTTAATATCTTAATAACAGAAGGAAGCAACATTCCTTTCAGTCACCCTGTACCAAGTCCTTTCGTGCGACGAGTAATCGCAGGAGCATTCAACATCAACTCAGTTTTCGTTGTGTTTCATGGCATGTTTCAAGGCATGCTCCTTAGCATATTTCAAATCAAAAACTTTTCTTCTATTGTATATCACTTTCCCAACAGAATAAAGATACTCGCATAAAACTGTGGTTATTTGATACAATAGCTAGTAAATGCTATTTTAAGGAGAAAAGATATGAATGAATTTATTAAAATCGTTTTACTATTTTTCATTTACTCGTTTATCGGCTGGCTATGGGAAACTATTTATTGCTCATTGAAAGCCAGAAAATTCGTCTATCGTGGCTTTTTAGTCGGTCCATATTGTCCAATCTATGGTTTTGGGATAATAGGTGTCCTGTATTTTTTAGAGCCGCTTAGACAAAATATTGTTGTTTTATACTTATTATCGACGATTTTGGTTACGATTCTAGAGTACATTACAAGTTATGGATTGGAAAAGTTGTTCCATGCTTCTTGGTGGGATTATAAAGATGTACCATTAAATATCAATGGCCGAGTCGCATTGCCTGTGTCACTTTTTTGGGGTGTAGGCTGTGTGCTG
>Ga0308156_1002650_pt1 | contig 15352 bp, 14 predicted proteins | sample PhyAR2_FD_201041 | JGI IMG/M metagenome (GOLD analysis project Ga0308156, IMG submission 201041) | Phyllosphere microbial communities from UC Gill Tract Community Farm, Albany, California, United States - DLSL A.R2 | ecosystem: Host-associated > Plants > Phyllosphere > Unclassified | place: USA... | reverse complement strand
TCGTCAAGCTGGTTTCGTTACTCGTGATGCTCGTGAAGTTGAACGTAAGAAACTTGGTTTACGTAAAGCTCGTAAGCGTCCTCAATTCTCTAAACGTTAATTCGTTTACCGAGTTGGACAAAAAGCCTTGGATTTCCCAAGGCTTTTTTATTATGAAAATAGAACAATAAAATGCAAACTTATAAATATAAACAAAGTATCTCTTTAGAACCGTGATTTCCTACAGCATTTTTAGTATCCTAATCGATTCACTCAACCACGTCGTCATGTGATATGTCGGTCGAAAATACCTCTATTCAGGGGATTACCCTTTACAGTCATGCTGATGATTTCCGTTCTCATTGGATTCGTTTTTTATTAGCAGAAAAGCAAATCAAATATCAATTAATCGTAACTGACCATGAAGACGAAGATTTAGCGAGCTTAAATCCTTATAACCAATTGCCTATGTTGGTCGAGCAAAATCTTAAATTATTTTCAGCGCCAATTATTGCTGAATATTTAGATGATCGGTATCGACAAGGAAAGCTTTACGCAGATGCTCCAATGTTACGTGCAGAGCAACGTCAATATATATGGAGACTCGAAAACGACTGGTTTAAGCTAGCAGATCACATGTTAAAACATGAAGATTCTTTAAATAACGAACAAAAGCAAAAAGCTCAAAAAGAATTACGTGAAACATTAATTTCACTTACTCCTTTATTTCAGCATTTTCCTTATTTTATGTCTGAAAATTTTACAATCTTAGATTGTATGCTTGCCCCTATTTTCGTCAGACTCAATAGCATGGGAATCGAGTTGCCAAAACAGCAATGCCGACCTATTCTTTTGTATTGTAAACGTATCTTTGAACGACCTTCTTTTGCTAAATCAATGACGCCCCAAGAGAAAAACCGTTACAATGAACAATTAAATATGGAATAGTATGATATGTCTGAGCAAACTATTGATTTAACCCCTACACGTCCTTATCTTGCTCGTGCAATCTATGAATGGATTTGTGATAACCAGCTTACTCCATATCTATTAGTTGATGCGACACAGCCACATACCGATGTGCCACAGCAATTTGTTAAAGATGGACAAATTGTTTTAAATATAGTGCCTCATGCGGTTCATCAACTCCTTATTACAAATGAAGCTGTTACTTTTTCTGCCCGTTTTGGAGGCGCGTCTAAAAATATCTATGTCCCTATTCAAGCTGTTTTAGGTATTTATGCGCGTGAAAATGGACAAGGTTTATTCTTTGATCCTGAAGAATATGCCAATGTAGCACCTGTAGAAAATACAGTAGAGTCAGAAGTAGAAGAAACAACTGAATCAACATCGACCAAGAAAAAACCATCACTAAGAATTTTAGATTAAATTTAGAGGAAGAAAGCATGGCATTTGATTTAGTCCAATACTTTGCTGAGCAGATAAAAATTCAAAAGCCTCAGCTTTTAAATCAATATCCAGTTAATGAAAAAAATAAGCTGATTGATGAAGTGAATATTCTTACGCTTGGAAAACTGATTAGTTTATGGCGTCAGAACGATAATAAAATTTACCATGAAATTAAAGCGGCAGATCCACTTTATATTCAGGAAGTTGCTCGCCATTTAACTACTTCTAAGCATAATCAATCAGCTTTAAAAAATGCAGAATTAGAACAGAGTATTTCTGAAATTTTAACCTTGCAGTTAGCAGAACTTAACCAGCTCGATGAAACAGGTGGTTTTGGGCATAATGGCTTAAAAGAATTAATTTTAGGTCAAGTAGAACATTTATCAGGTCAGGCAGAAGATTGGGTTTGGTCAACAAACCATCTAACAGAATTGCTTGGTTCTAAACCTGTGGAACAAGAAGAGCTATCATTGGATACGACAATGAAGGAGTTCAACCAAATGGTTCACCAAGCCCAACCTCATCATGATGACTTGCATATTGAAGAACAAGCTGTCGAGATTTCTGTACCGACATGGTCAAAGATTATTGCCCCTGTGGTTGCTTTAGCAATTTTGGGCTATTTGTACTGTGCATATACACAATTCATTGCTTAAAAATTTGCTTATGCAATCAACTAAAAGCCACCCATAACAGGTGGCTTTTTTATTAGACCAGAATACTAAATAACATTTGCCGTTTTTTAACTTGTTGCCCTTGCTGTCCTAAAATATCTTCGACTACCCCATCTACATCAGATCTAATCTGTTGCTGGATTTTCATAGCTTCAAGCACCAATAAGGTTTGCCCTTTCACGACCGAATCGCCTTTATTGACCAAAATATTGACCACAGCACCGTCCATTGGTGCACGGATTTTACCATCACCGGCCACATCAGCCGTTTCTGGAGCAGCGTAAGTCACATTGCGAATCGTAACATTGCCATTGTCTCGATCTAAATAAAGCTGATCGCCATCTAATACATATTGAACACGGCGGCGTATACCATCAACTACATAAATCATTTGCTCAGCTGTTTTTTCAATAACTTCAATACAAATGGTTTGGTCACAAAGCTGCACAGTAATCTGGTTATTCTCAGAAGATAGCTGCAATTGGATTTGCTGATCATCATATTTAAGTTTTAGAGGTAATGGAACACCAAGTCCAGTTTGCCATGCCACAATCCCTTTACTTTGGCTAAATAATGCTGCTGCAATAGCCAAGGTTTCTAAAGATAAAACCTGATGATGTAAGCTGCTGTCATCTTGAAAATGCTGTTGGATAAATGCCGTATTGGTATCACCGGCGACAACGACTGGATGACGTAGTAAATTAACCAAGAACTGTTTATTACTGTTTACACCAAGCAAAATACAACCATCTACAGCACGAGCAAGTAAACGAATAGCGTCTTCACGGGTTTTACCGTATGCAATTACCTTTGCCACCATCGGGTCATAGAAAGGGCTAACTTCATCTGTTGCCAACATGCCATGGTCAATTCGTACATGAGGTAAATTCGCAGGCTTCCAACGTAGAACTTGACCTGTTTGTGGCAAGAAATCTTGACGTGGGTCTTCGGCATACAAACGGACTTCAATTGCATGTCCATTTAAAGTCAACTCATGTTGTTGCAATGGCAACTCTTCACCATTGGCGACACGCAATTGCCATTCAACCAAATCTAATCCTGTAATAAGTTCAGTAACCGGATGCTCAACCTGCAAGCGAGTATTCATTTCTAGAAAATAAAATTCACCCGATGCATCAAGCAAAAACTCAATAGTTCCCGCGCCTACGTAAGCACATGCTTTGGCAGCCGCAACAGCAGCTTCGCCCATTTGTTGACGCAGTTCTGGTGTCATGACTGGACATGGAGCTTCTTCTACAACCTTTTGGTGACGGCGTTGAATCGAACAATCACGCTCGAACAAATAAACATAATTGCCATGCGTATCACCAAAAACTTGAATTTCAACGTGGCGCGGCGCAATCACTGCTTTTTCTAAAATTAGCTCACCTGAACCAAATGCATTTTCAGCTTCTGAACGTGCAGTTTGTAAAGCCTCTACAAGCTCGGAAGACTGCTGTACCAAACGCATACCACGGCCACCACCGCCAGCAGAAGCTTTCACCATAATTGGAAAACCAATCTGCTCTGCTTGTGTAGCCAAATATTCAAGGTCTTGACGATCTCCCTCGTAGCCCGGCACACAAGGTACACCCGCTTCAATCATAGCAATTTTTGAAAGTCGCTTACTTCCCATCAATTCAATTGCAGAAGCTGTCGGACCGATAAAAGTAATCTGGTTATCGATACAGGCCTGAGCAAAATCGGTATTTTCTGACAAAAAGCCATAACCGGGGTGCACAGCATCAGCACCTGTTTTTTTGCAGGCTTCTATAATTTTGGTAATTGAAAGATAAGATTCAGATACTTTAGAAGCTCCAATGTAAACGGCTTCATCAGCCTCTTGCACATGGCGAGCGTTACAGTCCGCATCAGAATAAACTGCTACAGTTTGATAGCCCATTGCCTTGGCAGTTTGCATGACCCGAACTGCTATTTCACCACGATTAGCAACCAGCACTTTTGAAAATTTCATTATTTTTATCCTTATCTCTTATGACTCATCAGCCCAATTTGGTAACCGTTTTTGGATAAAAGCCATCGTTCCCTCTTGCCCTTCAGCACCACCAACTGCTTGAGCAAACTGCTGCGCAGCATCATCAAGTAAATGATTTAATGGTTCATTGAGTGTTCGATGTAATAGTGCTTTGGTCATACGTGAAGCTTGTGGTGCAGCGCGTTTAATTTGCTGAATAGTTTCTTGTAATTCTTGCTCTAGTTCTAATTCATTATGAGCAATCTGATGGACTACTCCGACACTGAGCGCCGTATGTCCTTCAAAACGCATACCCAACAGAGCAAGTCGTCTAGCCTGAGTTAGACCAATACGCTTCACGACAAAAGGGGCAATCTGCGCAGGAATTATTCCTAGCCCAGTTTCAGGCAATCCAAACTGTGCATTGTCACGGCTAATGGCAACATCGGAAACACATACCAGACCAAACCCACCACCCAACACCGCACCTTCTAAAATCACCACAACTGTTTGTGGTGCAGCATCGATCTGTTCAAGCATTGCACCAAAACGGCGGTTAAAATCAGCATAAGGCTGTAAGCTGCCAACATTGCTCGCTTCAACTCTCAAAGCTGCCATGTCTTTAATGTCACCACCTGCGCAGAAAGTTCCACCTTCACCGCGGATGATGACCGCACGAATTGAAAGATCATCTTGAATAGCAGTAAAGACCTGTTGAATAGCATTAACCATATTCAAATTCATGGCATTACGGCTCTCTGGTCGATTTAACCAGAGGTATAAAATACTGCCGTCCTGTTCTACTTGAATGCTGTCATCAATAGCTAAAGCTTGTAGAGAAACCGAAAGTGTCATTGCCTACTCCTTATTTTTGTTTTTTAGGCAAGATGTCCATGAGCTTACAAATAATCCCCAACATAATCTCATCGGCTCCACCACCAATAGAACCTAAGCGTCCATCTCGGTATAGCTGCGATGCTGGGTTATCCCACATAAAGCCATTGCCGCCCCAATATTGCAGACAGCTATCTGCCACTTCACGGGTTAAACGTCCTGATTTTAGTTTTGCCATTGAAGCCAGCATCGTGACATCTTCACCAGCAATGTGTTTCTCACATGCTTGGTAGGTTAATGCTTTTAGTGCTTCCACTTCAGTCATGAGTTCAGCAAATCGGAAATGGATATATTGATTATTGATGAGTGGCTGACCGAAAGTAGTACGATCTTTAGTATAGGCGATGGTCTTTTGAATTAACGTTTCCAACCCTCCAATAGAGTTGGCACATGCCCATAAACGCTCTTCTTGAAATTGCATCATTTGCATCATAAAGCCCATGCCTTCGACACCGACTAAATTACGTTGCGGTACTCGCACGTTATCTAAATAGACTTGTGCTGTGGTGGTTGAACGCATTCCTAATTTATTGAGCGGTTCTGAAAAACTGATGCCTTTAGTTTTTGCCGGCACAATAATCATTGATTTATTAACGTGTGGTTTATCGTCAGAAGTATTTGCTAACAAACAGAAGAAGTCTGCTTGCAATGAGTTAGTAATCCACATTTTGCTGCCGTTAATTACATAATCATCGCCATCTTTTTTGGCTGTAGTTTTAATGGCTGCCACATCAGAACCTGCATGAACTTCGGACACTGCAATGGATGCCACGTATTCTCCAGCAATCGCTGGTGTTAAAAACTCATCACGTAATTCTTTATGACCAAAACGTGCGAGAGCAGGTGTTGCCATATCGGTTTGAACGCCAATGGCTAAAGGCACTCCACCACACGTCGCACGTCCAATTTCTTCAGCAACCACAAGGTTATAAGAATAATCTAAAGCTAAACCACCATTTTCTTCAGGCTTACAAATCCCTAATAAGCCAAGGTCACCCATCTTTTTAAATACATCATGAATCGGGAAATGGCCCGCCTCTTCCCATTCTGGAATATTCGGATTTAGCTCATTTTCAACAAATTGACGCGCTGTACGGCGTAATGCTTCATGTTCGGCAGTAAATTTCATTACATTCTTCCTGATAATTTTTTTAATTTAGGTAAAAGTTGCTTAAAAGCGAGACACCCCAAAACGGCTTGGATTCAATGTCCGCTGCTGTGCTTCATAAATGGTTTGTAAAAGGAAAATCAGTAATTTTCGGGTATCTCGTGGGTCAATAATGCCGTCATCATGCAACATAGCCGTATTGAAAAGCGCGGTAGACTGCTGCTCCAGTTTCATGGCTGTACTTTGCTCCAGAAAATCGAGCATTTGAGGATTAGGCTCCTGACCAGATGCTTTTTGCTTGCCTTCGGCCACAATACGTAAAACTTTTCCAGCTTGTGCAGCACCCATTACGGCAACATGCGAGTTTGGCCACGCAAAAATAAAATCGGGTGATAAGCTTCGACCACACATCGCATAGTTTCCAGCTCCATACGACCCTGCTACCACAATCGAAATTTTTGGCACAGTACAATTGGCAACAGCCTGAATTAATTTTGAACCATGTTTGATAATGCCGTTTTGTTCAGCATCGGTTCCTACCATAAAACCAGTGGTGTTATGCAAGAACAGTAGCGGGCGCTGTGTCTGTTCGCACAGGTGAATAAACTGAGCCGTTTTAGCCGCACCTTGAGGGGTAATCGGACCATTATTGGTGATAATACCGATATGCAATCCGCCAATTTTTGCCCAGCCACAAACAGTTAAATCATCATATTCCTGCTTAAATTCTAGAAAATCTGAGTCATCAACAACTCGGGCAACCACCTCTTTCATATCAAATGGCTGTTTAGGATCATTCGGGATAACACCTAATAATTCATCGGCATCGTAACGAGGTTCTTTATAGACCGCATCAACTGGTTTGATTTGTTCTTTCCAGTTCAAATGCTCAAAAATTTCACGTGCAAGTCGAATCCCATCGGCATCATTTTCAGCCAAATATTCTGCGGTTCCGGCAATTTGAGAGTGCATTTCTGCTCCACCCAATTCTTCAGCCGTTGCCACTTCACCAGTGGCAGCTAAAAGTAAAGGTGGACCTGCAAGTAACATCTCGGTTTGTTTACGTACCGCAATCACATAATCCGAAAGACCGGGTTGATAAGCACCACCCGCAGTTGCATTACCATGTACAACTGCAAGCTGCGGAATGCCTGCCGCTGAAAGACGTGCCTGATTGGCAAAGGTCATGCCACCATAGGTAAATACTTCTGCCGCATAATTTAAGTTGGCGCCACCACTTTCGGTTAGCGTAATCAAAGGGAGTTTTTGTTCTAAAGCAATTTTTTGCAAGCGTAAGGTTTTCTGTACACCCATGGGTGACATGGTGCCACCCTTAATTGCACTATTACTTGCAGAGACGAGGCAACGCACACCACTGACAAAACCAATGCCAGCAATCACCCCGCCACCAGCTTCCGATCCGTCTTTATCATCATGCATGTTGTAGCCAACTAAACCACAAAGTTCGATGAAAGGAGAATCAGCATCTAGTAATAACCGCACACGCTCATGTGGCAAAATTTTGCCTTTTTTATCGAATTTTGGTTTGGCAGCGTAAGATTTATCAATACTTTTTTGCTGAATTGCACGAATGTCACTCAACTGAGCAAGTAGAGCATCTTTATTTTTTTGATATTGTTCGCTACCAACAGCAATTTCGGATTGGAGAATGGTCATTATCATTCTCCCTCAGTCTTATCTTTTTTAAAAATTTCAGGGATAAATGCACGGTGGAAACCATTATAAGATTCGCTATTTGTCGCATCGCTTAGCGGATACATTCGCGTTCCTTGTGATGCGGCCCCATCAATACGTAAGGTCACACCAGAGACAAAAGCCGCAGCATCAGATAATAAATAACAAATTGCCGATGAAACTTCCGACTCCGTTCCCATACGCTTTAAAGGTACATTGCCAGCAAGACTTGGAATAATCACCTTGGCAAAATCACCGCTATAATTGTCCATGCCTGATGAAACGATCCAACCCGGCGCTACAGCATTCACTCGAACGCCAGATTTACCCCACTCAACCGATGCTGTTTTAGTTAAATTATCGACCCCCGAACGTGCAGCGCCTGAATGCCCCATTCCCGGCATCCCGCCCCACATATCTGCGGTCATATTGACAATACTACCGCCATGTTTTGCCATCCATTGGTTATAAGCTTCACGCATTAAATAGAAAGTTGAATGCAGATTATTACGTACGACTGCGTCAAAACCATTTGCCGAGATATTCTCTAACGCCGAAGGGAACTGACCACCCGCATTATTGACCAAGCCATCCAGTCTGCCAAATTTCTCAATTACTTCGGCAATCATGTTCTTCACTTGTTCTTCTTCACGGTTATCGCATACAACAAAATGAATGAGTCCACCATCCTCTATAATTTCTTGGCTTACTTTTTCCAGTTTTTCAATTTTGCGCCCTGTAATTACGACTTGGGCGCCTAACGCGGCAAGCTCATGGGCAGTACAACGACCAATTCCTGAGCCACCACCGGTCACAATAATGACTTTATTGGCAAAGGCATCAGGTCTAAAAATTGATTGATAACTCATCTTTGTTTCATCCATTCATTTTATTTTTCTAAAAGATTTGCCGGAACTTTTACAGGCATATCCAATAATTGTTGAGCAAATGCTTTGCCTTGTGGGTCAATACGCAGGCTTGCCACACCACCACCCCCTAAGGCATTTTCCATCATAAAATTCAACGCATTTAAACCCGGTAACTCATAACGAATTACTCGTCCTTTCTCAGCATCCAAAACATGTTGCATATAGCTTTCAACAGCTTGCTCTGTGAGTGCTGCACGAACCCAAGGTAAGTATTCTGCTTTACGGGCGATCACCCCAATATTGCTATGATTGCCTTTATCACCACTACGAGCATGTGCAATTTCAATTAAAGGGACTTCTATTTCATCTCCCTGATAAATTGAACTTTCACCAGCTTCTAATGTATTAATTTGCTCTCTAGAAAAACCTTGAGAAACCTCGACTGGATAGCGCTGCCCATCAAAATCAACTTCGACATTGACCTGATTTTTATCAATTAAAAATGAAAATAACTTAATCACTGGAGATGCTTTAGGCCGACCACCAACAATACCAGCCAAAGCTGGAGCCATTCCTGTTGAAGCCTGTGCAATTTCAGATGCAAAGAACATACAAGCTTCTTTAAACATGTGTTTTACAGCTATTTTGACGACCACTTCGCGGCTATTTAATGCTTGGGCATGTGCGCCATAAGTACTTTCGATGCCTAAAATTTCAACAGACTTTTCATTAAAAGGAGGTACTGAACGCATGGCCAACACACGCTCACATTTAGTTAAAATGGCATCGGCAATGACTTGCGCTTTTTGTGGTGCTTCACGCCCCGCGATTAGAAAACTGACTAAAACCCGATAACCATCAGGATAAGTCGCACTCACTTTATATTGTGCTGTCGGTGCTCGCCCCGTTGCACCAGACACACGCACTCGATGCTCACCAACTTGTTCTAGCTGCACCTGACTAAAATCAGCAATCACATCTGGTAATAAATACGCTTGTGGATTGCCAATTTCATATACGATTTGTTCTGCAACTGTGGCGGTAGAAACTAGACCACCTGTACCTTGTGGTTTAGTGACCACAAATGAGCCATCCGCACTAACTTCAACTACTGGAAATCCCATATTGTCGAAGCCTTGAACCAAACGCCAATCGGTAAAGTTTCCGCCGGTGCATTGAGCGCCACATTCAATCACGTGTCCTGCCAATGAGCCTTGCGCCAACTTGTCATAATCATCGAGCGACCACTGGTATTCATGAAGCAAAGGCGCAAGAACTACAGCCGAATCTACAACACGGCCCGTAATCACAATATCTGCGCCTAAGTTTAAGGCATCACGAATAGCCACAGCACCTAAATAAGCATTACTACTCGCCACCTGATCAGGCAAAGGCTCGCTGCTAAACATTTCTTGAATATTTTGTTGTTTGAATTGTTCTTGCTTTGCTAAAAGATCATCACCTAAAACCACAGCAACTTTCAGGTTTAAACCATATTCACTAATTATTTTTTGTAAGGCATCCCGACAAGCAAGCGGATTTACCCCACCAGCATTACTAATCACCTTAATCTTTTTTTCTGCAATTTTTTTAATCAGAGGAGCCATTACTCGACTAACAAAGTCCAAAGCATAGCCATGTTTCGGCTCTACCATTTTCGCTTTTGCCATAATCGACATCGTAATTTCTGACAAATAATCAAAAACCAAATAATCAATATCAGTTAAATGCACCAATTGGAAAGCTGCTGTATTGGTATCTCCCCAAAATCCAGAGGCGCAACCTATTTTTACGACACGCTCATCATCCTTCTGATTATTTGCCATCTTATTTCTCATTGTTCTGTTTAAAAATTACACTCAACACTACCAAGCAAGCGCTTGGTTTGTAAAGAGCAAAATGTTATCTTGATGGTGACTAAATCTTCCAAACTCGACATAAGCCCTAAAAAATGTTGAGATTTAGCAAAATATTTTAGTATTCATTTTTATTTAAAGGGTCAAACTGCACGCATGATTGCTACTTCAATTGAACAGATTCCAAATATCTCTTGCTTTGATGACAGCCCACGGGGCCGTTTATTACAAGGTGCAGCATACCTATTTCATAAGCAAGGCTATGACAAAACGACTGTGCGTGAACTAGCTCAATTTATTGGAATTCAATCAGGGAGTTTATTCCATCACTTCAAAAGTAAAGATGACATCCTTGCTCATGTGATGGAACAAACCATCACTTATAATCTTGCCCGCTTAAAGGATGCTGTAACCCAATCTCCAGATCCAGAGCAACAGTTACGGGCTCTCATTAAAGCAGAGCTTATCTCAATTACTGGAGATACAGGTGCTGCGATGGCTGTTTTGGTATATGAATGGTTTGCTCTTTCAAAAGAAAAACAAGATTACCTTTTGAAAATGCGTAATGAGTATGAACAAATTTGGTTAGATGTTATTGAAAAGTTACGCACAAAGGGCAAGATAAAGCATGATGCCTTTATTTGGCGCCGATTAGTTGGTGGTGCGATTTCATGGACAGTGACTTGGTATAAATCGGAAGGCAAAGTCAAAATTGAGGAATTAACCGAAATGGTTTGGGAGATGGCGTTAAAATGAGTTCAGTATATTTACGTAAATCTCAAATGGATGACCTAGCAGAAGTTAAAATAGCATATGAAAATAGTATGCAATTGCATCAACCTTGGACTTATCCACCAGCCGACTTTCAACACTACCTAGCACAAGAACATCGCTATTTCGTTTGTCTAGAGAAAGACCATGCAATTGTAGGAACATTTAATATTTCTAACATTATCAGAGGTTATTTTCACTCGGCTTATTTAGGTTATGAAGTATTTCATCCCTATCAACGCCAAGGATATATGAAAGCAGGCCTAAAATATTACTGAGTGAAGCATTCGAAAAACTAAACTTACATAGATTAGAAGCAAATATACAACCTGAAAATATTGCTTCAATTCATCTGGTTGCAAATGCAGGTTTTATCAAAGAGGGCTTTTCTCGACAATATCTTCGAGTAGGTGGAAAAGAGTGGAAAGATCATGAACGTTGGGCAATTTTAAACGAACAGTGGGTACAACCTTTGCCACTTAAAACGTAAATCATATATTATGTATTTAAAGGAATTACCAATAGATTAGTTATATTAAATGTTAGGTTCGTATTAGATGGTCGATATTGAAATATTAACTGCAATCGTCGGTGCTATTACTGGAATAGCTGGCTCAATAATGGGCTATATTAGTTTACAACGTCTTTCGAAAATTAAATCTTTGGATCTAAGACTTGAATTAAAAAAAGCTGAAACTCAATTAATTTTAACTGTGAATGATTTACCAGATTTATTAACAAAAGCAAAAAGATCACGTGAAGCAATATCATCAGCAATTGGGCAACTGCGTTCAGGGGGATTAAAAAAGTGGATTCAAGAATGGGAGACAGACCATATCTCAGCAAAACAAATGATATCAATTCTTCCTAATACAGATTCCGACTATACATCCAACTCTCAACGAGACCTAGAAACAAAGTTAATACTTATTCATCAACAATCTGCTAAAGCAAATGTGTTAAAAGAAAAATATGAAATTGAATTAGAACGAGATGAAAAACAACGAGATAGAATTTATGCTGAACGTAATCGTAGAAATCAAAAGAATTAGAATAAACACATCAAAACTTGAAAAATGTATTTATTCTATCCTCTGCCGTTCGTGAAGAAAATAAATTAATAACCTAACTGCTTGCTAATCAAATCTTTCATAATTTCTTCAGCGCCACCACCAATCATATTCACCTTAACCTCACGATAAATACGTTCAGATTTAGTTCCACGCATAAAGCCCATACCACCCAATGTTTGCACAGCTGCATCTGCACAAAATTGCATCGTGCGTGTAGCAACATTTTTAAGCATTGAAATTTGAGCTACGAGCTCTGGCCCCTGCAACTTTGGTTGAGTCATTTTCCAAGCAGTTTCTTCAAGTAAAGCGCGCGTTGAAGTCAATTGTGTTGCCATATCCACCAACTTATGACGGACTACTTGATGATCAATTAATCGCTTACCAAATGTTTTACGTTGCTGGGCCCAATCTAAAGCCTCTTCATAACACACTAAGGCATAGCCATAAGCCACCACACCTAAGAAAAAACGCTCCATATTAAAGTTATTCATAATTACTTTAAAACCAGCATTTTCTTTACCAAGAAGATTTGATGCAGGCACTTTAACTTGGTCAAAATGCAAATGTGCTGTATCTGAAGCCCACCATCCCATTTTCTTTAAAGGCGTTTTAGTAATTCCTTTACTATGTGCATCAATTAACAACATTGAAATGCCTTCAGCACCAGATTTAGTCGGGTCTGTACGCACTGCAACGGTATAGTAATCTGCACGAATTCCCGATGTGATAAATGTCTTCTCACCAGAAATAATATAATAATCACCATCGCGAATAGCTTTAGTTTGTAATGCAGCAACATCTGAACCACCTCCTGGTTCAGTAATTGCTAAGGCAGAAATTTTTTCGCCGGAAATAATACTTGGGAGAACTTTTGCCTTTAACTCTTCACTACCAAAATGCTGAATTGGTGGTGCACCAATCGTATGCACCATCAACGAAATATGAACCCCACCTGAACCGGCCTTTGCCATCTCAATACCAGCCAGCAATGAATAGAATGGATCAGCATCTGGAATACCACCATATTCTTCAGAAAACCCTAATCCTAATAAACCAATCTCAGCAGCTTTCTTGTATAGTTCTCTTGGAAATGTCTCAGCTTCATCCCACTCATTAACGAAAGGTGCTATTTCTTTTTGAACAAATCGACGAACATTATCAGCAAAAGCAATGTGTTGTTCATTATAGTAAATTGGGTTGGGTTGCATTTTTAGAGAGGTCCTGATGTTTTTATTTAATTCCAAAGCATATCTTGGCATGTTTAGCATCAATCAAAAGTTGCAAGAACCTCCAATTTCTTGGCAGAAAACATCAAATAAAATTCTTTTGTATTCAAATTTAAGATCAAACTCTTAAACAGCAGCGAAATCCACGAACTGCATAGTATGATTGTGCCCCATTATGATAAACAAAAACACGACCATAACGACGGTCAGCGAAAAGTGCTCCATCTAACCGTCGAATCTCACCTGGAGTTGCAAGCCAACTTGATGTTTTAAGATCAAACTCGCCTAACTTTTGTAATTGATGATATTGTTCTTCTGTTAGAAGTTCGGCTCCCATTTCTCTAGCTACTTCTATTGCACTATTTTTAGGCGGGTGATCTTTTCTAGACTCTAAAGCTTTACGATCATAACAAAGACTTCTACGACCTTTTGGTGTTTCAGGAGAGCAATCTATAAACAAATATTTATCACTCTGTTGGTCATAAGCCACTACGTCAGGCTCTCCTCCCGTATTTTCCATTTCTTGCAATGACCACAGTTTGTTCGGAGATTGAATTAGTTTAGCTTGTACATGAGTCCAATCTATTTCTTTATGACGATCTAAATTTTTTTCAAATCTATCTTTTAGTAACTCAATCAGTGTTTCTATTTGCTTTGGAGCTAATTGCTTTTGAGTTGACATTGAATAAATCCTTATATTTATTAAGTTGAACGCCCATCAAAATAATTTATTTTTATTTTTTTTAAATCTATGTCATCTATGCATCGAACATTAATAGCAAAGATAGAATTACCTTCTGCATCTGTACCTTGAGCATAAGGATGAATACCACAAATTTTACAGAAATGATGATTAATCACATGCTTATTAAAGGTGTAATTCACTAAAATTTCGGGAGTTTCTAAAGATATATTAACTTGCTTACTTGGTAAGAACCAAAGTAAAGAACCTTTCTTTTGACAAATTGAACAATTGCAAGATAAAACCTCTGACAGCTCGCCTTCTGCTACAAATTTAATCTGGCCACAATGACAACTTCCCTTATATTCCATATTCTTTTCCTTTTATAATTCTTTATAACTTTTATAGTACCCTTTCTAATAATTCATTTTTTTATCACTTTGTAGAGTTTAATTGCTTCTTTATTACATAGCCATATAAATTAAAAGAATGAATAAATATAATATTTTAGTACCTTACAATTAGTTCCAAAAATATTGACACCGTTTACATCTATTACCATTTTTAAAAGAGAACAAAGGTACCCCTAAGAACATGAACGCTAGAAAAGCTGATTTTTTCCCTTGTGTATAAGCTTCTATATCTTGAGCTCCACAATTAGGGCAGCACTCTTTATTCTCTCCAAACTCTTGTTCCAGTTCATTACTAAAATCCTTTTCAAGAAGAGACTTTGCTTCATCAACATAGTTTTGTGGGACTAATAGACGAACCCCACCTAAAGCATTGGAATAAAACCAATCCATATTAATAGTATGTTCATTTTCAATACGTGCAGGAATTCCAAAAGCCTCTAATTGAGTTTTTGCAATTTGCGCCTCATAAGAAAATGAGAATGTTTCAACCAAGATCCATTGCATAGTAGATTTTAAATTTTACAAATAAGTTTAGACTCATCCTATTTCATCATAAATTGAATTATATTTATAATCTTACTTACGTTTTTAGATTAATTTCTGCATAAAAAAACACCCCCAACATCAGTTGAGGGTGTTTTAGAATAATGAGCTGGCGATGACTTACTCTCACATGGGAAACCCCACACTACCATCAGCGCTAAGAGGTTTCACTTCTGAGTTCGGG
>Ga0308156_1002647_pt1 | contig 15383 bp, 11 predicted proteins | sample PhyAR2_FD_201041 | JGI IMG/M metagenome (GOLD analysis project Ga0308156, IMG submission 201041) | Phyllosphere microbial communities from UC Gill Tract Community Farm, Albany, California, United States - DLSL A.R2 | ecosystem: Host-associated > Plants > Phyllosphere > Unclassified | place: USA... | reverse complement strand
AGATGTCTTGGAACAGGCGGTGGTTCAGGTCGGTGCTAGAAGAGAACGCCAGCGAACGTTCCAAGCGCTGGCACAGTCGCTCGAGGCGCCGCAGCCGTCCCGACAAATAGCGCTCGAGTTGGTCGAGCAAGCGGGCATACACGACGTTTTCATAGATGGCGTATTCGTCTTCGCTGAAGCGGGCGAGGACGCGCTTTGGTTGGATCCCTTGCAGCGTTTGCCGCTGCCAGCATTCTGAATGCGAGGCGAGATGGGTGTACGTTTTGTTGGTAAGGCGCCGTGCGCGTGACACATCGGTCACCGTCTCGTCGTAGCGCAAGTCGATACGTGGACGCGTCGAAATCGTCTGCAGGTGACCGGCCGTCAACACTTCACCCAGCATCTGCTCCAGATCGTTCAAATGGCTTTCTTCGTTGACGAGGGCGGTCGGCAGCAGGGGCGACCGTAGCGCTAGGCCAGGCACGCTGGTACGCGCAATACTGGCGAGGACACGGCCGAGAAAAACCGTGTCATCACTCAGGGCCGTATCGAATACGCAAAAGCGGACAGTTTCCTCATCCAAGGCGCAGTACTCGCTGCCGTCATCGCTGAGCAGGTCGCCGCTGGCCAACTGCGAATGGCCGTTGAACGAGGCGGCCTGGCCGAGCACATAGCGCCCTGGATAGATTAGCTCCGGCAGACGCTGCAAGTGAGTACCGCTGATCCGGTCAACCAGCTTCATGCTATCTGTTCCTTGTGGCGCCGGTCTTCTTTGATCAGCTCTCTGGACTTGGGCGCGTCGCCGCCGATCACCGTGCAGAACTTGTCGAACGCGTTCTCCAGGGCGTTCAAGGTGTCGAGCGTGATGTCATAGCGCTTGGTGACCTTACCGGCGCGCATAACCCGGGTTGACAGCAGGTGGTCGAGCGCATCTTGCTTCGTCGCGCCACAGGCCATCATGACGGGAATAAACCGCTTGGCTTGGCGTTCGAAGCGGTTGCCCCAACCCAGTTGGAACTGCTCCTCGAGCAGGGGCGTGATCGCGTCGCGTTTGAGTTGGGCCAGCAACTCCCCCACTTCGTTTGCGTGCCGTTTTTCTGCCGTCTTGAAGCGCTCCTGGAGCGAACTGTAAGAATAGTGGACGGTGTCCATGCGCGCGGTCTCAAAACTTTCTTCGTGCCGTGGAAGGGTCATCACGTGGGCGCGATCGTAGGTTTTGTCAGCCAGTTCGCTGGTGGTTTCGTCGTGGTTGGCGGTGCCGATGAACCAGACGTTGTTGGGCACCAGGATCTTGCGCTGCTCTTTTAGCAGGCTAGGCGCCTGTGCCACTGCATGTTCACTCAGCGTGATCAAGCGCTCACTCGGGTTGTTCTTCTCGAGGGCGGACAGGAACTCGGCAAAATACTGTTCTGGCCGCGACAAATTCATTTCATCGAGCAAAATCACGTTGCAGCGATCTTCCCAGGCGTCGGTCTGGGCTTTATAGAGGGCCTGCAGGCAGTCCTTCTCATAAAAGCGCTTTTCGAAGGCGTTGTAGTGACCGAGTAGGTCGTCGCGGTCGCGCCATCCGGCTTGCACGGCGATATCCGTGCAGGAGCCGCCCATGGCTTTGGCAAACGCTTTGGCCAAACTGGTTTTACCGGTGCCGCTGATGCCCTGGAACACGTGCAATTGGCTCATCGCCAGGCCGCCAAGCAATGCGCGGATGTCATCGATCCGGTAATACAGCTTGGTACCGCGTTCAGCGACCGCGATGCGTTGCTGTAACTCGGTAGCAAACGCCGTCAAGTCTTGCGGCACCGGTTCCACTGCGACTTTGGTGCGGAAGTCCGGATGCTCGTCCATTACCGTCAATTGCGGGAACGGCGACTGGGTTTTGCTTGCCGCGGTCAAACTGTCGACGCGCGCTTCCAAGTCGACCAAGGCCGCGCCAAGTAACTGCTTGTGTTTTTCGAGACCGCGCTTTTCCATCGACAGCGTCTCGAGTTCGAGCGCGCCTAAGCGCTTGCGACTGAGTTCGGCTTTGGCTTGCTCATGGTCTTGGGTCAGCTCGCGGATTCTGCTCTGTAGGATTGACAGCTGTTCGCGGATGCCTTGGTTTTCCAGAGCCAGACGTTCCGCGTCCGCCGCTACGCCGTTGCTGCGCAAGGCTTCATTCTGGCGCTGCAAGGCGTGAAATTCATCGAGCAGCGTCTGCGGATCGCGGTCGCCGAAGGCGTCGCGCAGTGCCTTTAAGCCGTCGGCCTGGCCCTGCACCGTATCCAGATTTTGGGTTAACCGCGTTAAGCGCACTTCGAGCCGTTCTACTTCTTTACGATGTTGTTCGTCCTTCTCCTTGAGCGCGCGGTCCATTTCCTCTCTGGCGAGTCGCCGCTCTTGCTCGAGTACGTTCGATTGACGCTGTAGGCGGGCCTGATCGCGTTCGAGTTTGGTGCGCTGTTCTTGCAAGGTCTGGTCGCGCTGATCGAGTTCGGCTTCACGGTCTTGTTGCGCCTGGCTCAAGCTGCCCTTGTGCAGTTCAATCGCCTTGAGTAATTCTTCACGTGACGCCTCCAATGCGCGGATGTCCGTTTTCAAGCCGTCGAGCATTTGCTGTTTGAGGCCGACGAAGCCCTTATTCGCGTCCAGTTCGCGCGCTATCAGCGATAACTCCAGATCTTGCAGGGTCGCTTGTTTCGTGGTCAAGGCTTCCAAACGCGGCGCAAGCGTCGCTTCACGCTCTTGGAGCGCTTGCTGTTCGGCGGTAAGACGTTCGCGCTGCAGGCGCAACTGCTCGCGCTCCTGCTCAAGCTTGGTGGTCGCTAGCTCACGCTGTTTGTCCGCCTCGCTGCGCTGGCGCTCGAGCGCTTGTTTGTCGGTGTCGAGTTCGGTGAGCCAGACTGTGCGGTCCTTGGTCAGCGTTTCATTCTTCTTTTCCAAGTCCTTGCAAAAGGATGAAAAACGTTCGAGCCAGGCCGTGAACTTCGCGGCCTTATCGGGCGCCAACGCGCCCGATAACTCGTCCAGGAAGTGCGCGTCGACCGTCCCTAACGCTTCAGGCACGGGTTGCTCCATGACTTTGGCACCGTTAAACAGCGCTGCCATGAACGACGGCATTTTGGCCGGGTTCGTCAGCGGCGCAGGTTGGGGCGGACCGGACTTCTGCATCGCTTGGTGTGGTTTTTTCTTAGCCATTACATCCATTCTTTCAATTGCGACGTCCACTGCAGGGCGAACTTCGCCACCTGGACGACTTCGGTCATCTGAAATTCCTTGCCGCTTGCATGCGTCGCTTCGTTGCGCAAGTCGGCGAGCTTAAGGAGGTGGTCCAACCCCAAGGCCTCGGGTGCCAGGTGGCGGAACGGGTGGTCGGGCACGTCTATTGTGGTCAGGAGTGCCGCAAACAGCATCGCCTTGAGCGACTCGCTCCGTCCCCGTAACACCTCGCGTACCTTCTTGGTGTCTTGGTTTGCCAAGCGACGTATGAGCTCTGGGGTTAGCGCAGGCAGCTCGATTGCGTCGAGAAGACGCTCATTGAGCGCCCGATCTCGATACTGAACAGGGGGGATCAGATCAATATTGGCGGGATAGCGCCGGACGACCCATTGGCACACGGCCTCGCACAGCTTTTGCGCGTCGGCCAAGGCACTCTCGAGCTCATGGCGTCCGAACGCCTGTTCCATTACGCGGGTGCGCCAACTGAGGACGCGGAAGTAACGCCCGATGCGTTTTTCGCGGCCGGCCCAAGGGTGCTCGGTCAGCAGTTCAAGGTCGAGTTCTTGCTCGAGCTGCTGCATCCATTCCTTGACGTTTTGCTGCTCTGGTTGCGGCTTGCCAATCATGCTGGCGAGACGCTTCGCCAACCATTGTTGTCTTGGTTGGCCGAGGAGGCTGTCGAAGGTGTCGTCCAGCCAGGGAACTTGCTGGCGTAAGGCGAACGGATCCACGACACGCCAAGGCCGCGCGCCGGTCTCGTCGGGTGTGACCCAGGTCAGCACATACATGGGCTCGGCCTGTTCGTGCATGAGTTCGATGCCCTGCGCGCGTAATTCGGCGCCCACCTCATCGCGCCCATATAGCTGGCGCGCGTTGAAATAGTCGAGCCGGTAAGCGCGGTACGCTTGTTGGATGTCGCGGCTATCAAATGGCGCTGGCACGCTATGGGTCGCAGTGAAGACATGGGGGCGTATGCCATCGGCTTCTGCTCGTTTTGGTCGGAATACAGGCAGCTCGCCTGGCGGCGCAACTGACTCGATTTCGCTCAACCCATCCATGCTGACGATGCGAGGCCAGAAGGCGCCGCTGATCGCATCACGAAATAGCACCCCCGCTTTTAGGTCGACGCTGCGGTCCTCTTCTTCGTCGAGCAGTGCCAGGCCATTGTCGGTGGGCGCGCCTTGGCCATCGATCCAAGCATGGCTATTGCACTGCGCCAGGATCAGCAGCAGCATTTGCTGGTGCAAGCCCAGCAAGGTCGACATTTCGTGCGGATCGCGGCAGCCAGCGCGTGCCAGGCCCAGCACTGCGCGCTGGAATAGGTTCAGTGTCTTGCCCTGCGCTTCTGCATATTGGACACGGTAGGCGTGCACGGGCCACAACAGGGCGACCCCGTGCTGCGCTGGTTTTTTGCGCAGTAATAGGTGGCGTTTAGCGAATACAGCCATGTTCCCCCCTGCACAGTGTCGCGAAGGCCGCCAGCGCTGGGACGGCTTCTTCCGCTTCCGGTCCTTCGGCCAGCGCCAGGTCCCCGACGACGATCAGTAGCTTACGCTGGCGACTCATGGCCACGTTCATCCGGTTGGGTAAGCGCAGGAAGCCGTATCTGGCGTTACGCTGGGCCTCGCGCTGTTCGGGGTCGAGCGCCTGGTTGTCGAATTTTTTACGGCTGGTCCTGACGTTCGAGAGCAACACCACGTCAAACTCTTTGCCCTGAAAGGCGTCGACGGTCCCGACCCGTAAGCGCTCTTCGCCGTCCGCTGTCATGCGGTAGGCTTCGGCTGGCTCATAGCCGTGCTGGGTCGCCACCATGATCCGCAGCTTCTCGAGTTCACGCATGATTTCAAGGGCTTGCGCGCTATAAAAGGTGATCACGCCGATCGACACCGGGTCCGCCTGCGTGAGCAGGCGCGCCACCTCTTGCGCCACCAGGCTGGCTTCTTCAGCACGAATCCGGCTGGTGCCGACGCGGCGCTCGGCGCCTGCATCGGCAGGCACGTTCAGCCAGGCGCAGACTTTGTTTTCATAGCCTATTAGCGTATGTCGGAACACTTCAGCCGCACGCCCAGACTTCACCGCTTCCATACCCACCGCTTCATAAAAATGCTTACTGATGAAATCGCCTAGCACGGGATGCATCCGGAACTGGGTATCGAGCATTACCACGCGTTGAACCGCGTCTTCTTTTTCCAAGCGCTGGAGTTGTACGCGTAGGCGCTCAAACAGGCTGGTCTCGAACGCCTTACGTTCCACATCGCCCAGTTCATTTTGGCGTGCTACTTCTTGCTCGATGTCGGGCTCGAGCAAGTGGGGCAGTTGGCGATCATCACCGACCAAGACGATACGGCGCTCTGCCATGGCCATTGGGACAAACAAGTCAAGCGGATTAGCACGCGCCGCTTCGTCGATCACCACGGTGTCGAATGAGATTGACCCGTGTTCGAGTCCGGCGACCTGTTTCAAGCTGCTCATCTGGTTGCCGGCCGCTTGCTGGCAGGTTGCGCCGACCACCATCGCATATTCCTCGGTCGTGCTTTGCGCCTGCCAGGGGTCGAAACGCAGCGCATTGCTTAATTGCGTGAGGACGCCAGCGATGCCTTTGCGGCTAGCGCTGATCTTCTTTTCGAGCGCATGTTCGAGTTCGGTGACCAGTGCCCTGCCCTCGTCGTCGAGGCGACTGCGAATCGACGGGGGCCGGTAGTCGGGCAGTAGTCGGGCGAGCAGGTGGTCACGCAACTGCCGCAATTCTTCGAGCAAGGCTTGGTCGGCCGCATCGCTATTCGCAGCTCGCTCTAAGAGCTGTTGTTGCGACTCGCTTAGCGCCACCTGTTCTCGGCGCAGCGCACGGTACAAGGCGTGGGCCTGGGCATCGCCATCATCGGCAAAGCCGATTGGTTCGACACGCAGGGCGCGCACGCGCAGTAGCAAGGCGCGCCGGGTGCCGGCGTCAGCGCTCGCGACTTCGCGTGACTGCTGGGTTTCCAGGTACTCGGTCCACCTTGACTCGAGGGCAGAGGAAATGCGTACGCCGCTGCCAGCTGCTTGTTCCAACAAGGCCGCGACCCTAGCCAGGGCTTGCACACGCCCGCTTGCGTCTAGTTTGGCAACGCGCAGCAGTTGGAACTCATGCCGCAGCAGTTTCATGTGTTTGAGCAGGGGCTCATTTCTCTCGAGTTCGTCGACGCGCTGATCGAGGTGCTTGGCCCGTTCTTGGCCCCAGTGCTCAAACTGCACGCTCAGCTTTCCGCTGCTTTGGCGGCCGCCAACTCGCACTGGTGGTAAGCCGAACACGTTGCTGCGGCTGAGCGCGTTATCGACGGCATCATGCTGGTAACTGCTGATCAGGACTTGGCCGCGCAGGCTGCGCCCTTCGCCTTCTTCAGCGAGTCGGCGTTGTAGGGCGGCGATGACTTGGGTCTTGCCGGTACCGGGTGGCCCGATAATCAAGGCGACGTCTGGCGTGTTCAAGGCCACGCGCAAGGCGTCGCGTTGGCGATCGGTGGGTTTGCCGCCTTTAAACGTTTCTTGCGCATAGGCGGTGACATCTTTGAGCTTGCGGTGCCGCTCAACCGGCACCGACACGCCCTCCAATAAATACCGCAGCTGGGGCAGACGCCTGCCACTATCGATGGCGCGCTTGGCGTCTTCACGCCGCTTGCCTACCGTGCGGTCGCCGGCCAGCGAGTAATACACATAGCCAGATTGTGGCGGCATCTCCCCCTTGCGCCGTTCGTCGGGGACCACGATGACGCTATCAGCCTCGAATATCAGGCGCCCGCGGACGACACGCGCTTGCGTCATCGCGTCGGGCAAGTCGACGGTCCAGTCAGGCGCGCTTTCGGTGACTTCGACCTGAGTGGCATCGGCGATCTCTAGCGCGGCCCAACGTTCCTTAAATGCCTGCAAGCTTTCACTGTTCTTCGGAATTAGGCGCCAAGCGTTCCCGCCCTTGTACTCACGGCCTTCACAGCCTTTGTAGGACAGCACCCCAAGGCGGCTAGCCTCCTCTTGCGCACGCTTCCAAGACAAGTCGTTATAAAGCTTCCACAGTTCGAGGTAGGCGGTGTTGTTCTGTAAGGCGGCCTCAAGGAGTGCTTTCTGTTGCGGGTCCTCGAGTCTGGCTGCCGCGCTGCCATCGACGAATGCGCTCAGCCCTTCTAATAAGGTGACCCGCGAAGCGTGGGCTGGGCGCGGGGCCAGGCGCCGGATTAGGTAACCCTTGCCGTCGACCGGTTGCACGTCGGCACGCCATTGGCGACCAATGAGTTGGAAGTCGGCCGTCGCACCGGTCGTAAAACGCGCGACGATCAGTTTGGGTGGTGACGTCTCGATCAAGAATTCGTGGGTAAGCCACGCGCACGCCTGGGCCACAGTGGCTTCCTGGATCTCTCGCTTCTCAACTAAAAATTCTGCGACCAGCGCATCGACGCCGATGTTGACGGCGGCGTGGATGCGTTCACTTGGAGAAAGGAAGGCCATGAAGACCTGTTTGGGCGTGGCGCGGGTCAACAACCAGAGCGTTTCTCTACGCCGCGCCAGGCCCTCGAATAACAGTTTGTCTTTGCCAGGGCAAACCGGTTTGACGACCTCGTTCTGGGATATAAACCACTGGTCGCCTTCGAAGAAGAATCGGGCCTCCTGATTCGGCTCGAACCCGTCTTGGCCTTCCGGGCACTCGAGGGTGACGATGTCGCTCGCCAGCAGCGGAGATTCATACAAATTCATGGCGTCACCATTTAAAACGCCAAGCCATGTGCGGGGCGTCGACTTTACCGACATGCAGGATGTAGTCGGGACCCGCTTGTTGGTCGAGCGAGATCGGCTTGGCGAGCTGTACAACCTGGGCGGCGCGCTGCAAGGTAAGTGGCACGTCCAGCGGTGTGAACGTCAGCTTGCCGTCCGCCAGGGTGACCGTGACGAGCGGCGCTAGCGCTTCGCTGGCCCACATCGAAGGGATACTGCGTCGCAGGGTCAGCGCTTGCGCCGGCTGCAGGAGTACCACGCGCCCGGTCCTGAGCCAGCTATCGGCGCCACTGGGCGCATGCCAGTCTGGCAGGTGCTCGGGCGGCATGAACTGGTACTCGCTGAACAGCACGTGGTCCGGTTCAAGCACATGGTCGCAAAACGGACAGGTTTTGGCCGGATTCAGTAGATAGGTGCTAGTGCAGGCAGTGCAGTGGATCGAGCGCTCGGCGGCCTCGACCAGAGCTTCGAGCCACTCCGCCATGGCGGGGCGGGCGAGCGGATCGGTCAAGCCGGCTTCGAAACAGCGTGAAAAGAGCAGCGCCAGTTTGCCGGTCGTACTCATGGACAGCGGCATCCCGCGCGAGCTGGCGTTGCTAGTGTCATCGGGGTGGCCGATCCACGGCAATACGCCAGCCAGTGCTTGCGCTTCGAGGTCTGGCTCGCCGTCGTTGACGAGGTCGCCCTTGAACGGGTGGTTGCCGGTCAAGAGGTGGAAGGCGATGACGGCAAAGCTCCAGACATCAGTACGGGTCGAAAAATCGGCCTGTCCCGCGACCAGTTCCGGCGCACCGTAGTCGGGCGTGTAGAGCGCGCGGCACGGCGTCGATTCGAAGCTGATGTTATCGCAGTCGATCAGCCACAATTCGGCATGCTCGACCTGCGAGGAAACGTAGATATTGTCAGGCGACAGGTCGCCAAACAGCATGCCACGTGCGTGTAGCAGGGCCAAGGTGGTGGCGAGTTGCTTGAGCAGGCTCAGGCGACGGGCCAAGCCGCCACTTTGTAGAAAACCCTCGATACCTTCGTCGGCGACCAGTTCGAGCGAACCGGTCAGGGCGGTGAGCCCTTCCATCAACTCCATCACATAACCAGCGTCTGGCGCCTTCAGCAGGGCTAAGGGCTTGGCAATGTGCAGTCCGTCGAGATCCTGGCGCATCAACCAGGTCAGTTGGTCGATCGCGCGCTGGCGCTGCTCGCTGCCTTGCGCAGTCAGCTGTTTGATCAGCACTTGCGCTTGGTCGGTGCGCCAGACGCTGCCCTGCCCTCCTTGGCCGAGCTTACTCGTCAGGAGATAGCTGTGGCCCAAGGTGTCGCTCACTTGGTGCAGCTTGGTATCGGCTTTATTCATCTAACTTGTCTTAAAGATAGCAACCAGTGATTTGTCGTCGCCGTGCATCGGGGTCGACCATTGCTCTAACTCGCGACCCAGCCAACGCTGGGCATTTCTGCGACTGCGGGCGCGCACGTTGTTAAACATGGCCTGATAAAAGCTATCGAGTGCGTCCGGCAGCAGGTCATCCGAGATACCGTCCGTCATTAGCACGACGCCGTCCCCGGGCTGCGATAAGGTGCAAGTCGCTTGCTGCCACTGGGTGGGCGTATGTGTGTCATATAAAGCGTGGGTTTGGTTGCCATAGCCTTGACGCGCTGGCGTCAGTTGGTAAAAGCGCCCGCCTTGGCGAAACAGGATCAGTCCATCGCCCAACTGACCGAAGGCGGCGTTGCCGTCGGCATGGACCGTTAGCCACAGGCAGGTGGTGGCGACATCCTTGACTTGGTAGCTTGCGGTCTGGTCACGCCAACGCGCGTGGATGTCAGCATTGATTCGGCTGGCATCGGCTCCGTCGGCGCCTTTTAAGACCTGACTCACTGCCAGCGCGGCGGCTCTTGAACCAATCTGGCTTTGCTTGGCTGAACCGAGTCCATCGCAGACGGCGGCCACCCACCCGCCACGGTACCCGTGCAGCATCACGGCATCTTGGTTCGGTAGCTGCTGGTCGACATGGGCGGGACCACGAACGCTGGTTCCAGCGACGGCAAAGCGCATCAGAATTCGATGTCCAGTGGATCGTCGTCCGGTGCGTCTGGGATGACGAACGGGGTCGCTTGGTCGGGCACTGGGCTTTGGCTTTTTACGGCGACGCTCATGGTCACGGCGCGGAAGAAGCGCTGGATATCGCGCACGTTGTGGGCTTTAAAAAGGGGCGCTTCGGGGTCGTTGGCGAAACCGGCCAACATCGCTTGGTCTGCGTCGGCACCGATCGCCATCGCAAAGCGCACCGCCTTTTGGGCGCGCTCGGCGCTTTGCAAGCGGGCGAACGGTTCTTGCCAGTCGTCGGTCGGATGGCCATCCGACACCAGCACCAGTACCGGGCGATAGGCGCGAGATGGAATTTGCTCGCGGTCTTCCAGCAAGGCAGTGGCGAGTTCGAATGCTTGGCCCATCGGGGTACGGCCCGTGGCTTGCAGCGGCGCGAGGGGCCCTGCTTGGTTGGCCGGCGTGAGCGGCAAGTGGATTTTGGCGACTTCGCCAAACGTGATCAGGCTGACTTGGATCTCCGCGCGCAGGCGGCTTTGTTCGCCGAACGACTGGACCATTTCCTTGAGCGCAGCATTGAGCGCTTCGATCTTGCCGTCCGAGCCCATACTGCCGCTGACATCGGCCAAGACAATCACGGGTAAGGGGCGTGCCGTATTCATTTGGAACTGTTTGAGTCCGCTCATTGGTTTTTTTCCTTTGCTGGCAGCATGGGGGTGGATTTCTTTTGGCGCACTTGGCGACGTTTGATCTCGAGTGTCATTGACATAGCGGCTGACGATATCTTCACGGTATTTGGCAAAGCCCATTTCGCGTTCCTTGGGTGAGGTTTCTGTTCAAATACCCGACCAGAGAGCCAGCGTCCGCGGACCGGCGGTCCACGGCGCTACGCTCGACTGCGCAGTACTTGCTGCTGGGTTGTGGGCATAGGTAACGTAGATATTGCGAAAAGCGTGCCAGGCTTGCATCAGTCAGAATCCTCGACCATAAAACCGTGTTTTTTCAGGCGGTGCGCCAGCGTTTGGTAATTTTTGATCCCCAATAGCGCCGCCGCTTTCTTCTTTTTTCCGCCTGCAGTTTCCATCGCCTGCTGCAGGTATTGGCGCTCGATGTCTAGTAAAAATCCATCCAAATCAAGCCCTTGGCCAATTGGCGTGAGCGCCAGAGCGGGACGATTGGTACCGAGTGTGAGCAGGTTATCTTTGATGTCATCGACAGATAGCTCGGCGTCGCGTCCCCAGACCGCCGCGCGCGTCAAGGTGTGATTCAGCTCGCGGATATTGCCGGGCCAAGGGTAGTACTGCAGAAATTTTTTTGCGGATGCAGAAAGATATTTCTCTTGCCACTCGGGGGCTTGGGCACTGTCGTGGTTGATCAGGTCCATCAGGTGGTCCGCAAGCAGTTGCACGTCGCCCTCCCGCTCACGCAGTGGCGGCAGTTGCAAGATACCGACCGCGAGCCGGTGAAACAGGTCTTCACGGAAGGTCCCATCGATGACCTTGGCTTGCAAGTCGTGGTGGGTCGCGGCAATGATGCGCACGTTGATCGGCACCGGCGTTGACTGGCCAAGAGGGACAATTTCCTTTTGCTGGAGCGCGCGCAGCAAGCCAACTTGGGCGTCCAGCGGCAGGTCGCCGATCTCGTCCAGGAACAGGGTGCCGCCTTCGGCTTCGCGAAAATGTCCTTTGCGGTCTTTGTTCGCGCCCGTAAAAGCGCCAGCTTTGTGGCCGAACAGTTCGGAATTGATTAGCTCACTGGACACGGTGCCGCAGTTCACGGGGACGCATTTGCCTTTGCGGCCGCTAGCCGCGTGGATCGCTTCGGCAAAGAGCTCTTTGCCTGTGCCGGTTTCACCGAGGATCAGCACAGGCAGATTGTGGACGGCGATACGCTGGGCGCGCGCAATCTGCGTCTGCATCACCTTGCTGTCGTGGATGATGCCGGCGAATTCTTTGGGAACCTTATACGGCAAATCGACAACACGGTTGACCCGGGCGTCGCTGCGCTGCAGGTATTCGGGAAGGAAATCGCTGGCGAGGTCGAAGTCGACGTTCGCCTCTAACACGCTGCCATCGGTCTGGGTTTGGATCAGGCGCGCCGGGAAGCGGCTCTTCGCCAACAGCACCCAGATGGTAGCCATCGCGGGTGTCCCGGGGGACAAGTGAAAGGTTCGGTCGACGGCGCCGTGTTGTTCCTGTATACGGGCCAGCTGCGCCGTGACTTCGCGGTAGATGGCAGCGTGATCGATTGGACTAATAAGCGCGACATGGGTGAGCCCGATATGTGTGTGCGAGGTCAAGGTCCTGAGCCACTCAAAGTAGCGGCTGCTGCGCTCGTGTGGGTAGTTGGTCAGTAAGTGTACCGCGTCAAAATGTTCACTTTGCAGCGCTGCGGCGATAGGACCAACGCCCCGTGCTAACTGGCCTTCTGCTGCGCGATGGTCGGTATCGCCGACCCATGAGATAAGCCACTTTTTCATATGTTCATGATTGCTTTTTGCTAAGCAATCTTACGCCTGCGTATGCAAAAACACTAGCCTTTTATTACCTCAGGTAATGAGAATTTGGACAGTATTTGTGATTTTTTGATAGATTTGGGCGCGAGAGTGAAGTTCGGTTAGGTAATCATTAGCAGGACTGAGCGCTTCTTCGCGTTCGTTCTTTACCGTTACTACCTGAGGAGGCGTGGGTGAGTATAATGGATTGCACTCACTGCCATTTTCCACTGATTGTGGAAGCCAAACTACACTAGATTGATAATCGTGAAAACAGAACAGTCAGCAAAAGAAATACTCGAATTATATCTAAATAATCGGATTGACGAGATCCTAAAATCTATCGATGGGAGAGAGACTGAGTATTTGATATCGATGGTCAAAGTCGTGGATTTCCATACGCAGTTTAGTGTGCACGAGCTGCCTGGGTACGGAAGACTGCCAGCCGATGAAGGGCGTAATATTTTAGCCGGAATCGCACCATTGCTGCCAAAAATTCTTTTAATAGCTGATGGGACCAAGTTGGCAGTCGAGACCCATCAAATAGATACTCCAATGCTTAGGCGGAGTCGAGCGATTTTAAACGAAGTTGGGGATATTGTTGGGGTCAAGCGCCTTGCGAGCGGAGAAAAGCAAGGTTTAACCAAGTGCCGAGTAGATTCACCAACGGAAATTTCAATTGAGCTTATAGCTCCGGATTTAGAAGCTGGTGAACATGCTTCGCGCGACGAGTTATTGGACCTTGCAAGAGTTGATATGTCACCTCAACTGGAAGTCGTTCACAGTGCTTTTCGAGATCGGATCGTAGACTTACAAGCTTCTGGGTGTACTCCGCCGTCAAAAACTGACTGGCAGAGCTTAGTCGACATCGGAAGAAAATATTTGGAGATGAATCGCCAAGAATATGCCGAGGCTGACGCTTTCGGTAGCGAGGCAAGATTAGGTCCTTTAAAATTTAGTGAATGGCGGGCAATTGCTGAATCGATCTGCGCTGAAGGGTTTGCGCGAGCCTGTATTGAAGATTGCAACCTAGCTCACACAGGTGACTTTAGTGCTACACGTTTTTTACTTATGCCACCGACAGCGATTAGTTCGGATGATGTAACAATATGTATTGAAAGGGCATTGGCCAACTCTAATTCGGAGTTGCAAGATGAAATTAAGTCGTGCTTTATTTTGACGGCTGCCGATGATGGTATTTCATGTGATGACTCTGACTACTCTTACCCCCTTCTAATTGGAAGTGGTGATACATTTATAATGCCGAGATATAGTCGCCTTGCAAATCCGTATCTCTTTCTGCTGTCGAGGCTTATGCGTAAATATGAGCAAGATCTTACGACTGCTCGAGATGAAAGAGAAGCACCGTTTCAAGCCGACCTTCATAAACTTTTCGAAAATGAAAATTATGTTATCGCAGCACCCAATGCGAAATTACATGAAGACAATGGCAACGACTTGACAGATATCGACGCCGCAATATATGAGAAGACAACCAATTCCGTGTACCTTTTTCAGTTATTCTGGCCAGATGTCCAGGCTGACGATCTGAAACGGAGTGACAAGCAATATAAAAGATTGCGGGGCAAAACAAAATGGTTATATGACGTAAGAGGTTGGGTCGATAACCATTCAATCGAAGAATTGATCGACCGACTTAAATTGCAGGATTGCGACATAGATATAACCAGTTTGCATGTTAAATATATAATGCTAAGCCGGTGGTGGACAAATTTTAGCGGGAAGAAGCCTTATGACGCCGCAGGGGCGTGGGTCTCGTGGTCTTATTTCCAGTTACTATTGAAGAAGTCAGAAAATTCTAACGCCGCGCTCGCGTATGCTTACGCTGAAGCTCGGAAGTATTTACAGGAGTCGCGTTCATTAAGTGGAAAGAAAACTAATTATCAGTTAGGCAATATATCAGTTTTGCTAACAATTTAGTTTCATGTGGCGTCTGCTGACGAACCGGAGCGTCACTAGTGTCGCCGAGGTGGCCGAACTGATCGATTGGTATCGCGCACGCTTGGAAATCGAAATCCTATTCAACGTCTTCAAGAACGGCTGCGAAGTGGAGGCGCTTCAACTGGCCACGATCGAGCGCATCGAGCGTGCGCTGGCCTTGTATCTGGTCGTGGCCTGGCGCATTGCATACTTGATGAGGATGAACCGTACCTGCCCGGATCTAGACGCCCAGCCGTTCTTTAACCCTGACGAGATCCAGAACGCTTACCTGCTGAACAAAAAGCTGGCCCTATAAGATCTCGGGCACTCAAGTGCACGACTCGCGTTTCCCTATTCCACTCTTAGAAGCTATCACAGCGGTTAAAGGGCATTTCGATCGCGTGCACAAGCGTCCAGATAAGCTGCAGCGACGCGACTCCAACGTCCTGTCGTTCGTGGATGGCATGGCGCCGCGCTGGTATTGGATGAGCTCAGTGCCACAAATCGGTGCCACAAAATGAGGTTTTTGAGCAGTTCTCGGGGCTAGGCACGTTTCACTCGGTCCAGTCCATCATGGGGACGACACTCAATGTGCGCTTTCCGTTACTCATCGAAATACCTAATCTACTGTGGTCGTTGCAAGCTTGCGAGGCTGCGCATCTTACCCTAAATAAGCGCGCCGGACCGACAGGACCGCCGCAGACATGCATGCCCTTGGCAAGCTGACCACGTATCTCCCGGCGCAGTCGTATTATGCCGCCAAGAAACAACAAACCGCCGCGGCAAACGCGGTATACAGGGGGCGCGGCTTGTTCCGCCGAAACCGTCCATGGTATCGTTTGTATCCGTAGCGCAATAACCTTTCCACTTGTGGCCCCGTTACCGGACGCCACCCCAGCCCCCTGCCCCGCCCCGCTTCAGAAGGAGATCCGACTTGAAAACAACCTATATCTTGTGGTGCCCCCATTTGTCGTTCGGCGGCTCCGAAAA
>Ga0308156_1002644_pt1 | contig 15398 bp, 21 predicted proteins | sample PhyAR2_FD_201041 | JGI IMG/M metagenome (GOLD analysis project Ga0308156, IMG submission 201041) | Phyllosphere microbial communities from UC Gill Tract Community Farm, Albany, California, United States - DLSL A.R2 | ecosystem: Host-associated > Plants > Phyllosphere > Unclassified | place: USA... | reverse complement strand
TATAGTTTTCAATCCATAACCGAATGGTTTGGAGATCTACATTAAACTCTTGGGAAAGAATTTTATAGCCTTTACTTCCATCTAAATAAGCCTGAATTACTTTGAGTTTTAACTCTTTTGAATGCTTTGGAACTGGCATAGGACACACCTTATAAGTTTAAAGAGTCTAACTTATGGGGTGCAGTTCAGGACGGGAGAGGGACACTTTCGGGTGTGCCGGTTCCTAGATGACTGGTCTGCTAACCCTTCTTCGTTCTGCCACCATAATCATTTAGCAGTGATCTGGTAGAACTTCTATTTCATCTAGGAGTCCGCCATGCGTACTAATTCTTCTTATTTCTTGGCCTTTGCCAAATTCTCTCTATTCATACCATTTAAACAGTTTTTAAAACGGTTTAATCGACTATAGGTTTTCTACACCTTTAGGTCATTACGACTAAAAAATCACAGCAATAATAAAACCTGAGATAGGCGAGCACACTTTTTTCGCCGCTTTTGTCTGCCTGTTTTTAGCGCTCAATTTAAGAGTGACGGCATTCCTGTCTCTTTTACATACAACAAAAAATTATTTTAACGGTATATCTATGCCAAATTTAGAAGCATCATTTCGAGCACTACAAGTGCTCCACGCAGCAAAAGACTTATTTAATCAACATGGGTTTTACATCGGGATAGATCGAATTATTGAGGAAGCCAAAATCCCTAAAGCCACTTTTTATAATTACTTTCACTCTAAAGAAAAACTGGTTGAGATGTCTCTGACTTTTCAAAAAGACGCATTAAAACATGAGGTGTTTTCTATTATTCATTCTTACCAAGAGCTTATGGTGTTCGATAAGTTAAAGAAAATCTACTTCTTACATGCAAACTTAAATGGCTTTTATCGGTTGCCATTTAAAGCGATTTTTGAAATTGAAAAGCTTTATCCAACGGCCTATAAACTCGTCATTGACTACCGAAATTGGTTCATTAACGAAATTTATAAGCTGCTTTTAACCGTAAAAGTTGCAGCCACAGTTGAAGATGCTTACATGTTTTTATTTGTGATTGATGGGGCAATGGTTCAGCTTTTAAGTGCAAACAAGATCGATGAAAGAGATAAGTTATTAGAATATTTTATGTCGATGTTAGCTTAGATGAATAATGGTTCTCATGTTTAACCCATATAGAAAAGCCCTCTAGGGAGGGCTTCGAAATTATCTAAAAGAAGGTTTTTCTAAGATTTTGTAGACCTCTTTTTTATATACATCATTGGAAATGACACCTTTATCTCGCTGTTGTTTTAGTGATCTAAACTGTTGGCCACGAATTTCTCTTTGAATATTCACATTATCATGATTTCTAATGTAGTAAAGACTACGCTCATGATCACTCATATTGACTGTTTCTTCAGTAGAGTAGGACGGCTTAGCTTCATTTTCTTGATATTGTTTCGCAATTTCAAAAAAATCTACATTTTGATGATTGGTGGCAGAATTAGAAAAGTCTTTCGGTTGCCCATTAAACTTATGTTCTTGAGAACTCGCGTTCACTTCAAGAATGCTTTTATGCTTATTAAATTGAGGGTAATTATATTCTTGTTTCATTTGAAACGTGTTTGTGTCAGAAAATGCTACGGAAGAAAAAAGACTAATATTTAAAAATAAAAAAGTTAATAACAATCTATTCATTTCTTTTGAAGTCCAATTGAAATTGAGTAAATTACTGTATTGTAACATTAAAGTTGAGTTTTTGAAGGCTTAACTTTCAGGGTATTTGATCATTTGGTCAATAACATGATGAAGGGACTAGTTTGTGTGGAGTTCTATTGAAAGCTCTACTCAAAAAAATTTATATAAGATGAGATCTAAAATTTTTAATTTCAGGATAGTTAGCGATTATCTAATTTTAATATCTGTCCCGTAACAGATTCTGTTTTTCATAATGCTTCTTTTAAATTAATTGTTAAGTATTACTAAATAGTTTCGGTGTGACAACTGTGATTCAATTTGTTAAATTGTGTGGTTTTTATAACAGTGGACGAAATTTATGAAGACATTTTTAGTTATATCTTTATTGGGTTTTGGGCTGATTGGCTGTGCTTCATCTACATATAATTCTCAAGAAAATTATTTAAATAAATCTCCAATTGTTCCAGAAAATAAAGCTTTTTTTAGTTTTAAAACACCTGATCATGGAATTTTTACAGATCAAGATATCTATAATATGCCAGAAAATTCAAATATGAATATCCGTTATGAAGTCCCCTTTTAAAGAAAAATAAATCATTAATTGAAGCAAAGGTAGATAAGGACGACTTACTACCTTTGTTGACTAGAGATAATCAATGATTAATACCTCCTTCGGGTGGTTTTTTAAATTTTAAACTGTTAAATTTTAATTATTGAAAAAAGGTATTTTAAATGAAAAATTTCACTATTATTGCTTCTTTATTTTTATTAGTTGGGTGTACGACAGGCCACAAACAGGTCACTCCTTTTCAAGTGACTGATAATAAAATTACTTCAGAGGCTGAGACATATAAAAAGCAATACCAAAAGAAAATTTATAAAATATGGGATATTCCAAAGTCTTCTACCGGCATGAGTGCAAGCGTTAAAGTATTTTTATCTGACAGTGGGGAAATTGAGCAAATCATCTTTTTAGATAAAGAAGAACAGAAATTTAAAACAAGTATTGAAAAAGCGATCTGGCGTGCAAGCCCATTTGCGTTACCTTCAAATCCTGAAGTAAGAAAACAAGCAAGAAAATTCAATATGAAATTTCAGGCGAAATAAATAAGTTATTCTTAAGCATGAGGGGGCGAATTTAGAATTGTTCAAGTATATAAATTTGCTCTCTAGCTTTATGAATACCGAAATTAGTTAGTTTAATCGCTCTTAATATTTCCTTTAAATGAAAAAAGTAATGCCATTTTTAGAGGTGTAACGTATCTTAAAGTGTCAGTTACACAAATGATGATTGTTTGGTGTTGAATGTATCGGTGAATTATTTAAGCATGGAATGACACAAGTTAAGTAAAGGATGAATCTCATGATAGATGAAGAAAAACCCTTAAATTTTGACGATGATGAAGAGCCTCTCGAATTTGCCGATGAAGAATTTATCGATGATAAAAAAGAGGATGAATTATATAACAGTATTACAAAAGATGGCTCAAGTGTAGATCCCGCAGATGATGGCGAGCGACACATTCGCCCTGAAGATGGGGATCCCATAGAAGTTGAAGAATAATTCAAAGCCCAATTCAATATTGGGCATTTTTAATATTTTGACTCTTTTATTTGGATATTACGATACGCCCGAGGTTATTTAATCATTATCATTAATGACTCAAAAAATTAAGAACTAAGCAATGAGTGTGGAGATGTATATTACGTTTTGAGTTATAGATAAAAACTAAGATCATAGGGCATTAAGTGCAAAAAATATTGGATTATCTCCGCAAATTTTTTACTGCCAAGCCTCGGAAAGATGCAGCAGCGGATCACCTCATTGCTACGGCAACTGATAATAGTGATGAATTGATAGGTATCGCTGTTGATGAGATGTCTCTTAGTCCGGAAGGTATAAATCAAATCTGTAATTTTGAAGGGTTAAAACTTAGTGCTTATGATGATGGTAATGGTGTCTGGACTATTGGATATGGAACGACACGTTATCCTAATGGTAAGCGTGTAAGTGAAGGAGACAGATGCACACTTGATCAGGCTAAAGCTTATATGCAGCATGATTTAAAGATATTTGAACGGGCCGTAAATAGTTCTGTAAAAGTATCTTTAAAACAGAATCAATTTGATGCATTAGTATCTCTAACTTATAACATTGGGGTAAGTGCCTTTAAAAACTCGACTTTACTCAAAAAGTTAAATTTAGGTGATTACAAAGAAGCTGGAAACCAGTTTGATGTCTGGGTAAATGCAGGCGGTAAGCGTTTGCAAGGACTGGTTAATCGTCGTGCAATCGAAAAGAAATTATTTTTATCATAAAGTAGTTGCCTCAATTCTTTTAAAAGTCATGAAAAAGCCGCGAATAGTCAGGGCTTTTTCATATATAAATTAATTAGATTAACTTTTATCGCCTAAAGTAATTCGAAGCCTGTTTAATGCTCCCATGAGTGAAATGCTGGTCGTTAACTCTACAATTTCTCTTTCACTAAAGTATTCGGTTAATTGAATTTTTACAGTTTCAATTTTTTCAGATAGAAAAGTGACTGCTTCTGCAAGTTCAAGAGCGAGAAGTTGCTTCTTTGAAAAGACATTCGAATGTTTATAGCCTGGAATTTTATCAATGACTTCTTGGCTTAGTCCCATATCCCTTAACTCCTGAGCATGAAAAGCGCAGCAGTAAGCACAGCCGTTGATTTGTGACACATATAACTCAGCTAAAGCAATTATTTGAGGATCAATGCCTGAGGTACGAATAGATGTATGTGCTGAGTACAAATGGTTAATCGTTTTTTTAGCAATTTCTTTATATTCCATAATATAAGCCAGTCTTTTCATGATTAAAAAACTATTATTCATCACTAGGTATAGATTGTAAATTAGGCACTATTTTGTTATATAGGTATATTTTTTATACTTAGTTAATCAATGAAAGATAATATTTCTGGCTGTTCTGTAGAAGAAGCAATGACAGTATTAGGTGGTCGCTGGAGAATGTTGATTATTTCATTTCTCATCGAAAGACCTATGCGCTTTAATGAGCTAAGACGCGCAATACCTAATATTTCTCAACGGATGTTAACTTTAGAATTACGTTTTCTTGAAGAAGAAGGGTTTATTAACAGAGAAGTTTTTGCGGAAGTTCCTGTTAAGGTTGAGTATTCATTGACGGAAGATGGCAAGAAATTAAACAGTTTAGTTGATGTGCTAAAAGATGTTGGTTCTTGGCTAAAAATAAGATAATGCGGTTTATTTTATAGTTTTATTTAGGTTTTAGGTCAGGCCGAGATCATATGTCATTATTTTAACAGGATCATTTATACAAATTTTAGGCGTAAAAAAGCCTGATGCTACGAATCAGGCTTCAGTATTCATCAACAATAGGAGTTAATGAACAAGACCAATCTAACAGACCTGCGCTATAAAGGCAAACTAATGGTCGACCGGACAGTTCATATGAGCATAATTTTTCTCAAATTATAGGCATTAAAAAAGCCCTTGCTCGAAAGCGAAGGGCTTAGTCGTTCATTGATCTAGCAATGAACTATATAAGGCTCATCTCATACTAAGTTCAGTATATCTGAAATTGAAGCAACAAAGAAGAAAACATTCTAACTATCTTCTTCATTCTATTTAAACTTAATTTATTTGCTCTTATAGCAACTTACATCTTTGATAAGTCAATACACAAAATTTGCACTTTGGTTTTTTGAGGGTGTGGTATTTGTGGGGGGCTCCGATTAGATTGACTTAGCAAGTAAAACCATAGCTGTCTGTAAATTATTCAAGATAAAGTTCTGTATGAATCTATTGAAGAATGAGGGGGCTAGAGGTAGGCAAGGAAGTAGAGATGAATTTAATTAGATTAGAAGAACTTTCAATGGTGAGTAATGCTGTTTTGACACCCCAATTAAACAATTGGCCGTCTGTACTATCTACAAAAATGGGCGATGCTTCCTGTAAAAAGCATAAAGACAATTTTTTGGAACAGTCTGATAAAAAATTTTATAAAGAATGGCTGAAACAACAAAAGAAAATACTTAAAAGTATTCCGAGTAATGCTGTTTTACTCAGCATAAAAGATCCTATTTAGCTTAGGCATTAGATATGTTTATAAAAATATGCATTACAAGGAAGAGCATTTAGCTAAATAACTTTACGTAGGTATGCTTGTTAGTCATAACTTGTTCTAGAGATACTGAAAATATAAATGAAAGCAAATGACATAAGGTGAAATAGGCAAATACAAAATAATAAAAAAGCACTTCCGTAGAGGTAAATTTTTATGGCTAATCTTCATCAGAAAACACTTTTTGATATCTTGACTCAACATCAGGCTTATCTATATCGGGCATCTTCAAGATCAGTCAATGAACTTCTCAATTTATTTAATTCTGAAACGGTTAACATGCTTACTAAGTTAGGCAATTTGTTAGATGAGCTAAATGAAAAGGAAAAAGCAGCATTGGCTGGTGGAGTTTATTCAACCGTCAATTTAAGAAAGATACGTACACTTATTTCTCAATGGTTTAATTTGATTAATGAAGCTCTGACTGACACTTTTACAATATCTGCTGTGGCATTGGCTGTATATGAAGCCAGATATATGTCAAAAATTTTTGGTGGAAAAAATAAAGAATTAAAAGGTGAGCAGCTCTATAAAGCTGCTAAACGTGTTCCTTTAGCAGGTGGAGCATTAGTTGATGAGTTACTCTCTAAAATTGCTGAGGTTGCTCGCCAAAGAGTTGAATATGCGATTCGTGATGGTCTTAACAATGCTGCTACAACCCCGCAAATTGTTCAGCGTATTCATGGAACCAAACGCCTTAAATATGAAGATGGGCTACTAAATAGTACTAAAGCTGATATTGAACGAACTGTACGTACGATTCGAAGCCATATATCTAATCAGGCATATTTAAATAGCTATAAACAATTAAAGTTTGAATATGTCAGATTTGTAAGTGTTCTTGACGGTAGAACATCGAAAACATGCGCTGCACTTGATGGTACGGTATGGCAGCTTGACGACCCGACAAAAAAAGTTCCTCCTTTGCATCCGCATTGCCGCAGTATTTTAGTTCCAACTCACGAGGATGGTCAGCTTATTGGAAGTCGAGTTTTCATTATGGATGAAAGGAAATTTAAGGATATTCCTAAAGATGAGCGTGAACAATTAACTGGTCAGCTAGATGCAAATACTTCTTTTAAAGAGTTTTTTAAGCTGACAGATGATTTCTTTCAAAAAGAGTGGTTAGGGCCTAAAAGGTATCAACTATATAAAGAAGGGCAATTCGACTTTGATAAATTTTTTGATCCAGAAGGGCGGTTATATACGCTTGAGGAGCTTAAAGAACTTGATGAGCGAGCTTTTAAAGTGTTGGGATTGTGAGTTAGAGCACAAGCATTTGGAAATAAGATTTTTATTTTTGATAAATTTTAGTTTTAACTAAACATACATACTTAAACAATTAGTTGAGAAAAGTTTCAGTAATTTCATCACATAGCATGTTAAGTTTTTCTCAATCATAAAAATTTAGAAAGGATGAAAACATGAAATTTTCCTACCAAGATCTTGCTGGAAATAATGTTGAAGTAGAGTGTGAAAGTTATATTCATATACCCTCAGGAACAGCAATGAAATCTACAGAAGCTGGTAATTATCACCCTACTGAAAACTTCAGTTTTTTTAAGAAAACTGAAGCTGATTCTATACCCATCTATCGATTTGCTATTGACCGCAATTCTAATGTTTTTAATAGTGATGAACTTCCAGCATTAGCTCAAATTGGTAAAAACTGGAAAAATTTAGATTGAATTTATTACTTAAAATAAAGCCTTCAGTCGAGGGCTTTATTTTTTTTGAATACAAGCATTAAGCCTAGCAAAATTGCCATCATTCCTATTAAGCCTGCCAGCGGTAACTTATTTTTTAAAATTAAAAAATCTAAAATTGCAGTAACAATAGGAACTAGATAGAACAGGCTTGTCACATTTACAATATTGCTCTGATTTAAAAGCCGATAAAGTAAAAGTTGGGCCACTACAGAAATTAAGATTCCAAGAAATAAAATAGAAATAATCAGTTGTGAATTCCAATGTATTTCAAAGTGTTCAAAAGGAACCAAAAACAGGCAGACTACCAGGCTGACTATATATTGTAGCGGTAAGACATCTGTAGGGGCTTGTTGAATGTTCTTTTGCATGATGGCCCCAAAAGTCATACATAGGAGAGCAGTCAAGGCAAACAGCATTCCAATTGGGGCAATAAATGACATTGACAGGCTTTTCCACACTAAAAGTATGAGTCCGGCCAATGAAATGCATAAGCCCAGAAGTTTTTCTTTTGGCCAACTCTTTTCAATAAGACACAGCGTTAAGATTGGCTGTATTCCCATAATTGTCGCCATTAAGCCAGGTGTGACCCCATGCGCCATGGCTTTAAAGTAGCATATCGAATAACCAGCAATAATAAGAAGGCCAGTAAGCAGAACTTGTTTTCGAGTTCCATGTTTGGGTAAAAGTCTTTTTCTAAAAAGAGTAAGTACAAACAGAATAATTAAAGCAGTAGAAAAGCGCAGAATTAATAATGCTATGGGTGAGGCATTATCAAGTCCCCATCGAGTAAAAATTGCGGCACTACCCCAGAGTAAAACAAAAGCGGATGTTGCACTTTGTGATGCAAGCATCTGTTTATTTAGGCGCATAAAACCTCCTCCTAGTGCGTAATACCTAAGAAATACGAAATGATGAAATGGTTAGTAAGTGTTGCTAACGTATTATTCGGACATTAATCAATTCACAGATATTTTCTTTAACAAAAGTGAATTGTTTTACCTTTTTCTAAATTCAGTATGGAAGAGACAATAAATAAAGAAAAGCGCATAATTCTTTTATATACTATTTGAAAATCGAATAGATACATTGTAATGAATATAAAAAACTTACAGATAGATTGGCTAAAGTGTTTTGTTACAGTAGTAGATACAGGTTCGTTATCAAATGCGGCGCCTGAGTTATATCGTTCCCAATCTGCTGTTAGCATGCAATTAAAAAAATTAGAAGAAGCGCTACATTGCCAACTTTTAATACGAACGCACAGACAAATTGAATTAACCTCTCAAGGACAACTACTTTTAGGTTATGCACGTCGTATTCTCGACTTACATGCAGAAGCACAAATGGCATTTCATGGAGATGAATTAACGGGTCGTATACGCCTTGGAGTGCCCGATGATTATGCTTCTAAATATTTAACACCCGTACTTAAGCGTTTTGCGCCACGTTATGGAGGTGTTGAAATTGAATTGATCTGTGAGCAATCGACTTCATTAATTCCGCGAGTAGAAAGTGGTGATATAGACTTGGCTTTAATTTCGAGAGATAACGCTCGTCAAGGAACACTTTTATTTCATGAACCAATGGTATGGGTCGGCTCTCCACAATTTGAACTCTGGCGAGAAGACCCACTCCCAATTGCAGTTTATGAAAGTACGAGCCAAGCCAAAAAGAGCGCTATTCATTCTTTAGCATTACAAGGACGCCGTTATCGTGTGGTATACAATAGTTCCAGTTTAGCGGGCCAAATCGCAGCAGTTGAAAGTGGTTTAGCAATCGCCGTGTTCACGCAGTGTAGTGCACCTGAACATTTAACCATATTAGGTGCTGATCATGGCCTCGGACCTTTAGAGCCTATGGAGACTGCTGTTTATCGAAGTCGGTCATCCTTAGAGTCAAAAGCTGTAGACCACTTATATGAATTACTAATAAAAACGCTCAGGCACTCTGTTAATGTTTAATCGCCAAATCTTAAGTTGATACTTAAAAGTAAAACGAAAGAGCTTTACATTTTTGCGTTAAATCTACAAAAAAGCCTAGAAACATATGCTGATCGTAAAACTAATAAAAAGTATTTATTAACTCACTATCTGAATAATTTATGAGGTGAAATATGACAAAAATTATGGCTACCTTAGGTTTAGCTGCGATTATTTCTTTAAGTGTGAGCGCTTGCCAAGGTGAAAATGATACAAAACAGCAAGATAAAACGACCACCCCTCATTCAATGGACAAAGATTCATAACCCAGCTGAATACAGAAGCCCATCATAAGGTGGGCTTTTTTTATATCTTTTTATTTCTACCTTAAAGTGTGATTTGTAACTCATAATATTTATTTTTAAGGGTACTGTTCAAAATATATTGACTAATATACTTGGTTTTAAATATATTTAAATTCAACACGGATCATTTTAAATATAACTCTATGTTTAAAGTAAATTGATTCAAATACCATCAGATCAGAAATTTAACCTTTAAATTTGATTATAAAAATATTAATTAATCAAGGAGGTGGGTATGGATGCTAAATTTCATTCTGAAAATGAATATGGTTTTATTCTAGACATATTGAATACTTATGTTGTGATAAAGAAGACATTAAAAAATGATCATTATCCTTATGATTCATTTGGTTATCTTCTTGCTCTTTATCAACCTCTAAAAGTCTATATTCCTCAGCTTCCACATCCAAAAATTTATATTGAGATTGGCGGAATTTCATATGATCGAATGATTGTTATGCAAACAACAGACGAGACAGAAGCCATTAATGTTTTATTGGATTTAGGACAACTCGTAGTTTAACAATTAAGAGATATTTTTTAATAGTCAGTTTAATTTACTTAAGGAAAACTCTTTCTTAAGTAAATTAACGACACAAAAATACGCTATAAAATAGTTATCGGAAGAGAAAATTTAAAGAAATTATTTGGTATTTTTATTCATCCTCATTAAACAAAGACTCTAATAAGATACAAAAAATCACAAAAGCTAAATCTATAACTTTAAAAGAATTTGTTTATATAACTAAGAACATTAAAAGTAGGTCATGGTAATGAAAAAAATATTCTTAGCAACCCTCACTGGGTTGGCTTTATTGGGTAGTAATGCGGTATTGGCTAAACCAGATGCTGCTTTGTTAAAAGAAGCGACAAAAAATGTAGTCACGGTGTCTAAAGCAAAAACTTTAGCTGATGAGTCTGGTGTTACGTTAACAGGCACCATCGTAAAGCATATTGCGGGTGATCATTTTGAGTTTAAAGATGCTACGGGTTCAATTGTAATTGATATTGATGATGACTTGTGGAAGCCTCTGCAACTAAAAGCTGGAGATAAAGTGCGTGTTGTAGGAGAGGTGGATACACATAGAGTTAAGCCTACCGATATTGAAGTTTTTCAGATTGAGCGTGTTAAATAAAACCAGATTATTTATATAAATATTGCTCAGCGTAAATAAAAAAGAAAACTCCTGTTCTGAGGAGTTTTCTTTTTAAAGATTAAAATTTTTAATTATTGTGTTGCATTAAATGCCTCATGATAGCTGACATACCCTTTAGCAATATTGCCCGAAAAGCTTAAGGCTTGGAAATACTCACTTGGCACATCAGGCAAAATGAGTTCGGGATAGGTTCTAAAACCAAATCGGCTGTAGTATTTGGGGTCACCGAGTAAAACACATCCTTTTGCACCTAAATTTTTTAATTTTTCTAGTGATTTATTCATCAAAAGTGAGCCAATACCAAGCCCTTGTTTATTTGGGTGAACGGAAATAGGCCCTAAACCATACCATCCCATTTCCCCTGAACTTATTTGAACTGGAGAAATAGCAACATGTCCAACAATAGCACTATCTTCAATCGCAACTAGTGAGACTGTAAGTTGTCCGTAGTTTCTTAAACTATTCACAATAAAATGCTCGGTATGACTCGTGTGCTCAGCATTTTGAAAAGCTGCTTCTGTTAGTTTTTCTATTGCTTCAATATCCTCATTTCGTTCATCACGAATCGTAATATTCATTCAAGATTCTTCCTTTTAAGAACATAACAAGTGTTGCTTAGGTCAGTTTGACAAACAACCTCATATTTTCCAAATCTTTTAAGGCAAAACTATTTATCTAATAGTCATTCTTTTAATAGATATTTTACTAAATGAATGATTAATTCTATCTACAGGTTTCCAAAAGAAAATTTCTGAACCATTGTTGAATAGGATCATGATGAGTTCGTTCATGCCATGCTATTAATTTATTATAACCACCCACTTCGATAGGTGGTTTCTTTGAAATAATACCCGAATCTTTCTCTAATAAATGATGGGGAGCGACAGCAATCCAATCACTATTTTTAAGAATTTCTGGTAATAAAAGAAAGCTTGTAATAGACATTACTACATTTCTCTTTTTTCCAATCTTCTCCAATGCAACATCTGTAGCGCCAGTAAATTTACCTCCATCATATGAAACTAATACGTGATTGACTGAACAAAATGAATCTATATCAAGCTCTTGATTAGCCAAGGGATGATTTTCTCGCATCATACAAACGTAGTTTTCTTTATGGATTACCTGTGAACGCAGGTTTGAAGGAACTGTTGGTTCACCCACTATCATAAGGTCAAGTTCACCATTCATTAGCATAGCTTCGACATTTCGTCCATGAATTGACATGAGGGCTATTTTGACTTTTGGTGCAATCTTATTTAAAGCCAATGTTATAGGTACGCCTACACAATGCATACCGTTATCTGTCGCAGCAATTCTGAAAGTGGTTTCTAGTTCCGCTGGATTAAAGATAGGCGGTTGTACTAAGAGTTCAATTTCACTTAATATTTTTTTTAAAGGTTCAGCTAAAGCAAGAGCTCTATTTGTTGGAACCATGCCATATGGTGCTCGAACAAATAATGGATCATCAAAACGATCTCTTAGACGATTAAGCATGCTACTAACAGCAGGTTGGGTTAAAGCTAATTTATCTGCTGCACGTGTAACATTGTTCTCATCTAGCAATGCATCTAAAGCTTTAAGTAAGTTTAAATCGAGATTATTGATATTAGCCATATTTATAGCATATATATATTTTGATAATTATATTTATAACAAAGCCTTTTCTATTATGCAAAGCTCCTATTTGAAAGAGCCATCACAATGATAAAAACCTCATCAAAATTTGTAGGTGATTGTTCATTACCTATGAGTAAACTTGCATTAGGTACAGTTCAGATTGGTTATGACCGCAGAATTAGCTTTGATCAAGCCAAAGAAATTATATATTCAGCATATAGTGAAGGTATTCGATACTTTGACAGTGCACCAATGTATGGATTTGGGCGGGCTGAATATACATTGAGTACCGCTCTACATGAGTTAGACATCAGAAAGAATGTTCTAGTCAGTACCAAAGTTGGACGTGTTTTAAACTCACAAGGCCTTTATTCTAAAGATCCATCTTGGTACTTAAATAATCCTGGTTACTATTATGACTATACCTATGATGGAATAATGTCATCTTTCGAAGACAGCTTAAAACGAACTGGATTAGATTATATCGATTTATTGTTAGTGCATGATCTGGGGAAAAAATGGCATGGAGATAAAGCTGAACTATTTTGGAATCAATTTTGTGAAAGTGGCTTTAAGGCTTTAGATGAATTGCGTAGGAATAGGGATGTTTCAGCAGTTGGACTAGGTGTAAATGAAACTGAAATTGTTTTAGAAGTAGCTAAAGAGTTTAAAATTGACTGTGCATTGATTGCTGGTCAATATACTTTATTAGATCATAAAAACTCATATGAAGATTTAAAAAAGCTATCCGAATCTAATGTAAAAATTTTAGCTGCGGGAATCTTTAACTCTGGGATTCTTGCTTTAGGTAATACTTCACAAGCTAGTTATAATTATAAAAAAGTACCAGCTGAAATCGTCTCTAAAATACAGAAAATTCAAGTCATTTGTCTAAAATACGATGTATCTCTTGCCACAGCAGCTTTGCAATTTGCAGCAAGCCATCCAGCAATTACATCTTTAGTTTTCGGTGCTAAAAATAAAGAAGAAACTATTACTAATATCCAATCTTTCTCGAAAATAATACCTTATGAGTTTTGGGTAGAACTGAAAAGCGAAAACATCATCAGTGAGCAAATCCCTATAACAGCCCTTAATTGATCTTTGTATAGAGTATTAACTGCAAGAGATATTAATGTGATTAATATTGTATATATGATTCTATAATTATATTTATAACAGTGGTTGCACTAATATTTTCATAACAGTTGAACATGCATTCTGTTCTAAAGGCGAATGTTGTTGTCCACGACTGAACTCTCATACTTAAGTAGGAAAATATAAGATGTCTAAACCAACATATGTTACTGAATACAATGCAATTGTTGAAGTATTAAATAAATATAATCAAGGTGGTAAACAAGCAGATAGCAGCATTATGAAACCTGCTTTTAATGAACAAGCAACTATCTTTGGCGTTGATGCTGACAATAAACTTATTGGTGGTCCTATCCAAGGTTTATTCGAAGTGATTGATCGTGATTTTAGTCCATCACCAGATGCCCAAGGTGTAATCGTAAATATTGATATCGTTGGCACTTCTGCAAGTGCCCGTATAGATACTAATGATATTTCTGGATTTTGTTTTACAGACTTCTTTAACTTATTAAAAGTAGAAGGTAAGTGGACAGTTGTTAGTAAAATTTATCATACCCATTCAACCAATTAATAGGTGGAGTTGGGATGAATTATTTAGAAAACAAAGTAATCATTATTACTGGAGCTTCTTCAGGTATTGGAAAAGCTTCTGCCAAAATGTTAGCGGCTGAAGGGGCGAAAGTTATAGCGGTTGCAAGAAACCAAGAACGTCTTAATGAATTAGTTAAAGAAGTAACAAAGCGTGGTGGTGAAATCACAGGCTTTGTAGCAGATGTTACTAACCTTGATGACTCTAAAAAGCTTGCTCAATTTGCCAAAGATACTTACGGCTCTGTCGATATTCTAATTAACAATGCTGGACTTATGCTTTTTTCATATTGGAGCGATTTAGCAATTGATGATTGGAACAAAATGATTGATACCAATATCAAAGGCTATCTGAATGCCATAGCAGGCGTATTGCCAATTATGCTTGAGCAAAAGTCTGGACAAATCTTGAATATGGATTCAGTTGCGGGACATCAAGTAGATCCTGCTGCGGGGATCTATTGTGCAACAAAGTTTTTTGTACAAGCGATGACTGAGTCAATGCGTAAAGATTTGGGTGTTAACCATGGAATCCGAGTTAATACTGTTAGTCCCGGTGTCATTAATACAGGTTGGGCGGACAAAGTCACTGACCCTGAAGGTCGTAAGGCAGCCCAAGAGCTCAACAAAATTGCCATAGATCCAGAGGATGTTGCACGCGCTGTAGTCTATGCACTTAATCAACCTGAAAATGTCACTGTGAATGATTTAATCATTTCTCCGACGCGTCAAAATTGGTAATCACTATCATCCTATCGCTTTTCCAACTCTTACAAGATGTGAGGTGGAGAAGCGATGCTTTTTACTTAGGGTTGGATATTAATCACTTTATTATGAAGATGTATCTATGAATATTCTTGTTGTTGGTGCAAATGGAAGAGTGGGTTCTCACTTGGTCAATACATTGGCAGAAATGGGGCATTCAGTTTATGCGGGAGCTCGCAAAGATTCATTGAGTTTTACGAATCCTTCTATTCAGTTTTTTGAATTGGATTTGCTAGCCGATTTGCAAAAAATCATTCAACGTTTTGAATCTGTAAATATAGATGTAATTTACTTCACTGCAGGTTCTAGAGGAAAAAATCTTCTTCAAGTTGATGCTTTTGGTGCAGTGAAAGTGATGCAAGCTGCGAAAGCTTTTGGTAT
>Ga0308156_1002639_pt1 | contig 15411 bp, 17 predicted proteins | sample PhyAR2_FD_201041 | JGI IMG/M metagenome (GOLD analysis project Ga0308156, IMG submission 201041) | Phyllosphere microbial communities from UC Gill Tract Community Farm, Albany, California, United States - DLSL A.R2 | ecosystem: Host-associated > Plants > Phyllosphere > Unclassified | place: USA... | reverse complement strand
GTGGCCGGCTCCGCACCCCGTCACGAACGTCGCGCCCCGTCGCAGCGGGGTGCGACGCCCGCGCCGGGGCGCGGCCCGCGCGTCGAACCACGGAACCGACGTCGCACCAGTCCACGGAATCGGTTCGACGTCGCTTCCGTGGTTCCACCGGCAGGGAGGCGCGTGGCGGGCGGGCAGCGCGCCTCCCGTCCGGGCCGTGGCCGGCTCCGCACCCCGTTGCGAACGTCGCACCCCGTCGCAGCGGGGCGCGACGCCCGCGCCGGGGCGCAACCCGCAGCGACCCGCCGGCGGGCCGCCGCCAGCGGCCCGCCAGCGCCGCCGCCGCCCCCTACCGCTGCCCGACGATCGCGGGGAACGGCACGTGGTGCCGCATCCGCACCGCGAGGTGCAGCCCGCCGCGCCGCGCCAGCACGAGCCCGACGACGAGCGCCGCCACCGCGGGCACGCCCCCGCCGACGACCATCCCGACGTGTGCGCCGAAGTGGTCGACGACCTGTCCCATCACCGGGCCGCCGATCGCCTGGCCACCGAGGAGCACGAGCACGTAGAGCGACATCACGCGGCCGCGGATCGCCACGTTCGACGACAGCTGCACGAGCGAGTTCGACGCCGTCATGAAGAGCAGCTGCGACATGCCGACGGCGACGAGGGCGACGGTGAACGGCGCGATCGCGGGGATCGAGCCGGACAGCACGAGCAGCACTCCCGTCCAGAACACCCCGCCGACGATCGTGCGGAGCCGCACGACCGCGCGCCGCGTCGACAGGAGCGCACCGGCGAGCGCGCCGACGGCGACCGCCGAGTTGAAGACGCCGTAGCCGCCCGCGCCGACGTCGTACACCTCGGAGGCGAAGGCGGACAGCAGCACGGGCATCGTCAGGGCGAAGACCGAGAAGAACGCCATGAGGACGACCGGCACGAGGATCGTGGGCTTCCGGACGGCGTAGCGCAGCCCCTCGACGAGCTGTCCCTTCGTCCGGGGTGCCGGCGGGGTGCGGTGCAGCTCCGACGTGCGGAGGAACCCGAGCGTCACGACGACGGCGACGCAGGCGACCGCGTTGACCCCGAACGACCACCCGGCCCCGACGGCGACGAGCAGCGCGCCGGAGAGCGCCGGGCCGATCATCCCGCCGAGCTGGAACACGCTCGAGTTGACGCTGATCGCGTTCCGCAGGTGCTGGTGCCCGACGATCTCGGTGACGAAGACCTGGCGCGCCGGGTTGTCGATCACCGTCACCATGCCGACCAGGAACGCGATCACCCAGATGTGCCACGCCTCGACCACCCCGGTCAGGGTGAGCACGGCGAGCAGCGCGGACAGCAGCGCGAACGCGCCCTGGGTCAGCATCATGAGCGCGCGCTTCGAGAACCGGTCGACGAGCACGCCGCCCCAGAGCCCGAAGAACAGCATCGGCGCGAACTGGCACGCCACGGTGATGCCGACCTGCGCCACCGACCCGGTGAGCTGCAGGACGAGCCAGTCCTGCGCGATGCGCTGCATCCACCCGGCGGTCATGGCGACGAGGTTCGTCGCGGTGAACAGCCGGAAGTTCGGCACGGACAGGGCGATGAGGGTGTGCCGCCACGGCGGTCGTGCGGCCTGGATCGGGAGCGGTTCGGTGGGCGGGGGGAGGGTCGTCGGTGACGCACTCACGGTGGGAGGGCTCCGGATCGTCGAGGGGAGGCTGCTGGCATTCGGTACCCGTCCGAAACTACGTGGCGCGGCGTCATTCGACACCCCTATGGTGGCTATCAGTCCATTGCGATGTCGAATGGTGCCGATCCGACGGAGGTCCCGCGTGCTCGACCCGGTCCTGCTCCGCACCTTCCTCGCCGTCGCCGAGACCGGCAGCTTCACGCTCGCCGGGCAGCGCCTCGGCATCAGCCAGCCGACGGTGTCGCAGCACGTCCGTCGCCTCGAGACCGCGGTCGCGCGGACGCTCGTCGCGCGCGACACCCGCGGCGTCGCACTGACGGACAACGGCGACGCGATGGCCGGGTTCGCCCGGTCGATCCTCGCGGCGCACGCCACCGCGGACGCCTACTTCTCCGGAGCGGCGACGCGGGGCCGGCTGCGGTTCGGTGCGGCGGACGACCTGGCGATCACGCAGCTGCCGCGGATCCTCCGAGACTTCCGCCGACTGCACCCCCAGGTCAACCTCGAGCTGACGGTGAACCAATCCGCGCCGCTGCTTCGCCGGGTGCACGCCGGCCAGCTCGACCTCGTCTTCATCAAGCAGACCGCGGGTGCCTCGGCCGAGGGCACGCGCGTCGCGACCGACCAGATGGTGTGGATGGCCCAGGACGGCATCGCCCTCGAGCGGGACGAACCGGTCCCGCTCATCGCCTACCAGGCGCCGAGCATCAGCCGGCAGATGGCGATCGACGCCCTCGAGTCCGCGGGCCGCACCTGGCGGATCACCTGCAACACCCGCGACGTCAACGGGGTGCTCGCCGCCGTCCGGGCCGGGATCGGCGTCGCCGTCTTCCCGCACTCGCTCATCCCGGCCGACCTCGTGAAGGTCTCGCAGCGGCTGTCGCTGCCGGACCTGCCCGCGGTCGACTACGTGCTCATCGCGAACCCGACCGTGCAGCGGGAGCCGATCGACGCCCTGACGAGCGCGATCCTCTCGCGCGGGGTCGTCCGCGCGGTCTGACCCGGCGGGGTCCTCCGGCGCGACGGTCCTACGGCGCGACGGTCCTACGGTGCGACGGTCGGGACGGTCCCCGTGCCGGTGAGGTCCGGCAGGGTCACGCCGGCGAGCGACAGGAGCGCCGTCGCGAGCGCCCAGAGCAGCACGAGCGTGCCGACACCGCCGAGCACCGCGCCGAGCAGGGCGACGGGGCGCTGCCACGCCGCGGACGGACGGCGCAGCGCCGTCCCGCTCAGCACCAGGGCCAGCAGGCCGAGCACCAGTCCGGTCGCGTGCACGGTTGCGGGCGCGGTGAACCACCACGCCGCGAGTCCGAGCGCCGCGACCCCGGTCACGGCGCCGAGGGCAGCAGCCGGAGCGGCACCGATCGCGGTCCGGCTGCGGTCGCGGGACGCGCGGCCCTCGGCCGGGAGGCTCGGCGCACCCTCGTCGGGTCCGCCCGCCGCCGCCTCGGGCCGGGTCTCGACCGGTGCCACCGTCGGTCCGTCGGCAGCGGCCGACGTCGTGGTGGTCGGCGCGGGGGCGCCGAGCACGGGGAACGGCGTGGGCGCCGGCGTCGGCGCTGCCGGGGGCGCGATGACCGCGTCGAACGACACCGTCGCGGGGTCGGCCTCGACGGGGCGCGGAGCCTGCTGCCGGGCGAAGCGCGCGGGGGTCCGGTAGCCGATGGGCCCGACGGGCTCCGGCTCGCTGCCCTCGACGACGACGTGCTCGAGCCCGGGCACCGAGAAGCGGGGCTGGCCGACGACCGGGGCCGCGGGCGGCGCTGGGCGTGCGGCGGCCGGGTGCGCGGCGGCCGGGTGCGTGGCGGCCGGGTGCGACGGGTCGGTCGGCGGCGTCAGGGGCGTGCCGGTGGCCTCGGCGGGCGACACGGGCAGCGGGGCGGTGTCGAACGGGGCGACCTGCACGGCGGGCGACGTGGGGGCCGGCGGGAGCAGGTGCTCCTGCGGCGGGTAGTCGGGCACGACGACGTCACCGTCGGGGAGCGGACCCGTCAGGACGCCGGGGACCGAGGCGGTGGACGCGACCGTCGCGACGGGCGCGGGTGCGGCGTCCGCGGCGACCGCGCCGACGGCCGACGGGTGCGCGGCGGAGGTGGGTCGGGCCTCCCGGCCGTCGTCGTCGGCGCCCGGCGGGGGCGCGACGACCCACGCGGGGACCGCTCGACGCGGTCGGTCCCGGTCCGACATGCGGTGCGACGCCACTCGTGCTCCCTCGGTCTGCTGATCCATCGTCAGTTCTAGCCACTGCACGCGTCCGAGCGCAGCCCCAGTTCCGGGGGTGAGGGCCCGGGACGCACCGTGGGCGGCCCCGCGCAGCCTTCGCTGCGGGGAGCCGCCCACGGTGCGTCCCAGGGGGAGCGGTCTCACATGTCGCGGTAGCGCTTCGCCTCGGCGAGCTTCGAGCGCAGCTCGTCGGCCGTGAAGCGCGTGACGTACCCGGGGGTGTCCCGCTGGATGCGCCAGCCCTCGGCGAGGGGGCCCGCGTCGACCACGTCGAACCCGAAGGCGTCGATGAGGTCCGACACCACGCGCTTGGCGTCGGCGTCGTCTCCGGCCACCACGAGCGCACGGCGGTCCGGGGTGCCGGCCGGGGTGGCCTCGTCGGTGAGCGCCGTGGCGGCGATGTGGTTGAACGCCTTCACGACGCGGGCACCCTGCAGGTGGTCCTGCAGGAGCTCGGCCGTGGTGGTGATCTCGTCGTCGAGCGCGGCGATCTGCCCGTCGCGCTGCGGGTAGTAGTTGTTGGTGTCGATGACGACCTTGCCGACGAGGGGTTCGACGGGGATGGTCTCGATCGCGGCGAGCGGGGTGGTCACGACGACGATCTCGCCGGCGGCCGCCGCTTCGTCCCGGGTCGCCGCACGGGCGTCGTCGCCGAGCTCCGCCACGAGGTCCTGCAGCGTCTCCGGCCCGCGCGAGTTCGCGATCACGACCTGGTGGCCGTGCTGCACCGCGAGACGTGCGAGCTGGGATCCGATGTTGCCTGCTCCGATGATGCCGATGGTGGTCATGCCCTCGTGCAACGCGCCTCCGCGCGGCGCATTCCCCGCGGGTGCATGATGGCGCCATGGCCCACGAGTTCCGCGACGAGACCGACCGCGACCGCTACGCGATGTACGTCGACGGTGAGCTCGTGAGCGTGCTCGACTACCGCGCCGCCGACGACGCCGTGTCGTTCCCGCACACGTACACGGTGCCCTCGCACCGCGGGCACGGCTACGCGGCGGCGCTCGTCGAGCACGCCGTCGCGGACGTCGAGGCCAGCACCACGAAGCGCATCGTGCCGATGTGCTGGTTCGTCGGCAAGTGGTTCGACGAGCACCCCGACAAGGCCGCCCTGCTCAGCCGCGGCGCCGCCGACTGACCCACCCCGTCCGGCCGCAGCGTCGCGGTCGGCACGTCCCGCACGAAGGACACCCCATGCCCACGATCACCCCCTTCATCTGGTACGACGACGAGGCGGAGCAGGCCGCGACCCGCTACACGTCGCTCTTCCCCGACAGCCGGGTCGACAGCGTCGCCCGGACCCCCGACGGCACCGCCCTCGTCGTCGAGTTCACGCTGCTCGGCAAGCCCTTCCGCGCGATGAACGGCGGCCCGGGCCACCCGCACACCGACGCCGTGTCGTTCCAGGTCGACGTGGACACGCAGGACGAGATCGACCGGCTCTGGGACGCCCTGCTCGCCGACGGCGGCCGCCCGCTCGCCTGCGGGTGGCTGCACGACCGCTGGGGCGTGGCCTGGCAGGTGACCCCGTCGATGATGGGGGACCTGATGACCGGGAACGGCGACCCCGAGGCGAACGCCCGGGTGTTCGCGGCGATGCGGGAGATGGTCAAGCTCGACATCCCGGCACTCCGCGCCGCAGCGGCGGGGGACTAGGCGCCCCAGCACGTCCCCGCCGCTATGGTGGCGGGACCCGATCAGCGCCGGGGAGCCGGCGTACGCAGCAACAGGCCGGAGACCGCGATGAGCACCCCGAGCTCGGACGTCCGCAACAGCGACATCGGACGGGCGTACACGGAACTCGCCCGCATCACGCGGCGCGCGAGCATCCGGGCGCGCGGCGACGACCTGGTGCTCAGCGTCGTCGACCAGTCCCTCGTCGACTTCGTCGTGCAGCACCCCGGCTGCATGGCCATCGACATCGCACGCTACCTGCGCCTCAACCGCTCGACGATCTCCCGCCAGCTGTCCGGCCTCCTCGCGACGGGCCTGGTCCGCACGACGGACGGCGGATCGGGGAACGCCAAGCCGCTCGAGGCCACCGACGAGGGCCGTGCAGCCCTCGACCGCTCGGTGCGCCTGCACCGGGACGCACTCGAGGAACGGCTCGCCGAGTGGTCCGACGACGACGTCGCGCTCCTCGCCGGTCTGCTCGAACGGCTCGGCGCCGCCGACGAGGCGAACCTGCCGATGCCCGCACGCCCCGCCGAGCAGGACCGCGCCGCGTCGTGACGACCTCGTTCGTCCTGCTCTCCGACACACACCTGCCGAAGCGCGCGAAGGACCTGCCCGCACCGCTCTGGGACGACCTCGACGCGGCCGACCTCGTCGTGCACGCGGGGGACTGGGTCGACCTCGCGACGCTCGACGCCGTCGAGGGTCGCTCCCGACGCTTCGTGGGCGTCCGGGGCAACAACGACGGCCCGGAGTTCGACGAGCGGCTCCCGCTGGTCGCGCGGTTCACCGTCGAGGACCTGCGCGTCGCCCTCGTGCACGAGACGGGTGCCGCGACGGGCCGGGAGCGCCGGGCGGACGCGGCGTACCCGGACACCGACGTGCTCGTCTTCGGCCACTCGCACATCCCGTGGGACACCGTCGCGCCGTCCGGCATGCGCCTGCTCAACCCCGGGTCGCCGACCGACCGGCGGCGCCAGCCCGACTTCACGTGGATGCGCGGGACCGTCGACGGCAGGGACCTGTCGGTCGAACTCGTCCGGTTGCCACCGGCTGCGCGCTGACGGAGGGGAGGCCCGGCGCGGGTCCGCTCCGCACCTCCCGTCCGACCCGCGGTGCGTCGACCGCGTCGCTCGCCCGGTCAGACCGGCGCGGCCTCGGCACCCACGTCAGCACCCGCGCTCGGCGACGGTCCGGTCGACCCCGTCGGCATGCGGAAGAACGCGAGCTCCCACTCGGTGGACCGGCGGAAGGCGCGCGTCATCCGGCCGCGCTCGTGCGGTTCCGCGGCGGCCGCGAGCTCCTCGACGAGCGCGGTCGCCTCGGCGCTCGCCGCAGCGAAGCCCGGGTCCCCGTAGGCGCCGAGCCAGTCCGCGAACGGGTGTCCCTCCGGCGCGTGCCCGAGCCGTGTGCCGACCCAGGCGTACACCCGGAAGCACGGCAGGACCGCCGCTGCGAGGACCGCTGCGGACCCCGAGTCGGCGGCGTCCTGCAGGTGCGCGAGGTACCCGGCGCAGGTCGGGTGGACCGGGTCGTCGGCGTGCGACCCGGCCAGGCGGCGGTGGTGCAGGTCCCGGGCCTCGTCGGCGCACCCCTGCGCTGCCGCGGCCCAGAACGACGCCCGTGCACCGCTCGACCACGCGGCGAGGCGCGCGAGGTGGCGCTCGTACGCCCGCAGGTAGTGGACGTCCTGCGCGAGGTACCCCGCGAACACGTCCTCGTCGAGGGTGCCCTCGCGCAGGTCGACCAGGAAGTCGCACGCGAGGGTCTCCTCGAGCGTCGTCGCGACGTCGTCCCACCAGCGGTCCGTCCAGAGCACCGGCGGGAGGGCCGCGCGCACCGCCGCACCGTGGTCGACCGGTCCGTTGCCCGTGCCGACGTGCAGGGCGTCCGCCCCGCGGAGCGCCGCGGTCAGCCACGTCTTCGCTGCGCCGACCGCGAGTTCCCAGTCGCCGTCACGGGCGGCCAGCGTCGCGATCGCGCTCGACAGCGAGCACCCGGTGCCGTGCGTGTTGGTGGTGTCGATCCGCGGCGCCGTGAACGTGCGGGTCGTGCCGTCGGGGGCGACGAGCACGTCGTCCGAGGTGGGCCCGTCGTCGTGCCCGCCCTTCGCCAGCACCGAGACGTCCCACCGGCGCGCGACGAGTCGTGCGGCCTCGGTCGGTGTCCGACTCCCGGGCGCGGTCACCCCGGCGAGCGCGACCAGTTCGGCGAGCTCGGCGCGGTTCGGCGTGACGAGGTCGGCCAGGGCGAGCAGGTCGCCCATCGCCGTCGCGGCCGACTCGTCGAGCAGACGATCTCCGCTCGTCGCGACCATCACCGGGTCGACGACGACCACCGGCGGGCGGTGGACGCGCAGCCAGTCGGTGACGGTGCGGACGACGTCCGCGGTGCCGAGCATCCCGACCTTGACCGCGTCGACGACCACGTCGTCCGACACCGCGTCGAGCTGCTCCCGCAGGAACGCCGTGTCGGGGACGTGGACCGACCGGACGCCGTGGGTGTTCTGCGCGACGAGCACCGTCACGACGCCCATCCCGTACCCGTCGAGCGCGGCGATCGCCTTGAGGTCGGCCTGCATGCCCGCACCGCCCGTCGGTTCGGTGCCCGCGATGCTCAGGACGCGGGGGATCCCGCCGCTCACCGGGCGCTCCACGCTGCGACGTGGGCGGCCGCTGCGGCCGACGGGTCCGCTGCCGCAGAGATGCCGGAGACGACGGCGACGCCGGCCGCGCCCGCGGCACGCAGCGGTGCGACGTCGTCGAGGGTCACCCCGCCGATGGCGACGCACGGCACGCCGGCGCCCCGGGCGAGGGCGGCGATGCGGGCGAACCCCTGGTGACCGAGGGCCGGCGGGTGGTCCGCCTTCGTCGTCGTCGGGTGGACGACCCCGACGCCGAGCAGGTCGACGGTGCCGCGGGGGAGTCCGGCCACGACGGCGAGGTGCGCCGGGGTGTTCGCCGTCAACCCGACGTGGGCGTCCGGGCCGAGCAGCGCCCGTGCGGCCGTCACCGGGACGTCCGACTGCCCGAGGTGGACCCCGGCGACCCGGTGTCCGGCGTGCCGTGCGGCGAGGGCCACGTCGAGGCGGTCGTCGACGACCACCGCGGCGCGGTCGCCCACGGCGTCGGCGACCGCGGCGGTCAGTGCGAGGAGGTCGCGTGCCGAGGCGTCCTTGTCGCGGACCTGCACGATCCGGACGCCGGCGTCGACGGCGGCCCGGACCACGCCGAGGACCCCGATGCCGTGCCGGTCGGTGAGCACCGGGTCGGTGACCAGGTAGACGCCGACGTGCCCCGGAGCGCTCATGCCGGCACCGCCGTCGGCTCGGTCGTGATGCGGGCCTCGCGCACGACGTCCTCCGGCGTGAGCGACGCGAGCCGGTCGAGGAACAGCGGCTGGAACGTGCCCGGACCGCCGGCGTCGCGCGCGGCGAGCTCGGCCGCGATGGTGTGGACGGCCGTCGCCGCGACCGCCGCGGCCCCGGGGTCGTCCGGCGCGACGGCGCTGAAGGCGGCCACCACCGCGCCGAGCGCGCACCCGCCGCCGGTGATCCGCGTCAGCAGGTCGGTCCCGTTCGCGACCCGCACGACGCCGACACCGGGCGCGACCAGCAGGTCGACCGGACCGGACACGGCGAGGGCACCCACGGTCCTGGTGTCCGACGCCGCGACGGCCGCCGCACGTGCGTCGTCGGGGCCGGCCGTGCTGTCGACCCCGCGTCCGCCGTCGGAGCCGCCCAGCAGGGCGAGGACCTCGGAGGCGTTGCCGCGCAGCACCGTCGGACGGAGCGCGAGCAGGTCGCGGGCGAGGGCCGTCCGGACCGGCAGCGAGCCGACGGCGACCGGGTCGAGCACCCACGGGGTGCCCGCGTCGACCGCGGCGTGTGCGGCCTCGAGCGAGGCGGCACGCGGTTCGGGGTGCGGCGTGCCGGTGTTCACGAGCAGGGCGTCCGCGATGCGGGCGAACGGTCCGGCCTCGGTCGTGACGTCGACCATCGCCGCGGACGCCCCGAGTGCGAGGAGGACGTTCGCCGTGACGTTCTGCACGACGGTGTTCGTGATGCACTGCACCAGGGGGCTGCGGGCGCGCACCCCCTCGAGCAGCGCGGCGGTGCGGTCGGCCCAGTCCGGGGACTGGGCCCGGTCGGACCGGGCTCCGGGGGCGGATCCGGGTACGGGCGCAGCAGTGTGCATGGACGATCCCTTCGCGAGTACGAGCTCGAGCAGGTTCGACGGGTGTGTTCTCAGCCGCTCGGTGCGGCACCCCGTGTCTCGGACGTCACGGTACACGACGCCCCGTGACGTCCCGGAGCGCTCCCGGGGCGTCGTCCCGGGCACACCCGAGGTGTCGTGTGCCAGGGTTGACGGGTGGCAGCAGCGACCCCTCCCGGCCCTCCGTCGGGCCCCCGCGATCCCGGTGACGCCTGGGCGTACGGCCCCGACGGCACGAAGGCCTGGGGGCGGTTCGGTGCGGCCGGTCTGCTCGTCGACGACGGCGCCGGACGGGTGCTGCTGCAGCACCGCGTCGAGTGGAGCCACCACGGCGGCACGTGGGGGATCCCCGGCGGCGCACGCCACCAGCACGAGGACGCCGTGACCGCCGCGCTCCGCGAGTCCGCGGAGGAGGCCGGCGTGCCCGAGGACGGCATCGCGCTGCGCCACGCGGCGGTGCTCGACCTGGGCTTCTGGGACTACACGACGGTGGTCGGGCGGGCCCGGCAGCCGTTCGAACCGGTGATCGCCGACCGCGAGAGCCTCGCCCTGTCGTGGGTGCCCGTGGCCGAGGTCGACGACCTGCCGCTCCACCCCGGGTTCGGTGCGTCGTGGCCGGCGCTGCGCGCGGCGATCGCGACCGCACCGCACGTCGTGGTGGACGCGGCGAACGTCGTCGGCAGCGTGCCGGACGGCTGGTGGAAGGACCGCGCGGGTGCGGCGGACCGCCTGCTCGCGACCGTGACGGCGCTCGCCGAGCACGGCGTGGAGGCGGCCGAGCTCGGGCTTCCGTTCGCCCGGTGGTGGCCGCGGTGGACCGTGGTGCTCGAGGGCGGAGCCCGTGCGGCGGGCGACGGTCGCCGCGACGAGGGCACGGACGCAGACGTGGGTGCGGTCGGTGGGGTCGGGGTCGTGCGGGCCGAGGGGTCCGGCGACGACGCGATCGTCGAGGCAGCCCGCGCCGCACTCGGCACCGGCGACGCACCGGTCGTGGTCGTCACGGCGGACCGGGAGCTCCGGACGCGCGTCGAGGCCCTCGGCGCCGAGGTCCGCGGGCCCGGCTGGTTCCGCGACCGGGCGGCGGCGACCGAAGCTTGAACCCGGCGTCGACGGTGCCCGGGCCCCGCGGTCGTCGTCGGTGACACCCGTCGTCGTCGGTCACGCCCGTGGTCGTGTGACGCACTGTTCACACGACGCGCCGACGCGACCGGGGACCGGGCGGATACGCTGGCAGCCACGTCAACGGAGACGTACTGATCAGGAGGTCACGATGGAGCGTGTCACCAGAGCCGACGACCGCGTCCACCGCCCCGCAGGGCCCTGGACGCCGACCGTGCACCGGCTGCTCGCCCACCTGCACGAGCAGGGCTTCGTCGCGGCACCCGAACCGATCGGCGTCGGGGACACCCTCGAGACGGTGACCTTCGTGCCGGGCACCGCCGGGAACTACCCGTGGAGCACCGAGATCGCGAGCGAGGCGGCCCTGGTCACCTCCGCACGCCTGCTCCGGCAGTACCACGACGCCGCGGCCACCTACCCCCGCGACGACGACGTCGACGTGTGGTCCCAGGCGGAACGGCTGCCGGCCGAGACGATCGTGCACGGCGACTTCGCACCGTACAACTGCGTCTACGACGGCATCGCCGCGGTCGGCCTGATCGACTTCGACACCGCGCACCCCGGCCCCCGGGTCTGGGACGTCGCGAGCGCCGTGTACCGCTTCGCGCCCTTCACGACGGGGCTCGTCGAGGGCAGCACGGCACCGGACCTCGACGAGCGACTCGACCGCGCGGCGGAGTTCTGCCGGGCGTACGAGCTCGACGAGCGGTCGCGCGGGGTGCTCGTGGCGACGATCACGGCGTCGCTCGTCGCCCTCGTCACGACCATGGAGACCGAGGCGGCCGCCGGCAACCCCAAGTTCCGCAGCGACCTCGAGCACGGGCACGCCGAGCTGTACCGGGCCGACGTCGCCTGGATCGAGGCGCACGCGGCGGACATCCACGCGGCGGTCACCGGCCGCTGAGCCGGGGGCGCCGCCGTCCGCGCGAGACGCCGCCGTCCGCGCGAGACGCCGGACGATCACCGAGACGCCGCCGCTCCCGGCGGCGTCTCGCCGGTGGTGGGGCGTCCCGTCGACGGAGGGGCGTCTCGAGGACGGGGAGGCACCACCACGGCGACCCACCGCGGCCGCGACGCGCTCGCCGGACCCGCACCGCGCCTCCCGGCAGCTCCCAGCCCGCACGCGGCCGACTCCGATGGAGCCTCCGGTACTGTCGCAGGGCCATGACCGACAGCCCGGCCGACGCCACCCCGTACGAAGTCCTCGGCGTCCGTGCGACCGCCGACGACGACGAGCTCCGCCGTGCGTACCGCCGGGCCGCTCGCGAGACCCACCCCGACCTCGGCGGCGACGCCCGGCGGTTCCGCCAGGTGCAGATCGCGTGGGAACGCGTCGGCACGCCGGCAGCGCGCCGCGCCTACGACGCCGGATCGCGCGCGCAGACCCCGCAGGGCGCGTCCGGCCCGTCCGGCTCCTCGGCCTGGAGGCCCGACTCCGGTCGCGACGCCTACGCACCTCCGGCAGCGCGTCGCGACTCCCGTCCGCGGGCCCGGTCCCACGGACACCCCGGCGGGCGGTCGCGGGAGGTCTTCCTGCAGGCCGAACGCGAGTGGGTCGGCCTCGGCGACCCGATCGAGGACCCGTACGACCCCACGCTCGTCCGCTCCGCACCGCGACACATCCGCCGCCTGCTCGGCGAGGCCCTCGCCGAGGAGGCGACGGCGGCGATCGTCGCCGACATGGGCATCGGCGTGACGGTGTGGCACGACCTCGACGCCGGGGCCGAGGGCAAGCTCGACCACGCCGTCCTGACCCCGAGCGGGCTCTGGGCCGTCGAGTCCATCGACTGGGGTGCCCCGGTCCGCGTCGAGCACGGCGACATCGCGGGGGAGACCCTCGCGCCCGGGGAACGCCCGGTGAAGGAACTCGTCCGCGCCGCCCGTGCCGTCCAGAAGCAGACCCGCGTCAAGTTCACCGGCCGGCTGCTCGTCGTGCCGGACTCCGCCGTCGACGAGGACGTGCAGGCCGTCGGCTCGCCCCGGAAGCCCACGGCACTGGTCGTCCGCCGGAGCGCGCTCGGCCAGGTGCTCAACGGTGTCTGGTCACCGGAGGGGTCGGTCGACGTCTTCGACATCCGCGACCGCCTGCAGCAGACCGTCCGGTTCGTCTGATCCGGGTCGCTGTCGGGCCGGCGGTCGCGTGCCGGTTCAGTAGCCGCGGAGCTTCTCGAGGTCGCGGCGCTCCCGCTTGCTCGGACGTCCCGCCCCCGGGTCGCGCATCGGGACGAACCCGGCCTCCTCCTTCGGGAGTCGCGGCGGTGTCCGGTCCTCGAAGTGCTTCGCCGCCTCGGCGGCGCTCCCGCGCTTGACGACGATCCCGGTGACCACGACGATCCGGTCGAAGCCGTGCTGACGCACCCGGACCTCGTCACCGGGCCCGACCGGCTGCGCGGGCTTCGCACGCTCACCGTTCACCCGCACGTGGCCGGCCTTGCACGCGGTGGTCGCGGCGGACCGGGTCTTCGTGATCCGCACCGCCCAGATCCAGCTGTCGACGCGTGCCTTCTCCATGGCCCCACCCTAGGCGGGCCCGCTCGACGTCTACGCTCGACCCCGTGCCGGAACCGCGTGAGCAGGACGCCCTCGCTCGCGCCCGCGCGCTCGGGGTGCTGCGCGACGCCGCGGTCGGCGACCGGCTCGTGGTGCGCGCCCGGGACGGCGACGGGGCGCTGGACGCCCTCGGCACGCTGTCCGACCGGTCGGTGACCGCGGTGACGATCGACACCCGTCGCGGTCCGGTGGAGGTCGCGCTGGCCGACGTCGTCGCGGCCAAGCGCGTCCCACCGCCGCCGGCACCACGCGCCCGCCGGCGCTGAGCGGCGACGCGGGTCCACTCCGGCGAGCCGTCCCCCTCGGCGCAGTGCTCCGCACGTAGCCTCGACCCATGGCCGTCCCCGTCCCGCTCGGCTCCGAGGACCGAACCCCCCGCCTGACGCTCCGTCGCCCCGACCACTGGCGCCGCGAGGAGGCCCCCCGCGCGGACCTGCGGCTGACCGGCGACGACGTCGCGGTGACCGTGCGCTCCCGTCCCTCCGAGCGGACGATCGCCGAGGAGCACACCAGCCTGCTCGAACGCCTGCCCGGCTCGGTCGACGGGCTCCGGCTCATCGGGTGCGACCCCTGGACGGAGGTCGGGGCACCGGCACGACTGGTCGAGTACGTCCGCCCCGACGAACACGGCGACGTCGCCGGCGCCCACCTGCTGTTCGTCACCGGTCGGCACCGGGTCGACCTCACCGTCGAGCGTCCGCTCGCGCGGATGCTCGCGACCGACGACCTCGTCTCCGCCGTGCTCGAGTCGGTCCGCGCGACGGAGCCGACCCCGGTCCGGCCGCAGCGCGAGCTCGAACCCCTGCCCCTCGCCGCGCCCGTGCCGCAGCTCGACGGCACACACCTCGGTCCCGAGGCCCTGGCGACGCTCCGGAGCCTCGCCGGCCGTCGCTGGAACCCGACGCTCCTGCGGACACCCGCCGGTCGCGAGCTCGTGCACACCGGACTGGTGAACCGCCTCGGCACCCTCCCCGAGACCACGCAGGAACTCCTCGCGCCCTGGGCCGACGAGACCGCGCCGGTCACCCTGGAACAGCGGCTGTCCGACGGGCGTGCCACGCGCCTCCAGGCCTGGTCGGAGACCGTCGCGGACGGGACCGACGAGACGGGCGTCACCGTCACCCGGCTGCCCGTCGAGCGGGTGGTCGCGCTCGTGGCCGGGAGGCTCGACATCCGTCCGACGTGGACCTTCCCGTTCCGGACGGGGTCGCTGCCGGCCGACCTGCTGGCCCGCAGGACCGGTGCGACGGGCCCGGTGCCGGACCTGCCGGCGGCCGTCGCCGCGGAGGACCCGCGGCTCGCCCGCTTCTGGGCGGCGCCGTGGACCGTCTCGTCGCTGCGCCGTCCGGGCCGGCCCGAGCCGGTCGTCGTCGTGCTCGCAGAGGGCATCGGCTTCGCGCGCGTGGGACGCACGACGGCCGGGGAGACGTCCTTGCGGACGGACTCCCCGGCCAACGTGTACCGGTCGGTGGTGCGGGCGCTGCTCGGCTGAGCGCGCTCTGGTGGGCTAGGCCGCCGGGCCCGCCGTCAGGGTGACCGTGGCGGTCCTCGCTGCACCGGTCGCGTCGGTGTACCCGACGACGACCCGGTCGCCCACGGCGTGCGCCTGGACCGCCGCGGTCAGCGCCTCGCTGCTCGTGACGGCCGTGCCGTCGATGCTCGTGACGGTGTCACCCGCGACGAGTCCCGCTGCCGCGGCACCGGAGCCCTCGACCGTCCCGGCGACCGCGACCCCACCACCGGACGCCGTCGCACCGACCTGGACCCCGAGGAACGCGGGCAGTCCGATCGTGATCGTGTCCGAGGACTCCCCGGCGAGGATCTCGTCGGCGATGGCCTTCGCCGTCGTGATCGGGATCGCGTACCCCGTGACCTGCGCCGATCCCGAGGACGCCGCCGTGGCCATGCCGACGACCTCGCCCTCGCTGTCGAGCACCGGTCCGCCGGAGTCACCCGACACGATGTCGGCCG
>Ga0308156_1002638_pt1 | contig 15420 bp, 8 predicted proteins | sample PhyAR2_FD_201041 | JGI IMG/M metagenome (GOLD analysis project Ga0308156, IMG submission 201041) | Phyllosphere microbial communities from UC Gill Tract Community Farm, Albany, California, United States - DLSL A.R2 | ecosystem: Host-associated > Plants > Phyllosphere > Unclassified | place: USA... | reverse complement strand
TTAGCGTCGCTGGAGATGGAAAAACTGGCTATCGAGCAAGATTTAGTGCTCAGCAGCGGCGCCGACAGTGAACGACTTGGCACGATTGAAAAACTGAGCGCCGAATTGCTCAGCCAACAGGCGCAGCTCGACGCCCAATATCAGCAAGAGCGCGAGCTTACCCAAACGCTGCTGGAAGTACGCCAAGATCTCAGCCGCCAGTCCGAACGCGCCGCTATTCAGCAGCAACTGAGCGAGATTCAGGGCAATCAGCCGCTGCTTTCTCTCGACGTTGACGTGCGCACCGTGGCGAACGTGATCGCCGACTGGACGGGCGTGCCGCTGGGCAGCCTGTTGAAAGATGAACAAACCAGCCTGCTACAGCTGGAAGATCAGCTGGGCGAACGCGTCATTGGCCAACCGGCCGCGTTAGGCGCGCTGGCGCAGCGGTTACGCGCCGCTAAAACCGGTTTAACCTCGGAGAACGGCCCGCTCGGCGTATTCCTGCTGGTTGGCCCGAGCGGCGTGGGTAAAACCGAGAGCGCATTGGCGCTGGCCGATGATCTGTTCGGCGGCGAAAAATCGCTGATCACGATTAATATGTCCGAGTATCAAGAGGCGCACACCGTTTCCCAGCTTAAGGGCTCACCTCCGGGCTACGTGGGTTATGGTCAGGGCGGGATTTTGACCGAGGCGGTGCGCAAGCGACCGTACAGCGTGGTGCTGCTCGACGAAGTTGAGAAGGCCCATCGCGACGTTTTAAACCTGTTCTATCAGGTATTTGACCGAGGCTTTATGCGCGACGGCGAAGGGCGCGAGATCGACTTCCGTAATACCGTGATTTTAATGACCGCCAACTTGGGCAGCGATGAGTTGATGGCGCTGTTAGAACAACAGCCAGAGGCCTCGGACGGCATGCTGCAAGAGCTGCTGCGCCCGATCCTGCGCGATCATTTCCAGCCTGCCTTACTCGCCCGTTTCCAGACTTTGATTTATCGCCCGCTAGACGCCGTGGCGCTCCGCCGCATTGTGGCCATCAAATTAGGGCAGGTGGCGAAGCGTCTTCAGCGTCATTACGGGCTAACCTGCCACATCGAAGAAAGCCTGATGGACACGCTGGTCGAGGCCTGTCTGCTGCCGGATACCGGCGCGCGCAACATCGACAGCCTGCTTAACCAGCAGATCTTACCGGTGCTTTCTCAGCAGCTATTACAGCGTTTAGCGCAGCAGCGAAAACCGAACAGCCTGACATTGGGTTACAACGACGAAGACGGCATTACGCTGGATTTTGGTGACGAAGAGAGCGGTGACGAAAAAAACGCTGAATCAGACGGCGAGATAACGGCCGAAGCGAGGGTGACATGTTAAATACTGCGGCTCAACTGATGTTCGACCACAGCCACCATGTGCTGAAAGTCTGGGACAACACGGCTCCGCTGGACGTGTTGGCGTTCACTGGCGAAGAGCATCTCAGCCAGCCTTATCGCTACACCATCGAATTCACCAGCTCGGCCAAAGACATCCAGCCCGCGCAGATGCTGATGCAGGACGCCACGTTCACCCTGAACGCCACGCCGAATGCGCTGGCTTCATTAGGCGCCGCGTTGTCGATGACGCCGCCGGTTATGCAGGCGCTGCGCACGGTGCACGGGGTGATCCAGCGCTTCAAGCGTCTGTCGACTTCACGCGATGAAAGCCGCTACGAAGTCACCTTAGTTCCGCGCTTGGCGCTGCTAGCGAAAAGCCATCAGCACGCGATTTACCAAAACCTCTCGGTGCCGGAGATCGTGGAGAAGATCCTGCGCGATCGCCACGGTTTCAAAGGGCAAGATTTCCTGTTCACGCTGGCGCACACCTATCCAAAACGTGAACTGGTGATGCAGTACGGCGAAAACGATCTGCAATTTATCAGCCGCCTGCTGGCCGAAATCGGCATCTGGTTCCGTTTCACCGCCGATCCTAAGCTTAATATCGACGTCGTTGAATTCTATGACGATCAACAGCACTACCAGTTTGGCACCAGCCTGCCGCTGCGTAATCCGTCGGGCATGAATGACGTCGGCGTTGAATCGGTATGGGGATTAACCAGCGCTCATCAGGTGGTCGAAAACCGCGTCACCACCCGAGACTACAACTATCGCCAAGCCCAATCGTGGATGGACGGCGACGTTGACGTCACCCGTGGCGACAAAACCACCTACGGTGAAGCCTATCACTACGCGGATAATTATCTGGCGGCGGGCGACAAAAACAGCCCGCAGTCTGAGTCAGAGAGCGGTGCGTTCTATGCGCGCCTGCGTCATGAACGCTATCTGAATCAGCAAACCTTGCTGCACGGTTTCACCACTTCGGCGGCGCTGTCGCCGGGGCAAGAACTCAAAGTGGATGGCGATGCGCCCGAGGCGTTCCGCCAAGGTGCGGTGATCGTGGCTATCAGCAGCAAAGCGCGCCGCGACCAAAGCTACGAGGTTGAATTCACCGCCATCCCATATTCTGAAAACGTCTGTTTCCGCCCAGAACCCAGCGCCAAGCCGGTGATGGCGGGCACCATTCCGGCTCGCGTCACCAGCACCGTGGTGAATGACACCTACAGCCACATCGATAAAGATGGTCGCTATCGTGTGTCGTTTGATTTTGACCGCGACGAATGGCAGGCCGGCTGCGAAAGCCTATGGGTACGCCAAGCGCGCCCGTATGCCGGTGACACCTACGGCTTACACGCACCGCTGCTGGCGGGCACCGAAGTGGCGATTGCGTTCGAAGAGGGCAACCCCGACCGACCGTACATTGCCTACGCGCTGCACGACTCCAAACACGGCGACCACGTCACGCTGCAAAACTACAAACGCAACGTGCTACGCACCCCCGCCAACAACAAACTGCGCCTCGACGACGAACGCGGCAAAGAGCACATCAAACTCAGCACCGAATACGGCGGCAAAACCCAGCTCAACCTCGGCCATTTGGTCGACAGCCAAAAACAGCAACGTGGCGAAGGCTTCGAACTGCGCACCGACGACTGGGGTGCGATAAGGGCGGGCAAGGGGATTCATCTCACGACCGACCCCCAGCCTCAGGCGCAGAAAAAGCAGCTCGATCTGGATGCCACCATTAAGCAGCTAAAGCAGGCGCTGGACGTCGCTGAAACCCTCAAGCGTACCGCCGAGTTTTCTCAGGCCTCGCCTATCGATAATTTGGCACAGCAACAGCTTGCGCAGGCGATCTCGGGCGAGACCAAAGCAGGTATTTCAATGTATGGCGATGAAGGTATCGCTATCGTTACGCCGCGTTCGGCTCAGGTTTCGGCGGCAGACAACGTGGTTGTCACCGCGCAGGAAAACGTGGGTATTAGCGCTATTCAGTCCCTATCGATGAGCGTGGGCAAAATGATCTCGCTGTTCGCGCATAAGTTAGGCATCAAGATTATTGCAGCCGAAGGGAAGGTTCAGGTGCAGGCGCAGAACGGTGAGATGGAGATGACATCGACCAACAATTTACAGATCACCAGCACGCAGGGAAAAGTGGTGATTAACGCACAGCAGGAGCTGCTACTGACCTGCGGCGGTGCCGGTATTCGCATCAAAGATGGCGTAATAGAAGAGATTGCGCCGAATAAGATCTTACAAAAGTCACCGATTCTCTCTTACATGGGCGGCGATAGTGTGAAAGCGACGATGCCAAGTTTCCCGAAAGGCGAGTTTGTACGTCAGGTGCGGCTACACGTAGCGGGAAATCCGCAGCAGGCGCTAGGCAACAGAAAATTCCGTTTAACTTTTCCCGATGGGTCGATGCAGGAAGGGATAACCGATGCCAATGGCCAATCTGAATTATTGCAGATGAGCGCGTTGGATAACGTTCAGATCGCCGTATTACCGGAGCAGCATAATGACTAAACCAGCAAACAATACCCATCATAATGAATCGAGTCAGGTAAAGTTTAGCGGCGTGCCAACCGACAGCGGTGAAATGGTGAATGTGCAATGTGCCGTACAACCGCCCATGCCGTGTATGACGATTGTGATCCATGGCGTTAATGACAATGGATTAGCCTACCGAAATATTGATAACGGTATCTGCAAAGGGCTAAATACTCGCTTAGGCCGCACCGATTTAACCCCGCACCAGTGGGGGGTAGAAGCGTCTGATACCGATGATAAAATTAATCTGGCAGCAGAAAGCTGCGCAATTCAATCCCCAGGGCGTTCGCCCATTATTCCTTTTTATTGGGGCTATCGGCCGGTTGATTACGATAAATATCACGCCGATCAAGTGAAATATAAGCAAGCGCTTGATGAGAAAGGCGATCAGGCTGATTTGCCCTATGATGCCTATGTGCGCCCCGATGCCGCCAATCAGCGAGATAAAAGCATCGGCGAGCGCGATAACTACGATAACCCGCTGAAGAAAAATAAAATCAAAGGCGGCGGACCCTTCCCTAACGCCACGAACAATATTCCTGATATGTATGGGCCAGGAAGCAAAAGCCTAGGCAACTGGATTGGGATGAAGCAAACCCAATCAGGGGATGATTACAGCAGCTTTATCCATGAAAACCCACACCGAATTTACTACGTACATGCGGCGCAGCGGTTGGCTAAACTAATTCTTCAGGTTAGACAGGATCCTCATTATTCCCAAGATACCATTAATATTATTGCCCACAGTCAGGGCACCATCATTACCATGCTGGCGCAGTTTATGGTGGCTGAGGAAGGGTCTAAACCCGCAGATTGCATAATTTTAAATAACTCCCCCTACGGCGTGGAGGACACCTTCGTTGAACGCTTGCAAAGAGAAAGAGGCTGGGGCAGCGTTCAGGGAATACAAAGTAAACTGGGCCGCGAGCAAACGCTGATTAACTTTGTTCAATTAATGGAAAATGAAAAAGGGCGCGTATACAGTGAGCAAGAGCTGATCGAAAAAGGCGTATTAGTGCTTAAAGAGGGGCAAAGCCCTTGGCAAAGCTATAGCTATCCACAAGATAACTTCGGGCATGTTTACAACTATTTCTGCCCTTATGACAACGTAGTGTCATTGAGCAACGTACAGGGCTTTGGTTGGCAGGGGATAGACGACACGCTGCTGGGCAGACTCGGTGACAACTTCTTCCAGCGGGTGTTTTCTAAAGACTATGTGGCGGGCGATGAGCCAAAAAGCTTTGATCTGAAGTCTGATATAACCATCCGTAATACAAACACAATTTCGCCGACCGGTTTCAGCGTACCTCCCTCCATGGGGCACACGGCGTCGATACCTATTATGAATGTTAACTTTGATCATCGCGTTCGCACCATCAATGCGCCCAAAGTACCCGAGCCTGTTCGCTTCGAGTTGGAAGACCTTATTCCCATGGGCAAAGAGGGCGAGCGGATGTTTATTCAAGAATATATGAAAAATGGTTCTGCGGCGCGAGAAGTGTTGCCCTGCCCTGAATCGCAAAAAGTCACGGCAAACCCAGTACGAGAGTTGGCATATGAAAATTCGTCACCGCTTGCAAGAAGCTTAGCAACATCGTCACCGCTTTCAGGGCGTTTAACATCAGAGGAGCTACAGCAGCTTTCAGCACAGCATCCAGAGATGGACATTATTTCGGCTAACTATAGCGTGATCGATGGCAACAGAGTCATTATTGCTTCACGTCATATCACCGAGGACGATGCGCGTGCCGCGTTGGATAAAAAGCAAAAAAATAGCCAACAAGAGTATCTGACCGAAAGCAAGCAGCACTCGGCGATTATGAATAACCCACTGGTGCCGGAAAAAATTATGGCCTATGACTTAGCGGTTGGAATGTGCGCCTGTTTTGCGGATAAAGATTTTTGGCATAGATTACTTTATACCGCTGATTGGAAAAATAGCCAGAGTGAAAATCTTGATGCGGTTAATTATTATCAGATGGGGCTTTTGCCTGAACTTATAAAACCAGCGATGAATAAACCATATAAATTTATGCCTAAGGGAGTCGTTAACGATTATCTGGCGGTGGTGTATCAGCCGGGATACCATTCCCAATACACAACCAAAAATCAAGGCTTGCAGTGGCCAATGCCAGATCCCGATCTCTCAAAACCCAAAGTATAAGGAGCACTAGGCTATGGAAAGTATTTTGGCTTCATTGTATCTATGGCTGGTCCCGCTGTGGAGCGCATTAATACTGTTTATTATCGGCGGCGTGATGCTGTGGAAAGGAAACAGGTGGCGTTACTGGGGGGCTCTTCCGCTGCTATTAGGCGCGGTAGCGTTAATACCGCTGCCGATATTTACCGCACAAAAATCGGTGCCGACGGGGGAAAAACCGCAGCAGGTGATTTACCGTTTCGATGATCACCGTTATCTGGTGTTAATCGGTTATAACTGTGAGGGCGCACTGTGGTTTGTTGATAATAAAAAAAATATTAAAACGGAGATAATTGACAGCTTCTTCCGGCTTTCTTCTTTCAAATATATACACCCTTCAACACAGTATATTGCTGTTCCATTTAGAGATCTTTCCGCTATTTTGGTTTCTAAGGACGGTGGGCGCTCTTTTATCCTTAATCAAATGGCTCATTTTAGCCCGGGGGGGGGGGCTATAAAGTACAGCGGTAGACCAAAGAAAGAAGACTTCGTGTCATTTACAGTAGTGGACGATCGTGGCTACTTTATGACTAAACAAGGGGATTTATATTTAAGCTCAGCGCCGTTTGGTGAACGCTGGGGCTTAGACTATACCTCCTTAAATTCCTTGATCTATCGCTGGAAGATTTTTGCCGATTGGGATAATTTCCAGAACCCACCTCATCAGGTGCCAGAGGTGAAAAACTATACCGGCTGGGATCATATGAAATGTAATTGGGATGAAGCCCCACCGATTAAACCAAACCCAATGTATCAATTTCAGCAGGCGGTACTGAAATGGGAAAGCTATACCTTGGGCGCACCGATCTATTATGGCTTGAAAACGTTTATGCGTGAGCAAGGTTAATGATGCAGAGCGAGATTGCGGCATTGTATCTATGGCTGGTTCCGCTGTGGAGCGCATTAATACTGTTTATTGTTGGCGGCGTGATGCTGTGGAAAGGAACACGTTGGCGTTACTGGGCGGCTCTTCCGCTGTTATTAGGCGCGCTAGCGTTAATACCGCTGCCGATATTTACCGTACAAAAAACGGTGCCGACGGGGGAAAAACCGCAGCAGGTGATTTACCGTTTCGACGACCACCGCTATCTGGTGTTAATCGGCTATAACTGTGAAGGGGCGCTGTGGTTTATTGATAAGAAAAACGGTATTGAGACCGTAGCCGCCGATCGCTTTTTCCAGCTTTCTTCATTTAAATTTGTTCATCCCTCGACGAAGTATATTGCTATTCCCGTTAGGGATCTTTCGGAGATTTTAATCTCCAAAGATGGTGGCCGCACTTTTATTCCCCGAGAGCAGGCTCATTTTAGCCCAGGGGGGGGGGCAATAAAATACAGCGATAAACCAAAGAAAGAAGACTTCGTTTCATTTACGGTAGTGGACGATCGTGGCTACTTTATGACTAAACAAGGGGATTTATATTTAAGCTCAGCGCCGTTTGGTAGGCGATGGGGGTTGGACTATTTGTCCTTAAATGCCTTGATTCACCGCTGGCAAGTTTTTTCCGATTGGGATAATTTCCAGAACCCGCCTCATCAGGTGCCAGAGGTGAAAAACTACACCGGCTGGGATCATATGAAGTGCAATTGGGATGAAGCCCCACCAATTAAACCGAACCCAATATATCAATTTCAGCAGGCGGTGCTGAAATGGGAAAGTTATACCTTGGGCGCACCGATCTATTATGGCTTGAAAGCCTTTATGCGTGAGCAAGGTTAATGATGCAGAGCGAGATTACGGCATTGTATCTATGGCTGGTTCCGCTGTGGAGCGCGTTGGTTCTGTTTATTATCGGCGGCATGATGCTGTGGAAGGGAAAACGTTGGCGTTACTGGGGGGCCCTTCCGCTGTTATTAGGCGCGGTAGCGTTAATCCCGCTGCCGATATTTACCGCACAAAAAACGGTGCCGACGGGGGAAAAACCGCAGCAGGTGATTTACCGTTTCGACGACCACCGTTATCTGGTGTTAATCGGCTATCACTGCGAGGGGGCGCTGTGGTTTGTTGATAATAAAAAAAATATTAAAACGGAGATAATTGACAGCTTCTTCCGGCTTTCTTCTTTCAAATATATACACCCTTCAACACAGTATATTGCTGTGCCATTTAGAGATCTTTCCGCTATTTTGGTTTCTAAGGACGGTGGGCGCTCATTTATCCTTAATCAAATGGCTCGCTTTACTCCAGGGGGGGGGGTAAATCACAGCGATAGACCTGTACGTGAAGACGTCGTATCATTTACAGTTGTCGACGATCGTGGCTATTTTTTAACGAAGCAAGGTTATATATACCTCAGCTCGGCTCCATTTGGGGAATATTGGGGACGTAATTACACGTCAATACAGGCATTGGATGGCTGGTCAACTGAAGGCCAAGAAGATAATTATCGTAATTTTCCACGCAGCATTCCGGAGGTGAAAAACTATACCGGCTGGGATCATATGAAGTGCAATTGGAATGAAGCCCCACCGATTAAACCGAACCCAATATATCAATTTCAGCAGGCGGTGCTGAAATGGGAAAGTTATACCTTGGGCGCACCGATCTATTTTGGCTTGAAAGCTTAATTCAAAGATTAAATTTTATTATTATAAAAATAATAACTGTATGTTTTCTCTTGTCGGGAATGCCGCAGATAGCGTTTAAATTCCCTTAATAAATAGTTTTTGGCTATTTACTGTCTTAATCCAGTTTCCATTATTTAGAGTGTATTTTTCGTGACTTATTCTGCTGCTCTATCATTTATAAGGAGTGACTATGAAAGGTGTCATTAGATTAGGCGATAAGCATAGCCATGGTGGCTCAGTAATTACTGCATCAGGTGCCGACTTTGAGGGTAAACCGGTAATGCTGGCTGGGGATATGGTTAGCTGTTCTAAGCATGGCAATGTTTCTGTGCCGGCAGGTGTGGCGTCATGGACAATGATGGGCAAAGAGGTTGTTGTCGACGGATGCAAAGCCTCTTGTGGATGTGTTTTATATACATCTCTTTCCAATGCAGGAGTTGCATAAGTGAACTGGGTATTTCCAAAATATATCCAAGAAGAAAAACCGCGTAATTACTCTTGGTGGGTCTATGTTCTCATGGTATGTCTACCGCTTCTTGTAGGAATAATCACGGCGGTATTATATAAAGTTAATGTGCCAGAAATAACGACCGCGCAATTCTTGATTATAGCGCTAGCACTTCCGCTATTAATATCGCTGGCGATGATCTGTTTCTGCATGAATATGATGCATTTTAAGCATGCCGAATATCTTATGAGAGATAATTTTTTTCGTCAGAAAGAGTATCAATGGAAATGCTCAACGCGAGAGTCAAGAGGGATTGTCGTTTATGCCATGTTATCACCCGCGACTGACTTGATGAGCGGAATTTTATCCAATGCGATATTGGAACCCATAAATGAAGATCACTGCTTCTCATTAGATATTCAACCTTTTGATCCCTATCAGAGTTCGTACTTTGTTATGGTTTGCAAAGAACTCTTGAACAAAATCAGTAGTGACATTAAAACTTCGCCACCAAATAAAATTATCATTAATGCTCAAGGTGTCGATGAGAATAAAGCAAATCAATTTAAATTGCTCTGGAGCGCTTTAGGCTTTGATGAAACTCCGCTATCTCATCTTGAAATTTTGTCTGAGCCAATAACCCGAGAGACGGTGTTTAGCAAAACGTCCTCGGCTCATGAGCGTACACTTTTCATTATTATGAATGTTACACAAAGCGATAGCGCGAATAATTTCAACAAAGAAAATGAATTTGCATTAGCCGTGATGTTTGATAATAGCCTCTCTAGCCGGCTACGTTTGTCAGTGCCGTTTTCTACGCCGATAGCAACGTTGCGAGAGAATATTGAGTATTATATTCGAAGCGGTGTATTCAATAAAAATAACGTCGATACGATCTGGATACAGAACCTTGAGCAAGCGCTAAAAACGGAGTTGTTATCGATTTTATCCATCGAAGAATCAACAAAAGTTAACGATATTTCTTTGTATACGGGTAAACCTAATGAGCTCATTCCATGGCTAGGTTTTATTATGGGCTGCGAGGCTTTGCGGAGTGGAAGGAAAGGACAGCTTTTGATTAGCAACAGTCACGGCATTTTAGACTTTTCAATAATTAATAATCAGCGTGAGAAAATGGAAGGATATAAAGAGAGAGTATTCACGCCGCTATCTTGGTTTAACTTTATTGGGCTAGGCGCCGTATTTTCCGCAGCTATCCTCGCGTGTAGCGATAAAATCGATGTGCTAGGCAATCCTATCCTTATCACATTGATGACAATCTGTTTAATATTGGGGCTTTTTGCTCTGCCAACAAGAAGTTATCTCTATAGAAAAATACTGCAACAGCGGTGGTTAAGGGAAAAGAAAGTCCATGAAAAACGCTAACATGATGAAGTATTTCGTTGTGCTTTCATTAGCCGTAGCCGCACTCTTGTTTATTTGGTTTTACCAAGGTGAACTTGGATTCATATCCAGCGTGGAACAAAAATGGTATTGCACCTTCGGGATCATTATCGTTGCCTCGCTCGGCCTAATTTTAATGAGGAACAGTGAAGGGATAGCGGAACTATTTCAAACATCTCAACGAACTCCGACGGATGACGATGCACCTGATGATGTATTGGCCAGCGGCCTGTTATCCCATTTAAAGACCCGCCACGGCCTCCTATGGCGCAATAAAATTCGCATCCTGCTAGTTGTTGGGGAAAACGCGGCGGCGGAAGCTATTGCGCCGGGGTTAACTACCCAGCAATGGCTGGAGGGGCAGGGCACATTATTGCTGTGGGGCGGTGGTGTGCAGGCGGAGCCTGATGAGGCGTGGCTGTTGGGGCTGCGTAAGCTGCGCCGTCGCCGTCCGTTGGATGGCGTGGTGTGGGTGATGAATGAGCAGCAGAGCGCGCAGGCCGGCGTTATCGATCAGGGCTGTCGCCAGCTGCAAAAACGTGGGCAGATTTTAAAGCAGCAGGCACCGGTTTATCTGTGGCAGGTGTGTGACAGCGCGTGGCAGCAGGATGATCGTATTACCCAGCCGGTGGGCTGTTTGTTCCCCGAGAAAAACTCGCCGGAGAAATTGGCCGCCAGTTTGCAGAAGCTGGTCGCGCCGCTGCGTCAGCGCGGTATGACTCAGGTGTTGTTGAAAAACAGCCATGACTTTTTATTACGTCTGGCTAATCGTTTAGAGCGTAAGGGCATCGCTCATTGGCAGCAGGCGCTAACGCCGATGCTGCGCGAATATGCGTCGGCGCTGTCGCTGCGTGGGCTGATGTTTAGTTTGCCGCTGGCGGCGAAATCTGGCGTTGCTCAGCATGGCTGGCTGCCGGATGCGGCGTGGCAGGGCGTGTTGAACGATCGCGCAGTGCGCGGTCGTCGGGTCGGATTCTCTTGGGAGCAGAGCGCTTATTATGCCGTGATGGCGCTGGCGCTGCTGTGGTTCGCGGGCAGTATCCTGTCGTTCTTCACCAATCGTTCACAGATTGCCACGGTGCGCAATCAGGTTGATTTGCTGAATAAATCCAATGCTAAACCGATGGAACAGCTGGTTGCGCTACAGCTGTTTGGTAATACGCTCGGCCAGCTACAGTATCGGGCTGCGCATACGGTGCCGTGGTATCAACAGTTTGGCTTAAGCCAAAATGACGCGCTAGAAAGCGCGCTGTGGCCGCATTACGACGCGGCGAATCTGCGGTTGATTCGCGGGCAGGCCGCCGACGAGCTGCATCGTAACCTCAGTGAAATGGCCGCGCTGCCGCCCGATAGTCCTAAGCGCGCCAAGCTGGCACGTGCCGGATACGACAGCCTGAAAGCCTATTTGATGATGGCGAATCCAGACAAAGCCGACGCCGAATTTCTTACCCGAGTGCTGAGCGCCAATGAGCCAACGCGCACCGGCGTTGCCCCCGGTCTGTGGCAGGGAATGGCGCCAAGCCTGTGGACGTTCTATGCCGAAAATCTGCCCGCTCATCCTGAGTGGCGCATTAAGCCTGATACCGTGCTGGTGGCGCAGGTTCGGCAGGTGTTGCTCAATCAGATTGGGCAGCGTAACGCCGAAGCTACGCTGTATCAGAATATGTTGCAGTCCGTCGCGCAAAACTACGCGGATATGGGGCTAGCGCAGATGGTGGGAGATACCGATGCGCAGTCGTTGTTTACCACTGAGCAGGTGGTGCCGGGGATGTTTACGCGTCAGGCGTGGGACGGTCAGGTGCAGAAAGCCATCGATGATGCGGTGTCGTCGCGCCGTGAAGAGATTGACTGGGTGCTGAGTGATAACAAACATCCTGCCTCGGCGGATGTGTCCCCTGACGCGCTCAAAGCGCGCCTCACCGAGCGCTATTTCACCGATTTTAGCGGTGCGTGGTTAGATTTCTTAAACAGCCTGCACTGGAAGAAAGCACAGAATTTATCTGATGTGACCGACCAACTTACCCTGATGAGCGATGTGCGCCAGTCGCCTCTGATCGCTTTGTTAAATACGTTGGCCTATCAGGGACAAACCGGACAGCGCGGCGAAGCGCTATCGGATTCGTTAATGAAATCGGCGCAAAATCTGCTGCATAAAGAGAAAGCGCCGGTGATCGATCAGCGCGTCAGCGGGCCGACAGGGCCGCTGGATAGCACCTTCGGGCCTTTGCTCTCGCTGATGGGCAAGGGCGCCACCACGAACGGCGTGATGAATGCCGATAGTTCGCTGAGCCTACAAACCTTTTTAACTCGCGTTACGCGAGTGCGGCTGAAGCTGCAACAGGTGGCGAACGCGTCCGATCCGCAACAGATGACTCAGCAAATGGCGCAGACGGTGTTTCAAGGTAAAACGGTCGATCTGACGGAAACGCAGGATTACGGCAGCCTGATGGCGGCCAGTCTGGGCGAAGAGTGGAGCGGCTTTGGCCGTGAAATGTTTGTACAGCCGCTGACTCAGGCGTGGCAAACGGTGCTGCAACCTTCTGCCGCCAGCTTAAATACCCAGTGGCAAACCTCGATTGTGGCGAACTGGAACAGCGCTTTTGCTGGGCGCTATCCGTTTGCCAGCAGCGGCAACGACGCTTCGCTGCCGATGCTTGGCCAGTTTATTCGCGCGAACTCGGGGCGAATCGAACAGTTCCTCACGCGCCAGCTAGCGGGCGTGCTGCACAAAGAGGGCAACACGTGGGTGCCGGATCAAATCAACAGTCAGGGGCTTCAGTTTAATCCTGAGTTTTTACAGGCTATCAACCAGCTAAGCCAACTGGCAGACGTGCTGTTCACCGATGGCAGCCAAGGCGTGCACTTTGAGCTGCGCGCTCAGCCTGCGCGCAACGTGGTAGAAACTAATCTGGCTATCGACGGTCAACGCCTGCGCTATTTCAATCAGATGGAAAGCTGGCAGAGCTTTAACTGGCCGGGTGCCACCTACCAGCCAGGCGTGATGCTAACGTGGACCAGCGTTAACGGCGGCGCTCGCCTGTTCGGCGACTATCAGGGCAGTTGGGGGCTAATTCATTGGCTAGAAAAAGCCAAAGTCACCAAGCTGGACGAAAGCAGCTACCGCTTAGCGCTGGATACGCCGGACGGCCTAACGCTGTCGTGGATCCTACGCACCCAACTGGGCAGCGGCCCGTTGGCGCTGCTGAAACTGCGCGGGTTTAGCCTGCCGAGCAAAATTTTCGTGGTGAATGCGGGCGCGTCAGACGCGATGGTCAGTAATAACAGCGTGCTGGGGGATGAATAATGCTACAGGGATTAATCGCAGCCAGCATGAACGGGCGCGATGCTTTGGCATTGGCGGGCGAGCAGGTGGCGCTGTGGGACAAATGGCTGTTACCGATTAGCGCTGATGTGCCAGCGGGGGAAGATCCGGGCTACGACGATGATTTTCAGCGCATGCGTGAAGAGGTTAACCGCCTGTCGGGGGCTGACACCGATCTTATCTGTCAGTTAGCCGAAAAGCTGCTGACCACCGCGTGCAAAGACGTGCGGGTGGCGACCTATTACCTTTGGGCGCGCCTGCATCGCGATGGAGAAACCGGGCTTGCCGATGGCTTAACGCTGCTGGCGGGCGTGGTGTCTCGCTTTAGCGATACGGTGCTGCCGCTGCGTGCGCATAGCCGCAAGGTGGCGATGGAGTGGCTGACCAGCAGCAAAGTGCTGGATAGCCTGTCGCGTTATCCCGAAGTGGTGAAAGCCGACGTAGAGCGCACGGTGGCCGCGTTGGCGCTGTTGGACAGCGCAATGCAGGTGTGGCCAGAGGAAGAACGTCCATCGCTCGGCGGACTTTATTCGGCGCTGGATGCACGCTTAGCGCAGGCGGGCGGCCTAGATGCGGTGGTGCCGCAGAACAGCGCACCAGCGGGGCTAAAAGAAGAAGCCGGTTCTACAATGGGTTTACCTACCCTTAAGCAGATCCAATCAGGACGTGATTTGCTCGATCAGGCGCGGGAGCTGGCGCGTTACCTGCGCGATCAGCCGCAGGGCTGGCTGTCGAGCAGTCGGCTGATGAAAAGCCTGCGTTGGGATACGGTGCATCAGTTGCCGCCGCAGGATGCCTCGGGCAATACGCGCTTAACGCCGCCGCGGGCGGACAATCGCGCCCAGCTTAAACGCCTGTATATGCAACAAAGTTGGAATGAGCTGCTGGAACAGGTTGAGCGTATGTATGCCGAAGGCGTGAATCATTTTTGGCTCGATTTGCAATGGTATGCCTGCCAAAGCCTGAGCAAACAAGGCCATCCTTATGACGCGTGGGCCGATATCGTAAAGCGCGATTTGGGCATGTTTTTAGAACGTTTGCCGGGGCTGGAAGAGATGACCTACAACGACGGCACGCCGTTTGCCGACGAGGTGACGCGCGACTGGATTGCTCAGCATGTGAGCGGCAATCAAGAGCAGTGGGCTGCGCCACCGGCGTCGACTCAGCCGCAGGGCGATGACGACGTGTTAGCGCTGGAAGGTGAAGCGCTGGCGCAGGCCGACAGCGATGGCGTTGAAGCCGCGCTGACGTGGCTAAGCACACGCTCGGGCATTCATACCCCGCGCAATCGCTGGCTGCTGCGGCTGCTGATGGCGCGCATTGCCGAGCAGTACGGCAAAAATGAGATGGCGCTGCATCTGTTGACCGAACTGGATATCAATCCGTCCCAGCTGACGCTGGCGGAGTGGGAGCCTGCGCTGAGTTTCGAAGTAAAAGCTCGCCTGCTGAAACTGCTGCGCTTGAAATCGCAGCGTAACGATAGCGATAAAGCGGCGCTGGCGCGGCGTATGGAAACCTTGTTAGCCGGACTGGTGAACATCGATCCGGTGAGAGCCGCCGTGCTGTGTGGCTGATGCTGCCGC
>Ga0308156_1002634_pt1 | contig 15461 bp, 10 predicted proteins | sample PhyAR2_FD_201041 | JGI IMG/M metagenome (GOLD analysis project Ga0308156, IMG submission 201041) | Phyllosphere microbial communities from UC Gill Tract Community Farm, Albany, California, United States - DLSL A.R2 | ecosystem: Host-associated > Plants > Phyllosphere > Unclassified | place: USA... | reverse complement strand
GGTACGGCGAACAGGCACTGGCCAAGGACATCGCCCGCCGCTGGATCGCCACCGTCGCGCGCACCTATGCCGAGACGGGCAAGCTGCTGGAGAAATACGACGTCGAGGAACGCAAGCCCGGCGGCGGTGGGGAATATCCGACGCAGGACGGCTTTGGCTGGACCAACGGCGTGACGGCGGCGATGCTGGAACGGTGGCCGGATTTGGCGCGATGACCTTCTGCTCCCCCTCCCGCAAGCGGGAGGGGGTCGGGGGGAGGGACGGGAGTCTCGCAGAGACCGTTGCCTGTGGCCCGGGGGGGCCCCCCCCCCCCCCCCCCCCCGGGGGGGGGGGGGGGGGGGGGCCCCCCCCCCGGGAGTCTCGCAGAGACCGTTGCCTGTGGCCCTGCCCTCCCCCAACCCCTCCCGCCTGCGGGAGGGGAGCAAGAAGAATAGAAAAACCCCTCCCCTCAACGCCCGCTTCGTGTAGCGGACGCCGCATGACCGACACCCCACCCCGCATCCTCGGCATCGACTTCGGCACCACCAACTCGGTGATCGCCCGTGCCGCGGACGGCGAGTCCCATCTCGTCCCCCTCCAGGCACCCGGGGGTGAGGATCCCGTCTTCCGTTCGGCGCTGTGTTTCTGGGAGGATGACGGGATCGAGGTCGAGGCGGGGCCGTGGGCTATCGCCGAATATCTCGACTTTCCGGGCGGCAGCCGCTTCATCCAGTCGTTCAAGTCGGTCGCCGCCTCGCCCGTGTTCGAGCATGCCACCGTGTTCGACAAACGCTATCGCTTCGAGGAGCTGGGCCGTGCCTTTCTGGACCGGATGGCGGCGCGCAGCGGCGGCGCGCTCGATGGCAAGGCGGCGCGGATCGTGGTCGGGCGGCCGGTCGAATATGCCGGGCACCGGCCCGACGAGGCGCTAGCCCGCCAACGCTATGACGCGATGTTCGCGCGGCTGGGGGCGGAGATCCATTATGTCTATGAACCGCTGGGCGCGGCGTTCAGCTATGCCTCGCGCATCACCGAGCCTGCAACCGTGCTGGTCGCCGATTTCGGCGGCGGCACCAGCGACTTTTCCGTCGTGCGCATCGCCGCGCCCGGCGCGGATCGGCGTTGCGAGCCGCTGGGCCATGCCGGTGTCGGTATCGCGGGCGACCGGTTCGACCAGCGGCTGATCGATCATCTCGTCCTGCCGTTGCTGGGGGCGGGCGGAAAGTATCGCTCGTTCGACAAGATACTCGAAATCCCGCGCGGCTATTTCGCCGATTTCGGCGACTGGTCGCGCCTTGCGCTGATGCGCAACCGCAAGACGCTGGCCGAGCTGGAGAAACTGCGCCGCGCCGCGCTCGACCCCGACGCCATCGGCCGGATGATCGCGATCATCGAGGAGGAACAGGGATATCGCCTCTACGACGCGGTCGGCCGGGTGAAGCGCGACCTGTCGGCGGCGGAAGAGGCACGATTCCGCTTCGAGGGCGGCGGCCTGTCGATCGAGGCGGATGTCGCGCGCAAGGATTTCGAAAGCTGGATCGCGCCCGACCTCGCGCGGATCGAGCAGGCGGTCGACCGGGCGCTGACGGCGGCGACGACCGAGGCGGGCGCGATCGACCGGGTGTTCCTGACCGGCGGCACCTCGCTGATGCCCGCGATCCGGCGGATGTTCGAGGTCCGGTTCGGCGGCGACAAGATCGCGACCGGCGGTGAGTTGACCTCGATCGCGCACGGCCTGGCGCTGATCGGCGAGCAGTCGGATATCGGGGCCTGGGCGGTGTAAAAAGCCCCTCCTTGCGGCAGGGGGGAGGGGAGCGGCTAGAGGTTAGCGGTGGCCTTCAGAACCCCTTCTTCAACATCACAAACCGCTGGCGCGGCGCGCCCGCGAGTAGTGTCTGGCTAAAAAGCCCCTCCCCCCGGCAGGGGGGAGGGGTTTGGGGTGGGGGCAAGGTCACGGGCGATGGTCTCGGTGAGACCCCTTGCCCTCCCCCATCCCCTCCCGCTTGCGGGAGGGGAGCGGCTAGAGGTTAGCAGTGGCCTTCAGAACCCCTTCTTCAACGTCACGAACCACTGGCGCGGCGCGCCCGCGAGTAGTGTCTGGCTAAAAAGCCCCTCCCCCCGGCAGGGGGGAGGGGTTTGGGGTGGGGGCAAGGCCACAGGCGATGGTTTCGGTGAGCCCCCTTGCCCTCCCCCATCCTCTCCCGCTTGCGGGAGGGGAGCGGCTAGAGATTAGCGGTAGCCTTCAGAACCCCTTCTTCAACATCACAAACCGCTGGCGCGGCGCGCCCGCGAATAGTGTCTGGCTAAAAAGCCCCTCCCCCCGGCAGGGGGGAAGGGTTTGGGGTGGGGGCAAGGCCACAGGCGATGGTCTCGGTGAGACCCCTTGCCCTCCCCCATCCCCTCCCGCTTGCGGGAGGGGAGCGGCTAGAGGTTAGCGGTGGCCTTCAGAACCCCTTCTTCAACGTCACGAACCACTGGCGCGGCGCGCCCGCGAGCAGCGTCTGGTTGTCCCCGCTGGCGGTGAAGCCGTTGGTGCCGATGGTCGAGATGTACCGCTTGTCGGTCAGGTTGGTTACGCTGCCTTCGATCGAGAAGCCGCCCCATTCCTTCGGGAAACGATAGCCGATGCTGGCATCGACCAGCACGCGCCCGTCGACCGACTGGTCGTTCAGATAGGTGAAGTAGCGCTTCGACATATAGTCCGCGCCGACCCGGCCGAAGACGCGGCTGTCGTCATAGACCAGCTCGCCTTTGACCATATTCTGCGGCGTGTCGACGACATAGCGCCCCTTTTCGGCCAGCAGGTTGCCCGACCCGTCGCGCACCGTCTGCTGATAGGTGGCATGGTTGTAGGAATAGCTGGCCAGCGCCGAGAAGGCCGGGGTCAGGCGGTAGAAGGCCGAAACCTCCGCGCCATAGCTTTCCACGCCGCCGACATTGTTCAGCGTCGGCGGAATACCCTGGATCGCGGTGCCGACCGAATAGGTCAGCAGGCGGTCGGAGAAGTCGATATAATAACCGACCGCCGAAAGCTGCAGCCCGCCGGTGCGATAGCGCACGCCGCCCTCGGCGGTTTTCGACTTTTCGGGCCGCACGGTGTTCGCCACCGCATTGAACGCGGCCTGGCTGATCGAGAAGGGCGCAGCGGTCGCGGCGGCGATGAAGGCACGCATATTCTCGGTATAGCTGGCGAAGACTTCCGCCCGGTTGCCCAGGTGCAGCACCGCGCCAACCTGCGGCAGGAACCAGTCCTCGCTCTTGATCCGGCCGCGCGCCAGCGTCCCCGCCAGCGTGTTCGCCTGGTTGCGCACCCGCATCCCCTTCCAGCCGCCATTGATGGTCAGCTGGCCGATGTCGAGCGTGTCGCCGACCGAATATTGCAGCGTCTCGGTATCGTATTTGCCGTTCCAGACGGTCGCCATCGGATTGCTCTGGAAATCCAGCGCGCTGCGGTTGGGCGTCGCGGTGTCGGTCATGCCATAGAGGCGCCGCGCCTGGTGCAGCGTATTACTCTCATACCAGCCGGTCAGTTCCAGCTTGTTGATGCCGGTGGTCAGCGCCAGCCGGGCGATCGTGCCCGCGCGGTCGAGGCTGTATTCGGTCGTGCGGAACGACAACGGCGCGGGGTTGGTGATCGGCGTGCCATCGGCATTGGGCGCGCCCGCTACCGTCGGGCTGTAGGGCGTGATCCACGATCCCTGCCCCTTGTTATGGTGATAATAGCTGGTCGAGGTCAGCGACAGCGCGTCGGTCAGCTTGGCGGCGAAGGTGATCCCGCCCAGATAGTCGCGGCGCAGACCGGCGGCGTCATAATAACCGTCGTCCAGCGTGATCCCGCTGGGCAGGCCGATCTGTACCCCGGCATAGGGGGCGGTGAATCCGGTCAGCGATCCGTTGTTTTTCGCCGCATAGGCGGCCGCCGCCGCGCCGTTGGTCGCTTCCTTGGCATAGAGGATGGCGAGCGGATAATTGTTGCTGATATTGTCGTTATAGTAGCCGCGACGCTTGATGATATCGAGGCTGAGGTCCTGATAGTCGTTCTCGCGACGATCCGAGAAGTTGAAGAAACCGGTGATCGAGCCGCGATCGCCGAAATCTTTCACGATCTTGGCATTGGCCTGATGCTGACGCTGGCTGCCGAAGCCCTTCCACTTGTCGGTGGTCAGGTAGGAATAGCTCAGATAGCCCTTCAGCCCGCCGCCCAGATCGCCGCTGTCGGCCCGGACGAAGGCGCGAACGGTATCGTTGCTGCCATAGGTGCCCGACGCGGCGAGCGCGGCGGTGTCGGAGGGCGCACGGCTGGTGAACTGGATGGTGCCGCCCAGATTGCTGGTCGAGGCGGTGCCGAGTGCGCCCGCGCCCTGCGCGACGCTGGTCGAGGCGATATTCTCGGAGATGATCGCGCGGCTGATGTGCAGGCCGTTGGTCGGGCCATAGCTCATGTCGCCCAGCGGCACGCCGTCGAGCGTGAAGCCCAGCTGGTTCTGGTTGAACCCGCGAAGCGAGATGCGGGTCGACCATTCATAGGCGCCGAAGGGATCGGCCGCCTGGAAATTGACGCCCGGCAGCTTGGAAATGGCTTTCAGCGGCGAGGTGCCCGGCGTCAGCCGGTCGAGATCGGCGGCGGTGATCGTCTGCACCTGACGGCTCTGGCCGAAGCCGAGCACGACGACATCGGCCGGAACATTGGCCTGCTCGCCCTCGGGCGGCGTGGAATCGGTCGCGACCGGATCAGCGGCGGTGACGGCGGCTTGTGCGGGCAGCGTCTGCGCCGACGCACCCGATGCGATCAGCGCCAGCGGCGCGACGCCGATCAGAAACTTCACCATGTATCCTGGCCCCCAAATGGCTCGTTAACCCAATGGAGCGGGCGCATGGGGCCGGGGCATGACACCGTAGCGACAGCGTAATGACCGGAATGTGACGAGGTAGAGTTGTGGTTTTGGGAGCACAATCCTCCCCGGCACGGGGAGGTGGCAGGGCGAAGCCCTGACGGAGGGGGGCTTCGTCAAGGTGCTTCCCTGGCGGCCATCCCCCTCCACCATGCTTCGCATGGTCCCCCTCCCCTTGCAGGGGAGGATAAAAAAAGGGGCCGGGCAACCTCTCGCTGCCCAGCCCCCTCTTCTACCGTCCGGCGAGGATCAGCGCGCGATGCCGCCCGCCGCCAGCACCGCCAGCGTGACCAGGTCCCCGGCGGTCGAGGTCATCGGTGCGATCTGCACCGGCTTTTCCATGCCGATCAGCATCGGGCCGATCATCGAGTCGCCGCCCAGTTCGCGCAGCAGCTTGGCCGAGATATTGGCCGACTGGAGCCCCGGCATGATGAGGACATTGGCCGGACCCGACAGGCGCGAGAAGGGGAAGTTCGCCATCTGCTTGGGGTTCAGCGCGACGTCCGGCGACATGTCACCCTCATATTCGAACCCGACCTGCCGCTTGTCGAGCGCGGCCACGCCGTCGCGGACATTGTCGATCCACTGGCCTTCGGGATTGCCGAAGGTCGAGTAGGACAGGAAGGCCACGCGCGGCTCATGCCCCATGCGACGGGCCACCGCAGCGGTGCGCTCGGCGATATCGGCCAGTTCCTCGCCCGAGGGACGCTCATTGACCGTGGTGTCGGCGATGAACACCGTATGGCTCTGGCCCACCAGCAAGTGAATGCCGAACGGCACCTTGCCGTCGACCGGGTCGATTACGCGCCGGATCTCGCGGAAGCTCTGCGCATAGGTGCGGGTGATGCCGGTGATCATCGCATCGGCCTGGCCCAGCTGGAGCATGACCGAACCGAAGATGTTGCGATCCTGGTTGATCATCCGCTCGGCATCGCGGCGCAGATAGCCGCGACGCTGAAGCCGCTCGTACAGGAAGTCGACCATCTGCGGCACCATCTCGGAGGTGCGGCTGTTATGGACTTCATATTCCTGCGGGTTGGTGACGCCCAGCGCCTTCAGGCGATCATACACGTCATCACGGCCGACCAGCACCGGCGTGCCATAGCCCCCTTCCTTGAAGGCGATGGCGGCGCGCAGCACGACTTCCTCTTCGCCCTCGGCGAACAGCACGCGCTTCGGATGCGCACGCGCGCCCTCATAGGCCAGCGTCAGCACCGAGGTGGTCGGGTTGAGGCGCGCGCGCAGCTTCTGGCGATAGGCGTCCATGTCCAGGATCGGCCGCGTCGCCACGCCCGAATCCATCGCCGCCTTCGCCACTGCCGACGGAACCAGCTCCATCAGGCGCGGGTCGAACGGCGCGGGGATGATATATTCCGGGCCGAAGCTGTGCTGCGTGCCATAGGCCAGCGCGACCTCTTCCGGCACGCGCTGGCGCGCCAGTTCGGCGATCGCATTGGCCGCGGCGATCTTCATCTCGTCATTGATGCCGGTCGCGCGCACGTCGAGCGCGCCGCGGAAGATGAAGGGGAAGCCGATGACGTTGTTGACCTGGTTCGGATAGTCCGAACGCCCGGTCGCGACGATCGCATCGGGACGCGCGGCCTTGGCGAGTTCGGGGCGGATCTCCGGCTCCGGATTGGCCATCGCGAAGATGATCGGCGACGGCGCCATGTCCTTGACCATCTCGGGCTTCAACGCGCCCGCCGCCGACAGGCCCAGGAACACGTCCGCGCCGTGCAGCGCCTCGGTCAGGGTGCGACGGTCGGTGGCGGCGGCGTGCGCCGACTGCCACTGGTTGATGTCGTCGCGGCCCTGATAGATCACGCCGGTACGGTCGCACATGATGACATTGTCGTGGCGCACGCCCATCGCCTTCATCAACTCGGTGCAGGCGATCGCCGCCGCGCCCGCGCCGTTGACGACGACCTTGATCTCGTCCAGCCGCCGCTTGGTCAGCAGGCAGGCGTTGATGAGGCCCGCCGCGCAGATGATCGCGGTGCCGTGCTGGTCGTCATGGAAGACCGGGATGTTCATCCGCTCGCGCAGCGTCTGCTCGATGATGAAGCATTCGGGGGCCTTGATGTCCTCCAGGTTGATGCCGCCGAAGCTCGGCTCCATCAATTCGATCGCATCGATGATCCGATCGACATCCTCGGTCTTCAGCTCGATATCGATCGAGTCGACATCGGCGAAGCGCTTGAAGAGGACCGCCTTGCCTTCCATCACCGGCTTGGACGCGAGCGCGCCCAGATTGCCGAGGCCCAGAATGGCGGTGCCGTTGGAGATGACGGCGACCAGATTGCCCTTGGCGGTATAGTCATAGGCGGTGGCGGGGTCCTCGGCGATGGCGAGCACCGGCACCGCGACGCCGGGCGAATAGGCCAGCGCCAGGTCGCGCTGAGTCGCCATCGGCTTCGACGCGATGATCTCGATCTTGCCGGGCCGTCCCTCGGAATGGAACAGCAGGGCCTCGCGCTCGGAGAACTGGTCGGTGGGTTCGTCGGACATGCGCGCGGCCTTCGATGCTGTGGATACAAGGACGCTACGGCTCTTGAAGCTTTCGGGCACGGCTGACAACCCTGTCACGCGCCACTTTTGCCGTTCGGGTAGCCAGGATTATGCTGCCAATTGCCGAAGCTGCAACACATCCAATGATGCTGCGTCGCAACATCGATAAACTAGGTAGCGTTGGGACTTGGCACCAAGCCTCGCCAGTTGATCCACCCAACGCTATAGCCGACCTTCGCCAACCATGGACCGCGCCGTCGCGATCGATCGGTCCTTCCGAATTGCCGTTTTGAATCTGGAATAGACGCCTCGATGACCACCCCCACCCCGATGATGGCGCAGTATCTGACGCTGAAGGCCGAGGCCGAGGATTGCCTGCTCTTCTATCGGATGGGCGATTTCTTCGAGCTGTTCTTCGACGATGCGCGGATCGCCTCGGGGGTGCTCGACATCGCACTCACCTCGCGCGGGGAGCATGAGGGCGAGAAGATTCCGATGTGCGGCGTGCCGGTCCATGCCGCCACCGCCTATCTGCAACGCCTCATCAAGGCGGGGCACCGCGTCGCCATCGCCGAGCAGACCGAAACCCCCGCCGAAGCCAAGGCGCGCGGCGGGTCCAAGGCGCTGGTGTCGCGCGGGATCGTGCGGGTGGTGACGGCGGGGACGCTGACCGAGGAGGCGCTGCTCGACGCCAAGTGCGACAATTGGTGCGTCGCGATCGGCGAGGCGGGCGGCGCGGTGGCGCTGGCCGCCGCCGACATCTCGACCGGGCGGTTCGTGGTGATCGACGTGAAGCCCGACGCGCTGGGCGCGGAGCTGGCCCGCCTGGCCGCCGCCGAGGTGGTCGCGGCCGAGAATGCCGCGCATGCCGACGCGGCTACCACGCTGCGCCCCTCCGCCACGTTCGACAGCGGCAGCGGCGAGGACCGGCTGAAGCGGCTCTACGGCGTCGCGACGCTCGACGGGTTCGGCCAATTCACCCGCGCGGGACTGTCGGCGGCTGGCGGACTGGTCGCCTATCTCGACCACACGGCCAAGGGTGCCCTGCCCTTCCTGCGTCCGCCTGTCCTGTCGCAGGCAGCGGGGGCGATGGCGATCGACGCGGCGACGCGCGAGAGCCTGGAGCTAACCCAGACCGCCAATGGCCAGCGCAAGGGCTCGTTGCTCGATGCGGTCGACCGGACGGTCACGGGGGCCGGGGCGCGCGCGCTGGCGGGGGATATCGGCGCGCCACTGATGGACCGCGATGCGATCGAGGCGCGGCTCGATCTGGTGCAGCATTTCCATGACGATGCCGCGCTTCGCGAGCGGCTGCGCGCGGCGTTGCGGGCCTTGCCCGATATCGGCCGCGCCATCGGGCGCATTGCGGCGGGGCGGGGTTCTCCGCGCGATCTGGGGCAGCTGCGGGATGGACTGGACGGGGCCTGGGCCTTGTCGGAACAGCTGGGCGACGGCCCGCCCCTGCTGCGGGAGACGACACCGCGCCTGCGCGGGCATGGCGAACTGATCGACCTGCTTCGCCGCGCGCTCGTCCCCTCGCCCCCGATCGAGGCGAGCGAAGGCGGCTATATCGCGGCGGGCTATGACGTGGCGCTCGACGATCTGCGCGATGCCGGAGCCGGAGGACGCCGCGCCATCGCCGCGCTGGAGGCCGAGTTCCGCCAGAAGACCGGCATCACCGCGCTCAAGATCCGCCATAACGGCGTGCTCGGCTATCATGTCGAGGTGCCCGCGCGATCGGCCGATGCGCTGATGAAGCCGGATTCGGGCTTCACCCATCGCCAGACACTGGCGGGCGTGGTCCGCTTCAACACCCCCGAACTGCATGAGGTCGCGAGCAAGGTCGCGCAGGCGGGTGCCCATGCTCTGGCCGCCGAAGCCGCGCATCTGGAGGAACTGACCGCCGCCGCTCTCGCCTCGCGCGAGAGCATCGCCGCGACCGCCGACGCGCTGGCCCGGCTGGACGTGGCGAGTGGGCTGGCCGAACGGGCGGTCGAAGGCGGCTGGGTACGGCCCGAACTGGTCGACCATAGCTGCTTTGATGTGACCGGCGGCCGCCATCCGGTGGTCGAGGCGGCGGTCGCGCGCTCGGGCGAGCGGTTCGTCGCCAATGACTGTTCGCTGTCGGAAAGCTCCCGGCTCTGGCTGGTGACGGGGCCGAACATGGGCGGCAAGTCGACCTTCCTTCGCCAGAACGCGCTGATCGCGGTGCTGGCCCAAGCCGGTTCCTATGTCCCCGCCACCCGGGCGAAGATCGGGCTGGTCGACCGGCTGTTCAGCCGGGTCGGCGCGTCGGACAATCTCGCGCGCGGGCGTTCGACCTTCATGGTCGAGATGGTCGAGACCGCCGCGATTCTCGCCCAGGCGACGCCGCGCAGCTTCGTGATCCTGGACGAAGTGGGACGTGGCACCTCCACCTATGACGGCCTGGCCATCGCCTGGGCGGTGGTGGAGGCGATCCACGAGGATAATCGGTGCCGCTGCCTGTTCGCGACTCACTATCACGAGCTGACCCGACTGGCCGAGCGGTGCGAGGCACTGTCGCTCCACCATGTCCGCGCGCGCGAGTGGAAGGGCGAACTAGTCCTGCTGCACGAAGTCTCGGAGGGGCCTGCGGATCGCTCCTACGGCCTGGCGGTGGCGCGCCTGGCGGGGATGCCGCCGGTAACGGTGGCGCGCGCCAAGGCGGTGCTGGCCAAGCTGGAGGCGGGCCGCGCCAAGACCGGCGGACTGGCGGCGGGTCTGGACGACCTGCCCCTGTTCGCCGCCGCTGCGCAGATTGAAGAGGAACAATGCGACGCGATCCGGGCCGAGGTCGAGAAGCTCGATGTCGACAGCCTGTCGCCGCGCGAGGCGCTGGACGCGCTGTACAAGCTGAAGGCGCTGGCGCGGGAGGGGTGATCCCTGCTCCTGCCCGTTAGAACGCGATGGCATCAGTTTGATCCACGCCTCCCCTTCAGGGGGCAGGGGGATGGGGTGTTTCCGCAAACGCCGGGCTTGTGGCGATGCCCCACCCCAACCCCTCCCCTGAAGGGGAGGGGCTAGGCTAGGCTCGGTTCGATCCCATGTCATCATAGTCCAGGAACCCCACCCCCGTTCGGCCTGAGCGAAGTCGAAGGCCACGCCCCACGCCCAGCCGTAAGGGCATTTCGCGCACTTCGACTTCGCTCAGTGCGAACGGCGGGTGGGATAGCTGGTCGGGGGTGAATGAGGCACCCGGCCCTCACCCTTTCACATCAAAAACCGGAAAGTGGGGAGCTTCTGTTGCCCGGTGCTCCCCGTACCGCTGGATTCCCCTTCTGTTGCCCGGTGGGGTCCGACCGCGCTATTTTGGTGTAATGTCAGGCCGTGAGGCCCTCAATTACGCCGCAATCGCGAGTGCTTCGTTATCGTTGGCACTTGTGAGTATGGGCCGTTGCGGTGGTCCCATTCCGAACGAAAACAGCGCTTTTCAACACACGTCGATCCTGGTTCGGCCCCGTCAGAAACGGTGTCCAGATACACCACCTTTTATGGTGGAGCCGCCGGGTACTGCCCCCGGGTCCGCTGCGTCTATTACTCGCCGCAGTTTATCGTCATAGCCGGGTGAAACCCGGCAGGGACGGATATAGGAAGCCGCGCGGCATTACGCAAATGCCTTTCGCTCGCCCTATTTTGGGTCCATGGAGACGCGCATGTTGACCCAGCGGTCCCGTTATGCGCTGCGCGCGATGCTGTTCCTGGCGGAAATGCCGGTGGAAGGGCCGCCGACTTCGATGACCCGCATCGCGGCCGAGGCGAATGTGCCGCGCAAGTTCCTGGAGCTGATCCTTGCCGACCTGAAGGGCGCGCAACTGCTCGACAGCCAGCGCGGCAAGATGGGCGGATACCGGCTGGCGCGGCCCGCGCACCTGATCTCGCTGGGCGACATCATCCGCACGATCGAAGGGCCGCTGGCGCTGGTCCCCTGCGTCAGCCGCACCGCTTATCGTCCGTGCAACGACTGCAAGAGCGAAGCCGACTGCGCCATCCGCCACGCGATGATGCGGGTGCGCGACGAGACGGCGCGGATCCTGGACGGTACCAGCCTGGCCGACGCCACCGCCAAGAAGCTGGCGGCGGCGTAAAGCCCTTACCTCACCCAACCTCGCGCCACCCCGGCCTTCGCCGGGGAACACCAGCCTCCTAATCGGATAGCTTAAGGACGCCGCGCGCGCAGTTCGTCGCGGATTTCCCGCAGCAGCGCGACATCGGCGGGTTCGGCCTTGGGCTCGGCGGCGGCGACGGCCTTGTCCTTCTCGAAGATCGCCGTCGCGCGGTTCACGGTGCGGATCAGCAGGAAGATGATGAAGGCGACGATCACGAAATTGACCGCCTGGGTTACGAACGCACCATACCCGAGCAGCGGCACGCCCGCCTTCTTCAGCGCGGCATAATCGGTCAGCGAGCCGGCATAGGTGGCGGGGATCGGCCCCATGCGAACGAAATAGCTGGAGAAGTCCAGCCCGCCGAAGATCTTGCCGATCACCGGCATCAGCACATCGTCGGTCAGCGAGGTCACGATCTTGCTGAACGCCGCACCGATGATGACCGCCACCGCCAGATCGAGCACATTGCCCCGCGCGATGAAGGCGCGAAATTCCTTGAGCATCGTCAACTCCCTCTATTCGATGAACTTTCAGGCTATCGTCGCTTTTGCCCTTCGCCAAGCGCCTCACCCGTCTTATATAGCCGATACAGTTGACGGAGGAATATTCGAATGCGTCGTCCCGTTCTGGCTCTGACCCCGGTCGTGATGGCCGTCGCCCTGTCCGGCTGTGGCATGAACAGCGTGCCCACGGCAGAGGAAAATGCGAAGGCCAAATGGGCCGATGTCCAGGCCGCCTATCAGCGCCGCGCCAACCTGATCCCCAATCTGGAAGCGACCGTGAAGGGCGCCGCCGCATCGGAAAAGTCGATCCTGACCGAGGTGGTCAATGCCCGCGCCAAGGCGACCTCGGTGCAGGTGACCGGCGCCGACCTGTCCGACCCCGCCAAGATGCAGCAGTTCGCGCAGGCGCAGGGCCAGCTCAGCGGTTCGCTGGGCCGGCTGCTGGCGAATGTCGAGGCCTATCCGAACCTGAAGAGCCAGGACAATTTCCAGACCTTCATGAGCCAGCTGGAAGGCACCGAGAACCGGATCAACATCGCGATCGGCGATTATAACAAGGCGGTCGAGGCCTATAACGTCCGCATCCGCACCTTCCCCGACGCGATCGGCGCGAAGGTCTTCTACGGCGCCAAGCCTATGACGCCCTATCAGGCGACGACGCCGGGCGCCGAGAACGCACCCAAGGTGAATTTCGGCAGCTGATCGGTCGCATATGACCCGGCTGCTCCGCCCGATTCTGGGACTCTGGCTGATTCTCTGTGCCATCCCCGTGATGGCGCAGACCTTTCCCAAGTTCGACGGGCTGGTCGTCGATGCGGCGAACAAGATCGACCCCGCGACCAAGGCGCAGCTCGAGCAGAAGCTGGAGGCGCTGCAAAAGGATACCGGCCGCCAGCTGGTGGTCGCGACGATTCCCGACCTGCAGAACTATCCGATCGAGGATTATGGCTATCGGCTGGGCCGTGCCTGGGGCGTCGGCCTGAAGGACGCGGATAACGGCGCGATCCTGTTCGTCGCGCCCAATGCGGGCAAAGGCCAGCGCGGCCCCAGGCTGGAGGTCGGGCGTGGGCTGGAGCCGATCCTGACCGACGCCTGGTCGTCGCAGATGATCCGCACGCTGATGATCCCCCGCCTTCGGGAATCGGGCGACATATCGGGCGCCCTGAACGCGGGCGCGGATGCGGTCATCGCCCAGCTTCGCGCCTCGCCCGAGGAAGCCAAGGCCAAGGTGGCCGAGGCCGCCAAGCAGTTCGACCGCGAGCATCGCCGCGGCGGCGGCGATTCCAACGGCTTTCCGATCTTCATCATATTGGTGATCTTCATCGGCGGCTTCGTCCTGCTGTCGATCCTGCGCCGCAGGCAGGGCCAGCGTTTCCGCGACGATGATGACGACGATCATGGCGGCGGCGGTGGGCGTCGCGGTGGTGGCTGGCCGATCATCCTCTGGGGTCCCGGCTGGGGCAGCGGATCAGGCGGCGGCTGGGGTTCGGGCGGCGGGTCGTCCAGCGGAGGCAGTGACGGGTCGTGGTTCGGCGGCGGCTTTACCGGCGGCGGCGGGGGTGATTTCGGCGGCGGCGGCGCATCGGGGGATTGGTGAGATGTTGAGCGACACCGACAGCGATCTCGTCACCGCCGCCGTCGCACGGGCCGAGGCGACGACGGATGCGGAGATCGTCACCATCGTCGCCCCCCGATCGGACGAGTATCGCGACGTCGCCTTGTGGTTCGCCGCGCCCGCCATGCTGCTGGTGCCGCTGTTCGCCGCACTCTTCCCCGATCTGGGGTTGAAGCTGCTGGCGCTGGTCCATGACGCGTGGAGCGCCCCGGGCGAGGACCTGATCCTGGGCGTGCTGATGATCGCACAGATTCTGGTCTTCGGCCTGGTCTTCGCGCTGCTCGCGCCCGTCGCGCGCCGGATCGCACTGGTGCCCAAGAGCATCCGCCACGCCCGCGTCCGGGCGCGCGCGGTCCTGCTGTTCCGCGTGTCGGCCGAGCGGCGGACCGACAGCCGCTACGGCGTGCTGCTCTACCTCTCGGAAGACGAGCATATGGCCGAGATCGTCGCCGACTCCGGCTTGACCGGCAAGGTCGGGCCGGAAACCTGGGGCCGGGCGATGGCGGTGATGCTGCCCCATGTCGCCAAGGGCCATGTCGGCGAAGGGCTGAGCGCGGCGGTCGAGCGCATCGGGCTTGTGCTGGCGACACATTTCCCCAAGACGGCGGCCGACACCAACGAACTGCCGGACAGACCCATCTCGCTATGACCGATCCCCGTATGGACGCCCCCCTCGAGACCCTGGCCGAGGGGCGGTTCCTGGCGCTGCGCAAGCGTGGCAGCTGGGAATATGCCGACCGCCCGCGCGACATCCGCGCCGCCGTCATCCTGGCGATCGAGGACGGGCACATCCTGCTGGTCGAGCAGTTCCGTATCCCGCTGGGCGCACCCTGCCTGGAAATGCCCGCCGGATTGATCGGGGACGAAACCGAGGGCGAGGCGGTGATGGACGGCGCGGCGCGCGAACTGGAAGAGGAAACCGGCTATCGCCCGTCGCGGATCGAGGCGCTTGGGGAATTCTGCTCCTCGCCTGGCATGACCTCGGAGCGGTTCACCCTGGTCCGCGCGACCGGGCTGGTGAAGGTCGGCGACGGCGGCGGTGATTCGGACGAGCAGATCGTCGTCCACCGGGTAAAGCTGTCGGAGGTTCCGGCGTTTGTTGCCGAGCGGCGGGCGGCGGGCGTGGTGATGGATGCCAAGCTGCTACTTTTGCTGGGTGGCGGCATCCTGGGCCTTTAGAGCATGATGACATCCGCTTCATCCCCCCTCCCCTTCAGGGGAGGGGCAGGGGGTGGGGCGTTTCCGCAAACACCGGGCCTGTGGTGATGCCCCACCCCAACCCCTCCCCTGAAGGAGAGGGGCTAGGTTTGGTTCGATCCCATGTCATCATACTCTACGTTCACGCGAAGCCGCGAGGACGCGAAGAGAAAATCTGCTCGCGCGGAGACGCGGAGGACGCAGAGGTGTCGGGTTCGCGGCAGCGAAATCCATCTGCAATCAGCGATGATGGCAGACAGGCCGTGCCGCCGGGTAGGACACCTCTGCGCCCTCCGCGCCTCTGCGCGAAATGGATCCTGAATTCTTCGCGTCATCGCGGCTTCGCGCGACCAAGAAAAACTGGACCCCGGCCTTCGCCGGGGTGGTCAGGATTAGGAGGTTAGCGCCAGGCCGCCCTTAACGGAAATTGTCGGCGTAGCTTTGCAGCTTCAGCGTCTTTTGCGGCGTCGGCACGACATGATGGTCGAGCCCTTCGCGCTGGCAATAGGCGATCGCCTCTTCCAGCGTCGCGAAGGTCAGGCGGACCTGCTCCTGCGTGTCGCCGCTGCCGGCCCAGCCGGTCAGGGGATCGGGCTTTTTCGCCTCGGTCGGTTCGAATTCGAGTTGCCAGCGATCGGTC
>Ga0308156_1002628_pt1 | contig 15503 bp, 19 predicted proteins | sample PhyAR2_FD_201041 | JGI IMG/M metagenome (GOLD analysis project Ga0308156, IMG submission 201041) | Phyllosphere microbial communities from UC Gill Tract Community Farm, Albany, California, United States - DLSL A.R2 | ecosystem: Host-associated > Plants > Phyllosphere > Unclassified | place: USA... | reverse complement strand
CTTTCTTAATAAGATTTCAGATTTTCCTTCCCCGATTTAAATTAAATCTGTTGGCGCAGAGTCAATATCGGTGAGTACATAGACGTTACTTTTAGCGAAGCATATCAGAACATTCTTGATCGGTAAACACGATCAAATATCAATAGACGATAGATATAGACTATCAATAAAAGGAATATCGATCGTTACAAACATCTTTGATATCGTTGAGTAATCCATCATTATGGTGAATTAATGACTATTGGAAGGCAGTGATATGACGAGGTTGCATGAGAAAGAACTGTCAGATATACAGTAATGATATTTTTCTTTTTTCTTCAATTTCCGTACTGCTCGAAGAAATATTCACAATACATGCTGAACTTAGAGAGCAACGTTGCCATATACTTATCATTAATAAATCTTCACTATTGGACTTACCGAAAATATACGGCCTCCTTGATAAAAGGAAGTCGTATATTGTGATTAGCAGTCCTATAATTCTAAATATATTGTGCGTGGGCGGTCTGCTAAAGTTAAATAAATTTATCAATATCGCAGCACCACTCCTTAATATTAAACAAGCGTTGATACAGTCCTTACAAGAAAATTATCAGCGTCATTCATTTCTGGAACAGGCTGAGGAGATATGTTTAAGCCGTCGAGAACGGGTAATTTTTGCATATTTGTCTAAAGGAAAAAGCCCTACGCTCATTGCCAGAATAACAGGGCTGAGCGTAAAAACGATAAGCGCACAAAAAAGAAGTATCATGAAAAAACTGTCAGTTACGACCGATCAGCAATTTCTTATCAAATCTCAGATGATGAATTTGATGGCACAATAGTCTGTATTTGGAGTGAAAAGCGATAAACTGATAAGTTCCTATCGCAAATAAAACTCGGACTTAGCGGGCGATGTTAAAGGCGTTTTAATTTATCTATATAGCCACATTTTTATCAAAAAATTATCGACGAATGCTCTCAGTTTATCCGCATATCTAAAGATAATATAAATCCTTCGCCGGTTAACTTAGTCTTTTTAACATTCGCAGTGCGTTTATCTTTACTACGCTAAAACGCTTACCTGATAGTCTCTAATATCGGGTAGATACCCCGTTCTAGGGATGGCTGAAAGTCGATTCTCCTATCAGCAACCAACCGTTAGAGTAATTTCTGGTACTCGCGGTAATAGTCCATGCGTCGAATCACGATAGTACCGTGTTCTTCATGAGTGGCAATGAAGTTGGGAAATTGGCTGTTCTCAGTCTCCTCTATATGAACGTTACACCCATGCTGTTTAAACCATACCTGCATTGAGCAACATTGCACTTCCATCATGATGAGCTTTAACGAATCCCACGCAGTGCGGGGTTCGGGATTTTTTATCACAAAAAAATAACGGGCGGCAAAGCGCATTAGGTTTTTTCTTAATGTGTACATATGCATACCTTGTCGTCCTTCATTCTCTATAAAGGTGAAGCTAGATGTATGGGCTGACAATCGACATTATTTCGACGTGCAATCAGCGCAAATATTGACCTACAATAGAGCCGTGGATTGCCCAACAGCAACACATTCTCCCCTATGGTGAATGACAACATATCACTTTTACCATGCCTCATTTACTCTGGCCCTTTTTGAACAATCATTAACCATTGCTTAATGCGTTATTCCGAACAACCACGCGCGCGGTGTATACCTATGGTCAACAAATCAACCAGTATTCTCATATGCATATCTCTGTGACCAGCGGTGGACTTGCTATTAAACATGAGGTCTAGATTGCTCACGTCTGTGACCAGTCCTGAGATAAATACAAAAACTAGATAAATTGACTCAGGCTGGCGCAACAAACCCCATTATCGCCCTGAACAGGGTCGACTTTCCGGCTCCGTTCATACCGATAAGCCCGCAGATAGTGGGCTTACTGAGTTCAAAACTGACCTCTGATAGACCAATATTGCCACCGCGGTAAGAAACGCTTAGATCCGCTACGCTAACAGCCGCAGAAATTGAATGACGGCCGCGATTATCATTAATTGCTGACATTGAATGCCTTCAGGATAGTTTTAGCATTGTAATCAAGAAGTTTAATGTAGGTAGGGGCCGGACCTTCATCAGCGGTCAGGCTGTCAACAAACAGTGTTCCACCAAATTTCGCGCCAGTTTCAGAAGCCACCTGCTTCATGGCTTTATCATTAACCGTACTTTCACAAAACACGGCGGGTATATGGTTTTTACGTACCTGGTCGATAACGCGGCGTACTTGCTGTGGCGTGCCTTCCTCGTCAGCATTGACGCCCCACAGATACAGTTCATTGAGATGATAGTTGCGTGTCAGGTAGGAAAACGCACCTTCGCAGGAAACCAGCGTGCGCTCGTTTGCCGGAATTTTGGCGAGCATGGTGGAAATAGGCGTATTCAGGGCTTCCAATTGTTTCACGTACTCTGCCGCGTTGCGGTCATAAGTGGCTGCATTCTCTGGGTCAATCTTATGCAGCGCTTTACGTATATTTTCAACGTATATCACCGCGTTTGCTGGTGACATCCAAGAGTGTGGGTTAGGCTTGCCTGAATACTCGCCGTCCTTAATCATCATGGGATTAATACCATCAGATACGACGATGCTTGGCACGTCATGAACGCCCTGGAAAAATTTATCGAACCACCGCTCTAGGCCAAATCCATTACGCAGAAGCAGATCGGCGGACTGCGCTTTTACAATGTCCAGCGGCGTAGGCTGGTAATCATGAATTTCCGCACCGGGTTTGGTGATAGACTCTACAATGGCTTTATCCCCCGCCACATTCACTATCCTGCAGGATAGTGAATGTGGTCAGGATCCTTTTAGGCTTTGCCTCCTGTGCCATAGCCGGGATGGACGTCATTATGTAAGAGGCTACTGCCACAAAAGTAATCATAAACGTCTGGCTTTGTTCAGCATTTACATTTCCTTAATTGATGAAAAAGTAACACGTGCGTCTAATTCCATATGTTATATCATTAGATGTAATAAATGATAATGAAAATCATTTACATCGCTTCTGCTAAATTCTTCTGATGCGACGTTTGTCTGTTAGGCAAAGGAGTAATGTCATCATGGTGAGTAGTCATATCAAATTGAAACATGCATTATCCGTATGATTTTATTATCAAATAAATTTCTATCGGAAAGATGTAAACTGATATCTGCGAGTGGGGTTTTGAAATCGTTTTTCGTTTTTAAATAGATGGTGCCGTGGTACCTCACTACCTTGATCACCGCACGGTGAAACATCAACGACAACCCCTAAGCCAGCAAGAGATAACCAAACGCGATTTCAGTTACATGCCAGCACGGCGCGTTAAGATGCTGCATTACTTCGGCTTTCTGGCCTATGCCTATCGAAAGCGGAGAAAGCGAGCGCTGAAAGTTTACAATGCTCCGGAAATGACCATGCGAAAAAACCGGATGAACTGGGACACGCTGCGCTGATAACAGATTTTGTGGGTACAGATCTGCACAAATGCGTACTGTGCAAGACAAATCCCGCGTTGTCGGAGCACGCCACGAAATTATTGTTGGAAAAGCTACATGAAATGGAGGAAAAGCGATGGCTTCGGATTTCTACTCTGTCTCAGAGCGCCTGAATAAGGATTTCAGATGAAAAACACGGCAAAGCTGGCATCTTTATATAACCCCGCGAATGACGCCGCCATACGTGGATATTTTTGGCGACATTCACGGTCAGGCGATTTAACCTACTGAATATCAATGTCTTATTGCTACCGATAGTTAATTTTTAGGGCCAATAGTAAAACCTTTCTCTTGCATGCACTGACGCCATGCTGAACCAGGAACTCCATTATCCAAACCGTCAGATTCGACATATGGTAGTTCCTCTATCAAGCGCGTTTTTTCAGTTGAGCCTCCGACTTGGACATAGAGAGAATCGATTTTTCTGAGTGCTTTGAGAGTAGTGTTTCCATTTTTTTCTAATGAAGCTGAGTGAATAGATGCCGTGCATGAATTCGCTGCTGATTCGAGGGGGATGTTAGTTGGTTTGTTACTAGAACACCCAGCAAGGGTTATAATTGCAGAAACAATTATGAATAACAGTCCTGATTTATTCATGCTATTCTTCCTAGATAACTAAGCGCACATTTAAGGTTATCGATTTCCAATTGGAGTTCTAATCATGTAGCCATACTTCGAGTGCTACTTATTGAGTGCTTTTAGTCAATTGCGGGCACTGTGAAGACCATTTTACAAATTTGGCATTGTAGACCGAATCATCGTCGCTGACGAACGAGACTTCACCTTCTTTAGCTCCTTCCTTCAGCGTTCCCAGCAGATCTGCTTGCACCGTACGCTCATCAAACTCCTTGCCTTTATCATCAAATGCTTTATAGCAGCCGACAAAACCCGTTAATTCAATAGGCTGTTTAATTTTTGTATATACAACAACCTTGAACGTTTTTTCGTATTTCGGTTGTCCTTCAACTACCACCGTTCCTTCGGTGGAAGGAGTCGCCTGAATAATCAATTTACTATGCAAGTCTTCAGCCGCTGTTGAAGAAAATGAGGGTAGAACAAGTAAAGAAAGAAGAAATGTACATACTTTTTTCATTGAAAATCTCCTTCTATAAGACATTAATTATTTATTCTGCAACCATATTACGTACTATAATCTAATATGGAACTTAATGATTATTAAGTTCTAAAAAGTAATCAATGACAATTAGTCCCCCGCTTGTGACATAGCCTTATGGGATATTTCTTTATCTCACTAAATATCTTATAAAACAATTATTTAGTGAGATATCATCCGGCACCGTAATCCAAAAGTACGCATCTATTTTGAAGATTCACTTACTTCAGGCGGCTTATCAAGCACGATTTTCTTCCCAGAAACGGCGACTTTTTTAGTATCCTTGGTGAATCCGACCACATTCCCCTTTTGTCCATCCGCAACAGTACAGTCAGCATGCCCCAAAAATACGCCCCCCTTTTTAATGGTGAGGGATTGATATGAGATAGTCCCATTGATAAAGCCATTTTCCGCAATCTCTAGCGCATCACTCGCACATTGACCTTCAACACAGCCATCGACAATAAGCGTCCTACACTCAATATTTCCTTCTACTCGGCCTCCTTGAGCCACCTTAATTATCCCTTCCTCTGTATGGATATTGCCCTTCAGCGTACCGTGAATATGTATAAACTCCCCCGACATAATATTGCCTTCAATGCAAACGCCTGTGGCAATAACTGTCGCATCAAGCTTCGACGGTATTGTCTTTGTTTCATCCGTAGAGCCAGCTAAAGGCTGAGTTTCAGGTATTTTGGAAACGTCTTGATGAGACGCTGTTGCTTTACTTTTTTTAAACATATTGTTAACCCGTATTTGCCATATGTAAGTAATAAATCCCGTGAGGGATAATGCAGCCAATAGACATGCCACATAGGGTATGTTGAAGCACCAGTTTATCAATGCAAAAAACCAAAAAAGGAAGGAAACGTTAATCAATATATTGTTTTTTTGCATAAGACAAAAATGTCGCCTTCTTAAGTGAAATATGTGCTTTGATCATTATTTAAATGAAACAAAACAGACATCGCGTTTTTAATGTCATCGCTTACTTATGATGTTTTTTACACAAAATGGCGATAAATTAAAACCTCTTTCGACCCTTTCAGTTTGAGGAGCACGCGATGAAATCTACCCATGATATTCCAGAAATTTATCGCACAGATATTCCTTACATCACTAAATGCGCTATCGTCAAACAACTCTGCCTAGCGCAGGCTGCCTATGCAGGAGTATCAGGCCAATACTTTCGTGCCGAGCTTATCAGAAAGTTGCATGTCGATTTTGAGGCGTTTACGCACAATCCTGTAGGGCTACTACTTTTGTATGAATACCTCTATGCGCAGCGACCTCGCGCTTGCATGATACAGAATTAATTCAGACAAGATGTGCGTGAAAGCCTCTTGCCATTGACCTTATAGAAAGAACATACTTCCTCTTGTTTGTTCTTGAGTCAATCGTCTTAGCCCTGTTCCCCTGCAGGGCTTTTTTTATGCCCATGGGGCATGGAGGCGCCAGCCGTTGTTGAATATGACATTAACGTTAAATGGCGCCGGTAACGCGGCGAAGCCGCTCTGGTTTGATAGATTTCACCAATCCCCATCCCATCCCTGCAAAGCTTAACCCGCTAAAAGCGATGTAGAAGTGTCATTATGCGGTCGGAGTGACCACAACAAGGCTTTGCCGCAGTTGGGGTGTATCTCCGCGTTAGCGGGTCGTAGAGCCGCTTACGAGCATGTACCTGAAACAATCCGCTACATGACTTACAACAACACGAATTCTCTAGTTACAACATCCACTTATAAAGCGACTCATTTCCGGCCCTTTGGGCCGGGGGCGAGCCGCTTTGCAGTGGGATAGGTTTCGCTCTGTGGCTGCCGATGTGCACGGATTGCTGTGTGGATGTTGAGAGTGTTGTAACTAAAGTGATTTGTATGGGGCCCGTCGCATAGCGATGGGAGGAACTTAAATTTCTGAGCGGCACGGCTTGTCCGTTGTAAGCGAAGGCATTATTGGTCTTTAGTTGTCTCCGTTATCCACTGATTTTATCCAGTGAATAATAACGTATTTATTAAAGAAAATACGTAAGGGTGAAACCCTGAATAAATTGCAGGTTATTACTGGGCAGTTGCAAGTAACGCCTTCTGCCTGTTTGCAGATAAATGTGGATAAAATAATGGATGCGACGTTTATCGTGCATTTTTGACATTGTTGTCGCCTTTGTCGGCTTGATTTTGGAGTTATTTTGTCCTGAATAGGACTGCAGGCGTGAGAGTGCCTCCGCAGGGAGCAGATGGTTTAAAAGTAGGCAGGATTAATGTGGCGGTGGCGAACCCGGTGGCTGGAGGTTCACCAGTTCCAACTGGTAAAGCTTCGTCCAGACCATTTTTTCGAATTGCTGTGGCGTCAGGTTCTGTATCTGACCTTTCATTGAGCGGAATATCTGCTCTGCGACTTGGCGTTTACGTTCATCAAACGGCAGATCTTCTAGCTGACGGCGCTGTTTACCCTCAATCGCACGTGTACGGCGACTGAGGATAGTTTGTTGGCGGCAGCGTTCATACCAGCGCTTACGTGCTTCCCTGACCGTCAGAAACTCCCCCGGCTGCAAAACCCCGTCTTTGATAGCGCGTAGACGCTCGTCACGCTCGGCGCGCAGCTTATCCATGTTGATACCCGTCATCCGCCAGCCGATATCCGTGATGATGATGTGCTTAGGGAAACGGCAACCGTTCACAAAATCCCATTCGGTTTCGGGCGACAGGATCACGTTGAATTTGGCCAGTTCATCAATAAGGCGAGATACTCGGGAGGTAGTCACGGCACTGTCAGCAATCACATGGCCATCGTCATCGTGCGGGCTGAGTTCTTCAGCCAATCGCGTGATATTGATGGTCACAATGCCCGTGGCCAAGTCGGCTTTATTTATCAATAGCACAAAAAGTGCATCCAGCAGACGTCGACGGACTTCACGAAACGCACGTTTGCGGTCGCAAAACGGACGTAAATACGTAAAGAGAGGATCGGAAGACACACGACGACGTATTACCCATTCGCCTGTGGTTTTATCCCGGCTCATCAGGTTACGCAGGGCGCGACCATGCTGCTTACTCAGAGGTTTATAGTGCGCGGGGCGCACATAGAGCGGAGAAGGACACTTGCACACGGTGGAGTGTTCTCCCCTATGGCGCTTGTCTTCTTTAGGCTGTTCAACGGTGCTTACATCAACCACACCATCCTGCACTTATGTTGCACAGAAGGAGTAAGCACGAGAGGTCTTGAAATTCTCGAAGCATAAAACTATACTCCCTGCATAGAGCAACAGCTTCTATGCAGTTTATGAAGGCCCCGTTAATCTCCTGCTCCGCCAAGATTAGAGAGATTTTCGGGGTTTTTGCTTTTTAGATTCAGTCAGAAACGCTCAACCGAACCTACTCCCTGCCACCTTGCGGCGTGGCCCACCAAAAATTCATAAACGCTCTGTAATCTAGCACTCATCGTTAAAAGGATCAAGAAAGTAAGCCCATTAGTATATATTTCTATTACGAGCTTCTCGTTCAATTAGCCTTTCAATAATCTCAGCCTGCGTTAAACCATCTTGCTCACACATATTTATAAGTAACTCTTTTAGTTGTGGTTCTATGAAAACCTTAACCTCTCTGTGAGTCGCTCTCTTTCGTGCAATAGATGCGCGCTGTTTTTCTGTGTTACTAAGCGGATTACCCTTTCGATAGGGACGCTTGGCTTTCGATGAGGAAGTCGCTACATTTTCTGTTTGTGACATCTTTGCCTCCCCAAAGATCAAAAAAGAATCGTTGGCAAAGCATACTACAGATGCCTAAAATCAGCGACTTAACTTTTTCACTTCCGACAGTCTTTGTGTTGGCGCACGGGACTGCGTTAAGAAAAAGTGAGGGTTTAGTTCTAGACTATTTGTCGCAGACAGTAGCACACGGGGCCATTCTGACTCGCTTGAATAGAGCCAATAAACCAGCCATCGTCATCAGGCGGCATCAAATATCAACCAGGTTCTAACGGGGATAAAGTAAAGGTGAGAAATAGGGCCAGCGTGAAGTTGTAGGCATAATAGAGCACCTGTTGAGATAAGTTCATATTTATATAACGAAACATCATCACGTTCCTTTTAGGCCGGTTTATCATCATGGATAATTAATTAAATTAACTTCTGATTTCGAATGTAAAATTAAGCAGTCTGTTTAAAACGAGATATGACTATATTTTTTATTTTAAGTCATCGGTATCGTTTAATGATTTAATTGAAACAGTTGTGAAAAAAGATAGCCTTCCTGTGTTATTGTGATATCCGGTTTTTCCGGGGAGCATACCGTGATGCTCAACTCGCTTACCTCAGCCATATCTAAGCCCACACCCATAAAGCTGCGGATAATACCCTCTCTATTGTTGACCCATCCACTCGCCATCAAGTTGCGCACACCATTGGCAATGGCTGTTTTAGCGGCGTCTATTTCATGGACATGATTTATTTCGGCATCCTTCATTTATTTACCCTCATTATTTACACCCCATAAATAAAACAACTCCCAATAGGAATATTTTATTTATCGTTGGCTTTATTTATCGTTGGTTTTATTTACAGCAAGATTTATATTCTGACAAAAAATATCGGGTGGTATTTATATTCAATGCGTTTATTGATTGACCGCTGGGTGGGCGTCATAGATTCAGCATTCCCACCCAGCCTATCTACTGAAATTGTTTTAAACGTTTAAGGGCATACTGCTGCTCATTCTCTTCGACCGTGGCCACTATTTTACCCTTGATGTCATAGCGCGGCGCACCGACCACAGTTTGGCTGAGGTACGCTTTTGAACGGGTGATACTAATTAAGCAGCGTTTAATGCGCTTATTCGATATGGGGTAGTTGTTTTGCCCCTTATCTTCCACTAATTTTTCGAAAGACCCAATCGCTATCAGCCTCGGAACATCGCCATCAAATAACCCCGGCCAATACGTTTTCATCTCGTTGATAGCCTCATCCAAGGGGATAATTCTCACGCCCTTGGGCACTTTCACTTGACGAGGAGCGGCTTCTTTTAGTGGCTTTTCGACCTTTTTTAGCGGCGACGCGGGCGGCGTTTCACGCTGAGGCGGCACCTTGGCAGCCAGCGCCTGCTTCTTCACTTTCCACGCCGGCGGCGTAGTGACAGTGACGACTTTCTTACGCCCCAATACGCGAGTTCCCCGCAGCGTCGAGGAGGGGTTGGTATCATTTGAGCTGTCGGCCCCGCCCTGCGTTGTCTCAGGTGATTTACACTTTAACGTTAAGGTTTTCCGTTTTTCATCACTCATTGTTTGGATATTCCCTCATTGAATTAATAGCCGGACTGCCAGTGTCTAAGGTAAACATGTGCCACCTCGGGCATCTGCCACATCACCACCACGTTTTCAGAATTCGACCGCTGCGCCGCGCGCGAATAATTGAAAGAACCTGTTTGGGTGGTCACTCCGTCGATAATGGCCACTTTATCATGCATTATCTTATACTTATCAATCGTTCTCACCTCAATCTCCGAATTCACCAGCAGGTTGATAGCAGCCACGCTCGCTCTGCCCTGGTTGCCTTTGCTATCGAGCACCACACGCACATCCACGCCCCGCCGTTTTGCGGCAATAAGCGCTTCACGACTTCCGGTGACGTGAAGGAATATCCCATCAGGTTGATAGACTGGTGAGCGATGTTGAGCGTGTTCATCACCAATTTCTGCGCACTGCCCTCGGGCGAAAATCCCACGATTACATGAGCATGACCCCCAATAGTACATAACAGGCTCGCGAGAAAGACCATTATACGTATTTTCATAAGGCAACCTCAGCCAGCACACCCAATAGCACCAGATGCCCCACGTAAAACAGCACGAAAAAATCGCGGGGCCAGAATCGCTGCACGCCTGCACTAATAGCGCGAACCGATACGAGCGCCATACCTGTGAGTATTAAGCCTGCGATAGCCACTATGGGTGAAACCTCGATATTGAGTATCAGCACCATGCTGCACCACAAGAGGAAGCACGCTGCCAACTCAGCGGAGGATGTTGCCGCAAATAGATACCGCACGCTGGCCAACATCATTATTCCCGCCACCCCGTAGCTGGTTTGGGCAAAGGGAAGCCAGAGAGCAACCAGCAATAACCCGAGCGATACCGATAGACGGGATTTCATTTCACACCAGCGGATAGCCTGACCGGCGACTGCGAAAGCAAACAAGATATTGCCCTGCCACCACGGGAAGCCGCCCAGTTCGAGCACCACCATGCGAGCATCTTCACTTAATGACGGTTCATCAGAGTTGAAGTACTCACCGTAGGTCCCCTTGACCGTGTACTGGTCTAACAACACGATCATCTCGTCGAGGCGACTGCGGATGGTCGGCGAGTCTTTGTACTCGTCGCTATTCTTGGAAAACTCCAGATAGTCAACCACGTCATCAATACGTGCCTTATTCTGCTTACTGAGCCACGCGGCTTTCACCGCACGCATTAACAACGCCTCATGCACCTCATCCAGATTACCGTTGGGGCTGGCCATGACGGACAACTGGTCACGCACACGTTCGGCGGAAAGGTCGATATCGATAATGTTGGCAAACGGGTTGAACTTCAGCGTGTCGCCATCGAGATAGACACCACCCATGTTTTCGCACAGTGATTTGTAGCCATCCCCCATATCAAACACCCACGCAAAACCCCCGGTATCAAGCACGCTGCGAATAAGCGGCTGGATAAGGCCGGTTTTACCCGCGCCGGACGTCCCACACACCGCCATATTGAAATTGGTGTTATTCATCCCTTCATAGAACAGGTCGATAAACGCCAGCTGGTTGCGGTACGTCGGCGCTAAAAGCCCGGACGGTGCAAGCGGACTGTCCGCCACCACCGGCATCAGGTTGGCCACGTTGAAGGTTTCGGCGCGGCGTATCACCCCTGCCGCCTGCAGCTCTTTAAACAGACCTTCTCCGGCCATAAACGGCAGGGAGGAGAGGAAGTTGCGCATATGATTAAAGCGCGGAGAGGTCAGTTCAAATCCGTTTTTACGGTAGCTATTGAGGATGTATTGCTCATAGGCCAGCGCCTTCTCGTTGTCGTCCTCACAGAACGCGGTAATGTTCATGAAATAGGAGACGATTGACGACTGGTTACCGCCAAGACGTTGGCGCAGCTCGCCCCACTCTTTAGCCTCTTGCTCGACGCCGGGGAAGAATTTGCCGTAAGACGTCTTGGATTTCTTCTCTAAATCGAGGTATTTCAGGTTGGCTTCGCTGTGCGACTTCACCTGATCTTCCACCATTAAGGTCAGCGTGATAATAAACGGACACGCAATAGAGAGCTCGGGCGTGAGCAGGTTGCTGTAGTTGTCGGCGCTGTTCCACAAGAAGGCAATTTCAGGATTGCGCGACAGTTGGAAATTCAATACGCGAGCGCGACTGGTTTCTTGCTTGGTTCCCGACCGTAATCCGATGGTGAGACATTCGGCTTTGACTTTTAGGTCAAAGCTGTCATCGATACATTGGTAGTTCAAATCCATAAAGGTATCGAGTTCACGACGTTGAGGATAGAGTTGGTCGGGGTCATGGTTAACCATCTCACCGACGATATTAATAAAGCCCTGCGCATCGACTGGTTGGGTATGGATACTTGCGCCGTGCAATGAAGCGCGAATAATTTTAAGACGATTTTCCAACTCCAAAATATCCGCGCGGCTCTTTTTCTTTGAGGGCACGCAGCAGGAGATGATGAGGCGGTAGTTGCGCAGCGTCAGCGGCAAATCCATCCCATCAGGCAACGAAAAGCGCGTTTCCGCTGCCCGCATGTAATAGGCGCGGGTGATGGCGTTAAACTTGGGTGCCTGCTCGCCTGACCAGGAAAACTCCCGCAGGCCATACTCAATCCCCTCGCCCACCTGCTTACTGGACATCAGATGAATAGATAGAGGGATGCCGCGCGGCATTTTGGTACGCAGCAGGTTCTCCAGCGATTCAACCACCTGAACATTGGCACCGACCAACGGCTGGGCTTCCAGTACGAAACCCATCGTCGTGGCATTCATAAACAGTCCGGTTTCCTCATCATAATCTCGATAAGGCAACAGGCGGCTAAATTGAGGGAACTTCATATTGGCTAAAATCTGATTAGCCGCCGTTGATTCATCCGGCATTTTTAATGCCGACAGCATGGAGTTCACGGTGTCGGTGATTTTGTCCAACGCGCTCATAGTAATAGGTTCCTTGGTGTGGCAGGCAAAGCAATAAGGTGTTTACGGACAGGTGATTAATCTTCTGACTGAGAGTGCACGATGGCGTGATGCAGAATGTTTCGCTCATAGGCGTCACGGCCTTGCTGGCTGCGGTCAACGAGATATTGCGTCAGGAAGTCATCCTCATCCTGCGTCAAATAATCACAGTTGAGCAGCAGCGGAATAAAGGCGGTCATAAACACCATGCCGCGAGGATGAATAACGAACTGTAAAAGACCGAAAAGTAAAAACACCATAATTACCGTGCCGACCTTCACCCGCGTGAGTTTCTTTTCCAGCAATTGATTGAATGTATCGTGTGCCGCGATTTTGTCGCGAATAGCCTGTTCGTAATCCATCGTGTCTATTTTCATTATTAGCCTTGATATCGTCGCGTCATGATTTCCATTGCCCGCTGGCATTCCACACATAAAGAAACACCGGGGATGGCCTGTCGCCGTTTGGGTGGGATTTCATTGCCGCATTGCTCACACTCAAATAAAGATGGCGCGGCGACATGATGTATTTGCCGAATATTCGCTATTTGTATATTTAGGCAATATTCAACAACGGCCTGTGCTTCATCTATTTCATCCACTATCAATGACTCCTATTCAACAAGACACGCTACCGCCCATCCCTTTACACGCTCAGGGCACCCGTAAAAACATCAAACTGTTGAAAAAAAATCCGGTACCGTGGTACTGGCATCGCTCCTAAGTGATTAACGAATACGGGGTTTGCCCCAATGTGATGAGGTGACCACAAACACCACGTTGCTTGGTTGGTGATACACATCTGCCGTATCGATGTACGGGGCTATCCAAAGCTGCGCCGTCCGTTCGCCCACGCGCATTGGCCGTGGGTACTCGGTCGAGACGACAGGCGTACTCACGGGAGTGATATACGGTTGTGATGCCGGTTTTACTGAAACAGAGGTAAGCGGTGCTGGCGCGATAGGCTTGGTGGTAAAAGGGACGTTCGCGACACGCTGTACGGACGGCGTTGGTAAAGGCATTGATGTCGCGGGTGCGCTGTTCGACGCCGAAGAGAAGTTCCCGTCAGCCAGACGTGGCAATGCGCCCGCATCCGCCTTTACCGTATCGCCCTCTTCTTTTAATTTGGCTTTATCATTCGCCTGATGCATCGTCATACAGGTATCTGACGTCGTCGCATTACATTCAAATTCGCTGCTGGTTCCGGCACATCCAGACAGCAGTAATGCGCCGCCAATGGCGGTGAAAATAAACAGTTTCATTATTTTTCCTCTATCAATCAGTCAATGAAAAATCACATCACGATTTAATTTTGATTTTGACCTGACAATTTTCCTTAACGGCGTTTGCCAATATAGAAATAGCGTGAAAAGGACACCGTGATATAACGGTATTCCCCAATTCATCTGGAAACGGATTGAAATAATCCTTTATATTTTTCATCACGCTATTTTCCTCGCTGTTGGATATAACCCGCCCGTTCGGCGGCTTGCGCCCACGTCAATACCGCGACGAAAATGAATCCGCCCAATACGCCGTAAACGCCACAACTGCTATTTATCGTTTCCGCTGCTAAATACGCGGCATGATGGGTTTTTTCGAGCGAGGCAAAATCTCTCGCAAACTGTTCGGGGTTAAAAATCAGTTGGGCGAGCAGCGATAGCCCCAGCCAAAACCAACAAATCAATTGCGTGGTTATCCACCCCGCCATAAAACGACGAGCAACATGCATCAGAAAGCACTTGGGTGAGAAAAACAGTTCCTGCATTAGCGCTATCACAATATCTTGCTGTTTTTGCGAAAGGTTAATGGCCATCTGCGCCTCCCGGTATAAACTGATGAGGATCTAACTTACCCAGCTTCTGCAGCATTTGATCCGTGTTAAAACCGTTCATGTTTCCCGTTGGATTAGCCTGCATCATCGGCTGTGCGTCGTCAGGGTCATTACGTTGACGGCGGTTTTTCTCATCCTCTAACTCTTCAATGGTCTTGAGCTGAAAACCATCTTGGAACACGACCGTAACCTCATTGCCGGCACCAATCGGTATCACAGGGTGATACTGTTCGGCACGCTTGATGTAGTAATCGCTCAGCGTCTGCGCCGCCTTACTCCCGCCGCCGCCTAAACCGGATTTAAAGACATCTCCGGCCCCGACGCTGGCGGTGGCACCAATACCCACGGAAGGCGTGGCCACGCTTTTCATTCCTTCACCAATGCCATCAAGGAAACCTGCCGCACCGGCCCAACCAAGAATTTTGCCGTTACGCATCACCACTTCGCCTTTCACGCCGTTTTTTCCCATAAAGCTGACGTGACCTTTAATTGGCTGATCGATGGTGTTGCCATTTTTCAGGCAACTGATATTGCGGGTACGTACGATGGCTCGCTCACTCGAGACATCCCCCCACGCCTCCAAACCCACAAAACACCCTGTTAAATCGTACGTTTTGCTGTTGGGCATCTCGACTTTACCGATAAGGCGAATTTGCATTGGCACCGTAGATTCATTACCGGTGACCGACGCATCGGCATCTGCCCCTTCAATGAGGATTGATTTAGCAAAGCTCCCCGAGGGGATATAGGGCAGTTTTTTGACAGCTTTACCGTCACCGTAGTTGAAGGTCTTACGCGTTATCTGATTCGGAACAGGAATAGGCTGATAGCTCACCTGTGGCGGCATCGTTG
>Ga0308156_1002627_pt1 | contig 15504 bp, 22 predicted proteins | sample PhyAR2_FD_201041 | JGI IMG/M metagenome (GOLD analysis project Ga0308156, IMG submission 201041) | Phyllosphere microbial communities from UC Gill Tract Community Farm, Albany, California, United States - DLSL A.R2 | ecosystem: Host-associated > Plants > Phyllosphere > Unclassified | place: USA... | reverse complement strand
CCTTTCCCGTTGCCGAGTCGGTTGGCAGGCTGAGGTTATGTTGTAATCCTCTTAGCTCAATACTTCCTTCCCTTTGTGCAACGTCACAAGAACCACAAATCATTGTGCCGCCGTCATTGGTTAAAAAGAGATGTACAGGTACGGCCATTCTATTGCTCCTTGCGTTTTAGTCGTATAACCATTTGCCCGCTTTTGCGGATTCGATAAGCATTCCAATAGTGAAATCTGGAACCATCACCACCGGGCTTTTTTTGAATGGATTCCATGAAAAAGGCTCATCAGGGTAGTAGGTGTTTATGTTAAAATTCCCTCTATCAACATCAAATTCTTTAAAAAATTCTTCCATTAAATCTTCTGCTTCAGTGACATCAAGCTGCATGTCAGTATCCAAATCAGTTTTTGCATTCAGTAATTTCTGCTTCGCTTCGTTATTCATCAGATAAACGCCGTTATAGCGTCTGGCTAAGGCGTAGATGCGCTGCTCAATATCCTCTACCATAGTTTGTCGCTGCCCCGTGCGATTCGATTATAATCACGTATTGCAGCATAGGTGATTAGTGATACATCAGCGACTAATATCACTATGCCTATTAACGGTATTGTCCTGCCAACAAACGCACTAACTTTCGATACCATTCGACACTTTACTGTCCACGGAGTGTACCCACCAACCCAGGTAGGCAGCTTGATGCCATAAGGAAATTTCGCCTGTTTGAAATAGTTCCTCATGGCTTTCGAGGCTCGGGACGTTCCTTCCGTAGCTCCTGCGGGTTTCTTTCTAGTCGTTTGATTATTAGCACCACTGTATAACGCAGCAATTCCTGCCACATCGTCAATACCAAAATGATCGGCAATTGACTCACAGTAAATCATAAAGAAAAGTCCTGCCGCGGTAAGATTGGTTCTGCCAGCATAAAAATACGTTCCATTTAGTTCTTCGGTTGTGTCCATAGTTCATTCCATTGAGTTGCTCCAGGAAGAATCATAAATGTTGGACAATAATTAAATTGAGCTCTCTAACATACTTCTGAAAAACCTCCTTATATAACCGCAATGATAAGAATACAGCCATATCATTCAGGTCAATAATATTATTGAAAAAACAGATCACTCCTTCCACTAATTTAAACACTCTCGATTCAGGATCAAGGGTGTTCCAATACGTTATTATTTTGCCTGCCCTATATTGCGCTTAACTAACGGGATATCGCCAGTATCATTCAGCGCACCCGGGAAGGTCTTCAGCCACTGCGCGACTTTCTGCTTATTTATATTCACCACGCTCATACCTTCCAGGCATCCCCATAATTCTCTTGTATGCTGTGGCGTAATCACGATGCAGTCTTTCATGGCGCGGATTTTTACCGGCATGCCGTTGATAAAGCCTGCGCGGGTTAACCACTCGCCGCCCAGCAGAAGGTATTTCATGTCTATGCGTGCATACAGTTCGCAGCAGGCAGCACTGTCCTGCGGCGTTTCTGCGCGGGGATGAACGGGCGCTGTATCGGGCTGGTTGCCGTGCAGACGGCGGGCGCTGTTTTTGCGTACCAGCTCGCGGTTTTCAATCATGCCGGTGAAAGCGTCTGATTCTGTTTTGCAAACAGTAAACTCTGGCTTAAAATTCGTCGCAGCCATTTTCAACTCCATCTTAGTTGTTGGTGGTTAGCGGTATGGGGGTGTTGCAGCACCTTCATATCGCGAATTTCTCGTTAAATTCTCGTTGATATTTCCTTTTGCCGTTCGGCGTAATTTCTGGTGACCATTATACAGGGCTGAATATAAATACAGCGGTTTGGTGTGAGGGATATTTGGAATTTGCGAGGGGGATTCAGAAAATAAGGTTGAGTGCGGTAAGGTCATGTTTTTGTTGATTGCGGGTTGATTGGTCTAGGTTTTGCGAGCATCATCGCAATTATTTACCTTCTTCCGTAACGCGATGGCTTCCAGCAAAACTCTCGAACAGGCAATTGCCGACATCACCATCTGGCGCAAAGGCGAACAGCGTGCGCCGCATAAGCCTTTATTGCTTCTGTACGTGCTGGCGAACTATCAGCAGGGGCATGCACGACTGTTTGATTATGGAACCGAGGTACACGAGCAGTTGCTTAGCCTGTTAGAACGCTTTGGACCGCAACGGAAGACACATTACCCGAACATGCCCTTCTGGCGGCTTAAGGGGGATGGGTTCTGGGATCTTCAGAATACTGAGTTCTGCTCAACCACTGGCAGTAAACAACCGCCTGTTAAAGAACTTGTAGAACATAATGTCGCAGGCGGGTTTGATGAAGAACACTTTGCGCTGCTGAATAAGAACAAAAATCTGATCGGCTCGCTAGCGCAGCAGATCCTTGAAGCGCACTTTCCTGAAAGCATTCAGGAAGAGATCGCGGATGAAATGGGCTTTGATATCCAGCAGTACCGTAAGGTTCGCGATCCGCTGTTCCGCCAGCAGGTATTGCGTGCGTATAACTACGAGTGCGCAATTTGCGGATTCAATATGCGGCATGATAACGCCTCTGTTGGACTTGAAGCCGCGCATATCAAGTGGAAGCAGTTTGGCGGACCGTGTGAGATCCCGAACGGACTAGCGCTGTGTGCGATTCATCATAAGGCGTTTGATAAGGGATCGATTGGGCTGGATGAGAATATGCGGGTGCTGGTATCAGAGGCGGTGAATGGGAATGGGATTGTTGGGCGGTTGTTCTGGGATTTTGCTGGTAAGCAGATTGCTTTGCCGATGGTGAAAGGGAATTATCCAAGGGAGGGGTTTGTGGAGTGGCATCGGAGGGAGGTATTCAGAACTTAGTTTTGATTATTTAGCTCGTAAAATACCTTAAAAAATATATTTAAATTTAAAACAGCGTCTTACTGTCCTCTAGACTTTCGTATCAACTATATAGAAAAATTCTTAACACTATAACTTCTCAAGTCTACCTCATGAAAAATAATATTTGTAGAAGACATTATTTCACATAATGTTAATCTAGGATTGTGAATATTCTCATTCACAAGATGGCCACATCCTGTATCAATAAATAAATGATTACCTAGTAAAACCGGAGTTTGTTGAGGTGTATGCCCTGATATTATCAATGAAACACCCGGAGTAATTACAGCTTGAGATTCCTTGAGTATCTCCCTATCCCAAAGTATATTTTTAAGGTCGCTTTTAATTAATTCCTCATCATTCCGCAAAGGCCATTCGTTAAAAGGGTAACCTGAATGGATAATGCCAACATCTCCTATAATAGTTTTTACTGTCATAGATATACAAAAATTCTTTAATACAACATCCTGAAGAAAAAATCTTTCTGAATTGTTTATCTCATTCCACCACTGACCTCCATTCCGATACCAGATCTCCTTTTTATATAAATTATCCATTGCATCAAGGAGCATTGCTTCATGGTTACCTAACACTGAAAAAAACCACCCATTCTCAGATAATCTCAAACAATCTGAAGATTCTTCTCCCCTGTCAATAGTATCCCCTGTACAAAATAAACGATCAGTTTCAAAATTAAATTCAATTTTCTTTAAAGCTCTCAATAAAATCTTTAAACAACCATGCAAATCACCAACAAAAAAATCCCTACCTTTATTATTCATCTGAAATATTTTATGGTTATCTATTCCGTAATAATTACTCATACGATCCTGCTTACCGACTTAATAAATAAAATAATTGATAGATTCTTAAAAAGAATCACACTATACTATATTAGATGCATATGCAAACAGATAGTCAAAGGCCATGAAAAACATAATAAAAACAAATAGATACACCAAAAAAATCAATGTTGCGCAAGAGCCATTTGTGTCAGAGCATGCTCTGGTTAATATTTTTTCATCTTTAGTTAAAGAAGATAGTAAAAGTATCAACTTAGAGCATGAGTTCGATTGTGGTTTTGGTATTGCTGATTTGGTTGTTTTCAAAACTAATAAAGACGATCGCTTACTGGACCTTGGTAAAATCCCAGCAGATTGGGCTTATACACTTAGAGCACTACCTTTCAAAAAAACCTTTTCTAAAGAATACTTAGTATCCCTTTCTGGCACATCTGAAAGCTCAGCCAAGAAAGCATTGAATAAATTTATCGAAGCCGGATACTGTATTAAGACAGAAAATGGTAATTATTTAAAAATAAGACAACCAAAACCACTTTGTTCCTCCATCATAGCAATTGAAGCTAAGCTACGTGATTGGAAGAAAGCTTTATGGCAAGCTAGCAGGTACCGAATATTTTCGAACGAGTCGTGGGTTGTTCTAGATCAATATAGAGCAAATGCTGCCAAATTAAATATTGATGAATTCAAAAAACTCAATATTGGATTAGCAACCGTTTCTGTTAATGGAATTTATGAGGAAGTGTTTTCACCGAAACCAGAATGCCATAAATCAGAATTGGCTTTTTGGAAAGCCAATTCCTTACTAGCAAAAAAATTCCTCTCTTTATCATCTATTTGAGAACATTTTTATTGTATTTCTCCATGGAATAAGGTGTTCATCACTACCATTTTTCTCAAGGGTGAATACCTTCTTAATGCTTGTATAGTTTTCAATTGCTTGCTCAACCATTGATGCCACATAACCTACTCGCTTAACCCCTTGATATTGAGAAATATTATCTATCTGGTCGGAGAACATCAAAAAATAATGTTTATATAACAATGGATTTTGGAAAGTTATAGTCGTTGTCGCGTTAAAAGCATCTTCAGAATATTTAGTTGGTGTATAAATTTTACTCCACAACTGTGGACTCTGTTTTCTAAGTAGCTTTGCTTCTTCAAAGTTAATCCAATTCAACAGAGCAGGCATATAAATTCTTGGTTTTGGTCCCCTTCTATCTTCATCCGAAACAATAAATTTATCTAAGGAAAAAATCCTTGTGTTTTCGAATGCACCGACTGTTAAATATAAATCTCCACATAATGTATATAAAATTGATTCAGTGTTAGTATAGCCCACAATAACTTCAAGATCAGCGTCCAACGTAGATTTTATCGTATCCATATAATCCAGCAAGAAATTAGCATCTGAAATTTGCTTTGACGTTCTTTCATGCTGACAAATAAAATACACCCCTGAAATTTCGGGGAAACTTGTTATCCAGTTTAAGATATTAATCTTATACTCTTCAACATTCAACATTCCTGAGGTTATTGGGACAGTAAGAACTATTTTCTTTCTGGCTCCAATACCTATTTTTTTTATATAATTGATAAACGGAACTACAAAACTTTCACTTTGCTGCTCAATATATTTTGGATGTATTTGTTCGTAAAATCTGGCGGGTATGACAATTTTTTCAAAATTATTCTTAATCTGGAAATCCACACAACGCTTTGCTGATTCACTTGAAATAGCAGTAAAATCAATTGTATTAAATCCTTTTTCGCCAAGAATAGTATTTGGGAAAAAATCATACGACTGAAATTTCTTTTTCTGAGAACTAGGGAGGTAAAATTGAGGATCAAAAATTGAGGTTTCTTTTAGCTGTCTTTTTGTTGAATTTATATTCTTTGCAATTTCATGTACAGGGCTGTAACAAAGCCCAACACCAACACCATCTTTTTCAAATGAATCTTTATTCCATATAGAATTATGCCCCATTTGATGTAATAATTTTATAGCCATAAGTTATACCAAAGCCTCCAAGTCTTGTAAGAGAATTCCAACTGTACGATATCTTTTAAATGGTTCTTTACTCATCATTTTTGCGATAACTCTTGAAAATGCACTAGACACTCCATGTGTCTCAAGCGATGGAGGGTCATATGTACAGACGCGTTCTAAAACATCATCAAAATAGTGTTCACCCTCATCACCAAGAAATGGGTTCGCACCACTTAACATTTCATAACAAATAATACCAAGAGAAAACATATCAGTTTTAAATGATATATTCTTCTTGTCATTAGTAGCTTGTTCAGGACTTGCATAACATGGTGTACATGGCCCAATCACATTAAAGCTATTGGTCACTCCTTTCACCCCTTCCTGCCTAAGAATACCTAAATCAATTATGACCAAACGACCATCTTTTTTTACTAAAATATTATCCGGTTTTAGATCTCTATGAACAAGAGATTGAGCATGCCCCCATAGCAACTTCATTGCATTAATCATTTCTATCAAGAACAGAATAACTTTCTTCTCAGTATTATAATCCTTGATAATCTCAGTTAAATTCTGCGAATCTATTTTCTCCTCTATACTAATAATTCTCACTGGATTTAATGGTTCCTCAGTTATTGGATGAGTCGTTATTACCTCATCGAAAAATAACTTTGGAAAACAATCTGTCTTTAATGATTTTAGAATTTCAATTTCTTTTTGCAAATATGAAATAGAAGATCTAGATGTCGCCTCACTAATTTTCACAACAACCTCACCCCATGAGTCACAATTATGGGGTTCAATACTTTGATGTGAGGTAAATCGTCCAAAGTAAACAACTCGCTGTCCTGATGCTTTTGCTGTGCTATGTAAGGCAAAACTTGGGTAAATATTTTTTATGAACTCACGGAGTTCAGAGGTATCTGCAAGCATTACAATATTCCTTACTGTATATGTTTAAACATATGCCTTGCACTATCACATCTGACACTATCACCGTAGAACGAATATTCCAAGAAATAACCATAAAAAATGTAAGCGAGATAACGACTCTACAAACAGATTTTCATTAGGTCTACTGCATTTTTCCAAGAGTGCTATTGATGTAAATCTGGCTGCCAGTATTGGTGTTGAGGGTTAAGCCTAAAGACAAAACTATCATGCGTTATACCATCAAAGTGCATCATTACTGAATTCAATGTCCGTTTGCAGTTACCATATAGTACAGAATAGCTAACATTTTCAACAACAACCAGCCACGCCGACAACATGAATCCTATCCAAACTCTGATGTGTTAGTTTTTAGCTGAAAAATATTTGAAGTTGGTATCGATGAAATAGAGTTCAGCTTAACAGCGCCTTGCTTGTGCGAAGTTGCAATAGAGGAAGGTATAAGAATGAGTCAATTTTATTAACGAGTCGAACATACATTAATCACCCTTTGCATGTTCTGGAAAACAACATGGCATGTGAACAGAACAGACATATCAAAAGGTTGTTGTTTTTGAAGCGTTTATCGGACTTTTGCGGATGGTTATAGAAGAACTAATGGTGCGAAGGCCGGACTCGCCAAATCAAACTAATCAACTGAATTAATTAAATATAAAAATATCCAACCTTAGTCTATATACTCACTTGTATACTCAATCAATTTTAGTTAGCAATCATTTAAAACCAATGAGTTAAAAAATGCATGTAATCCCATTTTTAGACAATTTCTTCAGCAGAGAGCAACTGAAACTCTCTACTTCAGTTGGACTTAGCTAACACCCCTGGATAGTGTTTCGCAATAATGTCATTCATCATTTCTATCAGCTCCAAACGCTTGAATGTCAGATGGGCTGTTCCCTTCTGAAAGTAGCGGATGCTGAAGTATTCATCCTCGTAAGCATTCGTAGCCGGGTTATCCCGAATATGTTCCATCAATCGGATAGATATATCACCACGGTTGTCAGGTATTGGTTTGCCATCAAGTAAAAACAGCATCCGCTCAAGGTCAACCAACAGATCCCTCTGCCAACCCCAGTTAAGGCTAAAGCCCCAGCGGTTATGAGTTACCAAATTATTAATGATTATCTTCTTACCAAAGCTGCAGGGGTTATTAGTTTTATAATCCCACGACAGGCCTTTGAAGACGTTAATGATCCCGCGCTCAAATACTTCCATTTTGTTCAGATGTAACTGTTCAAAAGTACTGAGAATGTTCGCCTCACTGATAGCAGGAAGATCGCCCTCCTCCAGGTTCTTGTGCCACTGGTCGCGAGCCTGTGCATCCATTAAGGCCATCATGCCGGACTTCAGCATCAAATCGCGCCAGATGTTGCGGTCTATATTGTGGGTAATGGCAGGCATCGCTTTATCAGCCTTCTCAGTCAGCCAACTATCGTAGCGGTGCCCTGGCTTCATCGCCCAGTCTTGCGCTGTACCACCGCCAATTTCGGAAGTTAGCCGTGAAATGGCATCAAACTGCTCAATGAGTTGTTCTATCTTTTTTAATGCGGAATCGCGTCCAGTGACTACACGTTCGATACTAGTCGAAAGAATGAGCTCATTGTGTTCCGTCAACACGTCGAATTCTGTTTGCATCGTTAATTGTCCATAAAAGCAAACACGCCTGCCGGGAGTGGCAGGCGTATTATGCGATGAATAAATAAGGTGGGAAGTTCAGAGGTAGAAATCAGGAATGAGGCTCGAATAATTCAAGTATTTATTAATCCGGTAGCTCGACGGGCTCTGAGAATATCGGTCGCGGTCAGAAATGGTGTCTGCTCCTGCCATGTAAATTCTTTGCGGTCGATGCGTACCAGTTCATAGCGTTCCACCAGGAAATTCATTGCATCAGCAAGTGTAATACCTGCTTCAATATGCTCTTGGATGGCCGCGTTGTCGTGGAATGGCGTGTCGTTAAGTGTCAGACCGTAATGGTGTTCCAGCAGATACGTTAACAGTTGCTGCCAGACCTGTACGGGCGATGGACGTGACGAAACAGGCACCGTGGCTGGTACAGATAAAATTTGCATAAGTTGGGTCCTGATAAGAGAAGAAGAGAGAAGGTGTTACTGGTTTGGATAAATAGAAATGTAAACATAGCCACAGCTCCCACGGGTATCAGCTATGCAGGTTAAACCCGTAAGATGAATGGTCACCTGATGTTGCCGGTGTGGATTTAGCTCACCGAAACGCAACATATTTCCCAGTTGTTCAACAAATAGCGGGAAAGCCAGATCTAATTTCTGCAGGTGTGCCGGGCTAAAACTTCCCGTCAAACTAGCCCTGTCAGCCAGGTAATGCGGGCGGTTGCCTTCCTGTACCAGTCTTAGACCAAAGCGAGGGGTAATATCGCTTTGTAGCCCCCATTGATAAGGTGATGTAAATGACATAAAAACCTCCGTTTAAAGCAAACCCTGCTCAGCAAAAGAAACCACTTCATTCCCAACCACAAGATGATCCAGCACTCGCACTTCGACCAGTGCCAACGCTTTTATGATCCGCTGAGTGACATGTTTGTCCTGTTGACTGATTTCTGTCGTACCTGACGGATGGTTGTGCGCCAGAATTACCGCTGCGGCATTGTGCTTCAGGGCCAATTTAACCACTTCGCGGGGATGCACTTCGGTATGACTGAGAGTGCCGGTAAACAGTGTTTCTCGTTCAAGTAGACAGTGCTGGTTGTCGAGATACATCACGATAAAGACCTCACGCTCCAGATGAGCCATCTGTAGTTGCAGCCAGGTTTTTGTATGGCTGGTGGAGGTAAATGCCTCACTCGGCTGACGCTGGTATTTCTCCAACAGCCGCAATGCCCGACGGATGACTCGCTGCTCGTTTGCAGGAAATACCGGGGATAAATTGGATGTAGACATGATGGTTCCTTAAAACAAACAACCTCGCCGGTTTATTGGCAAGGCCTGAGGAAAGTGATAATAAAAAGGCTCATGAGGCAAGCTGCAGCATATTCTCGGCCATCACCCACAGAGCGCGGTTAAGCTTCACATCACCGTCGATACCTTTGACGGCACGAGTATGAGCACGCTTGCCTTTGATCGTTAGCCCCAATAGCCCGCCTTTAATCAGGTTTTCCTGAATTCGCTGGTAGGTGGTCCAGAGATCGTTGCTCTCGTCCTGCCAACGACGCGGGGAAAGGATCTGCGATTCCGTTACCGGCTGATGCTCTTCACCAAAGCGATAAGTTAATGCGGCTTTTGCCATCGCCTGTTGAGCGGGTAGTGGTAACAGCAGCGACTGCATGGCATCACGTTTCTCTTCCACTCGGTCAAATATCCCCAGTACCTCGTAAGCCCCTTCAATGACTTTCTCCACCACGTTACCCTTATGGGGAACACGCACTTCACCAAAACTCTCACCGCAAATCAGTCCATTTTGGCAAACCGATCTAAATAGCCCCGGCAACATCTGGTATGAACTGGAGCCGTCATGGCTGTTAAGCAGAATAATTTCCGGCACTTGCTTGCCAGTGATTTGACCTTCGCGGCGCAGGCGCAGCATGTGTTTGGTGTGTTCACGCTTGCTCTGATCCCGCACACGAGTCTGGCAGACAAAGAACGGCTGGAAGCCTTTTCGCTGCAGGTTATCGAGAAGGGTTATGGTCGGGATGTAGGTGTATCGGTCGCTACGTGATTCATGCTTTTCTTCACTAAAGACACTCGGTACGTAATGCGCCAGTTCATCATGGGTTAGCCTCAACGACTTTAATGGGGGCAAGCAGGTCGCGAGTCTTTAGCTCTTCGATACTGCGCTTGCCAATTGCAGAGAACAGATTATCTTCCAGACTCTTCAGCACCCGTCGGCTATGTTCTTCTGACCATTTTTTATTTGCGGCATGCCACTCTCTGGCAACTGACTCAAAGGTAATATTTTCTTTCGCCTGTTCTGCTTTCACCGCACGTTTGTGTTCGCGAGGATCGATTCCAGCAGCAACAAGCCTTCTGACCTCTTCCCTCTTTTGACGAGCATCAGCTAATGACGTTTCAGGATAAACACCAAACGCCATCAGGTGTTGCTTACCACCAAAGCGAAAGCGGAACCGCCAGTATTTTGAGCCGTTAGGGTGAATTAGCAGAAACATGCCATCCCCATCGACAAGGGTGTATTCCTTTTCCTGCGGTTTTGCAGAACGCACTTTGATATCTGTCAGAGCCATAAAAGTTCTCCTTCCATGTGCCGCTGTGAGTATACAACCATTATCGAACCAGCATATATACTCGGTTCTATACTCACAAGCGACTTGATGTGGGTTGACTCAGATTGACTTCTGTTGAAAGGAAAATCGCGGAAAGCCTTGTGTGGCGCGGATTTCAGGCACAAAAAAAGACGTCCGTTGACGTCTATTGATGTTCCGATGGTGCCGAAGGCCGGACTCGAACCGGCACGTATTTCTACGGTTGATTTTGAATCAACTGCGTCTACCGATTTCGCCACTTCGGCACTGAAGGGGATGCGGAAACGTTGTGGATTATACCTGTCGCGCGCCGCCATGCAAGCGACGACGCGCTAAACACGCGCTAAGTGCCCAAAAAACCAGCGCCCTTTGTCACTCCAGCTCAGACACCGCCAGCCGAATCACCCCCGCCGCCTTCTGCTCCGGCAGCGCCAGCACCTTCGCCCACATCTCCTGCACCATATCGCAGGAGAGCTTCTCTTTGCCCGCCGCCTTCTCCGGCATCTGCAGCAGCTGGATGTCCTCGCCGTACTTATCGGCAAGTTCCTTCATAATTGGCCGCACGTCCTCGACAGCCGCCTCGCGTTCAGCCTGCGTCACGGTGTGGCGGTTTTTGCCGTAGGCTGCGCGCATCATGTCGGCGTCGGCCTGCATGCGCCGCGCCATCAGGTCTTTATCAAGCATGCGCATCGGGTTCACGCCGCCCTTCACCGTCGGGTAGAGGAAGCGGAAGCAGGCGTCGTCGCTCACCTTCTGGATGGCGGCGGTCTGCTCCATGTTGATGGTCATGTAGTTCACCACGTTCGCGTCCGGGGCGTTTTGCAGGCGCGACATCTGCAGATGCAGGATCTGCGGCTGAATGGTGTCGATAATCTGCTGCTCCGGCTCGCCCGCTTTTTGCAGGGCGGCCATCTGGTCGAGGATGCGCTGATGCAGCGCGGGCTCCTGCTCCTTTATCACCTGCCAGGCGGGCATCGCGTTAAGAGCGGAATCCATCTGCCGTTCCGGAGCGCGCTGCCTGTCGAAGAACACCCAGAACGCCACGGCGGCGGCCACCACAACAACCATCACGGTACGGGTCCACGTTTTATTCATCTCGCATCCTTATCCTTGAGTTGTGCCGGTTTACACCGGCACGCCGCTGTGGAAGCGAAACTCGTTGTCCGGTGTCGAGATAAGTGTGGCTTCAATTTCGCCAAAAAGCTTTATGCGCGGTGAGATATCGCCGTCGCTCACCTGCCGGGCCAGCGTAAGGTAGTCCTGATAGTGGCGCGCTTCCGAGCGCAGCAGCGAGAGATAGAACTTCTGCAGGTCGTCGTCGAGGAACGGGGCCAGCGCGGCGAAGCGTTCGCAGGAGCGGGCTTCGATGTAGGCGCCGCAGATGAGCTTGTCGATCAGCGTCAGCGGTTCGTGGGTGCGCACGTCCTTCAGCATCCCTTTGGCGTAGCGGCTGGCGGTGATTTTGACGTACGGAATGTTGCGGGCCAGCATCGCCTCGCGCACCTGCCAGAAGTGGTGCAGCTCCTCTTTAATCAGCAGCACCATGCTGTCGATAAGCGACTGGCCCCACGGGTCATCGGTTTTGGGCATCACGCTTTTGCCAATCTGCCTGTGCAGGGCGACGAAGTCCGGCTCCGGGCCGTCGCGGAAGGTGAACTGTTCGTAGGGTTTGAGCCAGTCGAGCAGCGCGTCGGCACCGCTTTCGTCGGCGACGTATTTGCGCACCAGCAGCAGCGCAGTCTGGGCGGCCTTGAGCTCGCACACCATGTGGTCGGTGAGCAGCAGCGGCAGGTTCGCCGGGTCGCGGGCTTTATCAATCCATGCTTGCGGGGTCGGGCACTGGAGGAAGTTGAGTACGGGGGCGAGTATCTGCGGGTAATCCATGGTTCTGCCTTGAAAAAGCGGTGGCGCGCGCCACCGCCTGAAACGCTTAGTGACGCACGCCGTCGTCGTCTTCGTCGACGTAATCTTCGTCGTCGCCTTCTTCGCCGTCTTCACCGTTCGGATCTTCGAAGTAGGTTCCCCAGCCGTCGTATTCCACTTCAAACTTCTCGGCCAGGTTCATCAGCTGTTCTACCTGCGCGTCGATCAGCTCCGCCTTCAGCGCGCCTTCGCTCAGGATGTCGCAGCAGATGACGGTGTCGCCCTCTTCTACTTCCAGCTCTTCCGGCTCGGTCACTTCGTAACCCAGCTTGAAGGCTTCCACGGCCAGTTTTTCCAGCGCGTCGAAATCATCCGCAGAGAAATGGTGCTCGATGGTGTACAGCGCGTCCGGATCGCTACCGTCTTCCAGCAGTTCTTCAATAATCAGACGCGTCTCTTCGCGTTGCTCTTCCAGGTGTTCCGGGTTTGCCATGGCTCAATCCTCTTTAAAGTGCGGCAGATACTTCTATTTTCACACACGGACGGATTTGCCTCCACCTTTGTAAGAAAGATTTGTGAAACGGGGTTGCAAATGAATAATTACACATATAAAGTGAATTTTAATTCAATAAGTGGCGTTCGCCATGCGAGGATAAGATGTCCGATTTATACAAGAAACACTTTCTGAAACTGCTCGACTTTACCCCTGCACAGTTCACTTCTCTGCTGACCCTTGCCGCACAGCTCAAAGCCGATAAAAAAAATGGCAAGGAAGTACAGAAGCTTAACGGTAAAAACATCGCGCTCATCTTCGAAAAAGACTCGACCCGTACCCGTTGCTCTTTCGAAGTTGCCGCATTTGACCAGGGCGCGCGCGTCACGTATTTAGGGCCGAGCGGCAGCCAGATTGGGCATAAAGAGTCAATTAAGGACACCGCGCGGGTTCTCGGGCGGATGTACGACGGCATTCAGTATCGCGGCCACGGCCAGGAAGTGGTCGAGACGCTGGCGCAGTACGCGGGCGTGCCGGTGTGGAACGGGCTGACCAACGAGTTCCACCCGACCCAGCTGCTGGCGGACCTGCTGACCATGCAGGAGCACCTGCCGGGCAAGGCGTTTAACGAGATGACGCTGGTCTACGCGGGCGACGCGCGCAACAACATGGGCAACTCGATGCTGGAAGCGGCGGCGCTGACCGGGCTGGATCTGCGCCTGGTGGCCCCGAAGGCCTGCTGGCCGGAAGAGAGCCTGGTGGCGGAGTGCAGCGCGCTGGCCCAGAAGCACGGCGGGAAGATCACGCTGACGGAAGACGTGGCGGCGGGCGTGAAGGGCGCGGACTTTATCTACACCGACGTGTGGGTGTCGATGGGCGAAGCCAAAGAGAAGTGGGCGGAGCGGATTGCGCTGCTGCGCGGGTATCAGGTGAACGCGCAGATGATGGCGCTGACCGGCAACCCGAACGTGAAGTTCCTGCACTGTCTGCCGGCGTTCCATGACGACCAGACCACGCTCGGCAAGCAGATGGCGAAAGAGTTCGACCTGCACGGCGGGATGGAAGTGACGGACGAGGTGTTTGAGTCGGCGGCGAGCATCGTGTTCGACCAGGCGGAAAACCGGATGCATACGATTAAGGCGGTGATGGTGGCGACGCTTGGGGAGTGAGCCTCTCTCTTACCTTGAGATGGTGATTATCTGCTGAATTATTTTTCAGCAGATAATCATTTCCAGTTTACGCGCAAAAAAATCATTTTACTGACGCATCTTCAGATAAGCATCAACCATAATATGTATTTATAATTTTATTAACCATTATTTATTAGATTGATGATGGTTAATATTAGATCATTATCAATTACAAACCATTGTAAATATCCGGTGTAATGTTTCCTTATTACTACGTTTCGTTAATAAAATAAGGATTATTTTATGTCATGGAATAAGCATGAAGCTGTGTCATATGCCCGCAGCCACGCACATCATAACAGTACGGGTTACTGCGCTCGCGCCGTCGCTGCAGCTATTCGTGCCGGAGGTTTGAAAATTGATGGTGCTGATGCAAAAAACTTCTGGCGCTCTCTTGAGAAGGCAGGATTCAGCAAGGTGTACGGCACCCCCATTGAAGGTGATGTCGCAGTAATTGACGCATTACCAGGTGCGCATCAGAATGGGCATGCATGTATCTACGACGGATCGGGTACCTGGTATTCAGATTTTAAACAGAACAGCCTTTATCCCGGCCAGACATATCGTAAGATACAGCCAAAAATTGCCCTTTACATGCACTACTGATATGAAAAATATCTTACTGCTTCTCTTCATATTTTCTTTCTCTGTAATGGCTGGCCACTCTGACCCGATTGAGCGTGCTGTAAAATTTAACAGCTGGTACGTTAATCAAATCAACAAAGATGCATTTCCCATTACTGATGGAAACGAAATAGATAAATATGTCACAGCATCAACAATGAAAAAACTCCGTCATACGCAGGATCCGCGTTATGCCGACGAAGAGTTTTACGAAGCCGATATGTTTTTAAAAGCGCAATACGTTGGCGATGACTGGCCCCAGAATGTAACAGCCATAGCCGGGGATACCGATCCAGTTTGTGTCAACGTATACATTGCATTTGGCAAAAAGCAGGAGCACGTAGTCATAGACTGCATGGTTAAAGAAAACAACTTATGGAAGGTACAGTCAGTTTCTAATGCGGATTTTTCAAGAAATCTGGCTATCTCTAAATGAGCCAAACAAAGTTCTTATCACTCTAGTGGTTCAGTGCGCTTTTCTTGCCGGGTGGCGCTGCGCTTACCCGGCCTACTTTGTGCAACGATATCAATAATC
>Ga0308156_1002626_pt1 | contig 15508 bp, 17 predicted proteins | sample PhyAR2_FD_201041 | JGI IMG/M metagenome (GOLD analysis project Ga0308156, IMG submission 201041) | Phyllosphere microbial communities from UC Gill Tract Community Farm, Albany, California, United States - DLSL A.R2 | ecosystem: Host-associated > Plants > Phyllosphere > Unclassified | place: USA... | reverse complement strand
TTGAGCACCAGGATGAAGCCGCCCAGCCGCGATCCGCCGAAGCGGAACAACGGCCGGCGCTGGGGCTCCTCGTCGGGCTCGCGCCCGCCCGGTTCAGCTCTCGCGGTAGCGGTAGCCGACGCCATACAGGGTCTCGATCGCGTCGAACTCATTGTCCACGGCGCGGAACTTCTTGCGCATCCGCTTCACGTGGCTGTCGATGGTGCGGTCGTCGACATAGACCTGATCGTCGTAGGCAGCGTCCATCAGGTTGTCGCGGCTCTTCACGAAGCCCGGACGCTGCGCCAGGGCCTGCAGCAGCAGGAACTCGGTCACCGTCAGCTTGACGGGCTTGCCGTCCCAGGTCGACTCGTGGCGCGCCGGGTCCATGGACAGCTTGCCGCGCTTGATCGCCCGGCCCGAGACTTCGGCCGCCGTTTCCGGCTCGCCGCCGTCGGCGCCCGTGCGACGCAGCAGCGCCTTGACCCGCTCGATCAGCAGACGCTGGCTGAAGGGTTTGTGGATATAGTCGTCGGCGCCCAGGTTGAAGCCCAAGATCTCGTCGATCTCCTCGTCCTTGGACGTCAGCATGATCACCGGGATCTGCGAGGTCTGGCGCAGGCGGCGCAGCACCTCCATCCCGTCCATGCGGGGCATCTTCACGTCCAGGATCGCCAGATCGGGCGGCGAGGATTCCAGCGCGGCCAGACCCGAGGCCCCGTCGTGATAGGCGGTGATCTTGTGGCCATGGCTTTCCAGCGCCAGCGAAACGGACGCCACGATGTTCTCGTCGTCATCGACCAGAGTGATATTGGCCAAGGGTGTCTTCTCCTGAACTTTACGTTCCCGCGAGCAAGAACGCACAGCAAGCGTAACCGTTCGATCTCGGTCACATTAGGGCTAGAGCGTTTCGGGCCGAATGAAAATCGCCTGCAACCCGAAAGCGGTTTGGTGACAGTCAGATGGTCACAGCGCCGCCTCGATTCAACGCGTGCACTGCGTCCCTCCGACGCGCGCAGAAACAGTCCACCTTCGAAAACCTCGCCTTAAAGGCTTGGGATGCAGGATCGGCCCATGGCGGGTCCGATCCATTACGAAGTCTATGTCCGCAAGAGCGCCCCGTCGTCGTGGACGCTGCTGATCGCGACCGAAGACCGCAAACACGCCATCGAGACCGCCGAGGAGCAGCTTCGGGATCGTCTCGCCATCGCCTCGCGCGTGACCAAGGAGACGCTGGACCCCGAGACGATGGAGTTCAGCTCCCTGACCATCCTGACGCTGGGCGCGCCGGAGGAGCGGAAGAAGAAGGTCGCCGACAAGGCGGTCCCGCCGGCCTGCAGCAGTCCGGCCGAACTCTATTCGCCCCATGCCCGCGCCCTGATCGGCCGGGTGCTGGAGGACTGGCTGAAACGCGAGGGCGTGACCGCCTTCGAACTGCTGCATCGGCCCGATGTGGCCGAACGGCTGGAGGCGGCCGGGGTCGAGCTTCAGCACGCCATCCAGAAGGTCGCGGTCCCCGAAAGCCAGGCCACGGGCCAAGAGGTGCACGGGGTCGTGCGCCACTACCAAAAGCTGACCGAGCAGGCGATGGCCCGCCTGCGCAAGGCCGGACGCGACGGCCTGTTCCCCGCTCTGGACGACCGCTCCATCGCCGATCTGGCGCATCGGCTGACCGGCGCGCCGGATCGGGCTCTGCGCATGGGCGGCGTCGTCGCCGGCGCGCTGAAGGATCGGCGCGGCGCCCGCGATCGCCTGACCGTGCTGATGGATTTGATGGACGCCGCGCCCGCCGACGGCCCGCCGCGCGCCCTGGTCGTGGTGGTGGTCGAGCAGATTGTCGCCGAAATGCTGGCCGTGCGCACCAACCTGACCGAGATTTTGGGCCCGTCACTGGACCAGGGCGCCAATCTGGCGGCCATCGTCCGCATGGTCGCGCCGGACGAGATGGACGCCCTGTTGCGGATGGACCCGCGCCTCGCCCTGATGATGCCCCAGGTCGAGGGACCGGCCGCGCGCCTGGGCCTGCATCTGGCCTCGGGTGAGTTTCCGCTGCTGGCCGCGTCCTTGGCTCGCCTTGTCACCCGCGAACTGACCAGCCAGCGCCGCCTCCGCCCCCATGATCCGGTCGGAGAGATCGACATCCTGCGTCTGCTGGCCATGGCCCTGACGGCTTCCGCCGGCCGTTTGCTGACTCTGGAAGAGGTTCAGACCGCCTTCGTCGAACGCTCCAAGAGCCTGGTCACGGCCGATTTCGTCGGCGCCTACGTGAACCCCTGCCCGACGGTTCTGGCCGAGGCCGAGCAGCTGACCCGCCTGTGCGAGAACGTCACCGGCGGGGCCAACAAGCGCGCCGCCGCGCGCTGGCTCAGCGCCTGTATCGGCTCGCTTCGTTTCGAAACCGAGATCCGTCAATCCGTCCCACGCGGCCCCAGCGCCTCGCACAAGCTGGCCACGCTGGCCCGGCTTCAACGCTCGGTTCAGGCCGCGCATCTGGCCGATCACGACCAGACCCAGATCATGGACGCCATCGGCGCGGTCGGCGCCAATCTGGAGGCCGACGCCCATCTGGTCGCCCAGATCGTCCGCGCCCAGGCGGCTGCGCCTCAAAAGCTGACGGCCCTGCTGAAACTGGCCACCGGTGAAGCCGGCCCGCTGGGCCCCGTGGCCGACCGCGCCCGCGCCGAGGCCATCAAGCTGCTGCGTTCGCCCGACGTCCGCACCGCCCTGACCGCCGCGCCGCAAAACGTCGCGGCGTTGAGAGGCCTCATGCAGCAGGCGGGTCTGGCGGCCTAGCCGACCTCAGTCGAAGATATCGAAGATGCTGTCGCGCTTCTTTTTCTTGTAGCGATAGTCGTCGTCGCGATGCCGGTCGTCGCGATATTTGTCGCTCCGGTAGCCTCGATCGTCGCTGCGATACGGCTGTGACGCCCCGCCGCCCCAGGGTTGGGCTGGGGGCTGGGAATAGGGCTGAAGCTGCGGCGGCGCATAGGCCTGCGGCGCGGGCGCGACCGGGGCTGTGGCGCGGCCCTCCTCGACGGCGGCGGCCATCAGCTTTTCCAGCTCGCCGCGATCCAGCCAGACGCCCCGGCAGTCGGGGCACATGTCGAATTGGACGCCGTTGCGCTCCAGCGTCTGCATGGCGGCGTTGTCGTTGGGGCACATCAGAAGGGGCATGTCGGGCTCCGATCGAAAAAGAATGGGCGGTCGATGCGACAGGCCAGGAGGGGAAAGCTTCGCCGCATCGACACGCCCTTGCGGTCCGACATCGCGTCGCACGACCCGGCGCAAGGAGGGGGGACGCCAGACCGCGAGAACGCCAGAGGGGCCCGTTCCGCCTCTTCAAGCTAGGCGCCGGCGCCGCCCGCCGCCATGCGTCGCGGGGCCGCAGGGGCTTCGGCCGCCCCTGCCATCCTATCGGCGATGACGATTGCGCGCCTTTACCGTGCCTTACGACCGATCAGCGACCCTTCGCCTGTCACGGCCCTGGACCGGGTTAGAATGGCGCCCCCGGTCTTTGACATCTTCGCGCGCCGCCAGAACGCGCGCCGAAATAGACAGATTAGACGAATTAGACGGTGTTTTTGTCGGCGGATCCGCCGACCAAAGTGCACGGATTGCACTCGAAAATTCTAGCAGACCTGCCCGGCGGCCCAGCCCGACGACCAGGCCCACTGGAAATTATAGCCGCCCAGCCAGCCGGTCACGTCCACCGTCTCGCCGATGAAATACAGGCCCGAAACGGTCTTGGCCTGCATCGTCTGCTGGTCCAGCGCGGCCGTATCGACCCCGCCCAGCGTCACCTCGGCGGTCCTGTAACCTTCGGACCCCACCGGCTTGACCGCCCAGGCGTTGACCGCCTGATCCAGCCGCCGCAGCACCTTGTCCGACAGGTCCGCCAGATTGCCCGACACCCCTTCGCGTTGGCACAAGCTCTCGGCCAGACGACGCGGCACGATATGGCCCAGCGCGGTGTGCACGGCCTGTTTGCCGTTCGACGCCTTGGCCGCCTTCAACTCCTCGAACACGTCGCGGCCCGGCGCCATCGACGCCACCACCGCCTCGCCCTCGCGCCAATAGGAGCTGATCTGAAGAATGGCCGGACCCGACAGGCCGCGGTGGGTGAATAGCATGGCCTCGTTGAAGCTGGCCTTGCGCGCCTTGGCCCCTTCGGGCGCCGAGGCGACCGAGGCGTCGACCGCCACCCCCGCCAGCGGCGTCAGCGTCTCCAGCAGCCCGGCCTCGAACGTCAGCGGCACCAGCGCCGGCCGGGTCTCGGTGACGCGAATGTCGAACTGCCGCGCCACCTCATAGGCCCAGCCGGTCGCCCCCATCTTGGGGATCGACTTGCCCCCGGTCGCCACGACCAGCGACGCCGCCTTGACCTGCGATCCGTCCGACAGGATCGCCGTGAAGCCCTCGCCGGAGCGTTCGATCCGCGTCACGCCGGTCTTCAGGCTCAGGACGACGCCCGCCGCCGCCATGTCGTCGGTCAGCATACGGACGATCTGCTTGGCGCTGTCGTCGCAGAACAGCTGGCCCAGCGTTTTCTCGTGCCAGGCGATCCCGGCCCTATCAATGCGTTTGACGAAGTCGTGCTGGGTGTAGCGGCGCAGGGCCGAGGTCGCGAACCGGGGGTTCTCGCCCAGGAAGTTCGCCGGCCCGCAGCCCAGATTGGTGAAGTTGCAGCGGCCGCCGCCTGAGATGCGGATCTTCTCGCCCGGCCGGTCGGCATGGTCCACGACCCTGACCCGCCGCCCGCGTCGCCCGGCCTCGATGGCGGCCATCATCCCGGCCGCGCCGGCCCCGACCACCAGGACGTCGACGAGGGCGTCCGAAGACGCCCTCGTCACTTGGAACCTCGCGATTCCAGCCTCGGGGAGAGCTTAGTAACGGTAGTGATCCGCCTTGAACGGGCCTTCGACCGGCACGTTGATGTAGTCAGCCTGGTCCTTGGTCAGGACGGTCAGCTTGGCGCCCAGCTTGGCGAGGTGCAGCATGGCGACCTTCTCGTCCAGGTGCTTGGGCAGGGTGTAGACCTTGTTCTCGTACTTGTCGGCGTTGGTCCACAGTTCGATCTGGGCCAGCGTCTGGTTGGTGAAGGACGCCGACATCACGAAGGACGGGTGGCCCGTGGCGTTGCCCAGGTTCACCAGGCGGCCTTCCGACAACAGGATGATCTTCTTGCCGTCCGGGAACTCGACGTGGTGGACCTGCGGCTTGATCTCGTCCCACTTGAAGTTCTTCAGGCCGGCGACCTGAATCTCCGAGTCGAAGTGGCCGATGTTGCAGACGATGGCGTTGTTCTTCATCTGCCGCATGTGGTCGATGGTGATGACGTCCTTGTTGCCGGTCGTCGTCACATAGATGTCGGCGCGGCCGGCGGTGTCGTCCAGCGTCTGGACCTCATAGCCTTCCATCGCGGCCTGCAGGGCGCAGATCGGGTCGATCTCGGTCACGATCACGCGGGCGCCGCCTTGGCGCAGCGAGGCGGCCGAGCCCTTGCCCACGTCGCCGTAGCCGCAGACCACCGCGACCTTGCCCGACAGCATGACGTCGGTGCCGCGACGGATCGCGTCGACCAGCGATTCCCGGCAGCCGTACAGGTTGTCGAACTTGGACTTGGTGACGCTGTCGTTGACGTTGATGGCGGGGAAGGGCAGCTCGCCCTTTTCGGCCATCTGGTACAGGCGGTGAACGCCCGTGGTCGTCTCTTCCGACACGCCGCCGATGGCGTCGCGGATGGCCGAATAGAAGCCGGGCTTCTCAGCCAGATAGCGCTTCATGACCTTGAAGAGGGCCTCTTCCTCTTCGTTCTGCGGGTTGGCCAGGACCGAGATGTCCTTCTCGGCCTTGGGGCCCAGCACGCACAGCAGGGTCGCGTCGCCGCCGTCGTCCAGGATCAGGTTCGGATAGCCGCCGTCGGCCCATTCGAAGATCTTGTGGGCGTAGTCCCAGTATTCTTCCAGCGTCTCGCCCTTGGTGGCGAACACCGGCGTGCCGTTGGCGGCGATGGCGGCGGCGGCGTGGTCCTGGGTCGAGAAGATGTTGCACGAGGCCCAGCGCACTTCGGCGCCCAGGGCTTCCAGCGTCTGGATCAGGACCGCCGTCTGGATGGTCATGTGCAGGCTGCCGGCGATGCGGGCGCCCTTCAGCGGCTGGCTGGCGCCGAACTCGTCACGCAGGGACATCAGGCCCGGCATTTCGGTTTCGGCGATCTCGATTTCCTTGTTGCCCCAGTCGGCCAGGGTGATGTCGCGAACGATGTAGTCGGTCATGGCTTGGGCTCCTGGCCGCAATGAGTTTGGGCCCTCATAGCCCGGCGCGCGCCGAGTATCAACAAACACATAAAGATATCCTTATGCGATCCAGGCTCAGCAGTTTCTTAAATCCTGGCCGGTAGAGACCTCATCATGGAACGCCGCGCTCTTCTCGGTCTCGCCGTCGTCGCGACGGCCGCCGCCTCGACCTCCGCCCGCGCTTCGAGCGGCGGCGCAGCGCCGTCGGCCGACACCTATATCCGGCTGCCAGTCATCACTGCCTCGATCCTTCAGGCGAACGGTCGTCGGGGCGTGCTGACCATCGAAACCGGCGTCGATGTGCCCGATGCGACCCTTCGCACCCGCGCCCAGCAGTCCGCGCCGCGCCTGCGCGCCGCCTACAACACCGCCGCCCAGCGCTTCGCCAACGGCCTGCGTCCCGGAGTCGTTCCCGACATCGACCAGCTGTCGGCCCAGCTTCAGGCGGCGACCAACGCCACCTTGGGCCGCGCCGGCGCCCGCCTGCTGCTCGGCACAGTGATGGCCGTCTGACTTCCGCCTTTAGAGGAACGAGTAGGGGTCCACGTCCACCGTCAGGCGGACGGAACCAGGCACCTTCACCCGCTGAAGCCAGGCCCGCAGGAAGGCCTGGAGGTTCACGTCACGGTCGGCCCGCACCAGCAGCCGCTTGCGCCGCCTCCCCCGCACCAGGGCTAAAGGTGCATCGGCGGGGCCATAGACCTCCAGCCGTTCGGCGTTGGGGATGGCCTGGGCCAGATCGTTCGCGGTCTTCTCCACGGCGGCCGCATTCTCGCTGGACAGGATGATCGCCGCCAGCCGGCCATAGGGTGGCAGGGACGCGGCCTCGCGTTCGGCCATTTCCGCCTCGACGAAGGCGTCGCGATCGCCGGCCGCCAGGGCTGTCAGCACCGGGTGCTCGGGCGTCCAGGTCTGAAGCAGCGCCCGCCCCGGCCGATCCGCCCGTCCCGCTCGCCCGGTCGCCTGGGCCAAAAGCTGATAGGTCCGCTCGGCCGCGCGCAGATCGCCGCCCCGCAGGCCGAGGTCCGCATCCACCACGCCCACGAGCGTCAGGCGCGGGAAGTTGTGGCCCTTAGCCGCGGCCTGCGTCGCCACCAGAATGTCGATCTCGCCGTCCGTCATCTTCTGGATCAGGGCGCGGGCCGATCGGGCGTCCGGCGCGGTGTCGGAGCTGAACACCGCCGTGCGCGCCTCGGGGAAAAGTTGGCGCACCTCTTCCTCGACCCGCTCGACCCCCGGCCCGACCGACACCAGCGAATCCTCGGCCCCGCACGAGGGACACAGCTTGGGTCGCGCCATGGAGAAGCCGGTCAGGTGACAGACCAGCCGCCCGGTATAGCGATGCTCGACCAGCCAGCTGTCGGTGTCCGGTGCCGTCAGCCGATGGCCGCAGACGCGGCACAGGACCACGGGCGCATAGCCGCGCCGGTTCAGGAACAGCAGGGTCTGCTCGCCCCGCGCCAACGTCTCGCCGATGGCCACGCGCAGCGGCTGCGACAGCCAGGTCTGAGGGTCGGGCGTGTTCTGACGCAGGTCCAGCAGGGCGATGTCAGGCAGGACCGCCGTCCCGTGGCGCGCGCCGAGCTTCAGCCAGTCGTAGCGCCCGCTCTGCGCGTTCCACAGCGTCTCCAGAGACGGCGTCGCCGAGGCCAGGACCACCGCCGCCCCTTCGATCCGCGCCCGCGCCACGGCCAGGTCGCGGCCGTGGTAGACAAGGCCTTCCTCCTGCTTGAACGAGCCGTCGTGCTCCTCGTCCACCACGATCAGGCGCAGGTTCGTAAAGGGCAGGAACAGGGCCGAGCGCGCCCCTACAACGATGTTGCAGCGCCCGGCGACGACCGCCTCCCACACCTGACGACGGCGCGGCGGGGCGACGCCGGAATGCCATTCGGCCGGGGCGGCGCCGAAGCGGGATGTGATCCGCTCGATCAGGGCCTGGGTCAGAGCGATCTCGGGCAGCAGGATGAGGATTTGCGCGGCCGGATCGGCCCGCAGCACTCGCGCGATGGCCTCCAGATAGGCCTCGGTCTTGCCCGACCCCGTCACACCGTCCAGCAGGAAGGGGCGAAAGCCGCCGCCGGCCACGCCCTCCGCCATCGCCGTCGCCGACGCCGCCTGGTCGCCGTTCAACGCGGCGGCGGCATGGTCGGGATCGGGCCGGTCGAACGCCGCCTCGGCCGTGATCTCGATGATCTCCAGCACGCCCTCGTCGATCAGACCCTTGACCACGCCCGATGACACACCCGCCGCCCGCGCCAGGTCGGCCGGCGGCATGGCGCGATCGCCTAAGGCCTCCAGCACGCCCGTCCGCGCCGGAGTGGCGCGCGAGGGCGACCGCTCGCCCACCCGTCGCACCCGGCGTTCCGGCCGGGGCCGAGGCGCGCGCAAGCCCTTCAGCGCCGTCGCCGCCATCTCGCCGGGCGCCGACAGGGTCCAGCGTCCAGCCCATTCCACGAAATCCATCACGCCCGCCGGCAGGGGCGGATCGTCCAGGCGGCTGTCGATCGCCTTCAGGCGCCGGTTCGATCCCGTCGTCTCGAACACCTCGGACACCACGCCCCGGATCAGGCGCGGCCCCAGCGGCACGGCGACCTGATCGCCCCGCGCCAAATCTCCGTGGGCCAGGCTCAGCGCCTCAGGAACCTCGTAGTCGAAGGCTTCCGGCACCGGCAGGGGAATGAGGACCGAGGCGACTTTCACCGAACTGCGCCCTCGGCTATGAAGCCGCCCATGAAACTCTTTCTCGATACCGCCGACGTCGCCGTCATCAAGGACATGGTCCCCACCGGAATGGTGGATGGCGTTACCACCAATCCGTCGCTGATCGCCAAGTCGGGTCGGAACATCGCCGAGGTCATCGCCGAAATCTGCGCCTTGGTCGAGGGGCCGATTTCCGCCGAGGCCGTCTCGCTCGATTTCGAGACCATGGTCAAGGAAGGCGACAAGCTGGCCGCCATCGCGCCGAACGTGGTGGTGAAACTGCCCCTGACCTGGGATGGCCTGCGCGCCTGCCGCGTCTTCACCGACAAGGGTATCAAGACCAACGTCACCCTGTGCTTCTCGGCCGCCCAGGCGCTGCTGGCCGCCAAGGCCGGCGCCACCTTCGTCTCGCCGTTCGTCGGACGTCTGGAAGACAACGGCGCCGACGGCATCGGCCTTCTGGAAGAAATCCGCGTCCTGTATGACGTGCACGGTTTCGAGACCCAGATTCTGGCCGCGTCGCTGCGCAATGTCGGCCATGTCGCCGCCGCCGCCGTCGCCGGGTCGGACGCCGCCACCTTCGGCGCCGACACATTCAAGGCCTTGGTGAACCACCCGTTAACCGACAAGGGTCTTGATGCCTTCGTGGCGGACTGGGCCAAGACGGGTCAGTCCATTCTGTAGCATTGCGGTTCCCGGAGAGGTCTGTTTGAGCGGCTCATTGGACCTTTTCGAAACGTCGGAATCGGACGCAGCGCCCCATATCGGCGACGGCTTGCATTGGCCCGACGTGCGCGGCTGGCTGCAGACCCATCCTCAGACCCTGCTGGACGACCGCTCCCTGCTGGAAGAGATCGGTCTGCGGCCGCACGGCCGCAATGTGGTCGAGTTCGGCGCCGCTGCGCTGACGCGGCTAGAGGCCGTGGTCGAGCGCGAGACCGGCGCCCGGCGCGAGATCGAACTGATCGCCCGCGCCAACTTCGCCGCCCAGACCCAGACCCACGTCGCGACCCTGGACCTGATGGAGGCCAAGAACCATTCCGACCTGGCCCGTCGACTGGATGCGGCGGCGCAGGGGCGGTTTGGGTTAGCCGGCGCCGCCATCGCTCTGGAAAAACCGGGAGGCGTGCCCTTCGGCTGGCGCGCACTGGAAGAAGGCGATGTTGACAACCTGCTGGGCGAGCATGGCCTGACCTGGCTCGGCCCAATGATACAAGGACTGAATTTCTTCGGCGCGACCGAGGATCAGGTGCGGTCCATCGCCCTGGTCCGCATGGCCCCGCACCTGACGCCGGGCGGACCGCCGCGCCCCTGCATCTGCGCCTTCGGCTCGCCCGAGCCCGAAGGCTTCACCCCCAACATGGGCTGCGAACTGGCCGCCTTCCTGGCGCGGGTGACGGAGCGGATGGCCGAGCGATGGCCGGTATTGAACTGACCGCCTCGGACGCCCTGCGCGCCTGGCTCGATCACCTGGCGCACGAACGTCGGCTGTCGCCGCGCACGCTGGAGGCCTATGGCCATATCGGCCGGCTCTATGTCGCCTTCCTCGAACACCATCGCGGCGAGACCCTGTCGCTAAAGGACATGGGGACGATCACCGCCGCCGAGGTCCGCGCCCACATGGCCGAGCGCCGCTCAGGCGAGCACCCGCTGGCGGCCCGGTCGCTGAGCCAGAGCCTGTCGGCCATTCGCGGATTTCATGCCTTCCTCGATCGGCGGTTGGACACCCCCGCTCCACAGCTGGCCCTGGTGCGCGGCCCCAAGGTCAAGCCGTCCCTGCCCCGGCCGGTGACCGAGGATCAGGCGCGCGGCCTGCTGGCCGAACCGGACGCCGATCCCGACGCCGAACCGTGGGAGGCCGCGCGCGATCGGGCGGTGCTGACCCTGCTCTACGGCTGCGGCCTGCGGATCTCCGAGGCCATGTCCCTGACCCGCGCCGATGCGCCGCTGGGCGAAACCCTGCGTATCGTCGGCAAGGGGTCAAAGACGCGGATCGCGCCGATCCTGCCCGCCGTGCGCGATGCGGTGGACGCCTATCTGGCCCTGCTGCCCTTCCCGCTCCAGCCCGCCGACGCCCTGTTTCGCGCCCGCCGCGGCGGCCCCTTAAGCCCCCGTCATGTCCAGGCCTCGGTCCAGCGGCTGCGCGGCCGGCTAGGTCTGCCGGAGCGCACTACGCCTCACGCCCTACGCCACAGTTTCGCGACCCACCTGCTGGGCGCCGGCGCCGACCTGCGGTCGATCCAGGAACTGCTGGGCCACGCCAGCCTGTCGACGACCCAGAAATACACCGGCGTCGACGCGGATCGCCTCTTGAACGCCTATGCGGCCGCCCATCCCCGCGCCTAGCGACGCGGCGCGGGCGGAGCCGGCGGCACGCCGACATCGGGCTGCGCCGGCATCAGGTTTCGACCCAGCGCCCGTTGATCCGGCACGGCGTAGCTGATCGGCAGGGGGCAGTTGTTCTGATCGCGCCGGTCCAGCAGCAGATAGCGCCGGACCTGTCCATCATCGAGCGATCGATCCAGCGTCATGGCACCGGCGCCGCCTTACCGAGCCTGCATCAGCGGATCGCCGCAACGCTGCGTGTCCGCCCTTGGTGCGGAAACAACAAGATCACGGCTGGTGATCGCGCTGGAAGACGCCGCCGCGGGGTCGGCCAGGGCCAGCATAAGCAAGGTCAGCATCGCATCCTCCTGTTTCGGCTGGGACGATACGTCGACAACCCCCGATTGGCCAGACGGCGCCGAACGCTGGGCGAGAAGGCGCAGCCGCGCTGAGACACGACGGACAAGAATATGTCTCAGGCTCTTCGCCAAAAGCGCGTAGCCTGCCCTGCCCTGACGAAGGCCCGAGGAGGACAGGCAATTGCGGCCAGGGTTTGGCGAAGGATCGAGCGTGAAAACGTCGCGGCGCAAGACGCTGGGCCTGCTGGCGGCTGTTCCGTTTGTGTCCGTCCAGACCGCCATCCCAGCAGATCCGCCCGATCAGGTGCGGCTCTTGCAAAATCTGTTGACGCGGATGGGCGTCGGCGTGCGTCTGAACGGAAGCGTCCATCAGGTCTTCGTCATCGACACCGGCGCCGAGCGCAGCGCGGTTTCGGCCGAGTTGGCCCAGGCCTTGGCCCTGCCGCCCGGCCGCCCGGTCGTGGTGCACGGGATCACGGCGGCTGAGGTCACGCCGACCGTTGAACTGGCGCAGATCGAGATCGGGCGGCGGCGCTTCAGCGACCTGACCCTGCCGGTCTTCCCGCGCGACGCCCTGGGCGCCGACGGCCTGCTCGGTCTGGACCTGCTGTCCCGCTTTCGCCTGACGCTGGACGTCAACGCCCGCCAGGTCGCCCTGTCGCCATCGGGGTCGACCAGCATCGCTTTGACGACCAGCGCTGACGCCACGCGGCTTCGTCAGCAGGACGTGCTGGTCGCCGGTCGTCGCGGCCGATTTGGTCAGTTACTCCTGACCCGGATCAATGTCGCCGGCGTGGAGGTCGCCGCCTTCATCGACAGCGGCGCGCAATATTCGATCGGCAATCTAACCCTGATGCAGGCGATCGACATCGGTCAGGCCCCCGCCACATCCGAGCCGGTGCGCATGGTTGGCATCGTCGGCGGGGCGGTGACGGCCCGCACCGGCACGACGCCCGCCCTGCACATCGCGGGACGATCGCTGGGACCGACCCCGCTGCTGTTCGCTGACCTGCATGTGTTTCAGGTCATGGACCTGATCGACAAGCCCGCCCTGCTGCTGGGCGCCGATATCCTCAGCCGGTTCAGCCGCATCACTCTGGATTACGGGCGCAGCCGCGTGGCCTTCGGCGGCGTGCTTCGCCGTCGCGCGCCTGGCTGATCAGATCGCCTTGATCGCCCCGCCGTCCAGCCGGATCAGCGAGCCGGTGACATAGGCCGCCAGCGGACTGGCCAGGAAGGCGGCGGTGGCGCCGAACTCCTCGGTCGTGCCGATACGGCCGACCGGGATCGATTTGACGGATTCAGCTCGCGCCTCTTGCGGCGTCGTGCCGGTGCGCTCAGCGGTCGCCTGGTCCAGCCTTTCGATCCGCGGCGTATCGATCCGCCCCGGCAGCAGGGTGTTGACCGTCACCCCGTCTGGTCCGACCTCATTGGCCAGGGTCTTGGCCCAGGCCGCGACCGAGGCCCGCAGGGTGTTGGACACACCCAGCGCCGCCGACGGCTCGACCACTGTGATCGAGGCGACGTTCAGGATGCGCCCCCAGCCGGCCGCCCGCATGGCCGGCAGCACCCGGTCCGTCAGGCGGAAGATCGACAGCACCATCGACTCGAAATGATCGCGCCACACCGCCGGCTCAAGCCCCGACACGCCCGACGGCGGCGGCCCCCCGGTGTTGTTCAACAGGATTTCGATGTGCCCGCCCAGCAGATGCTCGGCCCGGTCCGTCGCCTTCAACAGCGCCTCATGGTCCGCCAGGTCCGCTGTGACCACGACCGCCCGGCCAGGCCCTGCCGCATTCAACGCATCCGCCACGGCCTGAAGCTTGCCTTCATCGCGCGACAGCAGGGCGACGTGCGCGCCCTCCGCGACCAGGGCCGTCGCCACGGCGCGGCCAAGGCCGGATGAGCCGCCGCAGATCAGGGCGCGCTTGCCGTCGAGTTTCAGGTCCATGGTCTTCTCCGATCCTGTGTGGCCCCGATATCGGATGCGTGGGTCCCCAGCGCAACGCGGCGTTAACCGAGACGGCGCACCTTCTTTGTCGAGCGGCCGCCGAGACCGCCAGGACAGGCCGGGGAGGGCTCGCCCATGTCGACCAAGATGACGTCCAGCACCCGCCGCCACAGCGACCATTTCGAGCCGCAGGACACCGATCCGCACGAACAGCGTCGCCTGCGCGGGCAGCTGGAGCAGATCGACTACGCCGCCTACGTCGCCAACAAGGAGGTGATCGGGCACGCCCTGACCGGCGTGGACGCCGGCTCGCTGCAAAAGCTGGCGGTCATGACCGCCACGGCCCGCGCCAAATGGGTCGCGGAATCGCTGCGCCTGGCCCACTCCGGCTCGGCTGTCACGCCGGACCAAGTCGCCCGCCTGACCGCCGCCCGCACCGCCTACGACGAACTGGCCGAAGCCTATGAGGCGCTGCGCCGGGTCATCGAACGGGGCTACGTCGCGCTGCGGTGATCTGACGAGGACAAGTGTCCGGAACCGGGCGCCCTCATCGTCGTTCTGCGGCCATGAAAATCGCTCGCACCGCTTCCATCGCCCTGATCGTCGGCGCCGCCCTGGCGCTGGGCGCCTGCGCCACCCTGCAACGCGGTCCCGTCGGCAACGCCGCCGTGCCCCAACCCGCCAAGCCGGTCGACCTGAACCGCTACGCCGGTCTTTGGTATGAAATCGGGCGCTACGAGAATGGGTTCGAGCGCGGCTGCGAAGGCGTGACCGCCCAATATGCGGTGCGCGATGACGGCTTGGTCGGGGTGCTGAACACTTGCCGACAGGGCGCGGTCGACGGCCCCACCAAGACCTCCGAGGGCAAGGCCAAGATCGTCGAGGGCAGCGACAACGCCAAGCTGAAGGTATCCTTCTTCGGCCCCTTCTACGTTGGCGACTATTGGGTGCTGGACCACGCCGACGACTATTCCTGGTCCATCGTCGGCGAGCCGTCGGGCCGCTACCTCTGGCTGCTCAGCCGCACCGCGCAACCTTCGCCCCAGACCCGCGAAACCATTCTGAACGGCACACGCGCCCTGGGCTATGATCTGACCTTGGTCCGGCCGACTCAGCACTGATCGCCGGCTCACGCCGCCCCAAGCCAACCCGTCTCCAAGGATCTTCCATGCGTATTGCAGCGCTTGCCGCCCTGTCCGCCTTCCTGATCTCCGCAGGATCGGCCTCGGCCGAGACCATTTCGACCCACGTCCTGGATTTGGCGCGCGGCGTCGGCGGCCGCGATGTGCCCGTCACTTTGGCGATCAAGGACGGCGACGGAGGCTGGCGACAACTGGCGACCGCGCGCACCGACGAGAACGGCCGCGTCCGCTCGTTCGGCGATCAGGTCACGACCCAGGTCGCCACCTACAAGCTGACGTTCGACATGTCGCAATACGGCGACAAGGACGCCCAGCCCTTCTTCCCAGAGATCGACGTGGTCTTCCAGGTCCGCGACCCCAGCATCCACTACCATGTCCCCGTCGTCGTCAGCCCCTACGGCTACAGCACCTACCGCGGCAACTGAGCCAGGGGCCGCACGGGCGGCTGGTAGCTCGGCTCTGATTGAAACGCCTGGTGGAGCCGAGGGGAGTCGAACCCCTGACCTCGTCATTGCGAACGACGCGCTCTACCAACTGAGCTACGGCCCCGTTTCCAGCGTGGGATCGGGTTTCACAGGCGTGGCGGACATAGAAGGCGGGCGGGCGTGGTGTCAACGGGCTTGTGCGCGCAAAGCGCGCAGGTCGGACACGGCCGTTGTCGGAGCAGGGGCGAACAGGCTAGAAGCGCCGATCCAAGCAGGAGTTACCGTTCATGGGCTATGCGCTCGTCTGGTTGATCAACACCATCATCAGTCT
>Ga0308156_1002625_pt1 | contig 15509 bp, 19 predicted proteins | sample PhyAR2_FD_201041 | JGI IMG/M metagenome (GOLD analysis project Ga0308156, IMG submission 201041) | Phyllosphere microbial communities from UC Gill Tract Community Farm, Albany, California, United States - DLSL A.R2 | ecosystem: Host-associated > Plants > Phyllosphere > Unclassified | place: USA... | reverse complement strand
TATAGAAGCTCTGCGCCTGTAAGTTTTCCGCCAGACACTTGAGCGCCCCGGTAGAGGTGAAGCTGTTCTGTACCGCCTGCAACAGCGCGCTGCCCGCGCCGCTGCCCTGCCAGGCCGGATCAATAAACAGGCTGTGCAAAAAGTTATCGTTATCCAGCACGGCGGCAAAACCCACGCGGTGCCCGTCCTCTTCTGCCACCAGCACGCGTTCGCCGAGCGTCACGCGGTCAAAATCCTCTAACTGCCATTCGGCGTCGTCCAGCCAGGTCCAGTTCGCCTTGCGCGAGGCGAGAAACAGCGTGCGCAAAAAAGGGCGGTCAGCTTCGGTAAACGGACGAATATTCATGATGAAACTCCTGCAGCAAAACGCCGTGTGGCAACGGCGCAGAGTTTATCGCAAAACAGCCGTTTCTGAAGAAGAAAAAGCGCGCAAAGGCGGTTAGCTGACCCCGGCATAACGCAGCAGGGCGGTGACCAGCGCCGCGGCGAAGATCACCACGATCAGCGGCACCTTGCGCCAGGCCAGCAGCACGGCCACGGCCACCCCGGCCACGCGGGCAACCCCGGCAAAATGCACCCCTTCATAGAAGGTATTCGCCAGGGCAACGGCAAACAGCAGCGTGGTGGCGGCATCGGAGAGCAGCGTGCGCGCATTTTCTGACAGCGCCATGCGGTTACCGAGTTTTGCTCCGGCAAAGCGCATCAGCCAGGTGCCGATCGCCAGAATTGCGATACCGCTGATGATCAGAGAGTGAGCGGGCATTATTTCCTCCTCGCCAGCAGGCCGGCCATCGACAGCAGCACCGGTAAGCCCACCGGAGTAAACGGCACCGCCAGCAGCGACAGCGCCGCGCCGCAGGAGGCGCGCGTCAGCGTGGTACGCGACTTAAACGCCGGGATCACCAGCGCCAGCAGGATCGCCGGGAACACGGCATCCAGCCCAATCACGCTGGTATCGGGCAGCAGGGTGCCAATCAGGCTGCCAATCAGCGCCCCAAGCGGCCAGACGATCGCCACCCCTAACCCGCACAGCCAGAAGGCGGCCTTACGCTGCTGCGGCGTGGACTGCGACAGGCCAAATACCACGCTCTCGTCATTCATAATATGGCAGCCAAGCAGCGCGGAGAGGCGTGAACCGACCAGATCGCGCACCGCAACGCCGAACGGGAAGTGGCGGGCATTGACCAGCAGCCCGGCGGCAGCGGCGGCTAACGGATTGCCGCCGCTGGCGATAATGGCGATAAACATAAACTCTGACGCCCCGGCCAGCACAAACAGCGAGGAGAACAGCGGCACCCACAGCGGAAAACCGTAAGCCGTTGCCAGAGAACCATAGGAAACACCCACCACGCCAACGGCGAGGCAGATCAGATAGATCGCCTTACGCGTAGCGGGCGTCAGCGAGGAAAAATTGTGGCTGAACATGCTTTTCTTACCCTATCGAACGAAACTGCCATTATAATGAACGCAATAGTAAAGGTTATCAAGACGAACGTTTCGTTCGTTTTAACGAACTGTGAGGTAAGGCATGACCCAGCCAATTGCCCTGATTGCCCAAAGCCTGGTGCGCGAGCGGACGCGCGCAGGGCTGTCGCTGGCCGAAGTCGCGCGGCGGGCAGAGATCGCCAAATCGACGCTGTCGCAGCTGGAAGCGGGCAACGGCAATCCCAGCCTGGAAACGCTGTGGGCGCTGTGCGTGGCGCTGAATATCCCGTTTGCCAAACTGCTGGAGCCGGAGAGCAATAGAACTCAGGTGGTACGGCGCGGAGAGGGAAGTAAAGTGGTGGCCGAGCGCGGCAACTATGAGGCCATCCTGCTGGCCAGCTGTCCGCCGGGTGCGCGGCGGGATATCTATCTGCTGATCACCCAGCCTGGCGAGGAACGCCTCTCACAGCCCCATATTCCCGGCTCTGTTGAGCATATTATCATCACCCAGGGGCGGGCGCTGGTGGGGCTGAAAGAGTCGCCGGAAGAGTTATTCCCCGGCGATTACATCTGCTATCCCGGCGATCGCCCGCATATCTTTAAGGCGCTGGAGCCAAATACGCTGGCGCTGCTGGTGGCGGAGCAGGGGTAGATAGCAAAGGGATGTTCAGTGTGATTAAATTCGCATCGAACCCATGGTTTGATCTTACTGGAATAAACCGCCATGCAGGGCAGTTTTACTCTCTGATAGTAGCACACCCAGGGAACGATTTTTATTTGTCAGATTTGACGCTTCCAAGTTGAAGGTAAATCAACGTCGCCAATGGTATAAATGTAAATCCCCACATCCAGCGAAAGTCTTCATATTTACTGATGCAACCAAACCACCAGGGTAACGCGATTGCGCACAGGTAGATAAATATACGCTGTGAGCGTTTTAATCCCGCATACCAGTTTTTCAACACACTATCTCCTTAAACTAAATTAATCCATATGCCTATCCCGCGGATTATCCCAATGGGGAATACAACCAGCTCAAGAATAAGCCAGCCTAAACGACTGTGTGATGCATCGTGAATTAATGCAGTGAGCAATGCCAGAATAGGTACCACACTAAAAATTACGCGTAAAATTGCGCTCATCCAAAGCTCCTTATAAGAATTGTGATGCCGATAACATTTACCTAATGTCTTTTGAATATTTAGTGCTCAATATGTTTGCATGTTTCAGCCTGTCAATGACATCAGTACTAATATTCTACCTGTTAACAAGATTTTTTTAATACATTTTCCTGACAGTACGGATAATTCGGAATTTCCCCATGCCATATTTCCAACATTTGGGATGGGTATCTCTCTCTTGCTGCCTTTCTTTGATGATCACCCTATCGGGCGTTATCCCGCTGCTGTGAAATACTCCCGCTATATTGCATTACAAGTGCCACTTCCCTATGCTTCTTTACTTGAAAGTATGACTCGGGGTGCCCGACCTAACCGTCCGGCTGAGAAAAACCCGCATAACCTGAACTGGATAATGCCAGCGTAGGGGGCCGAAATTCGGCCTACTTATCATGAGGTTGACTCTCTTTTTGTTGGTGCGCAATGCACTTGAGGTACAAAAAGGGTGTATTTATGGGGTACAGAACTCTTCCATACACGTTTCAGCGAAACGGCAATTACTACCTGCAAATTCGGCTTTCAAATGGCAGGATGTATAAGAAATCCCTTCTCACTGACAGCTATCGCGAAGCATCTGCTTTGATGATTGGCGTTACGCCACACATACCTTTTGTTAAATCATTAGCTACGCCGCTCCTCGTGTTCGAATCATTTTTGTCTAATCTGATTGCGTCAGAACGCAAGGCTGTGAGAAATCCACTTTTGTCCTATCAGCAGATAGCTCCTCCTGTTGAAATCGTGGAATCTCAACCGCCAGCCGAACCGGAAAAAGCGCTAACCATCACGGATGCGTGGGCGATGTACAAAGACGAAAAGGGGCGAAACTGGACGAAATCGATCTCAATGGCAAATGAGCGCTACATGGAAGTGTTGCTAACTGTCTTGGGTGGAGAAACCAATGTCGCGGCTATCACCAAGCAGGACATTAAACAGGTGATGGAAGTTGTTGAGAACCTCCCTAAGCGAGTTGTGCAGCCTTACCGGTCAATGACAGTGCAGCAGCTGATTGAATGTGATGAAGTGCCACCAGATGATTTGGTGGGGATTGAAGCTATCCATAGGCATCTCAAAATCTACAAATCACTGTTCAAAACGTTTCTAACTGAAAGCAAAGACGTTTTGCAGAAATCGCCAACTGATGGCGTAGTGGCTGCACCTTCAAAAGCGAGATTTGGTGCTTACAGCACTGCGGAGATGAAAAAGTTTGTAGGGTGGGCGCTCAAGCAGCCAGATAACTGGCAAAAATGGATCACGTTATTATTGGCATACACGGGGGCGAGAAGAGGTGAGATAGGCAAGCTGGAGAAGTCACAGATAAAATATGATGAGGATAGCCAGCGTTACTACTTCCTGATAGCCGAAGGAGGGCAGGGGAAAACCGAGAACGCTACAAGGCAGGTGGTCATCCATCCTAAGTTAATTGAATGGGGTTTCATGGAGTACGTTGATCGCCAGTGGAAAGAGCGGATTTTTTCAGAAGTGGCAGGTACAAACATGACTAAGATCGGTAAAGTATTTGCTGATGTTCGGGATCAGTTGGGTATTCCTTATCTGGACGATTATGGACAGAGACGGTTGCTGCATTCTATCCGTCACTCGGTCTGCTCTGCGGCAATGGCTGGTTGGGTGACCAACATTCTTCACCTACAACAGACGGTAGGCCATGAGAAGAGCGGCGGGATCACGAAACGCTATTTACATAAGTTTCCACTATCATCAGTTTGCTATGTTATTGATGGGATTTATTGGATCTGAGATAGCAAATTCGTTATGAATGTTTTGCTATGATAACGTGAAAGTTAAGTATTTATTTGTATTACAGACCATTCCAATAGTGCATTTTTTGAACAAAAACACCAAAACATCACTTGACTGTATATTAATACAGTATCTATAATCAGTGCAAGAAATCGACAACATATACTTGGTATGATAAATTTTGTCCATGATAACAAGAAGGTATTGTGGATATGCTACTACCAATACGAGTTGATAAACGGTTTTTGAACTTATTTAAGACTGTACAAATAGACACTTGCCCACAGCAATCAACGTTAAACTTGCATATATTGAATATTGAAAGCAATCAATTCATATATTCAAAGTTGGTTGAAGAACTTCGGGAACTTATTATTAGTTATGTACATTCTAATAGGCGAATTGAAGAGTTTAAACAAAACTATCCTGCTTATAGTCCTAAGCCATTCTTTGAAGCAATACAAAAATTCCGAAGTTACACTTCAAATGAAGGTGAATTGGGTGAGTTGCTCCTATATGCCTTTCTTGAGGCAGGATTAAATGCTCCCAAACTACTTTCCAAAATGGAATTGAAAACGGATTCAAATGACTATATTAAAGGTTCTGATGGTGTACATTTATTAGAAATAGACGATAGTTTCCAGTTAATTTTTGGTGAGTCTAAGTTGTATGCCGATCTGTTAGACGGCGCTCGAGAGGCATTTGATTCTATAGTTGACTTCAAGGCTAATGGAATGGGGTTTGAAAGAGGGTTAATAGATACACATGTTATAAATGAAATGGTTTCAGAAGCTGGATATGAAAAGATAAAAGAAGTTTTGCTACCCTCTGGTAATAATGGACCGGATCTCGACCTGTCATTTGGTATATTTCTCGGATTCGAACTACCAGTTGATAATTCCATCTTAGCATTGAAGACCAAAGAATTCAGAGAGTGGGTAAATGAATCTGTTAAAGAGCATGCTTCACGTGTTGTTAAAACTATACAAAAAAAGATTATCAATCATGGATTATTTGGGCATGAGTTTCACATATATATAGTCCCTTTTACGAATATAGATATAACGCGTAAGCAGCTAATTAAAGATATGTTAACTATAGAGGGGGATTCATGAGTGAATTAAGCTCTAATAATATTCATTTAGCGGCTCGCCTTGCAGAAGATGCTTTTGCGAGCCCTTATTTCAAAGAAATATATAAGTATATAAGTGAATTATATGAAAAGTTTTTATTTGATCGTGGAGCGATAAAAAATTTTGAGCTGTCTGAAACCAATAAGATCTCGCATGCTTTACGTTTTGCCGATATTTTGTCTCACTCCGATGTTGAAGTATATAGAACTCGTGCATTTGAAATAATAAGCAAAATAGCAGCATTCAAAAATGATGATCCATACTTCAAATTTATAGGTTCAGCGGTTATAAATAGAATTGGGGTATACGCAGCTGAAAAATTAATATCTGATGGGGTCTCATTACCCTTAGATCGAGAGATAGACTCCATAATAAAAAAATCGGTACAAAAAACAGATGACGATGGGATATATTTCACGGACAGGCAATATGAGTTGTATCAATTATTGAAAAACAGTTCAACTATTAGCTTTGCTGGCCCAACCTCAATGGGGAAATCATTTGTTATTAACGCCTATATTAAAGAGATTACGTCGAAATATAATGACAAAAATATAGTGTTGATCGTACCTACAAGAGCATTAATAAGCCAAAATTCCCTTAAGTTAAAAAATGAAATGGCGAATTCGGCATGCTCTAACAGCTATACGATAGTTACCACATCATATATGATCGATAGCGAGGTTGATAGCGGTTATATTTTTATATTAACACCTGAAAGATTGGTTAGTCTTATTAGTACTATCCCTGAACTAAAGATTGATTATTTATTTGTGGATGAGGCTCAAAAACTTACAACTAAGAATGACGCAAGGAGTCTTGTTACGTATTCGGCAATAGAGCAGACTCTTAATAATAATCCGGGCGCAAAGCTATTCTTCTCATCGCCTAACCTATCAAATCCTGATGTGTTCAATTCTCTCTTTAATCGTTCTAAATCAAATGTTTATAGAAGTACAGAAGGTGCCACTGCACAAAATATGTATTTTATTGATTTATTAAATGACAGTTTTAGTGTTGTAAACACACACGATAGAAACCTTGAAAAAATTGAAAGGGATTTTAACAAGTATAAAAAGGCGAATGATTTAATTTATAAATTAAATCACAAAAAAAGTAAGATCATATACTGTGGTGGTGTTGAAAGTACCCTTGTTAGAACCAGGGATTTTATCAAATATCTTAAAATAAATAACAGAGCTATAAAGCCAAAAAATATAGAGATATCAGCACAAATTAAAGAGTTTGTTCATGATAATTATGAACTTGCTGAAGCTATTAATTACGGTGTTGCCTTTCACTTCGGTAATTTGCCACAATCGATTAGAGATCTAATTGAACATAACTTCAAAATAGGAAATATAGAATATCTCTTTTGTACGTCAACCCTTCTTGAAGGTGTGAACTTACCTGCGAGATCTGTTTTCATTCTAACTCATAAAAAAGGCCTTAGCCCTTTAGAGCCTGTTGATTTTTGGAATTTGGCAGGCAGGGCTGGTCGATTAGCTATGGAATTATCAGGAGATATTTTTTGTATTAGGGATGAAGTTAAGATATGGGATAATAAAGCAATCAATAACATTCTATTATCAGATAGAAATGATATAACATTGACGCCAAGTTTTTATATTGAAGACAAAAAAAGATTAAATGAGTTGCATGAAATAATAGCAACGGGAGAAACAGGAAAGATTAAGAATTCTGAATTTCTGCGAACATTAGGTGATATGATTAGAATTGATACGATGCGGGATGAGAAACATCTTCCGTTAATTAATTATTTTCAGCACAGTGGTAAGCCAGAAATCGTATTAAGTGCAAAAAATAGCACTAAAGATATTAATCTACCACTTAATATACTTCTGGCAAATAGTCATATTCCTGTTGACTCACAGTATAATGCGTTTAATAAAGTAAAATCACTCAGTGTTAATGAAATAAAATTGTCATGGCAGCCCTCATATGATGAAATTAAATCGAAGCTGAGCTTGATTTTTGAGCTTTATCAGATAGATAAGTTCGCAACTGGTCAAAATCGTCTATATTCTAATTCGATCCCTTATTACGCACTTATACTTTCTCAATGGATGTATGGTAATAGCCTTCAAGAGATAATATCAGGGGCAATAATATACAAGAAAAACAAAACCATTTATATAAAGAATGCACCAATTCCTTTTGATAGCAATAATTCATCACATATAACAGCATTAGTAAATGACACAATTAAAGATATTGAGTTGCGAGTGGGATATTTATTGCAGAATTATATTTCACATTATTGTCAGCTCTTAACTTATATTCATCATGGAAATCCAGGCGCAAATTGGTCACAGTTCATCGAATTTGGATCAAATGATCTTATCGTGTGGCATTTGCAAATGATGGGTTTTTCAAGGGATTGCGCAGTATATCTCAAAAGGAATTTTTCAAAACATTTGAAAATGAACGTTGAGTCTAACAAGTTAGTAATAAAAAATAAGTCAACAATTAAGGAGTTGGTTAAAAAAAATAAACTTTACTCATTGGAAATTCATTCGCTTTTATGATTTTCGTAAGCCAGAGGTTAGTTAAATAGCCTCTGGTAAAACTCATAGTTTAAGTGTGCCACTTTAATTTGAGTTAGTACTTAATTTTGTAACTATATTGATCTCTACTACCGGTACAACGGTGATAAACCTGCCAGGATGCTTAAACTGCTAAGCTCGATCTTTTCTACCCCGGTTCAGCGATATCCTGAATCTTAAAATATCAGAGAGATGAGCGAATGTTTTAAGTCGGCAGAAGGTGGCTTTGCTGGTCGCTATCTATACTGTACCGCTGCTGATGGTGCAACCTTGCACTAACCACTCTCTCATCTGTTCAAATGTCTCTTTGGTAGATCGTACGCAATGATTACTTTCCTACATTATTGTAAACATGGCTTTATCGACTGGCGCAGATAGCGCGACAGCCCTTCTAAAGCAAATGTCAGGATTTGGATTTACTTTTGGGTTGACTAATTATTGCACAAGGTTGGAGCAACCTCTCAAGCTCGACACTTTTCACTTTCGGATGAATCTTAATCATTGTAAGTTTATTCCTTGCTCATTTCTTACGGTAAAGGAAGACAGATGAACGTGAATATCAAGCCAATTTTTGGCAATTGGGATTTAGGATATGCAATGGATAAGCATATGATTAAAAGTACCTATTTGGGTGATAATGAATATGGACGGCCTCAGTTTCATAACGAACGTACTGAAGTTGGTGAGGCACTTTATCAGCTGAAATATCAGCATGACTGGAACCAAGTTGAACCACTCGCGCAGTGTCTTTTTGAAAAAGCACTTCCTCTTTTTAAGGATATTCAGCTAATCATTCCGATGGCTGCCTCTAATCCAAGAGCCAGACAGCCAGTCACAGCAATTGCTGAAGTTCTTGCAAGTAAAATGGGATTTGGGATGAATTGTTTTGACGGATTAATCCTGAAAAAAGCCGGTGGTCCCTCTCTCAAAAATCTGAGCACCAGAGCAGAAAAACTTGAAGCTGTAGCGAATATGTTTTCATATCAAGAGCTTATATCTTCTGAAGGGACTTACAACGCACTTATCATTGATGACCTCTATCACACGGGTGTATCGATGGAGGCGGCGGTTGCGGCGCTTCGTGGATATAGTAAAATAGATAAAATCTATGTCGCGGCCCTGACTTGGAAACCAGAATGAAAACCGTTTTTGTAGCTGGATCGATAACCATTAAAAAATTGGCCCCTCAAATCGTTGAGAGGTTGAAGAAAATCGTCGATAAGAATTTCAACGTTGTGGTCGGTGACGCAACAGGCGTTGACTCATCCGTGCAGCAGGAGTTGTTACAGTTGGGATGTCGTGCTGCTACGGTATTCAGTAGTTCTATAAGACCACGCAATAACCTCGGCTCGTGGCCCGTCAACGTCGTTCATACAGATCATACACCTGGCACGCGCGCATTTTTCACCGCAAAAGATATTAAAATGGCGGAAGCCGCTGATTATGGTCTCATGGTGTGGGATACCAAAAGCCCTGGCACATTAAGTAATGTTATTGAACTTTTATCCCGTAAAAAGTATTCAGTAGTATTTATTAATAAGTCTAAGGAGTTTATTGTTATCAAAGAACCAAAAGATGTAGACAAGTTGATAAGCTGTATGTCTGCTTCCGCGCTCGAAAAAGTTGAAGAAAAAATAAAACTTTCTGAAAGATTGGCGCGACTAAAAAATGAGCAGATAGCACTTATTTAACTAAAAATGGACACTTTAATAATGGATAAAAAACAGCTTTAATAGGCTATTTTAGAAGAAATACAAGCACTGATTGATATCCGCTCTCGCTATGAGACGGCGCGAGACGCATGCCTTAGCGAGTTGCAAAGAAATTGTGAACGTAGTGAGGAGAGCATGGCGCAGGAAGCCAGACGTGAAGAGTATCAGATTGAATTGCGTAATGCTGACCATTCAGCTAAATTAGCGTTAGATGCTCAGGAATTAATTGTCTCTGACCTGGTTGAGTTGTATTCAACCTTTTTAATGACAACCGTTTCCGAGCGATTTACCCCAACAGCCATGGGTATATGGGTATTTACGGATAATCCTGTCACGCGGCTTTTATTAATTGTATAAAATCTGTTAAATGCTCATCGCTTAAAGCATTAAGCAATTTCATTTTCTCCCCGATCTCTATCTTTTAACTGGGTAAAATATCGCCAGTAAATAATTTGATATTGAAATGAATATTTATTGGATAAATGTCCCATTGTTTCTTTTGGGTATACGCAAATGAGCCAAGACTGTAGTAGTCCACTACTTTGGACCTATTTAGCACCCTTAGTCGCTTCTACTGTGAGTAAGTTGCCTTGTTACTTGAACTGCTAAGCTCTAATTTATCCAACTCCCTACCTTAGTACCCAGAATTCTCAAATATCAGTGAGGATGCTCATATTGCCTTTAATCGGTAGAAGGTGGCTTTGCTTATACCTAATCTACGTTGTACCACTGCTGGAGAGAAACCTTGATCCAGCAATTCCTTCACCTGTTCTACGGTTGCCTTGATAGGTCTGCCACAATGCTTGCCCTCTGATTGAGCACGCTTGATACCTGCTGTTCTACGCTCTGCTATCAGGTCTTTCTCCAGGCTGGCAAGTCCAGCCATCATAGTGAGCATGGCTTTGCCAACTGGCGTTGACAGGTCGAACCCTTCACTCAGGCTAACAACTTTCACGCCTTTCGTCTGCAACTTTTCCACGGTGTAAAGAACATCAACCGTGTTACGCCCCAGGCGGTATATACCAGTCACGATCAGCTTTTCGCCTAATCCCACATATCTTAGTCGTTCACCATGCCCTGGACGTTCTCCTGCCTTAACTGCATCACTCACCGCTTCATCGCTGAACCAGCGAGTAACGCTGTAACCGTTAACAAGTTTCTTGCATATTACAACTATATAACAGGAACGAACTTACGGGACGTTTAGTGTCATAGTGAACACTAAGATTACGCTTATCTATTAGTCAAACCATGACTTGAACGTGTACTTGTCCCGCGCTTCCTGCTCAGACATCCCAGTGTAAGCAAAGAACTTTTTAAAGTCTGGTTTCATAATCGGTTCCATACACTTCAAAAATGCCTCTTGCGTATTCACATAGGTTGGTACGCCTCCCCATTCCCTTACTCTGCCCAACTCAATATTACTCTCTGCGATGGCTGGAAACTCTTCCAGAAAATAACGAAGCTCTACCATTACATGGTCTACCAGGGAGATGGAAGATTCGGTAATATCGACAAACCCGGCACACAGTTTTTTACCAAGCGTTGACTGAACATGATCCAGTGGTAGAACGTCACCGTAAATCGCAATCTTATCTTTAACTTGTTCATTCAATTCGTTTCTGTACCGTAGCAATCCCATAGCTTGATTGTAGTTCCCAAACATAGCACCAACTCTGATACTATTTCTCCATGTCCCGCGCAACTCTTCAGTTGGGGGTGTTTTTATCTTTATACGGAAAATGCGATGCTTTATTTTCCATGAAAGAGATTCAAAAAACTTTTTATTTGCTGTTGGTATCTGCTGAATAAAATATAAGCTATTGGTGTTGAATGTTACATTGTCAAAATTGGTGATGATCGTTGTAAACTGTGAAGCCCTGATGAGTGGTTCATCACTATCTATGCTGAGATAGTTTGTTTTGATTGATACCAGATTGCTCAGGCAGTCTTGAGCAAGAGCTATGGCCTGAATGGATGTAACAAGGTTATCTCTGGCAATCTTTTGCAACTCAAGTTTCTTATTGATGTAGACCGCTGAAAGACCACCAAGAAAAGCTGAGGCAAATGCCATTGTAACAGGGAATACGTAATCTTTTACGTAATCAGTGGTTGGTCTTAGTGACTCAATAGCTCGGGAAATTTCGCCTGTGTGCTGGTTCAATATTAGCCAATCAGTAAAGGTCATTGTTTATCTGCCGTCAGTTTGTACATAGTCCCATCAGCGTATTTTTCTTTGAAGTCAGGGTTTGCTTGCATACTAAAACGATGTAATTCAAGCACTTTACCCCTGTAATCTATTGAAATCTGGACAGAGAACACAGCAGGGTCAGCTTTGGGTGTGATAGCTGTTACCTGCTGCTCGTACACCGTGTGTTCGTTGTATGCTTCGGTTATCATCGAACTCAAGTTACCGAATATGGCAAAGCCATTTCTTTTGATATCCTCATCCTGAGATTCAGGGTTGAACGTATAGCGTACACTATGAATTTTCCCGTTTGCATCAATAACACCCTCCTGTTCATCGCAATCCCATCTGCCGAACCTCAGTAAGTAGAATGCAATATCCTTCTCATCACGGTCTTCAATCTCTGCGTCACCACAGTACATTTTTACATCGGCACAGATGAATCTGTGCCGATTATCTTACACGAAAGCATCTTTATTTTTATCAGCTACCAGCTCGAAAATGAGAGGGGGTTTAGTTCCAACCATCAAGTCACCGAGGATCGCCATTTCACTGTTTGCCAGGGAGCGAACGGTGTTTTTTTGTGTTTTCGCTCCCGTTAAATAAATGAACTTATAGGTAACAGCGTCCATAATCTCATACAGCTGTAATAGATTGAAAAATACAAAGGGACGTCGTTTATCTCGCTGTAATGTTGCAGTTTATAAACGTAATCCTTTCTCAACATGTATTTTGATGATGCCTTGGGCAGACTGCTGCTCTTGACCTCAACGAATATTTTTCTGCCATCCTTCAATACCAGTCTGTAATCGGGCAATAACATTTCAGTGTCATCAGAAATCACGTCACCAGTATCTTCAGTTTTAACTATGAGGTGATGATATCAGCTCTATTCAGGTGGCCAGATTTAGTATTCTACTTCAAATGGATTCTAGACGGCAAAGGCGATGTTGCGATCATCAACATGTCAGCGTTAGCACGCAGGCTTGAGTTTAGTCGTTCCAGCCTACTTGACCGCATCCATATGCATGGATTCGACAGCGCTATCAGGTACTACTTGAGCGAACAGCGACAACTGAAAACATAAGAGCCGGGTTAATCCCGGCTTTTTTAGCGCTATTTATTCGATTGAGAAACAACCGAACCAGCTAAGGTTTTAGTAACCTCGCTTGAGCGTGGGTTTTTCAATGCTGCTGACGCTTTGGCTTCCATGTTCGCGCCAGTCTGATTTTTTGTTCCTGCTTGTGACAGCACCGAACCAGCTAAACTTTTCTGAATCGCAGAGGCGTTTGGGTTGTTTAAAGTCTCTGCTGCCAGATGAGCTACATCTTTCGAGGATTGCTTATCATTGTTCGCCATTTTAACACCTATTCACGGGATGGATGTTTGGATATATTGTATTTCTTATATCAATAAACACAATATGTAGTGGTTATGATAGAAGCGAAGCAGCAAAGTTAGTAAGCTCGGGAAAAATTTGTAATGGTTTTATGACCAGTGTCAATTATTTGATAACTAACCGTTTACGAAGCGGCAGAGGAGTCATATAAGTAGTGTGCAGGCATAAGCTTGTAATACTCAGGACAAACCAAATGGCAGATAACTTACAGCGTCGGCAGCCAGAAGATAAACGTTTCATCAGCTTGAGTGAATCTTGGGAAGTGGCATATTGGACCCAAGAGTTGGGTGTTACTGAATCTCAGCTTAGGGCTGCTGTTAATGCTGTTGGTAATGGCACCGCTAAGGTAAGAGCACATCTAGGTAAATAGGTTTGTGAGGGCACCTTCAATTGTGCTGTTGAGGCTGGGGAACCCGGCCTTTTTTTTGTGTTCGGTTTATGGTGCTGTGAGCCACAACTTGGGACACAAGCTGGCACACAGAGTATTTTTTAGGGTTGAGTCTTTGGCTTCCCGCTGGCATGATCCAGAACAGGGATTTTAACGGGACGTTTATCCCAAGCTTTTGATTTTGTTTTATATGACTCGGGGTGCCCGACCTAACCGTCCGGCTGAGAAAAACCCGCATAACCTGAACTGGATAATGCCAGCGGAGGGAAGTCAGATGCCCGACCGGCATCGCCTTCTTGATCGCCGGTTGGGAGTAATCATGATCCAACCTCACAGCCTCAGCCACGTCGACGTGGCGCACTCTCTGGCGCTGTTTCGCCAAAAATCTCCGTTAATCCACTGTATGACCAATGACGTGGTGCAAACCCTTACCGCCAACGTGCTGCTGGCGCTGGGGGCCTCCCCGGCAATGGTGATCGACCCGGATGAAGCCGCGCAGTTCAGCACCATCGCCGATGCCCTGCTGGTCAACGTGGGGACGCTAACGCATTCGCGCAGTGACGCGATGCGTGCAGCGATCGGCGCGGCGAACGCCGCCGGACATGCCTGGACGCTGGATCCGGTGGCGGTCGGCGCGCTGGATTTCCGCAGTGAATTCTGTCAGCAGCTGCTGGCGAGCAGACCCGCTGCGATCCGCGGTAATGCTTCCGAAATCATGGCGCTGGCAAAACAGGCGGTCAGCGGGCGTGGCGTCGACAGCCTGCATCCGTCGGATGCAGCGTTACAGGCCGCCGAAAGCTTAGCGCTTGCCAGCGGCGCGGTGGTTGCGGTAACCGGCGAGGTCGATTTTGTCACCAACGGGCAGCGCACGCTGAGCGTCAGCGGCGGTTCGCCCTTGATGACCCGCGTGGTAGGTACCGGCTGTGCACTGTCGGCGGTGGTGGCCGGGTTTGCCGCGCTGCCGGGCGACCGCCTGGTGAATGTCGCCAGTGCCTGCCGCGTGGTTTCGCTGGCCGGCGAGCGTGCTGCCGCGCAGGTGAAGGGGCCGGGCAGCTTTATCCCGGCGTTTCTTGATGCCCTGTACCAACTCAATCCGGAGGCGCTGGTATGAAACGTATCAACGCCATGACGATTGCCGGTACCGACCCAAGCGGCGGGGCGGGCATTCAGGCCGATCTGAAGACGTTTTCCGCGCTGGGCGCTTACGGCACCAGCGCGATCACCGCGCTGGTGGCGCAAAACACCACCGGGGTGCAGTCGGTGTATCGCATCGAGCCGGATTTTGTTGCGGCACAGCTGGATTCGGTGCTGTCCGACGTGCGCATCGACACCATTAAAATCGGCATGCTGGCGGAAAGTGCCATCGTCGAGGTGGTGGCCGATCGCCTGAAGGGTGCCAGCACACCGTGGGTGGTGCTGGATACGGTGATGCTGGCGAAAAGCGGCGATCCGCTGCTCTCGGTGGAGGCCGTTGCCACGCTGCGCGAACGCCTGCTGCCGCAGGTATCGTTGATCACCCCAAATCTGCCTGAAGCCGCGGCTCTGTTACAGTGCCAGCCCGCGCGCAACGAAACCGAGATGCGCGCACAGGGGCGGGCGCTGCTGGCGCTCGGCTGCCAGGCGGTGCTGATGAAGGGCGGCCACCTCAGCGAAGAGGAGAGCCCTGACTGGCTGTTAACCCACGAGTTAGAACAGCGCTTCACCGCACCGCGTATTAACACGCGCAACACCCACGGCACCGGCTGCACGCTCTCGGCGGCG
>Ga0308156_1002623_pt1 | contig 15519 bp, 13 predicted proteins | sample PhyAR2_FD_201041 | JGI IMG/M metagenome (GOLD analysis project Ga0308156, IMG submission 201041) | Phyllosphere microbial communities from UC Gill Tract Community Farm, Albany, California, United States - DLSL A.R2 | ecosystem: Host-associated > Plants > Phyllosphere > Unclassified | place: USA... | reverse complement strand
CCGACCTCGTCGAACGTGCCGCCGAACTCCTCGACCGCGGCCTTGCCGCCCTTGCTGGAGGTGTCGAAGTACGGGTTGCCGAGGTTCTTGGGCAGGAAGGTGACCGAGACGGCGTCGCCGCCGTCACCGCCGCCGCCCTCGCCACCGGCTCCCCCGCCCGTGGCGGTGCAGCCGGACGCGACGAGCGCGACGCCGATCGTGAGCGCGGCTGCTCCCAGCAGCGCACGGGACTTGCGGAATCCGAACATCGTTGTTGTCTCCTTGGTGTGGGTACTGCAGGGGTCAGGGGGTGGGGGCCGCCGCGCGCGCGGTGCGCAGGCGCCGCCGGCCGATCCGGGAGATCCGGCGCCCGCGGGCCCAGGCGAGCACCGCGGCCGAGACGACCGACAGGATCAGCAGCACGCCGGTGATGATGTTGATCACCTCGCCGCTGATGCCGGCCAAGCGCAGCGCGCTGCCGAGGGTGCCGATGAGCAGCACACCGGCGATGACGCCGTGCAGGGCGCCGCGTCCGCCGAAGATCGAGACGCCGCCCAGCAGGACCGCCGCGATGACCTGCAGCTCCATGCCCGTCGCGTTGTCGCCGCGGGCGTTGCTGTAGAGCAGCGTGAAGTACACGCCGGCGAGGCCCGACACCGCGCCCGAGAGCACGAAGAGGGTGAACTTCGTCTTCGCGACGTCGATGCCCGAGAAGTGGGCGGCCTCCTTCGAGAGGCCGATGGCGTAGAGCGCACGGCCGAAGGGCGTGAAGTGCAGCAGGATCGCGAACACGATCGCCAGCACCACGAACGGGATCATGATGACCGGGATCGGGGTGCCGGGGATCAGCGCCTTGGCGAGATCGGTCCACTCCTCGGGGAACTCGGTGATCGCGGTCGTGCCCAGCAGGCCCACGGCGATGCCGCGGAACAGCGCGAGCGTGCCGATCGTGACGGCCAGCGACGGCAGGCCGACGACGGTCACCAGGAACCCGTTGATCACGCCGCACACGGCACCCGCGACGATCGCGACGAGCGCGGCGACGGGGAACGGCGCGCCTGCCTGAGTGAGCACGCCCGTGAGCACGCTCGACAGCCCCAGGATCGAGGCGACAGACAGGTCGATCTCCTCGGTCACGATGATCAGCGTCATCGGCAGGGCGATGAGCAGGATCGGCGCGATGTCGCGCAGCAGGTAGGTGAGCGTCAGCGGGCTGCCGAAGGCGGGCACCGTGGCGATCGAGTACACGATCACCAGCACCAGGAGCGCGATGATCGCGGCCTCGCGGGTGATGAGCGCGCGGCGCCAGAACGGGTGGGCGTGGGCCGGCGTCCCGGTGGAGACGACGGTCGTGGCGGGCGCGGTCATCGGTGATCCTCTCGCTCGGCGATGAGCTTCCGGTGGCGGCGCACGGCCAGCACACGGTCGAGCACGATGGCGCCGATGATCAGCGCGCCGACCACGGCCTGCTGCCAGAAGTCGTCGATGCCGATGATGGGCAGGGCCCGGTTGATGGTGAGCAGCAGGAAGGCGCCCACGGCGGCTCCCCACACGGTGCCGGCGCCGCCGGCCATGGCCACGCCGCCGATCACGGCCGCGCCGATGGCCTGCAGCTCCCAGCCGTAGCCGGCGTTGGAGGCGACGGTGCCGTAGCGGGCCGCGAACAGCACGCCCGCGAATCCGGACAGCGCGCCCGAGACGACGAACGCCGTCAGGATCCGCCGGGTGACGGGCAGGCCGTAGAGGTGCGCGGCGGCCGGATCGGATCCGATCGCGTACAGCTCCCGGCCGGAGCGGCGGGTGTGCAGGTACCACGCGGCGATGATCAGCACGGCGAGCGCGATGAGCGTCAGGTAGGGCAGCCCGAGGATCATCCCGGTGCCGAGCCCGCGGAAGTCCTTGGGCAGATCCGACGCGTTGATCCGGTCGGACCCGGTCCAGGCGATGTTGATGCCGCGGTAGACGTACATCGTGCCGAGGGTGATGACGAGCGCGGGGACCTTCGCGTAGGCCACGAGCGCGCCGTTGACGAGGCCGAGCACCGCACCGAGCAGGCCGCCGGCGAGGAAGACGGCGATCGCGGGGATGCCCGGCACGTCGATGAAGAGGCGGCCGGTGAGGTAGGCGGTGAGGCCCACGACCGATCCGACCGAGAGGTCGACGTTGCGGGTGATGATGACGACCGCCTGGCCCACCGCCACGAGCAGCAGCAGCGACGGGGTCAGCAGCAGGTCGCGCCAGCCGTCTCCCGAGAACACGAACGAGGGGTTCGCGACGGTGGCGGCGACGATCACCAGGATCAGCGCGAGCAGGATGCCCGTCTCGCGCGCGGTGAACAGGGTCTTCGCGAGGCGCATCAGGCCGCCGCTCCTTCCGCCGTGGCGGCCATCATCACGTTCTCGGGGGTTGCCTCCGAGCGCTCGAACTCACCGGTGATCCGGCCCTCGCGCATCACGAGGACGCGATCGGCCATGCCGAGCACCTCGGGCAGCTCCGACGAGATCATGAGGATCGCCATGCCCTCCTGGGCGAGCTGGGACAGCAGGCGGTGCACCTCGGACTTGGTGCCGACGTCGATGCCGCGGGTGGGCTCGTCGACGATCAGCACGCGGGGGTCGCTGGCGAGCCACTTGCCGAGCACGACCTTCTGCTGGTTGCCGCCGGAGAGCGTGCCCACCTCGGTGTCGAGCGAGTTCGTCTTCACCTCGAGGCGGGTGGCCCACTCGCGCGAGGCGGCGGTCTCGCGCGCCTCCCACAGCAGGCCCCACTTCGACAAGCGGGAGCGGATCGCGAGGGCCGTGTTGCGGGTGACGCTCTGGTCGAGCACCAGGCCCTGCTTGCGGCGGTCCTCGGGCACCAGCGCGAGGCCGCGGGCGGTGGCGGCGCGGACATCGCCGCGCGGCAGCGTGCGGCCGCCGAGGCGGACGGATCCGGAGTCGTAGCGGTCGACGCCGAACACGGCGCGGGCGACCTCGCTGCGGCCGGCGCCCACAAGGCCGGCGAGACCCACGATCTCGCCGGCGCGGAGCTGGAACGAGATGTCGCGGAACACGCCCGTGCGGGTGAGCCCCTCGACCTCGAGCACCACGTCGCGGATCTCGGAGGGAAGCTTCGGGAACAGGTCGGTGACGTCGCGGCCGACCATCTGGCGCACCAGGGCGTCGACGGTGGTCTCGGCGATGGGGGTGGTCGCGATGTAGGCGCCGTCGCGCATCACCGTGACGGTGTCGCACAGGGCGAAGACCTCGTCGAAGCGGTGCGAGATGAACAGCAGCGCGCGGCCCTCGTCGCGCAGGCTCCGCGCGACCGCGAACAGGCGCTCGACCTCGACGCCCGAGAGGGCGGCGGTCGGCTCGTCCATGATCAGCACGCGTGCGTCGAGCGAGATGGCCTTGGCGATCTCGATGATCTGCTGATCGGCGATCGAGAGGCCGTCGGTGACGCGGTCGGGATCGATCCGGACGCCCAGGCGGTCGAAGATCGACACGGCCTCGGCGCGCATCGCGCGGCGGTCGATGCCGCCGGTGCGCGTGGTGGGCTGGCGCCCCATGAAGATGTTCTCGACGACCGAGAGGTCCGGGAACAGCGTCGGCTCCTGGTAGATCACGGCGATGCCGGAGGCCTTCGACTGGGCGGTCGATCCGAAGTCGACCTCCTCGCCGTCGAGGGTGAAGCCGCCCGAGTCGCGCTGGTACAGGCCCGCGATGATCTTCACGAGCGTCGACTTGCCCGCGCCGTTCTCGCCGATCAGGGCGTGGATCGACCCGCGGTGCAGCGCGAGACTGCCCGAGCGCAGTGCGACCACGGCGCCGAAGGCCTTGGTGACATCGGTCAGCTCCAGCAGCGGAGCGGCCGACGCGGCGGGGGATGGCGGATCTGGGGGTGCGGCAACCATGACGCGGGGGCTCTCTTCCTTGAGAATCCGTCTGATTTGAAACGGTTCAAATGGATGATAGCCCCCGCGCGGCTCGGCGCGTCAAGCGGGATGCGCACGGTCACACCCGTGAAAGCGCTTCCTGCCGCGGATTCCCGGGCCTGAACGCCCTATCCGCGGCGCGCCGCGTCCCGCGCGTCGGCCCTCTCCGTCATGGCCAGTTCGTCGTCGATCCAGTTCGGCGCATTGTTCTTGAGGAACACCAGGTAGACGACGAGCGAGACGGCGATCGCGACCGTGACGTACGCGATGAACAGGGGCACCTGGTCGGTCGCCTGGGCGCCGGCGTACAGCAGGGGCGCGGTGCCGCCGAAGACCGAGTTCGCCAGTGCGTAGCCGAAGCCGACCCCCAGCGCGCGGATGTGCGTCGGGAACAGCTGCGCCTTCACCACCGCGTTGATCGACGTGTAGCCCGTGAGGATCACGAAGCCGCCGAACAGGATGAGGAACGCCACGACCGGGTTCTCCTGGGTGGGCAGCGCCGTGATGAGGAACCAGGTGTAGAGGACGCCGCCCACGCCGAAGAAGACCAGCAGAGTCTTGCGTCCCACGATGTCGGCGAGCCAGCCGCCCACCGGCTGCAGCAGCATCAGGCCGATGAGGGCGATGAGGTTGATGATCGTGCCGGTGACCACGTCCTCCCCCGCGAACGAGCCCTTGATGATCGTCGGCCCGTTGACCGAGTAGGTGTAGAACGCCACGGTGCCGCCCATGGTGATGAGGAAGCACAGCAGCAGCGGCCGCCACTGGCGACGCAGCAGCTCGGACATCGAGCCCGAGCCCTTGCTGCCCTTGGCGGCGGCGATCGTGTCGTCGCGCAGCGACTCGTCCATGGTGCGGCGCAGCCAGAACACCACGACCGCGGCGACGCCGCCGATGCCGAACGCCACACGCCAGCCCCACGCCGAGATCTCCTCGGGCGAGAGGGTGAGGACCATGATCAGCAGCGTCAGCTGGGCGAGGACGTGACCACCCACGAGCGTGACGTACTGGAACGACGACAGGAAGCCGCGTCGGCCCGGCATCGCCGCCTCGGACATGTACGTCGCGCTGGTGCCGTACTCGCCGCCGGTGGCGAAGCCCTGCAGCAGGCGCGCGAGCGTGAGGAACACGAGCGCGCCGGCGCCGATCGCCTCGGCCGTCGGCGTGATCGCCACGATCAGCGAGCACAGCGCCATGAGCGACACCGAGATCGTGAGCGCGAGGCGGCGGCCGTGGCGGTCGGCGAAGCGCCCGAAGAACCAGGATCCGACGGGCCGCATCAGGAACGTCACGCCGAAGATCGCCCAGATGTAGATCATCGAGTTCTTCTCGTCACCCGCGAAGAACTGCGACTCGAAGTAGCTGGCGAACACCGAGTAGACGTAGACGTCGTACCACTCGACGAGGTTGCCCGCCGAGCCCTTCAGGGTGTTGGAGACCGACCTGCGCAGGGAGGTGGGGATGGTCGTCGTGGTCGACATGGAGGTCCAATCCGGCTCGGGGAGATCCTGCCATCCTGGTCTCCGGCCGCGGCCCCTGTCAGGGGGTCGAGGTGCCCATGCCGAGCGCGATCACTCGCCGCGCGAGATCTTCACCATCTCGTCGCGGGGGACGACCTTGACGCGGGCGCGCTGCTGCGGAGCGCCCAGCGACACCTCGTGGGCGTCCAGGCGGTGCCAGCCCTCGAGATCCGTCCACGCCACGCCGCGCTCCGCGAGGAGGGCGGGGATCGCCTCGTCCGACGGGTCGACGGGCTGCCACCACGAGCCCTGGTCGTTGACCAGGTGCTGGATGGTCTCCATGGCGTCCGACTTCGTGTGGCCGATGAGGCCCACGGGGCCGCGCTTGATCCAGCCCGTGGCGTACATGCCGGGGATCCGGTCGTTCGACTCCTGCGAGAGCACCTGGCCCTCGTGGTTCGGGATCACGCCGTGACGATCGTCGAACGGGACACCCGGCAGGGGTGATCCGAAGTAGCCCACCGCGCGGTAGAGCTGCCCCATGGGCACCTCGCGCAGCTCGCCGGTGCCCACCACACCGCCCTCGCCGTCCGGGCGGGTGCGCTCGTAGACGAGCGCCTCCACACGACCCTCGGCGTCGGTGCGCACCTCGACGGGCTTCGCCCAGAAGTGCAGGTGCAGGCGCCGCGACGCGGTGCCGCCGGCGTTGTTGACCGAGTCGCGCAGGCGCCACGACTGCAGCACGCGGTCGATGACCTTGACCTGCTTGTTCGTCTCGATCGCGGCCTTCGACGCCTCGTCGTAGTCGAAGTCCTCGTCGTAGACGACCATGTCGACGTCGCGCAGCTCGCCGAGCTCGCGCAGCTCGAGCGGGGTGAACTTCACCTGCGCGGGGCCGCGGCGGCCGAACACGTGCACGTCGGTGACCGGCGACGTCTCGAGCAGCTCGTAGACGTTGGGCGGCACCTCGGTCGGCAGCAGGTCGACGGCGTGCTTGGCGAGGATGCGCGCGACATCCAGCGCCACGTTGCCGTTGCCGAGCACACCGACCGACGGCGACGTCAGCGGCCACGTGCGGGCGACGTCGGGGTGGCCGTCGAACCAGCTGACGAAGTCGGCGGCGCCGAAGGAGCCCTCGGCGTCGATCCCCGGGATGTCGAGGTCGGCGTCGCGGATCGCGCCGGTCGCGAAGATCACCGCGTTGTAGTGGTGCTTCAGGTCGTCGAGCGTGATGTCCTCGCCGAAGCGGACGTTGCCGAACAGGCGGATGTCGCCGCGGTCGAGCACCTCGCGGAGGGCGTTCACAACGCCCTTGATGCGGGGGTGGTCGGGGGCGACGCCGTAGCGGACGAGGCCGTAGGGCGCCGGGAGGCGCTCGAACAGGTCGATCGACACGTCGAACTTCTTCTCGGTCTTGAGAAGGATGTCCGCGGCGTAGATTCCGGCGGGGCCGGCCCCGACGATGGCCAGGCGGAGCTTGGTCATTGTGCTGCCTTTCGTCTGCGTCAGCTGCTGCGGTCGACGAGCGACTCGGCGAAGCGGGTGAGCGCCTCGCGGACACCGCCCCCGAGGGGGCCGTGCGGCAGCGGCGCGAGGGCGTCGATCGCCTCGCGCGTCCACGTCAGCGCGAGCTCGCGCGTGCGCGCGGTCGCGGGATGGTCTCGGAGCGCCGCGAGCGGCGCGTCGAGGATCGCGGGATCCTCGCCCTCGCCGATGCGCTCGACGCCGTCGTCGATGCGGGCGGTCAGCGCGCGGGCCTCGTCGGTGTCCTCCGCCGCGAGCAGCAGGTAGGGCATCGTGGGCACGCCGGCGCGCAGGTCGGTGCCGGGCACCTTGCCGGTCTCGGCGGGATCGGCCGAGAGGTCGATCACGTCGTCGAGCAGCTGGAAGGCGACGCCGACCTTCTCGCCGTACACGCGCAGCGGCTCGCGATAGCGCTCGTCCGCGTTCGAGAAGATCGCGCCCGCCTGCACGGAGGCGGCGATGAGCGAGCCGGTCTTGTCGGCAAGCACCTGGATGTAGAACTCGATGGGGTCGTCGCCGGCCTGGACGCCGAGGGTCTCGTGCATCTGCCCGAGCACCAGGCGCTCGAAGGTGTCGGCCTGCAGCGCCATGGCCCGGTCTCCCAGGCGTGCCATGACCTGGCTGGCGCGGGAGAAGAGCAGGTCGCCGGTGAGGATCGCGATGCTGTTGCCCCACACCTGGTGCGCGCTCGCGACGCCGCGGCGGCGGTCGGCGCCGTCCATGACGTCGTCGTGGTACAGCGACCCGAGGTGCGTCAGCTCGAGGGCGGACGCGGCGTCGACGACGTCGGCCACCGCTCCGTCGCCGAGCTGGGCGGCCAGCAGCGCCAGCATCGGGCGCACGCGCTTGCCGCCGGCCTCGTAGAGGTAGCGGCTCGTCGCATCGACGAGAGCGTCGGTCGAGCGCAGCTCCTCGCCGAGGCGGGCCTCGACCGACTCGAGGCCCTCTTCGATCGTGGCGATGAGGCGCTTCGATCCCGGGCCGGCGAAGACGCGCTCGCTGAGGCCGAAACGGCTCGCCATCGACGAGCCCGCAGTGGATCGAGAGGTCACGAGTCCAGCCTATCGGCGGGCTCCGCGGGCTCGACGACAGGCTTGACGGCACGGTGCAGAGCGACGATGCCGAACGTCAGGTCGCGGTAGGCCACCTGCGTCCACCCGATCTCGCGGATCCAGTCGGCGAGCGTCGTCTGGTCGGGCCACGACTTGATCGACTCGTTGAGGTAGTCGTACGCCTCGGTGTTCGACGACACGGCCCGCGCGATCCGCGGCAGCACGCGGTCGTTGTAGAAGCGGTAGGCGCCGCGGATCGCCGGCTGCGGCGGGTGCGAGAACTCGCAGATCACCAGGCGGCCGCCGGGCTTCGTGACGCGCAGCAGCTCGGCCAGCGCCTTCTTGGGCTGCTTGACGTTGCGCAGGCCGAACGACATCGTCACGGCGTCGAACTCGGCGTCGGCGAACGGAAGCGCGGTGGCGTCGGCCTCGACGAACTCGAGGTTGCGCACGCCGCTGCGGCGACGACGCCCCTCGGCGATCATGCCGGGCGAGAAGTCGGCGGCGACGACGTGGGCGCCGCTGCGGGCCAGCGAGACCGACGACGCGCCCGTCCCGGCGGCGAGGTCGAGGATGCGCTCGCCCGGGCGCGGGGCGACCGCGCGCGTGGTGGCGATGCGCCACAGCTGGTCGTTGCCGACGCTCAGCACGGTGTTGGTGACGTCGTAGCGCGCGGCGACCTGGTCGAACATGCCGCTGACGCGGGCCGGATCCTTGCCGAGGTCGGCGCGGTTGGGCTCGGAATGGGCGGCGCGAGTCATGGACTCAGTCTAGGTCGGACAGCACCCCGAGCCACCGGTCGGCTGTCTCGTCATCGAAGGGCTTCTCGCGCGCGAGCACCCGCCGATGCAGATCCGCGGCGGTCGCCTCGAGCTCGGCCATGACGTCGGCGGGGTAGCCGAACAGCTGCGCGTGCTCGGCCCACTCGTCCTCGTCGTCGATGTAGACACCGCGCGCGTCGAGGCGGCGGACGACATCGAGGTCCATGTCGATCGCGGTGGGAAGGCCGTCCTGCGGCCACCGGACATCCCACGCCACGTCGATGTACACCCGCGTCAGGTCGGGGGCGTCGTTGAGGGTGAGGACCCAGTCGCGGCGGTCGTGCGGCAGCAGCATCACGCTCGCGGCCGACAGGATCACGTTGCGGCCGGGGCGGAAGGCGCGCGAGCCGATCCGCTGGCCGACCCACTCCCCGTGCTCATCCGATCCGAGGTAGACCACCTCGTGCTCCCAGTGCGGGGATCCGTCCCACTTCCGCCAGCGGAAGGCGAGCGGGGTTCCGGGAGCGGGGCGGGGCATGCTTCGAGCCTACGGCCGGGTCCGCGCAACGGATCTAGACTCGGGGGGTGTCTGAGAAGCCTCCCGTTCCGCGTCTGATCGTGGAGACGCGGGAGGTCCCGCACATCGAGGACCCGCTCCTGTTCGCGAGCCGCCCGTGGCCGATCGCGTGGCAGCGCCGCGGCGACATGCTGGTCGGCGCCGGCGGCGACGTCCTCCGGATCGAGGTGGACGGGCCCGATCGCCTCGCCCGCATCGCCGAGAGCTGGCGGCGCGTGATGGAGTCCGCCGAGGTGGACGACGCGGTGGCGCTGCCCGGCACAGGCCTCGTGGCCTTCGGCGCGTTCGCCTTCGACGAGTCCTCGGCCTCCCCCTCGACGCTCGTTGTGCCGTCGACGATCATCGGACGCCGCGGCGGGCGATCCTGGATCACCCGGGTGCGCGGCGCGGCAGACGCCGACTGGGCACCGGATCCGGTCGCCGACGAGTACGGCGCGCACTGGTCGGCGACGCTCGGCCCGGGCCGGATGGACCCGGAGGCGCACGGCGACGCGGTGCGCCAGGCACTGGCGGCGATCGAGGCGGGCGAGGTCGGCAAGGTCGTCGTCGCGCGCGACATCACCGGCACCGTGCCCGCCGGGGCAGACCTGCGGCGCCTGGTGCGGGCGCTCGCCAGCGGCTACCCCGACACCTGGACCTTCTCGGTCGAGGGGATCATCGGCGCGAGCCCCGAGACGCTCGTCACCGTGCACGGCGGCGACGTGACCGCCCGCGTGCTCGCCGGCACCCGGCCCCGCGGTGCGGACGCCGACGAGGACACCGCGATCATCGCCGAGCTCGCCGTGAACCCCAAGGACGTCGACGAGCACGAGTACGCCGTGCGCTCCGTGGTCGACGCCCTGCGCCCGCACACCTCGGCCCTGGCCGCCGCCGAGGCGCCCTTCACGCTGAAGCTGCCGAACCTCTGGCATCTCGCGACCGATGTCGAGGGCACGCTGACCAACGGATCCTCGGCGCTGGACATGGTGCGTGCCCTGCACCCCACCGCCGCGGTGGCCGGGACGCCGACCGCTGCGGCTCTCGCCCTGATCCGCCGCATCGAGCCGTTCGACCGCGGACGCTACGCGGGCCCCGTCGGCTGGATCGACGGCAACGGCGACGGCGAATGGGCGATCGCGCTGCGCTGCGCCCAGTTCGGAACGCCCGGGGCGCCCGCCGCTCCCGGGGACGGCGACGACGCCCGCCACCGCGACCCGGACGGCACCCGCGCGGTCACCGCCCACGCGGGCGGCGGCATCGTGGCGGGCTCGGTGCCCGAGGCCGAGCTGCTGGAGACGCGGGTGAAGTTCCGTCCGATCGTGGACGCGCTGAACTGACGACGCTCACCCCGCTCGTCGAGCGAGGAAGGAGCGACGGGGCCGAGACGCCCCCGCGGAGGGCGCCCCGGACCCCGCTCAGCGACCGACGTCGTCGAGGAACGCCAGGAAGTCGTTGCGGAAGCGGCCCTGGGGGTCCATCTCGCGGGCCAGCTCGGCGAACTCGCCCAGCTTCGGCCACACACGCGCGCGATCGGCGGCCGACGCCTGCGAGAGCTTGCCCCAGTGCGGGCGGCCCTCGAAGGGCGCCAGGGCCTCCTCGATCTTGGCGATGACCGCCTCGACGGCGGGCTGATCCTGCTTCCAGGTGAAGTGCAGGCCGACGGCGTCGGTCTCGTACGCCGGGCTCAGCCAGAGCGTGTCGGCCTTCATCGAGCGGATCTCGGTGACCTGGATGAGCGGGGCGATGTCATCGGCGAGCGTGCGCAGCACCCGCAGCGCCTCGACCGCGTGGCGACGCGGCACGAGCAGCTCGGACTGCAGCTCGTCGCCATTGGACGGGGTGAAGTCCAGGCGGAAGTGCGGCAGGCGGTCGAGCCAGCGGCCCGGCACGCCCAGCTGCTCGGTGCAGGCCTCGGCCGACACCCCGGCGAGCGGGTGCAGGCGCTCGGTGGCCGGGGCGGGGTCGCCCGGGATCACGGGGACCTGCTCGCCGCGGGCCTTCGTCCACACCTGGTCGACGCGATCCGGATCCGTCCACTGCAGGAACATGCTGACGCTGTAGGCGGCGCCCATGATCGCGTCGAAGTTCTCGAGCGCGGTCTCGAGCGGCAGCCCGGTGAACACCCGCTGGGTCACCTCGAACGACGGCTCGATGTCGAGCGTGACCCGGGTGACGATGCCGAGCGCCCCGAGGGAGACCACGGCGCCGTCGAACTGCGCGTCGCCGCGGCGCAGGGTCACGACCTCGCCGTCGGCGGTGACCAGCTCGATGGCGGCGACGGCCGACGAGAGCGTGCCGACGCCGTCGCCGGATCCGTGCGTGCCGGTGGCGACCGAGCCCGCGATGGTGATGTGCGGCAGCGACGCGAGGTTCGACAGGGCCCAGCCCTGCGCCTCGAGCAGCGGCGCCAGCTCGCCGTAGCGGGTGCCCGCGCCCACCGTGACGGTGCGCGCCTCGGCGTCGATCACGGGGGCGGCGACGAGCTTCGCGGTCGAGATCAGCGTCGCGTCCGTGTCGGCGATGAGGTTGAACGAGTGCCCGGATCCGAGCGCGCGCACCGTGCCGGCGCTGCTCAGGATCTCGCGGACCTCGTCCGTCGTCGACGGTGTCGCGATCTCGGTGGTGCGGAAGCGGACGTTGCCCGCCCAGTTGGTCAGCGTCATCGGGCGCCCTCTCGGTAGTCGTTGGCAAGCTTCTCGCCCGCGGCGCGCAGCCAGCGGGTGGTCTCGGTCATGGCGGCCTCGGCGGATCCGGCGAGCGCGGTCAGCGAGAGCGCGTCGACGCCGGTCGTCTGGGCGTCCTCGGCGATGCGACCGGCGACGACGGCGACCCGCGCGCCGGCCCGGTGGGCGAGCTCCGCGACGAACGCCGGCGTCTTTCCGGCGGCCGACTGGCCGTCGTACGAGCCCTCGCCCGTGATCACCAGGTCGCTCCCCGCGACCGCGTCGGCGAGGCCGGTGAGCTCGGCGATCTCGGCCGCTCCGCCGGCCAGGCGCGCGCCCCAGGCGAGCAGCCCGTAGCCGGTGCCGCCCGCGGCGCCCGCTCCGGGCGCGGCGGGGTCGGCGCCGAGCAGCGTCGCAAGCAGCGCGAGGCCCGCATCCGCGCGCGCGATCCGATCCGGATCCAGGCCCTTCTGCGGGCCGAACACGGCCGCGGCGCCGTTCGGGCCGGTGAGCGGATTGGTGACATCGGTGAGCACCAGGACTCCGCCCGCGGGCACGGGGCGCAGGCGCGTCAGGTCGACCTTGGCCAGCTCCTCGAAGCCGGCGGCGCCCGGCGGCACCGAGACGTCGTACGCGTCGGTGAAGCGGGCGCCGAGAGCGGTGAGCGCTCCGATGCCGCCGTCGGTGGAGGCACTCGATCCGATGCCGAGGATAAGGCGCGATGCGCCGTTGTCGAGGGCCGCGCGGATCGTCTGCCCGAAGCCCAGCGTCGACGCGTCGCGCCCGCGAAGGTCGCCGTGCAGCAGCTCGATGCCGGAGGTCGAGGCCAGCTCGACCACTCCCGTGCCGTCGGGCAGCAGCAGCCACGAGGCATCGACGGGCGCGCCGGCGGGCCCGGTGACGCGGACGGGCATCCGGCGGGCCTCCGGGATGGCCGTCGCGAAGGCGTCGATCGTGCCCTCGCCGCCGTCCGCCATCGGCCGCAGGACGACGTCGTCCCCCGGGCGGACCGCCGACCATCCCTCGGCGAGCGCCCGCGCGGCGTCGCCCGCGGCGCAGGTGCCCTTGAAGCTGTCGGGTGCGATCACGATCTTTGTGCCCACCACGCCAGCCTATGGGCCGCGCCGAGGGCGTCGGTCCACGCGGATCCCGGGCGGCTCGGCTGGTGGTCACAAAACGCCGCGCGGGGCGCCCGCCTTGCGGCGATTCCTGACCAGGAGCGGAGGCGAGATCGGCCGAACGCGGCAGGATGAGCGGATGCAGACGGATCCGGGCACCGACGTGATCTTCATCGGCGGCCGATCCGGGGTCGGCAAGTCCTCGGTGGCCTTCGAGATCTCGCGGATCCTGGCGGGTGCGGGCATCCGGCACGCCGTCATCGAGGGAGACAACCTCGACCAGGCCCACCCGCAGCCCTGGCGCGACGGCATCGACCTCGCCGGGCGCAACCTCGCCGCGATGTGGGCCAACTATCGCGAGCTCGGCTACTCGCGCCTGATCTTCACGAACACGGTGAGCGTCCTCGAGATGGCGCCCCTGTCGGCCGCCCTGGGCGGCGAGGTGCGGGGGTTCGGCGTGCTGTTGACCTCCTCCGACGAGACGGCGGCCGAACGCCTCGGCCGGCGGGAGGCCGGATCCGCGCTCGCCGACCACCTGGACCGCAGCAGGGCGGCCGCCGAGCGGCTGGACACCGCGGGGCCGGAGGTCGCGCGCGTCGCCACCGACGGCCGCCCCGTCGTCAGGATCGCCGCAGAGATCCTGGAGCGCGCGGGCTGGTGGACGGTGGGCCCGGCGGCGCCGTGACGGAGCACCGCCGCGTCAGGGGCGAGCGGCGGCCAGGAGGCGGCGGATGCGCGCGACGAGACGCGACGGGTCCGAGATGTCCTCCGCCGTGACGTACGTCACGCGGTAGCCGAGCGCCTCCAGCTCGGCCCGGCGCAGCTCGTCCCTGCGCCATTGATGGCGGTCGCGGTGGTGGTCTCCCTGGTACTCGACCACCAGCATCTGCTCGCGGAAGAGCATGTCGACGCGGGCGACGAAGCGCGAGCCGTCGAAGATCTCGACATTGCACGCGGGCGCGGGGAGGCCGGCCGCCGCGAGGGTGACACGCGTCCACGACTCGCGCGGCGACTCGGATCCGGAGTCCGCGAGGCGGAGAGCCTGGGCGCGACGCGTCGAGAACGGGGCCTTCGCGAAGCGGGCCGCGGCCGCGTCCAGCTCGTCGACGTCGGCCATCGGCGAGCGACGCGACAGGATCCGATCCGTCACCGCCACCAGATCCGCCAGCCCGAGCCGCGAGGACAGATGCACCCAGGTGCGCGCGACCCCGAGCGTCCGCACGCCCCGGCGACGCACGACGTCGTCGCCGGTGAGCTCGAGCACGCAGCCGCGCACGCCGGGCCGCCGGACGCGGGTGGCGCCGGCCGGGACCGCGAGCACCGGCCGGTCGAACGCATGCCGCTCTTCGCCGAGCGGAAGCGGGAGCCCGTGCAGCGCGGCGGCCGTGGCCCCGGCGGCACAGGCGTGGAGGGGCACCACGGCCAGCAGCAGCCGCAGCCGCTCGAGGTCGGTCAGCTCGTCCCGCGCCCTCGCACCGTGAAGCGGGCGGGCCAGATCGGTGCGCCGCAGCCGACTGGCCGACACCCCGGCATCACGGGCATCGTCCACGGTGAAGGCAGTGGGGAGACCCGGCGGCAGTGGCGAGGGCGACGGCATGTCCCCACTCTCGCGGCGGCGCCCTCCGCGGATCCGTCCCTCCACAGGCCCGCTTCCCCTCGCGTCCCGGATCCGGGCCTGGGGACGAGGGGCCGCCCGCCGGCGGCTCGGCTGGTGGTCACAAAACGCCGCGCGGGGCGCCCGCCGTGCGGCGATTCCTGACCAGGAGCCCCGCGCTCACGCGGGGGTCAGGTCACAGCGTGGCGCGCAGGCGGGCCTTCTCGGCCTCGACGTCGAAGTCGGCCGCCGGCCACTGCGGGTCGATCGACTCGAGGGTCTCGAGCAGCAGCTCCTGCACGGCGAGGCGGGCGTACCACTTGCGATTCGCCGGGACGACGAACCACGGCGCCTGATCGGTCGAGGTCCGGGTGAGGGCGATCTGGTACGCCTCCTGGTACTCGTCCCAGTGGGCACGCTCGTCGACGTCGCCGGGGTTGTACTTCCAGTGCTTGTCGGGGCGCTCGAGGCGCTCCATCAGCCGCACCCCCTGCTCTTCGGGCGAGATGTGCAGCATGACCTTCAGGATCCGCGCGCCCGAGTCGGCGACGCGGCGCTCCAGATCCGCGATGGCGTCGTAGCGGCGCTCGATCTCGGCGGCGTCGGCCAGCTTCCGCACCCGGCCGATCAGCACGTCCTCGTAGTGCGAGCGGTCGAAGACGCCGATGAGACCGGGGCCGGGAAGGCGCTTCTCGATGCGCCACAGGAAGTCGTGCGCCAGCTCCTCCTCGGTCGGCGCCTTGAACGCGGCGAGCTCGATGCCCTGCGGGTCGACGCCGCCCACCACGTGGCGCACCACGCCGCCCTTGCCGGCCGAGTCCATCGCCTGCAGCACCAGCAGAACGGCGTCGGTGGCGGTGCCGCCGCGGCTGGCCGCGTAGAGGCGCTCCTGGTAC
>Ga0308156_1002622_pt1 | contig 15523 bp, 19 predicted proteins | sample PhyAR2_FD_201041 | JGI IMG/M metagenome (GOLD analysis project Ga0308156, IMG submission 201041) | Phyllosphere microbial communities from UC Gill Tract Community Farm, Albany, California, United States - DLSL A.R2 | ecosystem: Host-associated > Plants > Phyllosphere > Unclassified | place: USA... | reverse complement strand
CAACGATTCTTTTTGCGCCTGCGGTATTCAACTTGGCTGAAACGACAAGGATGATCGAAGTCGCTAAACAAATGCAAGGAAATCACCACTGTGAGTTCTTTGGTTTTTCAAAGACCTTTGCTTCACGTATCATTGAAAGTGGTTTTACGTACCATTTATTGACGCCGACTCTGACAGAAAAACAAGAGGAACAGATCATAAAATTAGATCAACTGCGCTCATTCAAAAATCCCTTCACCAAAGAGATGGTTGCTGCGCGTATCCTGAGCGAAAAAAAACTGGTCGACAAGCTTGCTCCTCAGGTGATTGTAACTGGATCGAATGTCACGATCTTTCTATCTGCTCGCAGCAAACAGATTCCCTTAGTCTACGTAAAACCCTATGCGATGAGTGATCCCTTTTTTCGATCAGATAGCGCGTTTATCCCTTCTAGTTTGCGTTTCTTCGGACCGTTAAGGAAACCACTTTGGTATTGGACAAGAAAACAATTGGTAAAATCCCGCTGGATGCCCCGAGCATTCAAACACGCTGCCCAAACAGAAAAACTTTTTATGCCTGAAACGAGCTTACGAATGATGGACGCTGATTTAAATCTCATCACCACTCCTGATTTATTTTTAACGAAAGAGCAGCTGCCAGAAAACTATCAAATCGTTGGGCCGATTTTTGCGAAGCTCGGGTCTTCTTTACCAGACGAAGTGTTGACTTTTATTCAACAAAAGCGGCGGGAAAGAAAACGAATCGTTTATTTTGCGATGGGCAGTTCGGGGAATCCGCGCATGGTGCGAAAAATCTTAGCTTTCTTGCGAAACCGTTCGGAACTAGCGATCATTGCTCCGGTTACGCATCTACTCAAGGGGAAACACAACGTCTCAAAGAATTTGTTCCTGACCGAATATCTGCCAAGTCATCTATTGCATGAGCATATCGATTTTTCTTTTATCCATGGTGGGGAAGGGACTGTTCAAACAGCTTGTGCCTCTGGGAAGCCGTTTATCGGAATCGGGATGCACTATGAGCAAAGCTGCAATATTCAGTACTGCGTGGCGTATGGCAATGCAATTGCACTAACAAAACCAGTAACTGTGAAAAAGCTAGAAGTTGCCCTGACTGAGGTTTGTTTACCGAAAATCCGACAACAAGCCTGCCAGCTAAAGAAGCATTTCCCGACAAATGGTCCTCAGAAAGCGATGCAGGAGATTGAACACTTTTTAGAAATAAACAATAGTGATTATCATTGAGATAATCACTATTGTTTAATAGAGATCTAATAGCATCAGCAAACCTGGGACCCACGTAGTGAAGACACCGCAAGCGATCGCAAAATAATGAATTTTACGACCGAAGTTTACCTTCACGATCGTATCCAAAAAGCCGCAAAACCATAACGCTCCCCATGTTAACCAAATCAGTGCAAAAAGGGGATCTTGCTCCCATCGCCAAGAAACCCAGGCAAAAGGCAAGGTATTGATGGCTACGAATAGCGCAAAAATCCCATAAATACGTAGATCTAAATCAAAAAGGTAAATGATCCCTACCAATAAATACGTGAAGGCAAAGAGAAAGCCAGTGCCTGCTTCATAATAAGCGCCTTGAAGCATATAGATTAGATTAATAATGAAAGATAACGAACCTGTAAAAAGATTAATTAAAGCAAGTGAACGATAGTCAATGTGAAGTAAACTTCCCCAGCCGTTGATTATCAAAGTAATTCCTACAAAAAATAAGCCGATCCCTAACATAAAATCCTCCTTTACTTAAATTTAGAATAACAAATTCCAAGAAAAAATAATACCTTTATTTATTTTTACGTCAATAAAAAGGAAAATAATTTTCAAATTTACTATTTTTTGCTGTTAAATTTGATAAAATCAATAACAAAGAGCGCTGCTTGCCGATGTTTTTCTCGTTAAGGGGAAAATTCCAGCGTTTAAAAGGAACTTTAACTCGTTGGAAGAATGGGAAAAGAGGGAGAAACAATAGATTTTCAGTGTATTAATTGGACAAAAAGCTGACGAGGCAGTAGCTTATCGGTTTTTACGAATTTGCAGCAGTGAAGACTGTTTTGCGGAAAGGAGGAATTATGCCGAGAAAAGATCGAATCTTACTTTTTATTGACGAATATATGCAAGCTCAAGGTTGCTCACCTACCATACGAGAAATCTGTGCCAATGAAGAGATAAAAACAACTTCTTTGGTTTATCGTCATTTATTGCGTCTTGAAAAAAGAGGCCTGATTTACCGAGCTTATCGCTTTAAGTCACGTTCGGTTCGTTTTACAGACGAAGGGAAGGCCTATGTCAAAGTGTTGCGACAAGCACAAGCCAACGAAGAATAAATAAAACCAAAATAAAAAAGCCTAAGGCTTTTTTATTTTGGTGCACGGTAGCCGGCAGCTTCCGCTTCAGCGATGGTTTTGAACCATTCTTTCGGGTTGGTAGTATCCTCGTAGTATTTAGATCCGGGCAAATGATAGATGCCGCTTCTTGATCCTTTGATCAAACCGTTTCCTTGTTGATCGACATATTCTTTCTGTTTTTCCTCTGTTTCACTGCTTTGAGAAGTGGCTGTTGTCGTGTTGTTTTCACTACTTGTAGCATTCTCCGGCTGCGTCATATCTTCGTTGGAAATCTCGCTGCTACCATCCGCATAGTTGATTGTGACACCATCTTGGATGTTGAAGATATAATAGTTGAATTGGATCGTATCCTCGCCAATAGATTGGGCTTGCATCTGTACCCCACGGGCAACCAGCTCGTCATCGCGATAGATCGGGGTGACGGAATATCGGACATAATGATTTTTATCTTGCTTGAGATAATAGTTGATATCCATTTCTAAGCGCAACATCTCGGGATTGTTCAACTGACTTGTCCCTGTGATCAGATTCTTCCAGTTTGCATTTTCGCCAGCTAAAGCAAAGCCAATCAAGTGGGTTCGATTATATAAATATTTCCCATTGGGGAGCTGTTTATTACGCCAACCTGTCGGTTTCACACTGGAAATATCGCCACGCTTTTCCGTGGGCATCAAGGATTGATTCAACATTGCTTCAGCAGAGGTCGCACGATTGAGGTGATCGAGGTCGCCGTATGCTTCCCAGGCGCCATTTTCAAGGGAAAGATCATCTTCTGAAAACTCAGGAATGTTCTGATTGACTTCAATCGTTTGGGTGCCTTGGTAAGTTAACTGTGCCAGCTCATCTGCACGAATATCCTTAGCAGAAGTGACTGCCACTTCTGATGATGGTGTTTTGTGATTTGGGAATAGATCATTACTGTGTAGGAAACTAAATCCGACTGCTGCGAGTGCGAGAAGCGCAGTGACCGATCCGATAAATGTTTTTTTCTTTGCCATCTTTTTTGCCTCTCTTTTCATTGATGTATAGTTAGCATAAACGGGGAGTAAAAAAACTGCAACCCATTAATCATACCATTTGCATGGAGCGTTTTACAGAACTTTCAGGTTTCTTTTGCTTTTTGATCTCAAATGTTCTTAACCCACTTTCTTTACCAAGGGAACATGCCTGAATGGTTTTTTTTATTTGCAAGTCAAATTTTTCATGTTTTAAAAAAACTATGTGATATAATGAATAAAGTTGTTGCTATTTCCCTTTGATGCTTGTTTTAATAACAGGCATCTCCAGCTGCGGAACGAAATTTCAGCTGTATAGCACGCAACCTTCAAACGAAAGAAATCTGGACAATTTTCTGAACGATTTCCTTTCTTTCTTTGAGCAAAATTACAGGAGAAGGAGTGTATCCCATGAACCAGCAAGAAACCATCTTACATTATTTAAATCAGAAAGACTCTGAAAAATTAAAAGAACTCGTATCAGGAATGGAAGAGCTGCCGCTGTTACAATTGTTCAGCAATTTATCCGCGGATGAAAAAGTGATCGTTTTCCGACTATTACCAAAAGATAAAGCACTTATCCTGTTTGAAGATTTGACACCAGCTACACAACAACACTTATTACGCTCTTTCACCGATGAACGGGCAACCGAGTTTGTGAACGAAATGGCACCAGATGTCCGAGTAAGACTCTTGGATGAGTTGCCAGCGACCGTAACACAAAAACTTTTGCAATCAATGGCACCGGATGAACGTGCTGCAACAAACCTCTTATTAGGGTATGAGGCTGAGACTGCTGGACGTTTGATGACACCGGAATTCATCACATTGAAGAAAGATATGACGGTCAATCAAGCGTTAGAAAAAGTGCGAATGCAAGCCAAAGAAAAAGAAACGATTTATACGCTTTATGTTACCGATCAAACGAAAACATTAGAAGGTGTTTTGTCACTGAAAGATCTCTTAATGGCGCAAGGGGATCAACTCATCAGTGAAATCATGTCCCAAAAAGTTATTTATGTTACCACGGACACGGACCAGGAAGAAGCGGCACGTTTGCTAAATGAACTAGATATCATTGCGCTACCAGTCGTAGACAAGGAATCGCGAATCGTTGGGATCATCACTGTCGATGACGCCATCGATGTCATCGAGCAAGAAACGACAGAAGACATGTTTAATGCCGCTGGTTTAGTCGATGTTGCTTCTAATGAAGCAGACCGTAGTAACGTTCTGATCAACGGCACCCTTTGGCAAATTTGGAAAGTCCGATTGCCGTTCTTAGTGATCACTTTGGTTGCCGGTCTTTTAGCTGGGGTAGTCATTGATGAATTTGAACAAACATTGGAATCGGTGGCAGCCGTTGCGATTTTTATCCCTTTGATCATGGATATGGGTGGAAACGTTGGTACACAGTCCTCAACTGTTTTTGTTCGCGGGATGTCATTAGGGCATATTGATCTTTCGACCTTCACTCGCCATTTCTTTAAAGAAGTTTGGATCGGCTTAAGTCTAGGTTTGATCGTAGGGGTCATCTCTGGGGCTGCTGCATCACTTTGGCAAGGAATACCGATGTTAGGTGTGGCTGTTGGTATTTCGTTAGTTTTTGCCATGACCTTAGCCGCAGCACTTGGCTTCTTAGTCCCGTTTGTACTGATTAAACTAAACATCGACCAAGCAGCCGGTTCGGCACCGATCATCACATCGATCAAAGATATCGCCGGCTTGTTTATCTACTTCGTTTCAGTAAATGTTCTTTTGGGTCATTTGCTTTAGCATACTGTCCGTTCCGGTGGTATAATAAAGCGACATCACATGATGAGCACAACATAGAAAGGGGAAATGTCTTATGACAAATCAAATGAAGCAACATCAACTCGGAGGTTTCTCTTTTTAAGTGCGGCCTCCTAACTAACTGGAGGGAAATCATGGAAAAACAAGGAATTGTGGTCTTTCAGGCCAAAGATATCGCAAAAGTCCGCTTGACCACAGGAGAAGAATGTTTAGCAACGGTTTCAGGAAAATTTCGCCAACAGGCACTAGCGCCAAAGGATTATCCTATCGTTGGTGATTTTGTACAAGGACAGGTGTACGATCAAGATCATTTCTTGATTGATGCTTTGCTGCCACGAAAAAGTTTTTTGCAACGAAAAGTAGCTGGAAATCGCACGGACGAGCAAGGCATTGCGGCGAACATCGACACAGTTTTTATTGCAACTAGTGCCAATGAAGAATTCAATTTGGCTCGGTTAGAGCGCTTTGTAACGATCGCTTGGGACAGTGGGGCTAATCCGGTGATTCTCTTGACCAAAGCCGATCAAGTTACTGCTGATAAAAAAGCAGAGCTGCTGCAAGCATTAAACGATGCATTTGGTGTGAAAACATTTGCTACGTCCATTTTTGAACCAAACGAATTGCTGATGGAAACGTATTTTTCTGACGGACAGATCAGCGCATTTATCGGTTCATCTGGGGTCGGAAAGTCCAGCTTATTAAATCAGCTTATGGCGCAAGACGTTCAAAAAACCAATGACATACGAGAGGATAGTCGAGGACGACACACGACGACGAGTCGCCAGTTGTTCACTCTGTCCTCTGGCGCAATGATCATTGATACTCCTGGCATGCGGGAAGTTGGCATCAGTACCGTCCGGTCAGCTTCGATCGACCAATCCTTTGAAGCGATCAGCCAGTATGCTGAAGGTTGTTTTTTCAGAGACTGTCGTCATGAAACAGAACCGAAATGCGCGGTCAAAGCGGCCATTGCTGCCGGTGAACTTTCAGAAGAAGCTTTCGCCCGCTATCGTAAAATGGAAAAAGAACTGGCGTATTTGAAGCGAAAAGAACAGATCAAAGAATTGAAAAAGTAAAAGTTAGCACTCCTTTCTTTAAGAGGAGTGCTTTTTTGTACGTGTTAAGAGAGTCTTGTTGAGTAAAGAAGAGGGACGTAGACAATGTCCTTGTGTTTTCACGAAAAGTCGGCCTATTCCACTGGGCACTACATGCTAAGTGGTTGAACTAAGCTAAGAACGCCTGTCTGGTTGAAAGCTACCGTCAAGAAAGTCAGTATAAAAAAACACAGTGGGGTGTTTTCCCACTGTGTTTTGAGCAATGATTTGCCCCTGCCAAGGTATTTCAAGTATAAAGCGTTGATTCTTAAATAGTAACTCGAAAAAAATCGCCTCATTCAGCAGAGCGCAGAATTTTCGTCATGGCTTTTCCTTTCGCCAGTTCATCGATCAGTTTATCTAGATAACGAATTTCTTGGACCATTGGCTCTTCGATCTCTTCTACCCGAATGCCGCAAATGACACCAGTGATCTGCTTTCGTGCGGGATTGAGCTGAGGGGCTTGACTAAAAAAACGTTCAAAAGAAAGCTCTTCATTCATCTGTTGCAGCGTTTCTTGGTCATAACCGGTCAGCCAGGTAATAATCTGATCCACTTCTTCTTTTGTTCGATTTTTCCGCTCTGCTTTGGCAATATATAGGGGATAGACTTTCGCGAAACTCATTTGGGTGATCTTTTGATTTTTCATGATATACTCCTTTAGTCTTTACACAAAGTATACTTTATTTTCTTCGTTTTGCCGAGATTTTCGACACTTGTTGTGTGCCAAAAATAGGCGAGGGGACTAAAGAATGATCTTTTCTTCTTGTTCACGAAACCCTAGAACTTTTTGACGTGACTCGCCATCCCAATAGAGTAAGTCCAAATTCTTATGCAGCATTAGCTGTGTATATAATTCTTTCAGCGTCAGAGCGGGTTTTTTTGGTTCAAAAAATAAAATCAATTGGTTATGGCTATCTTGGGCGTTCGTCGTAAAAGGAATCAAGTTTTCTTTGTACATTAAATAAATTCCTTGGTAATCTGCTGCACTCGACGACGTTGTCAGTGCTGTCAAGAGGTCTCTTGCTCTCATAATGAACCCGCCTTTACTGTTTTTTGTCGATAGGCATCGATATCCAACATGATTTTTGTTTTGCCGTACACCGTATACTTTTGCACCACGAATTGACGGCGCTTATTCCAATAGCCGCCCACGGTTAGAAACATGCCGTCATCAACATCCCCTAAAAAATTCAAACTGTGTTTCGCAATCAAACAGTTGGTGGTACCTAGTGTAAAGCGGACCAAAGGGGAGGGGGCAAAGGAGACGATTCTTATTTTTGAGACAGATCCTTTTTGTGTTTCCATCATTTCTTCCTCCTTTAGTTTAAGTAGTGTAAACAGTTGTATTATTCGCTGAGATCAAACCATTTTCTTTCTTCGTAGAAAGCAACGTGACGAATCTCATCATAATGGATTTTTTCCGTTGTTTCTCCCGTCAAATAAATACCTAATGGGTCATAACCGCTGATTTTCCCGATAATATCTGGAGGATAGCCGCCTTCTTCATTAACTTCTTCTCGTTGGATCGCCACAGTTAGGTTCTTTTTCATGGCTTCAAATAAACACTGATTGATTTCTTCCGTTGTGAGTGACGGCTTAGGTGGACAATCAAACTTACGTGTCGGTTCCTCTTCAATTTCAGTTGTATGCTCAGATAAAAAGAATCCTTGCCACTTTAGCTTTTTTCGATCTTCATATGGTTGTAGCATACCCATAGCAATCACCTCTTATCTATATAATACAAACATACGTTCTCTTTTGTAAAGCGAACAGATTTTTAAATTTCTGATTCTTCTATGAAACATCTAAAAAGTGCATCAAACAAGGGGATAGTGGCGGGTATCGTTTTTTTATACTATATATGTTATAATTTATCCTGAAGGAATCATGAACGTTTTAGAAAATAGCTGGCGAAAAAGGAGAATAGTATGTCTGGATTAATCGTGGTCCTGCTTACGATCTACTTTGCAAGTAGGAAAGATAAAGAACAGTGGCTTTTTGATCGCAAACGATTGACTATTCTGGCGCTTATGTTTGTGATCGTCGGCATAAGTTGGGGCTTAAATGACAAAATAATGAAGGATCCTCTGAACCAAAATATTAGAAGTGATTTACTGTTTAATTATTCGTTTCCCTTATTGATATGTATGCTAGGTTTATTTATCAAAGAAATACCACGTTGGGGACGGATCGTGACTTTGTCATTTGGCTTTATGATTTTCGGGTATTTAGCCATGCACTATTTGATAGGGTTTCACAATCCGTATTGGGAAAATCTACAGCTAAGTCCATTGTATTGGCTGCCAAGTGACTAGCCATACGAAAGTATCGCCAATGGAAACGCAAAAAAAGCACTCCCTTTATTGAGTGCTTTTTTGCGGCTAAATAACTGCAGCAAGGTGTTTCTTTTCCCAAAAAAATAGGTTAGACCTAAGTAACGAGGGGATCATATAAGGAGAAGTCATGACTGTTTAAATCAAAACGATTGATTCTTGACTAAACCGTGTCTTTTGATCATTGCCAAAGTAAAATATGCGATGAGCGTTCCTGCAATACCAAAAAGTAAATCGATTCGATCAGGGGTGTTCATAAAGCCAAAGACAGTCTCACTCAATAGATTGGCAATGAGCAAAAGCAGGGGCAATAGTGTGACGGCTTTAAATGGCGCACCTACAAGAAGCCAAAAATACCCCAGTAAGCCAATAATCAAACTAATCAAAAAATTGGAGATATGAAGATAAAAGTCAGCATACCTCGAAGTAAAGAAAGAAATGTCCAAGTACTTTGATAAATAGAGGAAAAGGGCTGTGAACACGAAAAGCAAGTGGAGGAGTGACGCCCATAGTTTTGGTAAAAAGGCTAGCTTTAATTGCTTCTTCTTTTTCATTTTTATTCTCCTTTTTAGGAATTGTCAGCCATACTTATGAAATTGCTTTTATCGGGTATTAATTCTACAAATGGAAAAAAGTTGCAAACCAGGCAAATCAGTGGTCTGCACCTCATTAATAGTAAAATGAGGTGAGGTGATAAAATGACAATAATAAACAATGAGCGATTATGGTTAGGCTTAGGGGTAGAAATTATTTTGCTCATATCATTCAGCATGATTATGTATTTCATCCTGACAGTGGCAATTTGAAGCAAAGTCCGTTCACCAGTCAACGAAATGGAAAAATAAGCTTCTGGATAGCTGCTGGTTTGATTTTACTTGCCAACGAAATATCCTAAGTTATCTACCTGATTTTAGGGTTCTTTTTTATAGAATCATGTAACGGGTATTTGTTAGCATTTGCAACATCTAAGCACTAGTGTTAGAACTTTGAAACGGATTGGCTATATATGAATAAAGTTCGAGAAAAAAGCTCAAAGATTTTCAAAATGATTATAGCATACAATCAAACCGATTGGTTCGTAAATCAAGGCTAAGGCTGATAGCTTGAATCTGTATTTGCTGAGATAAAGAAAGTAGGACGACGAATCCGCAAGTACTTGCTACCAGACAGTTATCAATCTGTTAATCAGCAAATCAAAAAAAGAATCTGAAGAACATGTAAAACAAGAAATTCTTAGTTTTAATTGAATTTTAGGTGCATTAGCGACAATCTACTGATAAAAGTCATTCGGAGGGAGGTAAAATGATACAAAATTGTCTTGAACTATTTAGAATGGCACGAACCCTTTTTTGAATGTAACTTTGTATAATATATAAGTTGTCACTTAATTGGAGCCTCGCAAGAGGCTTCTTTTTTGTTATATGGATAGAAATCAAAAAACTCAGGAAGAGTCATATTTAAAGCTGTACAAATAGATAAAACTGTTGAAACAGTTGGTATTGAGCCGTTATTGATGATGTTATTGATCGTGGACTGTCTTATCCCTCCTAGCAAAGCTAGTTTACGAATTGTTATATTATTTTCAAAGGCTAGTTGTTTAATTCTATCTGCAATTAATTTATTTTGTAAAGAATGGTCCATACCTTAAACTCCTCTCAATTTATAAAATTATAACACTCTAAGTGAACGGTAAAAAGTTTATTTTAAAAAATATTAAGGTATACTTAATTTGTGAACTTAATTCGGTTCAACTTATTATAAATTGAGGAGGTTGTCAAATGTTTGTCAGTAATACAGATTTGATTTTCGAGAAGAAAGAAGAAAAGGTTTCAAAATCAGGTAATCCGTACGTTACACTCCACTTTATCGACACTAAGAATTATCAGCGATTAGAATTTTTTGCAGATGAAAATCTTACAATCAGTTGTGGTGAAGGCGCAAAATGTAAAGTTGTTTTAAAAGCTGAACGACGTGGATACAGCACTAATTTAAACTGCTTATCTATCACTGCTGCCTAATATGGAAGAACGGCAAGAACAACTCTTGGAAGCTATATTGAAGGAGTTACAAACGTTTAATGCTACGTATACAAAAGAATTGGAGCGGGCAGAAAATGAACGGACTATACAAGCTACTAAGGATTCTAACGATGCTAAAGTACTTGCTGAAAAGCAACAAAAAGAGATAGAAGAGCAAAAGAAACAAGAACAGGAAGCTCTTGAACTCTCTGAACAAAGATTTGAAATGATTAACGGGTATTTTGTAACTCAAGAAAATGCTCAAAAAGCGAATCAATCTAATATTGATGAAATAAAAGTCGCTTTAGGAAATCTTGACACAGAAAATCAAGAAATAACCTTAAATGAAATTAGCAATAAGCTAAATACATTAGTTGAAAGTACCGAAGTAAGCGAGGAACAATTGCAAGAGAAAGAAATAAGGAATTTTACAGATTTAGCTTTAATCGTATTTCTGTTTGGATTTATTCCGTGTTTCTTAGCTTATAAAGGATTGTCTCGGCTTTTCGATAGTGCATTTGCTTAAAATAAAAAAATGGAGGAATGAAGATGTTTACTGCGGATATGTTTGAACCAGTAGTAAGTGCAATTACTGCGGTTGTGCCAGTTGCAATCGGTGCAGGTGTTGCTGTTTTTTCTGTTACTTGGGTAGCGAAAAAAGGATTTGGACTTGTCAAATCTATGATGAACAAGGGATAAGAAAGTTTATTGATTTAACGGCTTAGAGGCTGGCTTAGTTAGCCAGTCTTTTTTATTTCTGATAAAAATCTATGGGGGTATATATATGTCTTATGATCAGATAAAAAACAAAGAAAAACCATATTCAGAAAGTGATTATATTGACGCTAAAATCAATGGTTATGACTTAGATAATTGGAATGATTATTGTTTTTATTATGGATTAGATGATGTTGTCCAAAATGAGGAGGAAAACAAATGATTAATGCAAAGAAAATTGTCAAATGGGTAGGTATAGTTTTTTTATTCTTGGCTTTTTCTATCGTGGTAATTACGTTCATGCCGATAGTTTCATTACTGACGTATTATCTGATAGAGGTAGCCTTGATAGCAATTCAAATAGCAATAGGATTGTTGATTCTTCGTTTGGCTATTTGGATAGTGTTAGTAGCACTCAAGAAGAAAACAGTTCAGATAAATCCAACAATGAAGAAAGCAGTGAAACAAATCCTACGGATAAACTAGGATTTGAATATTATGATTTATCGAATCCTCACGTTTTCGGGAATGTTTCGACAGAAATATCTCCAAGGAAAGCAGATACAGTTTATGCAGGCCCTAACAATGGGTGGAATATTGCGGGTTATTTTGTTAGTTGGCGATTAGATGGAACGTTAACTCCAGCACAGGTTGCTCATAATATCGATATGATTGTTCGTCAATCCAGAAATAGTTTTGCTGGTGTTAATTCTCGTTTAAACGGTCTAGAAAATTGGCGTACAGCTCAACAAAGTCTTAACAGCACGTACGGCAACAATATTACTTCACTTAATTCTAGAGTTACGCAACACACTACACAAATAAGTAATGCTTTTAGCAGAATATCAAACTTAGAAACATGGCAAGGTCAACAACGTACTTGGAATACTGCAACAGGTAATAGTATTTCATCGTTAAATAGTTGGCGGACAGCACAGCAGAATTTAAATACTACCTATGGCAACAATATATCGTCATTGAACAACTGGAGAACGGCACAGCAACAATTGAACAGTACGTATGGGAACAACCTATCTTCACTCAACACTTGGCAAGGTCAACAGCGGTCGTGGAATACAATGATTGGAAATAATGTTACTACGTTAAATAATTGGCGCTCAGCGCAACAAGACTTAAACAGTGTTTACGGTAAAAATCTTGAGAATCTTAATAATTGGCAAGGACAGCAACGTACATGGAATACCATTATTGGAAATAACGTAACTTCATTGAACAACTGGCGCAATGCCCAACAAGATTTAAATAGTGTCTTCGGCAAAAACCTTGAGAATCTTAATAATTGGCAAGGACAGCAACGTACATGGAATACCACTATTGGAAATAATGTAACTTCGCTAAACAATTGGCGTAGTGATCAACAAGATTTAAATAGTGTTTTCGGTAAAAACTTAGAGAACTTGAACACATGGCAAGGACAACAGCGTGATTGGAATTCTATGATTGGAAACAATGTTACTGCATTAAATGTTTGGCAGACAGCACAAGTTGCTCTTAATGCGGTTCATGGCAATGCAATCGCTAGTAATAGTAGCCGTATCACAGAGATAGAAAAATCGTTAAATAGTTGGAACTGGACGGACGCTGCAATTATAGCAGCGATTCTCGGTTTGCATGATACATGGAAATCAGACGATTATATGGGTCCAATATTAGATAATGATGGTGATGCCGTCAAACTCATGAAGGCGGTAGCGATAAGAATCAGCTCGAGTATAACTGAGGTAGTTGTAGCTATTAACTCTTTAGCACGTAATATTCAAGCACAATTTGATTTTTATTTTACGGACGGTGGTTTCTTCTGGGAAGCTTATGACAAGCGTTGGAACAATTTACCTTTGTGGCTCCAGGGGTTGCTTAACAACTATTTTGACCATATTTACAACGTGAACAATAAGGATTCATTACTTTATCGTTTGCTTTATGCATTTATGGAAGAAATGGATAAGACAAGATTCTTTATCATTGAAATTAATGACAATATTATCATTGCGAACGATTCATTATTGTTAATAATAGATTGGTTGCGAATGATTTATAGTAAGCCACCGTTAATAGTTCCTCCATTTGATTATGATCGATTACAAAAAATGTTAGAAGAATTAAGTTTTGGAAATATTGTTAATGAAGCTGGTACCAATTTTTGGGATTTTTTAACAGAGTTGATTAAAACATTAGGAGATATTTTAACTACTGCCTTAACCAGTCTAACTGATATTGTTAAGGAAATATTAGATATATTAGGGGATTTGATTAACCAAATAATTAAGCTCATTGTTCCAGAAAACATTGATTTTATTGATGAAGGATTCGGGTCAATAAAAATTAAACTTGATGCAAAATTTGATGGTTTCTTGAGTTTAGGCGGTCAAATAGTTGAAGTTGTTCAGCCTATTGATGCTGAATTTAAAGAGGTTATTTCTATTGACATAATGGGAGCACAATTTGCACCAGACTTTAATACTATCGATTGGGTTGTTGTTCGCTTTAGAACTGTTATGGCGTTAAGCATTTGGCTATCTGTAGCAATTTACATTTTTAGGAAAATAACAGGAAATGGGGATTTAATCAATGATAATTGAGTTGCTATTTAAACTAATTATTGGTGTCATAGATTTGCTTATATCGTTGATTCCCACAATCGAATTTAACTTTGAGTTACCAGATACAACAGCTTTTCGAGAAATGCTTGGTTTAGCAGTCTATTTTTTCCCAGTTGGTACTTTGATAACAGCTCTAGGTGTTTTAATTGCTGTTCAAAATGTTCAATTTATTTTAAAAATATTTAATTTTGTATACAAAAAAATTCCTTTTATAGGCGGATAAAGAGGGGCAAAAAATGCAGTCCGCGCGCAAGCGTGGCAAGCATTTTTGCACCTTTATCGAATGGAAGAATAGATTTGTCAAATTAAGAAGCTAAAACATTGAAGGAGTTAAAAGCATGAAAATTTTCGAGTTTATCAAGTATAAGGGAATTGATTATAAAGAAGCAAGGAAGTTGCGGAAAATGGGGATAAAACCTTTTAAAGAATATGGATTAACACTTTTTACAGGTCGACAAGGTGCAGGGAAAACGATGACTTTAGTACATGAAGCTGAGCGTTATCGTGAAGAATATCCTGACTTATATATTTGTAGCAACTTTGGCTATGTTTACGAGAATGAACCCCTAAAAAGTTTGGCAGATATTGCGAATGCAGTATTGAAAGCAAAAGAAGCAGAAGCGAGTGGCATTCTTATTTTATGGGACGAGATCCAAAATGATTTTGATAGCTTTTCAAAAGTTTCTCGTGATGTCCTTGCAGTTGTTACTCAGCAAAGAAAGCAACATATCAAAATTTTAGGTACTTCTCAAGTTTTCACACGTGTTTCTAAGGCACTCCGTGAACAGACATTTGAAGTTTGTGTTTGTAATACGATAATGGGGCGTTACACTAGAGGGCGTTTTTACGATGCTGACGAGTTTTCACACAATATTGATAAACCAGATAGCAAAAAGCAGTTACACCGTTTACGTACAACGTCATTCATTCAAACAGATGATTTAAGAATGCTCTACGATTCCTATGCAGTTATCAAAACTTTATCTCAACAAGCAATTGAAGAAAAAAAGAATCCAAATACCAATCTAATGCTTGTTAACAAATAGAAACGTATATAAAGCGTAGTCAAGTATAAATGTCTGAGCGTAGCGAATTTATGCCTTGACTACTATACACAGAACCCCAAACCCTTGAGTGTCTTCTTCGGTATTACCATACCGGAGAAGCTGGCTCCCGCCGAGGGGTGCCCCTCCAGAATGAGGGGGTGGGGAGTTGATCACTTACTTTTTAGGAAAAATGCAACGAATAAGTGCTCTAAAACTCTGTTTATTCCAGGAGCAATTAAAGATATTCCAATACTAAAGAGAATAACCCAAGTTACGACTATTCTTTTTAGTTCTCTATCCTTCAACGAATTCCTCTTAATGATTGCATCTGTCAAAAATTTAGCTGAAAAAGCAACTAAACAAACTCCTAAAATAAAAAATATTAAGTAGTAGATAGTTAGTGTTGGATAGATTTCTATATTTGCATCGTTTGCTGAATTCATTTTTTCACCACCTTTCTTAAAATATATCAAATGGAAAGAGGTATTTCTATGTTTGTTGAATATGACTTTATGATTATTAAACGGATTTCTATCCGAGAAA
>Ga0308156_1002617_pt1 | contig 15549 bp, 13 predicted proteins | sample PhyAR2_FD_201041 | JGI IMG/M metagenome (GOLD analysis project Ga0308156, IMG submission 201041) | Phyllosphere microbial communities from UC Gill Tract Community Farm, Albany, California, United States - DLSL A.R2 | ecosystem: Host-associated > Plants > Phyllosphere > Unclassified | place: USA... | reverse complement strand
CCACTCTAGTCCATAACTCTCTAAAACTGCGGTTGATCGGTTCAATAATCGCCGAAAGGTACTCTCAGAAAAATGATAGAAATGTGCAAGTTCATCGATATTTGACAATTCCCCTAAAAAAATATTGCCGATAATTTCAAATAAACATTCATTTTCTAATAATTGTTGTTTTCTTTCTTGGTATATCGAAGTTTTTTTTCTTCAAAAAGGATTCCACTATTGCCTGACTCTAAACTGATACAATCATCAAAATAGTCTTTGATATACTTGATATCATTGGCAATCGTTCGTTGTGTCACTTGGATTTTTTCGGCCACTTCTCCAATCGTAAACAATCGTCTTCGTTCAATCATACTCAATATTCGAAACAAACGGCTAGTCGTCCGATTACTGATAAATGCCAATTGTAAGTCTTTCAAGTTTTCCACCTCATTTTTTAAATGAACACTTTTCTTTATACTTACATATAAATAACACAACCAATCGGAATGATAAACTATATTGTTTCTCCTTGAGAGAAAAAACGAATATAAAAGTGGCAGATCTTAACGTTCTATTTTGCTTCTTAAACCTTATGGTAGTTATGATTTATTCAATAGTTACACAACGCTTTCTAAATGATCATTTGTACCCATTTTTATAATTTTTTCAGGATTCCAAATGAATCCTACTGTTATAAACAGCGTTACCAACAAAGTCATTCTTTAAATAAAAAGGACTATTTTTGCCAATTGGCCAATCTTATTAGTTATTAACCATGGATGATCCAAAAAAGCTGATACCCCTTACATAAAACCAGCTTATTTATAACAATTTATTTATGTATTTTTGCTTAATATCCATACACCCAAGTTCTTGATCTCCCTCAAAATCCATTTGCTATTATCGTTTTTTGTCTTCCTTGCTCTAGTACCTTACAAAACAAATCCAATAAATAAAAAAACATGTCTTCTCCTTCGTCAGATAATACGTAGGAGAAAAACATATTGAATATTTTTTCTTATCCGAGTAAATAATTTATTGGGATCAACATGGAACGTTCTATTTCAATGAACTATTGCTCCCTTCTCGCCCAATGCCGCCAACTCATCATTTCATGGAAGGCAACATGCACATCTAATTGCTTCTCCGACGCTCCACCATTTGCCTCATCTGCCCATTTCAGCGCATACTCTGGTACCTTTGCCAATTCAGCATGCATATAGTCTCTTCCAAATCCAATAAACTGAGCGTTAGCTGCTCTATCTGGTTCCTCTCCAGATAAAAAAACTGAGCCTGAAAGAATGATTGGTTTCCCAACATTTCGTGCATATGCTAAATGTTTTTTAGAAGCCTCTGCAATTGCATTTGCTGTCGTTCTAAAAGACATCACTACTGTCGTATTGGCTTCTTCGATCATTGCTCGGTAAAGTAGCGTTTCTTTGCCGCGATACGTTACTGGATATCGTTCACGATCCCACCACATTCCAGTCGACCAGTCAAAGGTCGTGTAATCTCCATATGCATCCGTTGCATCAACTGCAAAATCAATCAACTGTTGCATCATTCTTGCTTGTACGTCATATCCTTTATCCCAATAACGATCTCCCGCTCCATCTCTTAATTGATTCGGTTCAACATTCAAATGTACACCAGCAAACTGTGCATCTTTTGCTACATTTTGATACGCTAAATACCCTTTCATCAATTGATGAAAACGATTAGGATTGTCTAGCCAAGTTCCATGATTACTAAGGAGCAAATAGACTTTAATCCCCCTGTCACTCGCCGCTTGAATAAAATTTTGTGTGGGGATAACTACATTAAGCGTTCCAGAAGGACCAAAAGTGTTACTCGGATTTACCTCGCTTAACCTGGTTTGATTCAAATAAATCTCTGTTATCCCATTGTTCTTTGCATAGTCTAAATAACTTTCACTATGCGCTAAACTCAAATTACTCGTATCCCACCACCAGACACCTACTCGGTCAGTATTTGGCTTAAAAAGTGATTCATCTGCCTGTACGACGACACTAAAAAAAGTACTGAATGTAATAGCAAATAAAATCGTTACAAAAATGTTGACGAAGCTTCTTTTTTTCATTTGATTCATTCCTCCTGTATACGTAAAAGTAGGCGATTCTTCTTTATCAATGAATAGTGACAAAAAATAAGCCCTCTCCTTAAAAATCATTCGTCAAACTTTTGAGGATGATGGCTTATCTTTTAGTCATTTATTTGAGTAAACGTTTTTTTCCTAGTTATCTATGATGATTATGGCGTCGGCACAACCGCTTGGAATTGTAACACCATATCAAACGTTGGAACGATCACATCTGACGTATTTGTATTAGGAATCGCTGTTCCTGTAAAACCAAAAGTCCCAACAGGGGCTGTTCCACCTTCAGCTGTATTTTTTGTCAATGACATGAATGCTGCTGGATTACTTAGTGCCGTTCCATTTGTCACGATTGGAATCGTCGTATTCTGACCAACTACAGCTAATTCTAACGCTGATAAACTATCTAAGTTCGTTGGATTTGCTAAATCAGTGATATTGATATTCACGTCCCACGCTGAATTATTTGTTACAGTGTAGCTTGGTGATTCAACCGCGGTATGCCCGGATGCACCGGTTGTAAAAAAGATCGCCGATGTTGGCACAGTTACGTTGATCATTTCATCTGGATTTGTTGGTGGATTGACACCAGGATCGACAGTATTATCTAAACCAACACGACCTGTAACTGGAATATTTCCATCTGCCTGTCCATTAAATGTAGTGGCTGCGACAGAAGCAGCACCTGCACCTAATAACGTGCCCATCATTGCAACTGTTCCGAATAACTTAGTATACTTCTTCATCAAATTTGCTCCTCCATGTTCTATTGATTGATTGGCAAACAAGAAATCATCGTTCGCATCAGCTAGCAGCCACTTCCAATTCAGATGATCTTATCCAATACTTTCGACTTCTTCTATCCAGCTAAGGAAAAGTGATTTTATTTTGACCAACATTTACTGAGTTTTGGTATTTGTGGTGGATATAGGCTGGGCTGTTGATCAAAATAAATGGTCCAGCAAAAAAAACAAACCATTGCGGGTGGCTACTTCACTTCATTTATTCGCTATGATCCAGCAGGATCATACGATCTCGAATTTGATAGAAGCTGCTAGTTGATACAGACGATGATTCTTGTTCATTGTGTTCAAATTGCATCATTCTTATAAATATTCGAATGGTCTTTAAACTTGTTCCTCTTTTTTCAGTAAAAGGAATCGGCTACTTAGTAAAATCAAAAGAATTCCAGCTAACTGCACCCATAAATTTCCTTCACTGCCGGTTTTCGGTAAGTTTGCAAGTAAACTCGGCTTACTCTGTGTTCGATTCGGAAGTTTTGATGTGTCTACGACTAAAACATCTCTATTGTTTCCGCTTGTTCCATTACCTGCCCCTGGTCCGGTATTTGTTCCCGTACCTGGTTCTTGTGGTGTGTGCGTACTACCGATTTGCCCTTCCACACGCTTGAAAAATGCTTGGTTTTCTGAGGCATGAACAGCGTAGCTAGCACTCGCTAAAAAGAAAACTCCTACAAACAATAAAAGTTGTGTCACTTTACGCATGAATGTACCTCCTTTCTTTAGATGATCATTTAACGTTTTTAATTGTTGATCGTGATGACAATCTCTGCTTCTGTCACTCCTTGTCGTTCATTCGTTTCTGGATCATAGATATTGATGCGGGCAATGGCTTGATATTCCCCTTTTTCAAGTGGTTTCTCTAGTTTTGCACCAACAATTTGTTGATTCGGATGAATCGATCCAGAAGAATAAATCACTTCTTCTGTCTCCGCTAAAAAGAGATCGACCGCGATCGGATACACATTGGTCCCCGGATTGACGATCTCGATCGTCCCTTCTGATTCCCCATTCTCAAACACAGCAAAAGGGGCAATTTGCAAAGTGAAATAATTGGCATCTGCAATCTCTTGCGCTCGTTCCGCCATTTCAATGTCGCTTGCATCTCTCAAACCTGGTAACAACTCTGCACTGACGGTTGGTACAGGCTCGTTTTCTTGATTATTGAAATATAAAAAGACACCCCCAATGACCAAGAGAAGCAACCCCAAAGCGATCCATTTCTTTTGATTTTTCTTTGCCATTCATCTTTCTCCATTTCTCTGATAAGATTATTGCTCCATTCGCTTAATATGAACTAATGTGACAGATTTGGCCCGAATCGTAGAACTAGGTTGAAAGTTGGTGTTGCATGGCTGCTCCCTTCAGGTAATTTTTCAGCTGCACCTGTAAATGTGAAAGTATTAGCTTCTTCAATCGCTAAATCGAATAATCGAAATGCCTCCGTTTGATAGCTACTACCATGATGGATCAGTAAATTTTCTTTCCCGTCCCCCACTATATTCAATGCTTCAACGATGTCCATGTTCTCAAGCTCTGTGGGTGCGACTACATCAACTGAAATAGCAAACGGAGATTCATTCCCGATCTCATAGTCCGGTGAAATGATTTGTCGATGGTTTGATGAAGAAGTAGTGTTGAAAACGGCAGATATTGGGATTCTTACAGATAGTAACTCCCCCAAGTCTTCAAAAACTGCTACCAATTTAGTGTGCTCTTCTCCCATCATAAAAGTAGTCGTGGATTCTTTCTCATCTGCAATCGTCCCTTCGCCGCTTTCGATACGCCAATGAGAAAATCGCCAGCCAGCATCAGCTGTTGCGTTGATATCGATTATTTGACCACTCTCAACACTTGCGACATCTTGGGAAACAGTTCCTTGACCTTCCATTCCAATAGTAAGGCTTGAGAAGATCCGCGGTTGCCATACCCATGTATCAGCCATAGTCGCTCCATCATACGTTGTTGCTAAATCTGCACTCGATAACACATGCGTGCCACGCGGGCGTTCAGATGTTCCTGCACCAACATTTCGCCAGAAAGGAAAATGTGTATCTGTCTCTCCAAGTTCAGCCAGCCCATGATTGTCAGGAAATTGGAAACCCGTTCCTAACGTCAATTTTTGTAAAGGTGCATCGCGAAACATCAAGGTAGACACTGCTGTGCTTCTCGAATCAAAATTTGCTAGATCAAGTTCTCTTAAATTGGCACAACCTGAAAACATCAATTGCATATGCGTTACCTTACTCGTATCAAAATTGGATAAATCGAGTTCTGTTAGTGCCGAAGCATTCATGAACATCCCCATCATATCGGTTACATTACTCGTATCAAAATGACTAAGATCTAGTATTGATAGATTATCTAACTCACTAAACATTTGCGTCATACTTGCCACATTACTCGTATCAAAACTAGAAATATTCAAGTTCTTCAGGGACAACATGAAAATAAACATATAGCTCATATCTGTGACATTACTTGTATTAAAACTGGATAGATCTAGTTCGGTAAGTGTGTCTGTATACTGAAACATACCCGCCATGTTTACTACGTTACTCGTATCAAAGTTAGAAAAATCCAGTTGATTAACCCTTCTCATTCCAGAAAATGTGCTCATCATTGATGTAACATTACTTGTATCAAGAGAGGTGATGTCTAGTTCAGTAACTAATGATAAATAATGAAACATGTAACTCATGTCTGTCAGATTACTTGTATCAAGATGATGCATCCCCTCAACACGTTGAACTTGTTGCATCCCTTCAAAAAAACCTCGCGTACGACCACGTCCTCCGAGTTCTCCCCAACCACCTTGATCACTATAATTATTCGTTCCACGTTGAGAGCCAACTAGTTGAATGTCTCCTGTTAAAACGATGCGATTAATAAACGCAGCTAAATGGGGTGCATTAAAGTAAGCATCTTGCTCATAATTTCCTACGGGATCGTTCACTTCATCAAAAATACCAGATCCTAATGTCAGTGTCCTCGTATCATCAATCACCCAAGGAATCGTACCAACTTGACCTGTATATACCGCATTGATCCCAGGCGGGAGTGCGATTTTTCCCATTTCGCTAGGTGCATCAGCCCCCTCTTCTTCCATTTCTGGCTGATCCACTACTGGTCTTGCTTCTTGAACTGGTAAGACATCTGCTTGATTCCCTTCGTCCTCCTCCTGATTTGCTTCCAAAGTTGTTTCCTGATGACTCTCGGATGCTACTGTTGATTCTTCTATATCAATTGATTCATTAGTAGTCACTAACTGATCATTCACTAATCCATCTGATTGAACATCTGGCGTGTGAGTATCGATTGCTAGTACTTGTCCAACTGGTAAAAATAGCATCATACTCGTTGTCAATGTAATCAATGAACGTTTTTTTAAAATAGACTTATTCGTCACGATTTTTACCCTCCTCCAACTGTTACCCCAATAGTATTTGATGATTGATTAAGATGATTTATTTTTCTGTAGAAATATGTTTGGTATATTTACCAATAAAAAAAACCACAACAAAGCGCTTTGTTGACACACAAAGTGTAGCATCACATTATATTTTAATCTATTTATAATTTTAACTCGATCCAGAAAAAAATCTGTACTAATCATGTTAAAATTATCACCTTTATACTTTTTTTACCGATTAAATGTTATTTAATTTCAGTTGCTTAATTTTTAACCTGATTTTTTTTTTAGAATACTGAAAAAGAAGTTTTCGAATATTATTTTAGCAAGGATAAATGATTAAGAATAGAACGTGGAAATCCATCACAACAACCATAGAATTTTTTGATGGTTGTTTTATCTTTAGAATCATTACAAACAACATAAAATGATGTTCGTTTTTTTATTTATTTTTTTTTTGATTTTTTATCATTTATCCGAGGATTGAATCAAAAAACCTTCCGACCAATGAATGATCTGAAGGCTTTTTCTATCGTAATATCAGCTATCTTCTAATTTAATCGAATGAATAATTTCCAAATAAAAACGTTCGAGTACACGAGATTTTAAGCGTTCATTAAGTCCTCAAACAATGGATCGATAATAATGACCGTAACGAATCCCAAGACTAACACGACTTTCTTTAATTCTGCATAATCATGTGCGATCTTTGATAAACCTAGATTCTCTAATGTCGTTAAGGTGCGATCCATCAGTTCAATTGCTTGCTCCTTGTCGTGTTTCAACTGTGCTAAGCACCCCTCATAAAATGGTAAAAGAACAGCCTGTTCAATATGTTCCTCTCTAATGACACGGCTTTTCCAAAGATCAAAAAGTTTCGTTGCATAGTCCGCTTCACCGAATAAACAAAAAACGGAAAAAATGGTGATAAACGTTTGGTACAAAATATCTTTGTTGTCTGGTACTTTTTCAAATCGTTCACTTTTATCATTTGCCATTTTTACATACTGCCATAAAAGTTCAGGTTCCATCGAAACGGCGATGCGAGAAAATAATTTTAATTCATACACTCCCCATGTAGTAGTATCAGCTAAATATTGTTTTGCTGAATCAAGAAGATGACTGTGTGTCGAACTGGCATCAAGCATCGAAACGCCATTGAAAAAAGATTTTTTTGTCTCATAATTGAAACGGATCAATTGCAAAAAGTGATCCAGCTCCAATGAATAATTATTGTGATAGTAGGTTAGTAATTCTTGGTAGTTCGTTTGTAGTTTTTCTAATTCCTTTAATGAAGTCACATTTGCTGCGCGCATATACTTACTAATTTCCACGTGCAATGGTGAATGTGGACTTTCAGAATGTAACACAATAAATTCTTCAAATTTCACTTCTAACTTTGATAATATAAGATGGAACCTTTCACAAGAAATAGATAGCCGACCATTTTCAAATTGAGATAGCAAAGAAATAGATAGTTGTTCATCCACTAATTCTTTTAGTAGCATTCCTTTCGCTTTGCGTATCGTTTTAACGGTCTCTCCATAATTTTTCATCTACACACCTCTTAAAATATTTTAATTCAAAACTCACCATAACCTCATCCTATTATATTATAAAGTTAATAGTAAGATACAGTTAATTTAGCTAAAAAACACAAATATATATGTTCTAAAGCAATGACTAGACAATAAAAAGCTATCATCTACAAAATTCAATTTTTGTAAATGACAGCTTCATTTTCATTTCTACGAGGCAAACTGGCTATTGTATAGTTCACTATACATACCGTCTTTTTGTAATAACGTTTCATGATTACCAACCTCAACAACATTTCCTTCTTTCATGACTAAAATCACATCGGCATTTTTAATTGTCGAAAGACGATGAGCAATAACGAAACTAGTCTTCCCTTTCATCAGATGATCCATCGCTTTTTGGATCTCTAATTCTGTTCTCGTATCAATACTCGATGTCGCTTCATCCAATAACAGGATTGGCGGATTGGTCAATATTGCTCGTGCAATACACAGCAGCTGTTTTTCCCCTTGAGATAAAGAGGCATTCTCATCATTCATGACTGTATCGTAGCCATTAGGTAACGTTCGAATAAAATGATCCGCTCGTGCCATTCTTGCGGCATCTACGATCTCAGATTTCGAGGCACGATGACGCCCATAAGCAATATTCTCACTGACTGTTCCTTCAAACATCCATGAATCTTGAAGAACCATTCCAAACAACGAACGTAGATAATGGCGACTCATTTTTTTTGTGTCCACGCCATCCACTTTGATCGATCCGGAAGTTGTCTCATAAAACCGCATCAACAAATTGATCAACGTTGTTTTCCCAGCACCAGTTGGGCCAACAATCGCCACCTTTTGCCCAGCTTTTACTTCAAAATCCACTCCATCCATCAATAGTTCTTTCCCATAGCCAAATTGAACATTCTCAAAAGAGATATTCCCTTTTGGTGCTTTGATCCTACTGTTTACTTGACTATCTTTTTCCATTTCCTCTTCATCGATGATCTCAAACACTCGTTCCGCGGAAGCAATAGCAGATTGTAGGGAGTTGAATAAAAATGAAGCTTCAGTCAAAGGCTCTTGGGACATCTGGATATACTGGAAAAAAGATAAGATTTGACCAATAGAGATGCGACCACGGATAACAAAGATAGCTCCTAATCCAGCAATCATGACATAACCGATTTGGTTGAATAATCGGATGATCGGCATGATTGCAAACATGATGAATTGTGCTTTCTTATCATCTCGATACAACTGATCAATCGAATTTTTTGTTTGTCCGATGACTTCATGTTCTAAATTAAATGCCTTGATTTCTACCTGTCCTGAAAAATATTCTTCAATCTTGGTATTAAAAATCCCAACAGAACGTTGACGATCTGTAAAAATCTTATTACTTTTTATCCCCACAAGCATGGTGATGACTAACCCGATCACTATTGCTCCAACGCCAATCAACGTCAACGTTCGATCAATGCGAAGCATCAAAATGACTGCTCCAACAATGGTGATTGCTGAGGTGAATAAGCGCATGATCGCATCCCTTAAAATTTCATTCACACGCTCTAAATCATTGGTGACACGACTTAAAATCTGTCCTTTTTGATTGGTATCATAGAACTTCAAAGGAACCTTTGTTAACTTTTCACTGACCTGTTCCCTCAAAGACAACACTAATTTTTGAGATACTGAAGCCATCGCATACTCTTGAAAATAGGAGAAGATCGAACTGAAAAGATAAACCCCTATCAACAGTAAAATAACTTCAGATAACCGTCCAAAATCGATCGAAATCGCTGTACCCTCGCTAAATGACAACGCCACACCTTCAAAGATGATATTGATCGCATCAGCAAATATGTTGGGTGCCCATAGATTCAGCAGCACACCTAAAGTAGCAAATAGAAAAGCAATCAGCATTAGCCATTTTTGTGGTGCCAATGCTTTGATCATGCGCCATAACGTTTTTTTACTATTTTTCGCATGATCGACCGAGATTCCTCCTCCGCCATCCATGACATCATACGTATTATTGTTCTCTGAGCTCATTTGCTAGCTCCTCCTCACTCAGCTGAGATTTTGCGATCTCAAAATAGGCACTGCAATTTTCTAATAACTCTCTGTGTATTCCTTTTCCAACAACCTTCCCTTCATCTAAAACGATGATTTGATCCGCCTCTTTTATTGAAGTGATTCGTTGTGCAATAACGACCATCACTGATTTCTTTGTGACTTCTTTCAACGAGCGTCTCAATGCAGCATCTGTTTGATAATCCAATGCAGAAAAACTATCATCGAAAACATAGATTGCTGGTTTTTTCATGATCATCCGTGCAATTGACAACCGCTGTCGTTGACCACCAGAGAAGTTTTTCCCACCTTGCACAACGTTTGATTCATATTTTTCTGGAAGCTCATTGATAAAACTTTCTGCTTGAGCAATCGTGGCTGCCTGTTCCATATCTTTTAATGAAGCTTGTGGATGACCATGCTTTAAATTATCAGCGATCGTTCCACTGAATAAGAAAGCTTTTTGTGGGACAAACCCAATTTTGCTACGCAACTCTTCTTGTGATAGGTCTTTGACATCCATACCATTTAAGATAATTTCGCCACCCGAAGCTTCTAACAACCGTGGAATCAATTTCGCCACCGTACTTTTCCCAGAGCCTGTTCCACCAATGATTGCCGTTGTCGTTCCTTTCTCACAAACAAAATCAATATTTTGCAATACTGGACTTTCCGCATCACGATAAGAAAAGCTGACATTTTTAAATTCTAAGCGTACATCATAATGACCATTCAAATGCGCCCCACCGTCAGTGATTTCAGGTCGATAATCTAAAACTTCAAGAATACGATTGGCACATACTTTTGCTCTTGGCAAATTGATTGCTGAAAAAACAGCCATCAATAGATACATCAAGATATTCATTGCATACTCAATGATCGCCATGATATCACCGATCGCCATGTTTCCTGAATCCACTCTCATCGCACCAAACCACATGATTGCCACTGTAGAAAGGGACATGACCAACATCACGATCGGCATCATCACTGCAAACAGTCGATTGATTTTGATATTTAAATTCGCAAAATCAACAAACGAAGCATCCATACGTTCCTTCTCAAGTTTTGTCCGATTGAAGGCTCTCACCACTCGAATACCTGACAAATATTGTCCGACGATCCCATTGATTTTATCCAATCCCACTTGTGTTTTCTCAAAAAGGGGAAAAATCTTCAAAGTGACCCAGCCGAAGACAATCGTGAACAGAATAGCTGTGATCAAAATGATCAACGCCATATAACCATCTCGTATGTAAGCCAATATCAATCCAACGATCATTACAAAAGGCGCAGGAATCATCGTTTCAAAAAACATGCTGATCGTCGACTGCAACTGCTCGATATCATTAGTTGCTCGTGTGATCAACGAAGAACCGCTAAAATGCTTGAAATCTTGATACGATAACTGTTGTGTATGCTTGAACAAACGATCGCGGATATTTTTAGAAAAAGTCGTCGCAATCTCAGCTGAGTAATACGTGGCTAAAATAGAAAAAATACCTGTCAGTATCGCAACCCCCAACATAATAACCCCCGTCGTTTGGACATAATCCATATCTTGCATGACCACACCTTCATTGATGATATTAGCCGTCAAGGTAGGTAAATATAATGTTCCCAACATTTGTAGTGTGATGAAAAGTAGTAATAAACCTACCTTCAATTTACTTAAATGTGCCGTTTTAAATAGTTTTAGCACGTTGATCTCTCCTTTACTTCTTTCATTTTCAAACCTTTTTTTCTTCTTGTGTAATAGTACAAAAATAAGTATACAGTCTCCCATAATAGGAGAGTCAACGGTTATTCAACATGTTTTTTCACGTGGAGAGGAAAGGGCATAGATGGGAGGTTTTTAGAAGAAAATGTTGAAATAGAAATGAAGGAATGCACAACTAGAAAACTGTTTATAGGATAAAAAGAAAAAAATGTGACAAGCTCTTATAGATACTTATTACAGCTTTTCGCTTCTATAATATCTAGTGTTGATGACAAAATAAAAATAATCGTTTTCCCTACAAATTGGCTTACTGTAAAGAAAGAAGTAGGTATTATCTCCTACGTGATTCAATTATTATCGATCCATTTACGTAAACCGATCTTAAAACTAAAAAACTCGATACTAGTTAAAATAGTCAAAAACCTAGGATAAGAACCAGAGATCACTGTGGTATCTATCCTAGGTTTTTACTGTCTTCCTTGGTCATAATCATACATATTTTTTTCTTAGAAAATACACTCATTCGTGCCGTTAAAATGGACTCCATCTCTATTTGTCTCTTTGATTTTTATATTCATTTCTCATAAGCTACTTTTGATTCAGAAATCGAAGTGATCCACGATACATTGACCTATGACTGGGGACAAAAAGTGTTTCGTTTTTACGACTACGATAAACATATCGTTGAAGTTTCAGAAAGCATTCAAGGTGTCTTCAATCGTCTATATGCGCAAGGGTTGAGCCTTCCGGAAATCGCTGAACGCTTTGGTGAGCCACTCGAAATTGTCAAAGAGCGTTACAGTATCTCCTAAACTCCAAGAATAACTAAACTATCTACCTCTAAGAAGTTTGTCTATTCTCAATAGATTTATAGGATATCTTAGAGAATAGGTTCATCGTTAGAAAAACTAGAATATTTGAAGTCAAGGCAAGTAAAAATTGATCAAAACCAAAAATACTCCAATTTAGCAGTATGACTATACCATCTATGAAAAACAAGCCTGTAGAGAGTTTTATATTGAAATATTTTTTTAAAATTATCGGTGGAATGGACGTTCCTCCACTAGAAGAATTTTGTGAATAAACAATGGACATACCTACAGAAAAAATTAGACTTCCCAAAACGATCGATAAAATTTTATTTTCAGTAAACATTATTTTAGGTACATAAGTTAACAATAACGGTAGAACTAAACTACCATAAAAAACTTTCATAAATACTTGTTTACCTAAATAAATGATTGCTAATAGCAACATAACTGAATTTAATGCAAGCACGACGAGTGAACGATCTACTCGAACAAGGTATTCAAGTAATATTCCTAGACCACTCGTTCCTCCAGCAGCAATATAATGTGGGCCAAAAAACATATTGATACTAATTGATAGTATCCACAGCCCCAAAGTAATCGTTAAATATTTGAATAGATTTTTCATATGCGCCTCCTAATATTTTTTAATGCAAGAACACAAAAAGGGATTAGATAAGAATATTCTTATCTAATCCCTTTGGATCCTCCGAAACTTTAATTAAGTTAACACATCTATTCTAAAAAGTAAACCTGTTAATTTTGTTTTTTAATTTTGACTCACAGAATTACACCGCTATAAACAATTGAAACTAGTATCCGGCAGAACTCCTTTCACTAATTGGCTTTAGTGGCTCTGTGCACGATCTAGTCAAACTAAAGAGGTATCTCTCAAAAAAAATTTCAGGTTTCATTGCTTATTGCTTATAGTTGCATCTTTCTGTCTTCTTCTGATTTTCCAGTTAGTTGCTCGTTTGTCTGACTCAAATTCCATCTCTTACAATGGTCTTTTCACTGTTTCAAATAGCTCGCATGAAAAGCAATATGTTGTTCTACAAATGTAGCAATGGTGAAGTAGCTATGATCATAGCCTTCTTCTTTTTGGTAGAAAACTTCGTGTTTCGCTGATTCTGCTGCTGTTAAAAAAGCTTCTTCATTGAGCTGGACTTCGTAGAATGGATCAGCCATTCCTTGTGTGATCAGGATAGGCGGTTGACTGGTTGTTTCTTTTTTGATCAGTTCAGTGGCATCCCATTCACTCCATGTCGCTTGGTCAGGACCTAGATAAGCGGTGAATGCTTTTTGTCCCCATGGTACGTTTGAGGGGTTCGAAATTGGTGCAAAAGCAGAGATCGAAGCAAAGCGTGCTGGATTTTTCAGACCGATCACTAACGAACCATGCCCACCCATGGAATGACCCATGATACTTTCTTTTCCAGAAAGATTTGGGATCAAGGAGTAGATGATCTCAGTCAGCTCTTTCGTAAGGTAGTCGTACATTTGGAAGTCTTTCTTCCAAGGTTCTTGTGTTGCATTCAAGTAAAAGCCAGCCCCTTGACCGAGATCCCAATCTTCACTGTCAGCAACATCCCCCCGAGGCGATGTGTCCGGCATGACGAAGGCGATTTGCTGTTCTGCTGCATAGCGTTGGAATCCACCTTTGATACTAAAATTATCATCTGTACTTGTTAAACCAGCTAACCACCAAATGAGTGGGATTTCTTGATTTTCAACAGTGGTTTCTGGTAGATACACGCTGAATGTCATCTCACAATGTAGCGTTTCTGACAGGTGACGGTATTTGATTTGTTGCCCGCCAAACGACCGATGTGTTTCAATTTTCTGTAGTTCCATCCGTGTCACCTCCATAAGTGAGCATGGTGCGAATGGATTCTCCACGATGCAACAGCTCAAGTGATTCATTGATTTGTGTAAAATCTAAACGATGGGTGATGAATGAATCTAAATCAATTCGACCGTTCAAGTAATCTTCCACCATACCTGGCAATTGGCTTCGCCCTTTGACACCGCCAAAAGCCGAACCGCGCCAGACACGACCAGTCACTAGTTGGAACGGACGCGTGTGGATTTCTTTTCCAGCTCCGGCTACACCGATAATGATGCTTTCGCCCCAGCCTTTGTGACAGGCTTCAAGTGCGGAACGCATCACTTCCACATTACCAATACACTCAAAACTGTAATCTACGCCTCCATTGGTCATTTCTACGATGACTTCTTGAATCGGACGATCATGTGTTTTAGGATCAACAAAGTCCGTTGCACCCATTTTTTTAGCTAACGGCCATTTTTCAGGGTTCCTATCGATTGCAATGATTCGTTTGGCGTTGGCTTTTTTCAATCCCTGGATTACTGCTAAACCAATCGCTCCTAGTCCAAAGACAGCTGTGACCGCTCCTTCTTCAACTTTCGCCGTGTTTTCCACAGCGCCTAATCCTGTTGTTACACCACACCCTAATAGTGGGACGGTATCTAACGGAGCATCCTCTGTGATTTTCACCAAATTGATTTCATTGACGACAGTATACTCACTAAACGTACTTGTACCCATATAGTGATAAATCGGCTCGCCTTTGTAAGAAAAACGTGTCGTACCATCTGGCATTAGACCTTTTCCTTGCGTTTCACGGACAGCAGAGCATAGATTGGTTTTTCCTGACAAGCAAAACTCACACTTCCCACATTCTGGGGTATACAACGGGATCACATGATCACCCACTTCAACAGATGACACATCATCACCAACTTTGACAACGATACCGGCGCCTTCATGACCTAAGACCGCAGGAAAAACTCCTTCTGGATCTTCCCCTGATAAGGTAAACGCATCTGTATGACAGACAGAAGTGTACAAAATTTTTACCATGACTTCCGTCGGTTTCGGATCAGCAACATCGATTTCAACGATTTCTAACGGTTTTCCTGGTTCAAATGCTACGGCAGCTCTACTTTTCATTTTTCGTCCTTCTTTCTTATTCCGCTCGTCTGGTTCTTTGTTATTGAGCGAATCCGTAATCTTTCCACTTCATCGTATCATAGGCTGTGTTGAGAAACAAAACTGACAAACTTGTCAGTATCCTCAATTTCTTT
>Ga0308156_1002612_pt1 | contig 15577 bp, 8 predicted proteins | sample PhyAR2_FD_201041 | JGI IMG/M metagenome (GOLD analysis project Ga0308156, IMG submission 201041) | Phyllosphere microbial communities from UC Gill Tract Community Farm, Albany, California, United States - DLSL A.R2 | ecosystem: Host-associated > Plants > Phyllosphere > Unclassified | place: USA... | reverse complement strand
CACCGGAGAAGCCGTCGGCGGAGGCGGATCAAGGGTGGTGGCGGGGATGACGGCGATCCCGTTCGGAGCCCGCTAGGATGGGCGTCATCTGCCCATCTAGGGTCGGTCCGGCGGGCCGACCCGCCGTTGGGATCGTGCGCCAAGCTCGACGACCGCTGCGCTCGACTAAGATCGATTTGGCGTCTCAGTGTGCATTCAAAAAACCGCACTGATCGCGGAAACCAATATGATGAGACTGGATCGAGGGGGACCAGGATGACGCAACTCGCTGGCGGATGGACGCTCGAAAAGCTCGAGGCCAAGACACCTGAAGAGCGCTTCAATGTGTGGTCGAACGCGCGGGCCAAGGGTACACTCGAGGCGGACGAGCTCGCGCAGTTTATCGAGAGGTCTGGGTTGAACTATGCGCCGACCGGCGGCATCAGCATGTCTGATCTTCGCGTGCTCGAGATGCGCCGTCATCGAGTCACCTGAGGGACAGGCAGCCTGTCTGAAGGCCACAGCCGACGGGTTGCCGGCACTCGCTGGGGTCGAGCCGATGATCGTTGAGCGGATGGGCAGCAGGTACGGTCAGATCAGCATGACGACAGTCACAGCAGGCTCGATCGTCGGCGAGCTCATGCTGAGCAAGGGCTTTAAAATCGGAAGTCAGAAGAAGATGCCCGAAGTGTCGGTGGCGCAGACTGCGGCGTTCTGGGTGGCGCGGTAAGTTCGCAGCGCAGAGGGCTCAACAGAGCTGAGTTTAGATCGCGACAAACGCAGGGGGGCGGAAGCCGCGTTCTCGTCGCTTAGGGACGATAGCACAAAGACACTGACGCGTGTCGCGCTCGGACCTACGCCAACCCGCTCAATCGCTTTCCTGCAGCCAAACAAGCTTCGACCTCCGAGCGGTCCGCCGTGGTCATCAGTTTGAAACGGCTAAGGTGAGGCAGGGCAAGCACCACGCGACCATCGGGCGCTTGATAGAGTTCGGCGAACTGCCGATTCCAGCCGACGTTCAAACGTCGCGGCGTGCCGGCTTCCAAGATCGCGGCGAGCTCTCGACCTGCCTGCTTACCGAGCGAGATCCAAAGCCTGATCGTCGGCGACTTCTTCGCGACCTCTTGCCACAACGGTCTCACCGCTGCGAGGGCGACGCCAGGGGTTGGCAGCTTGGACCAGCTCCGGCTCCTAAATGGAACAAGCTGAGCGGCGAATACGTCCCTGCTGTCGACCTCAAGCGTTTCGAGCATTCGAACGATCTGCTGCTGAAGCGGATTGTGTGAGTCCGCGGGCCCCCACTTTTGGTCGGTGTAGGCCATGCCGCCCTTAGGCCAGTCCCAATCGGCTTGCTGCGTTTGCGTGTCGCTATCTTCGCGATCCGCACCCGGGTTGAGACCGATGATGCCGACTTTGGCAGTGCTCAAGCGGTCCTCTCGGCAGTACATAAATGTCCAGCCCATCGCGGTCTCAGGCGCGTCTTTAAAGTGGTTGGCGTAAAGCTCAGCGATGGCGGCTTTCGAGAAGGGCGTGTTGGAGCTCATGAACCTAATTCGCGATCTGGTCAGAGAGGACCGGAGAGATATGGGCCGGTAGATTGGTTAGCGCGGATTGCAACAGCACGAGCGCGTCGGGCGCAAGCGTTGCATTGCGTCGACCGGCGGCCTCGGTGATCTCCCAACCGAGATTGGAGACACGCTCCATCTCAACCACGCCAACCTCGCCGAGTTGGTAATAGTAGGAGAACCCCATCCTGACTTGGCTGACGCGACTCCCGAGACAGTTTCGGAACAGGCGTCCAGCGACCTCCATTTTCGCCTCCGTATCGAGCGGCGTGAGGTGTTCGTTGCCGGGCCAAGGCGGCGACGGCAATGGCAGGCCAGCGTACGTGTCGCCGTCGGCTTCAGAAATGACCGACGCGACGAAGTCACGCTCGAAAACAGCAGCTGCAGCGGTGTCTAACTGACCTAAGCGATCCAAGCGCCATTGCTGTCTGCGCAGCAAGATCGCGGTGACGCGCCGATTGCTTTTGAGGCGTTGCACCTTCTTGGGCGAGCAGGCGTGGTCAGGTATTGCGGCGAGCAAATCGATCACGCGCTCGTCGATCGCGTCGAGATGTCGAAGGACCTTCGCTGGTCCGCGACCAGCCTCCAACACGTCCGCGAGCTTGAGGTATGAGCTCGTGCACTTCAGAGCCTTCCAGCCCAGTCGCTTCAGAGCGCGCTCGAAACCTGCCGCCTGCTTGAATCCCGACAGCGCGATCAGCGATCTTAACGAGGATGCTCTGAACCGTTCGCGCCAAAGATCGACGTCGGTCGGACAATCCACGCGCTCAGCACGCGCAGACATTTGGGCCCAGATTGCGCACCAAAGTTGTCGTCGCTCAGCTGAGATCAACGCGAGCTCAGCTTCGGCACGACCACCGAAGAATGCGACCGCCCAACCCTCGCAGGGACCTGCGATCGCCGACAACAGACTGCGCTCCATCATGTCGGGATACCGCGCGCGAGGTACGTCACAATCGGTCGTAGGTCACACCACTTGGTTGATCATTAGAAACTTCTCGCTTGCTCAAGTGAATCAATACGGTTGAATGAGCTGGGGGAGTAGCGATGGATCACAACGAAAACGAGCATCTGGCGGACTTCGTCGAGGACGCCGCCAGGCGGCACGATCCAGACGACCACTATGTGATGCAGCAGGTAGCGAGCGGTCAGGTTGCGATCAGTGACGACGACGAGCATTTTAGGTCAGCCAAGCACTTCGTCGGCCGGTTCTGGGTCGTCGAGCCGAGGAATGGCAATCCTGAGCTTGCTAGCTACCGACGTAGGTTTCAGGATGCGGAAATCGAAGACGACACGTTTATCGATTTGCATCACTCATTGACCTTCGAGCGGTGCTGGTCAGGTCTCGGCGAGAACGACCAACACCTTACTCCGCATCAGCGCCTCTCAGTGGAGGGAAGAGAGAGCAGCGACTGGCCGCGAGGGCATGTCGTTTACGCGCCTTGGGACCGGATGTGGCTCGTCACAATCGCTGAAACTCTGGCGGCCGATGACGCAACGCTGCTCGCCGTTCGGCAGCGCTTCGTCATCGACAAAACAAGCTGTCGCGTGGTTGGCGACGCGCGATTTAATGCAGACCTTCCGACGCCGGGATCCGAATGACGACGACTGACAAACTCTTCTGCCGGGGACTCACCTCGAAGCAAATGAACGCCCTCGCAGTTGCTGCGGTCGTAAGCGATCATTGGTGGCGTGACCTGCTGTCGCTTTGGAAACCGAGTGGAGTGAGTAGCGGGGAATACGGGCTGCGCTTGGCGGTCCGGCACGGCTACCTTAACTTCTATCGACACGGCCAATCGGTGGCTAAAGTCAGCTTCGACGGATCGCATCGGCCGACGCTTTCGGTCCACGCCAAATACATCTGCAACGACGATGAGCGCGGGGTGGTCGGCCAGGTCTATGCCCGCCTCGACGACCGCGGGATCAGTTGCAAAGGCCTGACATCGCGCGCCTACGAAGGGCTTGCGACGGTGAAGGCTTGGATTGACGTCGTGAACCGGCACTACGCCAAGGTCGGCGGTGAAAAACCGCTCATCGATCAGCTGCTCGACAACCCTGCGAACGACGGCGTGATCGATCTGGAGATGGGTCTTCCCGCTTGGGGCTCGCGAAGAACCGCGCCACGCATGGATGTCGTCGCGGTCGAGGAGGTCGAGGGGACGCTGACGGTTATCTTCGGCGAGGTGAAGCGCATCGACGACGGTCGAGTTCGCTCCTCGAAAGCAGAGCCTGAGGTCGTCAATCAGCTCAAGAAATACGAGAACTATCTCACCGACCCGACAAACCGCGATGCCATTGCCAACGCGTACTCACAGACAGCGATAAGTCTCCTGGAGCTGGCTGGCATGGCGCGAAGTGTCGGCGCGGAAATCACGCTGTCGGACACGATTCGTCGAGCGGCGACGACGGTGCCCCTCAACGTTGCTAGGCAAGCCGTTCTGGTCATCCTAAGACCCGGTGATCGCGGCGAAGGGAACTGGGAAGATCTACATCGGCCCGCGTTGAACGGCGCCGTCAAGTTTGTCGAAGTCCGACCGGGCGAGGCCATGAATCTTGGGGTCGTCGTTTGACGGTGAATCTCACCGTCCATCGCGCGACCGATCAGATCGGCGGGAACTGCATCGAGCTTTCTAGCGACGCCGGCAGGATCCTACTCGACGTCGGCCGACCTCTTGATGCGCCGAATGATGCGGTAGGTTTGCTGCCAACTACGCTCGATCGAGACCGACCTCTCGACGGAGTGCTGATCTCACACCCTCACCAAGACCACTACGGCCTTCTCGAGGAAATACCGGCGCACTGGCCGATCTACAGCGGCAAGGCGACCGAGCGACTCATACAGCTGACCGCGATCATTTTCGGTCAACCGATGCAGCGGGAATTCCGGCCGTGGGACGTGGGCAAGGCGAACCAGATCGGACCGTTCACGGTCACACCTTACCTGACGGACCACTCGGCGTTCGATGCGCACATGCTGCTCATCGAAGTGGAAGGTCGGCGTATTCTCTACTCGGGCGACTTCAGGACACACGGGCGCAAGTCGAAGCTCGTCGAGCGCATGATGGCGTCGCCGCCGGCCGATATAGACGTGCTGCTGATGGAGGGGACCAACCTCGGCAGCGACAAACCTTGCATGACAGAGACCGACCTTGAGGCGGACTATGTCGAGCTGTTTCGGGCGACTAAGGGGCGGGTGTTTGTGGCGTGGTCTGCGCAAAACATCGACCGTACCGTCACGCTCTATCGCGCGTGTCTGAAAACCAAGCGCACGCTTGTGATCGACCTCTATACGGCAGAGGTGCTCGACGTGTTGGCGGAGCACGGTCGCATACCTCAACCAGACTGGTCGTCGATTAAGGTGGTCATCACCAGCGCGTTTTCGCGGATGTACAAGCGCAAGGGCGACGAGGCGTTCGTGACGCGCATGGCGGCGAACGGCATCTCGGCCAAGGCGCTCGTAAACTCACCTGAGAGGTGGGTGATCATGGTGCGGCCGTCTCTGATCAAGGACTACTCGCCGGCTGGGGTCACGCCGACCGCAGACGACGCGTGGAGCTACGCGATGTGGAGCGGCTATCTCAAAAACGAGGATGGCCAACGACTGCAGAACTGGTTCGGCGAGGGCCGTGCCAGGGCAAAACATCTGCACACCAGCGGGCATGCGTCGCCGTCAGATCTTCGAGCGTTCGCCAACGCGATGAAACCAAAGACGATGGTGCCGATACACGGGGTGGCGTGGGATCTCGACCGAGAGGGGTTTCCGCCGATTACGCGTCTCGTCGACGGGCAACCGTTGGTTCTGTGAGCTGCAGAACAGGCCTCAGTGTACATTCGGAAAACTGCACTGAGCGCCGGGTACGCCTTTGATAATCGATAGGTCAGATTACCCCGAACCGGGTTTTTGACGGGCTTCATTTAGGTCGAGCTCTCCTGGACGGTATGTCGCAGATCGTGCACGACGCGTTGTACTAGAACGATTGTGAGCCCCCACTACTGACGCTCACTGTCGAGTGATCGCAATAAAGCTCTCGCCGTGACCCGATATGAAAACTTGAAGGTCAATCAAAGCGCGAGCTTGCTGTGTGGGCTGTCTATTGAAGTCATGACGTGATCCAGACGGCGCGCGCCAGTAGCCAAAACCCTGGTCGAAGAAAATAACAGCCATCGAGCCATCGTCATACTTGAGTCGCATGCGTCTGTTGTGAGCCGCGCCGCTGCTGCTGTAACGAACGCCCAGCCCGAGCGCGCTCATCAGCGATTGAACAGTTTCCTCCCGGTCAGCCTCGTCGCGCCAGTTGTGACTGACCTGCGTGGGGGGGGCGCGGAAGTCATCCTGCCTCAGAGGCGCAGTTGTGACCGACACGTCCAGCGAAGCGCCATGCAGCGCCAAATCATCACGAAGAGCCGCCATCGTGCGCGCCAGCAAGAGCACCGGTAGCGGCGAGACGAGATACCTGTCGGTGTAATCGATCGATCTCAGCCGTCCTGGTTTCCACAGCCCGGCGGCCTCGAGCTCCGGCTGAAGTAGATTCTTGACCAGTCCAACGCCGAACTGATGAGCGGCACGCGATAAAGCGGCCTTCAACTCTCTTACCCGGTCGCCTGCAACAGGCGTGCGCTCAAGGTCGTCCTCGCCTATCGCATCCACCCCCGGCGGCTCGAGGCGCACAGTGACGATCGGATGTTCGATCCCAACGCCCCATCGGTCACCTGCGACCCTGCTCTGAGTGTCTCTTGAGAAATAGCCTAGTCCGCCAGCTGGCCCGTGCACGTGAGCGACCAGCAACGCGCCATTGGGAGCAGCGGAGGGGCTTGCTTTAACGGGGGTGAAGCAGAAGCGATGAGACGCGTTGCGCAGACCTCGTCGCGCCGCATCGTCCATGGCGTCGAACGTTTGCGCAGGCAAGGCTAAGCGGACCTCGGCACCTAGTCGATGCGCTCGCTCAAAGAGAGTGGATAAAGGTGGCTGATAAAGCGCAGTCACATTCAGGTCATCAGATACAAACACCGTCAGAACTTGGTTGCTTGCAAGGCGGCGTACCAGAGCGTCGGGCACTGGCGAACTAAGCTTTGCATCGGGAGCGGCGAGATCCTCGGCTCGGGGAGCCGCCAACTCACCTCGCAGAGTGTTGACGAACTCAAGCGCCGCCTTTCGATCCACGAGCTCTTGCTGAGCGAAGAGGTCGGCGGCAAGGACGCAAGCGGAGCAACCGGACTCGCACTTCGACGGACAATCGAGCCTTTCGGCGGCGGACGCCAAGAGGCTGGGAATGTCGGCGAAGAGCTGGGGAGCGTAACCCGCTCCGCCCGTTGATTGATCGAAGAGGAAAATGGAGTGCGTACGGTCACCGATGGCTCCCGTTCGAGGCTCCACTGATAGGCCAAGTTCGCGTGTCTCTATACCGAGTTCGCGGGATAAAGATTCGCGCATGGCGGACGCCAAGGCCCACGCGGCCCCCAGGTTCGAGAGGCCCGACGGTTGTAGCTCTGCGACGTCGGTCAACACCTCATGCCCAAGCGCAATAGGTTCAGTTATCGAGAACGTTCTGTCGTTGCCCAAGCATCGACCCCCGGCCCCTTTTCGGGGGGTCAGGGATTCGTGGTTAGCCAGAGCCCCGTTCGACTCAGGTTCGGCTCGACCGCACTCCAAACAAACGCGATAACCGACCTTGGACGGACCGTTCGATAGGTGAAAGACTTGACCGTCTTGGCTCGCGCGGTATCGGCCCAAAGCCGCGTCCATCAGAGGTGCCCAAGCGACGTCGCCGGCGGAGACTGTAGGCGTTTCAGGTTCGATATAACGCGCGGCGTCAGTGTGAGCATGAGGTTTGTCAGACCAGGAGACCCGAAAACCAGCGGGCTCCAAGAAGCGACGCACGAGAAGCCCGCTCGCCCCGCATTCGATGCAGGAGCTCGGTGCGGAATGGCCCGCGCCTGCAGCCCTACAAGTTTCACAGCGCCAGAAAGCGCGAAGGCTTTGCACCTCCCGCGCATCCAAGTCGGTCGCGGGACGCTGCCAGTTGAGGGTCACCCCGGCTGACGTCCAGACCAGCCCATCGATAACCACCTCGGCGCCAGGGGCGTATTCTCGGATGGCGACATCTGCGTTGCGGCTCGGATAGTCGTAGCGACGGTCGTTACGGCGGTCATCATCCGTATTGTGGGCGCATTGATCCCGATCGCGTGTCTCTGCGCAATCGTTTATGAAGGGGACCACTGAATTCGGAAATCCATGGCCCGGCAACAGTGATCGGTTGGCCAGCTCTTTAAGTACAGGCTCGCCGCACATTCGGCGCACCCGCTTCTCAAGACTTGCAATCGCCTCAGGCGGGACGTCGCGCGCCTGATCACGGAGCGCGGCCCAGGTTTTTGAAAAAGCGTCGTGAGATTCAACGAACGCGTTGCGGGCGACCTCGAGCAGATCGCGTCGGCGCTCGAGTATCGTGCCAGCCACTAACGCCGCAATCGACGGGCTGGTCTTTAGTTCGGTCGTCGGATCTGAGAGCCAGCGCGCGAACAGGATCACGGGGGCCTCGGTGGACGCAGGATTGATGAGATCTCCCGGACAGCCGAAGAAATCCCCGCTCTTGGTTTTTGTGAGCTGTCCGTCGGCTTCGGCGAACCACCTCGCCAAAAGATGCGCATTAACGTGACGCTGCACGATGCGGTTTGAGTCTAGCTTGACGAGCGGTGCGCGTAGCTCCCGTTTTAGATAATCCACCGGCCGTCGGAAGGCTTCTCGATCTAGGGGGGTGTTTCGAGCCAGCGTTAAAGACGTCGAAAAGCTCTGACCGCGCCGGCCAGCACGGCCTACTCGTTGTCGATAGTTAGCGATCGAGGGTGGCACGTTGGTGTTCAGCACGGCCTCGACCGAGCCGATATCGACGCCCATCTCCATCGTCGTGGAGCAGGCCAAGAGATTGATCTCGTGACGTTTGAACTCGTCCTCGAACCCTCGCAGTCGGCTCGGAGGTTGTTGCGCAGAGTGTTCCTCCGCTCGAATGTAGGGCGCGAAAGTCGCCGCACGCGTGTGAAGATCGCTCCACACGCCCCCCTCCCGAAGCGCCTGCGCATCTGGGTCAGCTTCTAGGTAGCTTGCGATCAGGTTTCGGTCGTCGGCTGTACGAGGGAAGGTTAATGGCAGCGTTGGCAGTTTGATCGGGTCAGGCCGGCGTTCTGTCGCGGGCAGTGAACCGCGCAGGGCGTACGGAGACAGGCCGAGCGCCAACCGGGGCAGCACTCTATTGGTTATAGGACATAGCCAAGCGTCGCGGACGGGCTCTAGTTCGGCGCGGGAAAAATCGAGGGCGAACGTCGTTGCGTTGTTGTCGAGCAAGGGACGAACGCCACGCCAGGCCCGCTCCAAAATGTCGTTCAGCGTCGCACGGTCCTGCGGCTCAGAGGCATCGAGCTTGAGAGTACGTTCGAGAAGCTTCACGGCGTTCGGTTTCACAGAACCAGACCGCGCTCTAGGCCAGGCCTTGTCCGAGGGGCTCCCTAGCGGTTCGTTTGGGCCGACGATGTTTCTCAGAAAGGCCTTTCTCGGCAACAACCAGCGCGCATCTCGCCTATCCATTCGAAGGATGAACAGGTTGCGGATGGAGACGTCTATCAGGAAGTAGAGAAAGTCCCGCCAATCCTGAGCGCCGAAACCCTTGGCTCGAAACTCGCTTGGAACGGCAGCGTCGCCGAGCGCTTCAATCTGCGAGAAACGCAACCGCGCCAGTCCCATCGTCTCTACAGCATTTGCGCGGCGAGGACGGCGGGCGAGCTCACGCAGCATAAGAAACTCGGCGAATTGCTCCGGCGACTTGCGGTAACGTTCATCTCGGTCGTGCCAAACTTGGCGTATCCATTGCTTGACCGTCGGGTCGTCGGCGAGCGCCTGAACAACAGCTTTCCAGCTGACGGGCTGAGGTTGATCGAGCGCAGCGAGTTTTGCGCGTTTCTGATCAAGCATCTCCGCGTAATCCGGGTCTGAGGCGTGAGGCGCGAGTTTGGCGATCTGGCGTTCCAACGCCTCCCGCTGGTCGGTGTCGCCGCCGTTCGGCAGTGCTCTCTGCGCCATGTGATAGATGAACGCTCGAACGTAACCGCGCTCCGATTGCGTCTCAATGTTCGCTGCGAATCGCGCGGTGCCCTGACGGCTGTCGGTGAACGAGAGAAGCTGACGACCCTCACCTGGTACAAGCTTTTCGTCTGAGAGATGTGTGCTGACACCTTCGAGCAATGTCGGGGCGGCATTCTGCAGTAGGAAGGGGGCTCCGTATCGGAAGGGTCTGAGCGGCGACTGCGTTTCTGCCGTTGGCCCAACACCACAGCTTGGACAGGCGTCATCGAGTAGTTCATCACTCGCCCAAACTGCAGCGCCGCTCGAACGTCGTTCATGCAGCACGCCTGTTTTGGCGTCGACCGCGAGTTCTTTGCAGCGCGCGAATGGTCTGACGCCCAAAAGGCGCCGCCTCCCGAGCCGAGTGGTCAGCTCTGGTTCAGCGGACTGCGTGTCCTCGTCATCCGCCTCGAACGCACCAGTGCTCATCACGCCTGCAGAAGCGAATTCATCGCCATCAGGCGCTGTGACGAGTGGAGACAGTCGGTCGCCGTGGTCGAAAGCGTTCAACCAAGGTTCGCCACACTCGCTGCAGTTCAGAACCTCGAAGACCGCCGCTGCGCAATGAGGACACTCGTCCGCCCGTTCGAACAATACAGCGCCGAACGGCCAATCTGTGGGCCTGCCGCCCATGCATTCGGGATCGAGGCAGGACCACAGACCGGGGACCGCGCGTATGAATTCGTGCACACGCATTGGAAGGAGCGGTCGTCCACCGTCTGCTGACTTGGCAGCGATACGCTCCAAAAGCGTCTCTGCCGTCGTACCAGCTGACTTGGCGTGAACGGCGGCTTGCGAGAGTGAAATCGCGCCCGCCTCCGCCTGCCTGATGAGCGCTTGGACTGCGGGATTGTGTTCGAGCGAGCGTGTGGAAGCGTCGGTTACGGCCAAGTCCTCCGACGGACCGGGGCGGGGGAGGGCGACAGGCTCTCGGTCGCCGAAGACCACATGCACGCGATCGAGATCCACCCCTGCCAGATCGGCCAAGTACCGTTGCAGATCGCGCCGCGCCCCCTCGTCCGAACCGCCGATCGTCGCCGAGGTCGCGACGAAGCGAACATCTGAGGATTTGACGTCGAAGGTCTGCAGCACGCGACGCAAGAGAAGCGATATCTCGGCGGCAGCGGAACCCACATAGCTGTGCGCCTCGTCGATGATGATCCATCGCAACATACCGCGCGAGCGCTCGACCAACGGTCGGTCTTGCCTGCGAATGGTCATGTATTCGAGCATCGTGCTGTTCGTGACCAGAATGGGCGGGGGATCTGATCGCAACGTCGAGCGGTAGAGCACTTGCTCGGGGGTGGCCGCCTCGTCTCGATCTCGGTCTGTCTTGCGCTTGTCGAGCATTAGACCGTTGTAGAGACCGAACCTAACACGGCCTCCGAACGGACGTGTCCAGTGGCGTAGCCGTTCTTCTTGGCTCGCGATGAGCGCATTCAACGGATAGAGCATGAGCGCGCGCACACCACTGAGACGACCGATACGCTCGCTCTCAATGGCAAGATCGTTCAGCAGCGGCACCAGAAAGCACTCGGTTTTGCCAGACCCAGTGCCGCTCGAGACGAGTACCGAATTCCGCTGCTCCGTCGTCAGCAGCCTCCAAGCGGCTAACTGGTGCGCATAGGCGGGGTAGTCGAAGCGGTAGTCCGCGCCAGGCGCGCCGGCGCTTAGAGCGGCGGCGAGGTCGGGATGCAGAAGGTCGTTGGCGAGGCTTTGGGGCGTTCGGCCAGACGACTGGTAGCTTGCGGCACCTTCGAACACCGGTTCCGAAAACAGCGCACCGCGTTCGATGTCCCGACCAGAAAGTCGGTCGCGCAAATAGGCGTTAAGAGATGCGTTTCGGCTCCCCGTTTGCGCGATGACCGCGTCCGCCACCCTGTCACGTAGTCTGCCGTCGATGACGAGTGGGGACGGAGTGATTTCGGCGCTCGATGACAATGGCAATTTACCGGGCTCCGAACTGGGACGCGAAGGCGACGCTGAAATACCGAGGATGGTTGCGGGCGATGTCTTTGACGGCGGTTAGCTCGTCGGCGAGCATCGCATCGGCGAACTCGCCACGTGCGACTGTCGCGGCGACGATCGGCGCGTCGGCGGCACGCCAGAATTTCGGGTCGAACGACCAGTTCGGCAGGTGATCGGCGAAGCGGGCTCGAAAAGGATTGGAGACGTCGGTTCGGATACGGTCCGCAGAGCGGTTCAAGAAGCTGTTGGCGATCGCGGGGAGCGCGGGTGTCGGAGCGAGCAAGCCGAGCAGCGGCGCCAACGTCGGTTCATGCTCCACTAGGGCCTGACGCTTACTCGTCATCAACTGTGCGACGTCGCCAGGCAGCTCTGGGAAGACGCTGAGGAAATGCCTCCCCCAGACCTCCCAAGCCTGCGCCCAGAAGCGCTGAGGGATCAGGCACCAGGCCATTCGAAGGTTGTTCGCCAACCTCAGCACCGACTCAATTTCCCCGTTGTGCGCACCGTAGAGCATCAATGGGCCGAGCAGTGGTCGTGACTCGAGCTGCTTGAACACGTCGAAGGTGCTGGGAGGTAGGCCATCGAGCGAAACCGCAAGTTCGACGATGGAGCGGATGACGGCGCGGGAGACATCTGAGCTCGGGTCTTGGAGGGTTTCCTCGATGAGAGCGGCGAGCTGAGATTCTCGGTTGTCTGAGCCCGAAAGCATCACCTGACCTAGCGCTGTCACTGGTGCTTCGGCGGGGGTCGAGCCGTTGATTACAACGGGTCGACAGAGCACACGGTCGTTGGCGCGCAGATAGACCAGCCATGGCCCTGGCCCTGGATCGATAGCGATCGGTCGAAGATTGATCTGCTCGGCTTCGCCGTAGGGGGCGAAGTCTTGTTCGTAGCTTGCGGCGGCGAACGGTCGGCCGACGATTCTGGCGACCGGGTCTGAGACGGCGGGGTGGGGCGACAAGCCACGAGACTCTTTCGTTAACGTGTGCTCGAATTCGACGACGAACCAATGGTTTGAATGGCTGTCGTTGAAGTCGAGGCGGACTTTCGCGTCGAGACGACCGCTGGAGCGGAGTAACGTCGCCAAATCGTCGGCGATGACCGATAGAGGCATCTCTTCGTCAATCGTCCAGCGCGCGTTGGCTTGTGGCACAGGGCGACGCGACACATCGAGGAGTTCCGCCCAAAGCTCGATTCGACCAGGTGCGCGAGCGACGAAACGGTGAAGGTTCGACAGAGACAACTGACCGTCGCGCGGCAACCGTCGGCCCGACCAGTCGTAGAGCCAAGCATGGTGACGAATAGGTGTGCGGACGGCGACCGGCAGCGAGTGATCGGGGAAGGTGAGGCTGATTTCGAAATGGCTTTGAGTTGTGTGCTCGCGGTGAACGCGCCACTGCCGCGCACCGCTCGGTTCACCTGGTGACACGGTCACTGTATTCGGCCAGCCCTCGAGATCCAACGATATCCATGACCCTGTGACGTTTCGCTGTACTGCGAAGTCGGAGGGCAAAACGATCGCTTCGGTCTTGCAGCGAAGATGCAGCGTCTTCTCGTCGCGCCAAGCGATCTCACAGGTGCCCGAAGGGCGGCTTTGCTTTTCCAATCGCCATTCCCGTTCTCCCTTCCGACGCCACCAGATCTCTGAATCGCGCGGTGCGCGCAGGTGCGCGCCTTGACGAAAACGGACCGTTGGAGCACCGCAATATAAGGTTCGACCATCGCCCGCCACACACCCCTGAACGACCGCACCAGAGAGTAGAATCTGGTCGCGCTGATCACTCGTTTGACCAGCTCGCACAAGAAACGTGTCGTCTTGTTCATCCCGCGCTAGCGCCGCCCCGCAAACCTCCCACAGCCGCCTATCGGTGCTTTGATCACAACCGATTTCACGGCAGACGCTGTCGGTCTCGTGAGCTTCAACCGACCAGCTGTTGGGGGTTTGCAGAAAGAGGGGTTCGGCGCGGTAACCACCGCTGCCGGCGCCGATCACTTCAAGTCGTGTCGGCGTATCGCCGAGTGCAGCGTCAACGCCGACGCACACTCTCAGCTCCCGCCCCGCCGCCTCGCCGCCCGGCAGTACGAACGGGCCTGCGACTCGCACGCCTTCGCCTCTAAGCTCCACTTTCAAAGGTACGTGCATCGGCAAGTCGAACCGAAGCTGAGTTCGCGACGCCGCGCAACTCCACCGCCCTTCCTCTGCAGGTTCGACCAGCGCGAGTTCGCCCGAAATGAACTGAGCGCTCTCTTCGCACGCGAACAGCCGCAACCGACTCCAGTCCCTCGCCAAGCTCGCGAAAGTCTGCGTCGGATCGGAGCTGACGAGGTCGCCGTCGAGCTCAAGCTCGACCTGCTCCCGCCAACAAGACTCTTGCGCCACCAAAAACCGCCGAGCCCGTATCGCGCCTCTGCCACCCTTCAGTCGCTCGACCTGCATCAGACCGTCGACCAACTGACGCGCACCGTTTTCGTGAATCGCGAGCGGTAGGTTCTGACGCCAACTCGGATGCTCGCGGTCGAGCCAAGCCGACACCAAAACACCTTCGGTCACACCTTCCGCTTCGGCGTGTTGGCGCAGCTCGACAATCGCCATCGCGAGTTCGCCCGAGACCGCTATAATCTCGTCGTGACGCCAAAGATCGGGAATGGAGTGCTCGAGTTCTCGCGCGAGGTCTTCGGCGACGGCGGCGGTGGGCGAGGGATGGCTGAGCAGGCGCGCGGTAAGCTTTTGCAGGAAGGCGGCGGCCCAACCGCTTTGAGCGCCGACGATCGCCGCGACCGGAAACCCGCCCTGGCGCGCGATTGCTGCTAGCCGATGGTGCATACCGTTCAATCGCAGCTCGGGTAGCCGCCAGTACTTTAAACCGCGATCTGCGAGTCTGCGCCAAGCGGCCTGCTCGAGTTGAACACCGATCGGTCTGCCGACGTCGGCCCAACGCTGCGACCCCCCCGCATAGGTTCGTCGGAACCATTCCGCCGCCCACAGCACATACAACGCAGCGTCTTGATCGATCGCAAGGCCTGCATTGATGCGCGCAGCTTTCACTTTGAGATCGCTGGTGATCAGAGCGAACGCGTCGTCGCGCAGCGTGTAGCGGTGCAACGGTCGGCCGTCGGGGCGGTGCAGACCGTACCGGTTCAACCAGTGCGGTGTCTCGATCGTGACGCCTGCGTTTCCAACCGACTGCCCGCCGCCGCTCTCCGCCCCGATGACGCGACGCGCAGCGACTGCTTTCAGCTTCGCCAGGTTGACCCAAGCCTCGCTTCGTCCTTCTAACGCAGCCAATACCGCATTCAACCGCGCAGCATCACCGCATCGCTTTGCCGCCGCGATCTCTGCTGTAAACTCCTCTTGCCCCAACGCCACCACTCCACCCCTGGTTGAGATATAACCTCAGCAGATAGCCGTCGTAAAGCGATCGACGCGTATCGATCGGCCTTGCGGTTCTGGAGGCGGGAGGGAATCGTGTCGTGGCTGGCTAAGCTCGCGCGACTCGTCTGTCTCAGATCATCGAGACCGCGTGCATCGGCGGTCGGTAAGCGGAGGCGCACTCAGAGGTTGGCCGGTCGAGGGGCTGCTGACCGCTGCGACGCATCGGTTCGACGCTTTAGTGTAGATCGGGAAGAACACACTGAGCATTTCGGGTGCTGGATTGCAGAAAACTCGACAGGCCCAGAAGGCGCCTCAGCTCACCCTCGCCAACGATCGACCGACCTTTGAGCCCTATCAGCAGAAGGTGACGCGGTTCAGAGGCGCGAATTTCGGAAGATAAGATCGGACATTTGCGACCGGTTGAGTGCTCTACACAAAGGCAAGGCCGCTTGGCGTGCCTCGGGGATAACCCGTTGCGGCCGCGAACGATTTTGCTCAATGTTTTTAAAATGGGGCTACAATCGGGACCGGTTGTCTGCAAGCCCAGCCTGTGTGTTTATCGCCTCAAGGTATCATTGAGGA
>Ga0308156_1002605_pt1 | contig 15643 bp, 13 predicted proteins | sample PhyAR2_FD_201041 | JGI IMG/M metagenome (GOLD analysis project Ga0308156, IMG submission 201041) | Phyllosphere microbial communities from UC Gill Tract Community Farm, Albany, California, United States - DLSL A.R2 | ecosystem: Host-associated > Plants > Phyllosphere > Unclassified | place: USA... | reverse complement strand
GACTGGTTGACTGTCGTTGAATCTTACTTCTGGCGTTTTCCTGTACCATTGAGAAAATCTAAAATGGAAAAATATCCCATTACGAGTATCTTTTTACTTGACAAATAGGGCATTTATAACAGTGCGGAGGAAATGATTTTATTCTCAAAGGAATAAGGTAAAGGTTTGACAGAAAGAGGAAACTTAAAAGTTGGGAAATGAAAAAATAGAATTCGATAGAAAAAAATTAGAAGACGGGATTGCTTATATTGTTAATGAAGCTTATGCATTAGGCAGATTTGATGAAGAAACTGCTGATTTTGAACAAGCAATAAAAAACTGGATTGATACTCGTGGAACTTATGATTTAGGGTCATATGATCTGGACGAGGAGGAGCATTAATTGGTAAACTTATTTATTTTATGTGAAAAAAATACCCAGCAGGCCAACCCTTTTGCCAAAGCATTGTTAGGGAGAGTCAACAGAAATAGCGATGGCTTCTATGAAGGAACCTGGAGAGGAAATAATGTTATTATCGGCTATCTCGGGGGACATTTGTACGAACAATTCCAACCAGGTGATTATTCCTCATCATGGAGTGCGCGTGAAGCCAAACCTCAAGACTTAGTGAAAGCTCAACCCTTGATTCCAAATGAATGGAAAATAAAAGAGAAAAAGGGGAAAGTAGGTAAACAAACCATTCATGAGTTACTCATGAAAGTTAAAAAGTGGGGAAATCAGGCCCAAGAAATCTATTTAGCAACTGACCCTGACCGTGAAGGAACATTACTTGGCCAAGAAGTTTTACGTGAACTAGGTTTGATGGACAAAGTGACGAAGCGAGTTTACGTTAACGATATGGCAGAATCGCAAATTAGAAAGTCCTTTGAGCAGGCTCAAGAGATTGAGAATGACTATTTACTCTATCAAGCTGGATTAGAGCGACAACGCGTGGATTGGCTTGGAGGAATTGCTTCATTTGCATTAATTAAGTCAGAGAATATGTTAAAAGGGCGAAAACAAAAAGGGACTGGATCCATTGGGCGCGTGAAATCAGGCGTGGCAATCTTCATTCATCAAGTCAATGAGAGAATTGACAACTGGGATGAAAACGCACCTGAAAATAATAAATATGGGATTGTCATGAAAACATCAGACGGTTTGATTTTAAAGTCAGAACGCCAGGCTCCACGTGAAGCACAAGCTGAAAGTTGGGTAAAGAAACATGAACAAACGACTCAAGCAATGGTTGAGACTAAGGATAGCTTGCGGCAAGTCAATGCTCCCATGTTCTTTCAACTTTCTGATATTCAAGCTTGGGCTAAACAAAATAAGATTCAAAAAAATATCATGCCTTTTTTAAATAATTTAGCGCTCAAAGGCTATATTACTTATCCACGGACAGCAATAAATGTGATTTCTAAATCTTTTAGAGATGAAAACTTAGTGCCAAATGCGGAAAATGTGAAAGGGCTCTTGAAGCTTAATATCGAGTTACCTAATAAAACAACTTTTGATAAACCTTGGATTAACAATACTAAAGTTAAAAATGCCGGACATACGGCTAATGTTTATGGAGATAATGTACCAACGGAAGCAGCCCTCCAAGGCTTAGAGCCAGAAGAACAACAACTTTATCGAATTATTAGTTTACGCACACTTGGACCGATGATGCCAAAAGGCGTAGATAAAGTCAGACAATACTTTTCTCAAATTGATGATATGCCTTTTAAAGCAAGTTGTTCAGCGATTGATAAAAAAGGCTGGCGAGCAATAACAGAACTGATAAAATCTCAAAAAAAGGAAAGTGGTGAGACTGTATTTTTGGATGGAGGATTGAAAGAGATCACGTTTGAAGTTGAACGGATTAAACGTCATCCGCCGGTTAGAATTACGCGGGCTAATCTTCCTAAACTAATGGAAAAGTATGGATTGGGTACACCAGCCACTCAAGAAAATATCATCAAAGAAATGATTGAGTACAAACAAATCAAGTTTAACGGAAAATATTTTGAAGTGACAGAAGTTGGTAAGATGCTTGTTTTTAACCAACCCCTTTATACTTTTGAATCCACTAAGGAATTGGGTAAAATGCTTTTAGATATTCAAGGTTTGGGAGAGAGCGACCAGCCAATACCGGCAGGAACGGCTGTCAATTTGTTAGCAAAAGAAATAAGCAAGTGGAGGGAGGAGCTTCTCCCTAAACTACCTGAAACCATGAGCTTTTTTGATGCTTATGAGCAGAAAGAAAAAGTATCAATGTCCACTCCAAAAGGAAAAGAAATCAAATTTAATCAAGAATTTTTTGGACACAAGTTCTCAAAAGAAGAGTGTGAACAGTTACTTGCTGGAAAAGAAATAACTTTTAAAGGAAATAATGGAAAGCCTGTAGTAGGAAGTTTGAAACGTCAAAAATATAAAGGTAAATCTTTCTGGGGCTTTATGCCCAACTGGGACAAAGAAAAGTATGGAAAAGCTAGAGGAATTTAATATATTCACTTGAGAATTTGTACGAAGCGCTTGTTTTAATGGGCATTTAAAAATTTTATATAATTTCTTCTTTATCAAATTATTAATATATAAATAATTTATGGTAATATAATAGTATTATAGCGAATAGTTTAATTAGAAAGTTGGAATGAAGAAGATAGATACTTATCAAGAAATTATAAATATATTTAATAAGCGCTTACCATCAATTTTTAAAAGTAAGAATGTTCGAATAAATCAGGTTCAAATGGCTATAGATGTTGCAGATTTCTTATTTAATAAATCTCAAAAAATAATGTTTGTTGAAGCTCCAGTGGGTACTGGAAAATCTTTAGGTTTATTAGTTCCTACTGCTCTGTATTTAAAGAAAAAAAATAAAAAAAGTGTTTATGCAACGGCAACGATAAATCTTCAGAATCAAATTTTTTCTAAGGATTCAGTAGTATTACAAAAATTAAAACTTTTAAAAGATGACGAGAAAATACTTGCTCAAGGCCAATCACATTATACGTGTACTACAGCATTTTATAACAATATTACCCATTTTAGTGATGAAGAACGTGTTCAGCTCAATCATTTTTTTGAAATATGTGAATATGGATTATTTGATGAACTTTACGAGATGTACCCAGATTTTGATAAATCGAAAGAAAAATACTTATTATTGACTCAAGTATCTCTATATAATTGTCTAGGGGATTGCCCTGGACATTTACACAGAAAACTCTATCATGCTTCTATAAAGAATTTAGTTATAACTAATCATGACCAACTAATTCAGTCATATTTGAATTCGATAGAAGGTAGGTCACAAATAATTAATTACGAAAATAAAATAATTATTGTTGATGAAGCACATTCCTTGAAAGAAACTTTTTTAGGACGACTAGACAGTAAAAATAAATTTAATTTCAATGAGATTCCGAGACCAAATTCAAGCCTCATTAATAAAGACTATAGAGAGAAATATGCCATACTTTGGAATGCAATTAATAATTTGAACAAAAAATTTTTTGCCGATAATAATGCAGGTGGCAATTCTAGAATCTCTTTGGAGAAAGATGATATTAAATGTCTAAAAGGGATACAACATATACTGAATAAAAGCATAGTATCTCAGATTTTGGCAGAAGAAATTAATCGTTCTTCGAGACGTAATCAATCGGATAAATTGTCATCTATTATTGAAAAGATAAACAATTTTATAAAGCCTATTGATAAAAAATGGATTGAACAAGACGCAGAACAGGGATTATCATTTCATAGGGTAACATTATCATTTGAACAAGAGTTTAGTAAGATGATCAATACTTTATCTCGAAATTCAAAAATAATATTTATGTCTGGAACATTAACAACTGATGATCCTTTGGAAGATATATCTGAGAATTGGAAGTTATCTGAAAACAACTATATTTACAAAAATTATCCGAGTATATTTAATCTTAAAAAACAAGCAATTGTTTATATCCCACGTGGAATTGCTCGTCCTAGCAGAGAAAATAATCAACACCTCTATGACATGAAGTCTATGTTACCAAAACTGATAAATAGGTCTCATGGTGGTTCGTTAGTTCTTTGCACTTCAAGGGCATATTTGTCTGAAGTAGCAAAATCATTAAGAGATTCTAAACAAATTAAACGTATGGTTTATTCTCAAAATGATGGAGATTCCCAGTCAATTGGTAAATCTTTTGCAGAGGATCTTGAGAGTATTCTAGTAGGATCTGGAGCATTTTTTACAGGTTTTTCTGTAGAGGGCGAGTCATTAAATAAATTATTTCTTAGTAAACTGCCCTATCCTGTACCTACCGATGCTTTTATTGAACTAATTTCTCAAGGATATTCAAACGATGATAAGTATATTAAAATTATAGTTCCAATGATGTTAAAAAAACTTGAACAGGCGATGGGACGTTTAATTCGTTCTAAAACGGATACTGGAATTATTACGATATTTGATCCTCGTATTGCTCCTGGTACACCACCTTATAAGTTTATTGAGTCACTAGGCTATACAATTACCTCTGATTTATCGGAAGTAATAGAATTTCAGAAAAATTCTAAGAGCCGAAGGATATCAGCAATTGATGAAACGTTTAATGAAGAATTATTAACGATTCCGAAAAAAGCCAAAGATGTTAAAACTGTACACAAAGAGAAACAAAAAAAATCAACTAATTCTTCTGTAAGAAAGAAAAGAAAGAAAAAAAAGAAAAATAAAAGCAATTCTGAAAAGCAAAAAACAATTCCCTTGATGAATGCTGAAGGAAAAATCAGGGTCATAAGCTTCTATTCTGCTCCTAGGGAGTAGAGTGGTTAAAAAGATTTTGTTGAAGTACAGCAAAATGATACAGATAAACCATTTGATAAAATAAAGTAAAGACACCCGTAGCTATATACCAAAAAGCTCTAGATTTTTGTATGTAACAGGAATTAATTATCATTTAGTCGCTGAATCATTTCCATTTGAAGTTGAGTATCAAAGACGTAATTTCGAACTCAAAAAATCTCGGATATTTGGTGCGTTCAAATCAGATTGGTTTTAATAATTTATCAAAAAAGGACTTTGTCAATAGTCCTTTTTTTTGTGTGAGATAATGAAGAAAATATTGAAATAGAGGAATAACTGATGATTGATTTAGTGTGGATAGTGACAATTTTGAGTGTGATAATTTTAGGAGCTCTTACGGCTTTCACCTTGATAAATAAAAGTAAAAGAAAGTTAGCAATCGTACTACTTGGAATTGGGCTATTTATTTTACCACTAAGGGTTGGGCTTGTCTGGAGTTTATATACTCATGCTGAGCCAATAGATTCAACGCTCCCCTATATCTTGAAAAACAATGTTCAAAACGAATTACCCCTTTTTTCTCAAACAAAAACATCGGTAAAGGTATTTGATAATTCGAAACGACAATTTTTTGTTCTTTACAAAGTCGGGTGTCCTTATTGCAATGGTGCACATGCAGAAATTGAAAGAAACATTGCGCAACTAAAAGACAAAACGCAAATTCATTATGTAGAAACAAGTACACCATTAGGGAAAAAACTCGTCAAAAAATATCATATTCAAAAAGCACATACGATGATTGTAACCAATCCTCAAAAAAATGAAGCTCAAATGTTTGAAGAAGGATTAGCTAAAACCTTAGCTTCTGGTAAAACAAGTTATCAAGCAGATAAAGCAAGTATCCATCAAGCCTTCAAATATTTCACTGAATAAGGAGTAAGGATGAAACACAGACTTGTGAGTCAAACCCATCACACAAAAATTAAAGATGAACTTGATGAAATTCTTACGATATTACGCTATTTTTATCAGAAAAAAGGCTTTAATGAACCTTTTGAGTTAAAAGTAAGTAGCCATGCCTTGGCGACAATGATGCAAGTGGGGCGAGTGAGAAGTGATCAATTTGAAAGTGAAACACAGGAGATTTGGAATCAAATCGCAAAAGGGTTAAAACAATTTAAAGATTTAAAAATAACGCAATTAGGAGGAAATGATGAAAAAAGAAAAACAGACGAAATTTAAAAAGAAATTGAGCCAGTATTTACCCAAGTATTTTAAAAGTAAAGCAAAAGAGGTTGATGAGGAGTGTGCACCAGTTATGATTGTACCTTCTTTGACCAATCCAGAAACACTGGAAGGAAATATCAGCCTTAGTCTTCCAATAGAGAATAATAACGAAAGTTATAAAGTCTATCATTCTTCGACAGATTACGAAACGGTATTTATAGAATCTATTCTTAAAGATTCGATTGCTCAAGAGTTATTAAGATTTTGCGCTAAAGTAACATTTGCTCAAAAGCTTCAAGTTATTCATTATATGGATACTTACTGTGAGCCTCTTGTAGCCATTAATAATGTAAAGCAACGCGAAAAAGCATTAAATAAAACTATAAATAAACTCGTCAAACTCCGATTAATTCAAATTTTGTTCTATTCTGGAGAAGAAAAGACCCATTATGATGTTCCCGTCCTCTCTTTATCTGGAGAGGGCTATCGTTTTGCTAAACATCTCAGAAGCCAATTAAGCATCAATTTTACAATGACCTCTCCAGATACTTATTTAGATAAAGTCCCTCGGGCCTTTGTGAGGGCATGGGCTATTGTGGATGTCTTTTTGGCAAGTGCAGCAACCAAAAACTTTCGAGGGTTTGAAAGTCATTTTACGGGTTTTTCTGATGAACAAAAAAGATATACGATGCCAATTTCAAATTGTGTTCTAACTTTTAAAACTGGCGCTGGCTTTAAAACGACCTTATTTGCATATACCTATTTTGAACAAGATAATCCCTATTATTTAAAACAAGCTATCTCTGGATGGCGAGCAATTGCAAAAAAATACTCGAATCAAGCGATTCCTAATTTTGATGGGCAGGTCAATTTATTTGCGGTAATTGTTCAAACAAGACGGGAGGCTGAAGCGGTCAGTTTGAAATTTGGTCTTAATAAATTAACCTATCCCCCAGTTATCATCGTCTTAGAAATGATGCAAGACCAAAGCATTGAAGAGGCTTTTGTTTTTTGGGATAGTGAAGGTCAACTTTCTAAGTTAGGATTGACCGCAAAAGAGCCATTTAAAGAAAAGGTTTTAGATGTTGAGACACCTGAATATAAAAATAACCAGCTTGAGCCTAATAATGATGAGCAGTTAGAGACGACTTGTGAAACAAACAGCGAAGGGCAAGAAAGCGTGGAGCCGGAGCCAGAAGAAAAGCCAGAGGAGATGACCCCTGAGGAAGTGGCTCAGGCACTGGCAGCTCAATCAGAATTCAGTGATGATGTTGACGAAGTTGTTGTAGAAAAAGATCCAGATGACGAATTCTTTGAAGGAGGATGGTAAATGAGTATCACATTATATCTAGAAGCAAACTTTATAACGGCTAAAGAGCACAATCCTTTTTTCGCTAAGATGTTAGCGACAAAAGGGGAGCTTCTTTATATTGGAAAACAGTTTTCTCAAGCCACTGAAAATTATTTTAAAGATAAGTTAAACACCAATCAACAGCTCATCCAAACTCCTGAAGAAGCACTCGCAGAATATTTGGAGCGAAAAGGCGTAACGAATAGCACCATCTTTATAGATGATGCCTTAGGAGCATTAAAAAAAGAAACTTTAACGAAGCTCCTTAATTCAGATGCGCATTCGGTTTTTGTAATTGCCAGGTTTGAAGACTGGTTACATGGAGAACAGAATAAATATACTTTATCCAATGGCTTTGATTCTTTTTTGATTTCAAGACCTGTCATCACAAATCCTCAACGCCTTTTAGAGTTTGTCAATGTTTTTCCTGAGAGTGAAGAAAAAGTCTTAGATTGGACGGAACATCCACGTAAGCTGCCTGTTAATTCATACTACGTCTTTAATAAAAAGAGTGTCAAGAATTTAGATGCTTTTGCGATTTTTGATGCGAAAAAAGTGGCTTTCATTTCTCTAGAACAAAGTAAACAGTCCCTTCCAAGAGAAGATAAAGGGTTGATTTATTTCAATGCGCTAAGCCAACAAATAAAAGTAATGATGGAGCACTTAAATAGTCAAAGTACCTTTGCTGAACAATTAAAGGCCTTCATTGATACAGGAGCTGAAACAAATAAAGAAGAATTCTGTTCTGAGATTAATCAAAAATTAGATCAAGTATCAAAAAAAATGACGGAGAGCGAAAGCAAGGTAGGTCAAATTGTGTCAGAAGTTCAACTCATTTTAGAAACACTCAAAATTAAAGAAAAAGAAGCACAAGATGTAGAAGAAAATGTAAGTAAAGTTACTTTAGAAAGCATATTTGTGCCTAAAGATGTGGAGGATTAAAAATAAAAAAGATAAAGGGAATAAAATGTGGAAATCAGGTAAAGTAGGGTTACTTTTAGGGTTTAAACAGGCGAGAACCAGAGGTATGGATGATAAAAAAAGGGATAAGTTCAAGTCCTCAAAATAGTTTTGAGATAATAGGACTATCATTTATAAAAAGGAGAAACAAATGAATTTTCAAGGCGTTTATGATGCCATTAATAAATATCTTCCGATTGTTGCCTTAAGCATGTTAGGTATCTTTGGAGTAGGGATATTAGTGGCAATTGCTTTTACGGCGATAAAAGTGGTTACGGGAGGTCGAGAAGGCGTTTCTGCTGCCCGAAAAGATATTGGTAATATTTTAATCGGGTCCTTAATTGCACTTATTGCTTCAGGAGTGACTGTAACGGCTCAAGCGGCTTTAAAAGCAATTAAAATAACACCCGTCACGGTTTCGGATGCCAAAGCACAAGAAGTGGTCAATAAAGCGGCTGAGATTGGGAATGGAATTCTAGCCCTTCTCATTGCACTGATCATTGCCGGAATTTTAATCATGACAATCATAGCCGCAATTACTTTTTTAGGTGGCGATAAAGCTGCCGAAAAAGGGAAAGGGATTTTGATGACATGTGTGGGTGGACTCATTATTGTTATTGTAGGGGCTGTCGCAGCCAAAGTAATATCGGAATATGTTATCAGTGGTTTTAAACCCGTTAAAGTTTAATTTTAAAGAAAAAGGGATATTAAATGTTCCTTTTTTTTGTTGTGCGATAATGAAAAAGAAAGTCAACAGAAAGGACTGAAGCTTTGAATTACAAAATTAATAAAATATTGGTGAATCAAGCCAAGATAAATCTTCCATGGGTGAATACTCAAAAAACGCTCTCCCTAGAACCATTTATTGACCTGAGTTACGAATTGCGTCTTAAAGCCATAGAAGGTCTTGAAAATAATCTTGAATATACAATGAGTGTAGAAATTACGCTATCTATTAATGATTACTCTGTACGAGACCAAACCATCAGATTTACATGGGATATCACAACGATTGGCTTACCCGTTCACGGTCTGCTTATTGCCTCACTACTGAAGCGGGGGTATAAAGACCAATTGGTTACAGAAAACGAGGATGAATTAAAACATTGGACCTGGGAAGTGCAACAATTACTTGATGAGCTTTACCAAGACAAACTGAATTTAAAAAATGAGGAGGTGATGATTTGATCGCATTAAAAAAGAAGTGGGATAAATTATCCTATTACAAACCACTCATCAAAGTGTTTAGCTTTTTTGTAGTCATCACTTTAGCCATGAATAATGTCCTTCCAGTTTTAGCAGATGAAAGTCTTTTTATAAGAGATAAAGTCGTTGCGCTACAACATTTATCGGCATGGAATTCTTTCATTAGTACCTCTGATATTGTGTGGGATATTTTTCGAGTCATCGGTTGGGGTCTAGTACTTCTCCTATTTTCAATTAATCAAGCTTTTGGTGCTTTTTTAAAATTTTTAATGAAGTCTACCGGTCTCTTTTCAATCTTGACAAAAGGAGATATCAATTCCAGTCCACTTTCTTTTTGGTTTTTGGTCGGCACCGGTCTTGTTTCAATTACTCTACTTGTGGGACTTCTTATAACAGGGCTGCAACATACATTAGGAACAAAGCAAAGTATTAATCAAACATTCCTAAATATTCTTAAAAATGCAACGATCGTGATGCTTATTCCTTATATTTTAGGAGCAGGTTTCATGGCTGTTCAATTTCTGGCAACAACTTTAGGGGTGACAACGCCCTCAACAGGAAATGACCATAGTATTGCGGCTCAAATCATTGGAAACAATGTCATAGATATTGAAGCAGCCAATTATGATGATCTTCCATTAGTAAAAGATAATCCTAAAGGAGATGCGGACAAAACGGACTCATCGCCTGATTTAGACCCTTACCGCTTGATTCCCATGAATGGATCCACAGAAACAAAAGTAGGTGTCTCTGACGCGAAGGATAGCATCAAATTTAAAAAAGATAATGATATTTACAAAATTGATATTAATTCTGTGGTAAAAAGTAGTAATCATGAAGGGTCAGAAGGGGATACATCGGTCACTTGGATTGATGAAGTCAATAAAAAAAATCCTTGGGGGAATTTATGGGGTTGGGTAAAAGGGCACCAAGGAGCTCAAAACCTCATCGTTTATAAATCTCACAATTTGGAATCTGGAGAGATGCCGGATGAAAAGAAATTGGAAAAAACGCCTTCCTTTTATTATGATGCGAGAGGTTCAATAATTCCCGCGGGTAAAGCCGGTGTTTATTATTATAAAGTGAGCTGGCTTCCAATCATCATCGGTGAGTTTGCTATTTTGGGGCTTTATCTCTTTACCTTCTTTAAATCTCTCAAAGTAATATGGGAACTCAGTCAACTTTATATCTTAGGGATTCCAACTGGAATGCTCAAACTATCCAATGATGATGGGGTGCGCTTCCTTTTGGATGAATCTATTGAACTCCTTTTATCACTTTGTGCTGTTTTCATCAATATGTCCTTCTTTACTTACTTCGCTCAATGGTTTGGCAATTTATTACAACTTTGGCATGCGAGCGGAATGGCTCAAAATTTAATTAAAGGCCTAGCTACTCCTCTAGCCTTACTTGCTTTTGCCGGCTTTAGTTTTGAAGACCCTCGCTTCTGGAAAGCTTCTGGAGCAAGTAAGAGTGGAATTGGCGCAGGTGTAGTTGGCGGTATCGTCGGTGGCGGAATTATGCGGAAACTTACCAATCCCAAAATGCGAGGTGGCGGTGGTGGCCGCGTCGGCGGCGCTGTCCGTTCAGACCTTAGTAATGCTCGGGCACGTTCGGCAGAGAGCAATGGAGGTAAACCAACAATTGGAGGAACATTAGCGAATTTGAGAGCTGCACGTGGGGCCTCCTTTATGGCTGGTAAACTAGGAAGAAGTGCCAATGCAGGAATAGACGCAGGGAAAAAATATCTTGAACAAGCTAAACCGTTGACTCCTGGGGCTAAACCCACAATGAAAGATAAAATGGGTGCAGGAATTGCAGCCATGTCAACGGCCGCAATTACTCCGGTTAAAGATGCGACTGCCTCTATTGGTAATGGCGCTCAAAACTTTAAAGAGGAACTGACTAAAAATGCCAGTGTAGCGATGAGAAGCGGAAGTCATCAAGGAACAACAGATGCAGTTAATCGTAATGTTCCAAATGAAATGGCCCAAAGGCGAGCAGCACTTGCTAAAGCGACACCAGCAGAACGTACGAAAGCCCAACAAACTGAAAGTCATCAAGGCAGTGGAAATTCACAAGTCCAAAGGCCGTCAGTTAATTTAAATAAAACTCCTCCAGTTAATCGCCCTAGCGCAATGAGCCGTCCTCGTCCTCAAATTACAGAGACAGCGAAACGTAATACTGTAGCGGCAAGAAATGCGAGACGACCAGAGCCACAAGTCCAAGAAAATCCACACTTTCAACCTAAACCGACACAACGTCCTACGCCTCCCAACATAAATCGTAAATAGTAAATGAAGAGTGCTCTGTGTAGTGCTCTTTTTTTATAAAAAAGGGATTAATCAAGGGGAGATTTTTTTTAAAGATAGAATGAGAGGTAAAGGAGAAAAGTATGTTTATCATAATTATTATCATTGTACTGTTATTAAGTATTTTAGGATTAGGGCTCGCCTGGTATGTATTTTCCCCCCAAGGAAATTCACCTAAAGGAGTGATTCCTTTGTTTAATAAAAGTGAAGACTTTAAGCCAACGGTTACAGGCCTCTTAGATGAGACCTTTGTTTCATTATCGCAAGAAGTCGGTGGAGGTTATTACGCTTATTTAAAAATTGAGCCAGTTGATCTGATGGATATCTCAGACCAACAATTGGAACAACGCATTCGAGGATTTGCCAAGTTCCTTGAACAAAATATTAAAGGAATTCAACTTCTTAGTTTTGCGGCTAAAATTGATTCTACACCACAGAGACAACATTTAAATCGGAGAATGGCGAATGCGAAAACCGCAAAAGACCTTGAGCTTTTACAAAAAGAAGTGGAAAAAATATATATGGCAGAGATTACTGACCAACAAAAAGTCTTCTATATTAAAATCTTCGCCAGAAATTTAAAAGCACTTAAAAAGCGTTTGCTTTTACTTGAGACCCTTTCTACCGATTTTCCGTATCAACAAGTTGTAGGGAGAGAAAAAATCATTGAAATTGAACAAAAATTAGTAGGAACACGTTAGGAGAACGAATAATGATTAAAACACGTGAGCGTTCAAAAACGCAGATTGAAATAAAAACAGTGAGCCGGAAAAGAGAAATTAAATCAAAAAATACAAGTCCGAATGCTAAACCAGCCTATAGCACTCAAGAAGCAATGCTTGAACGATTGAAGCGTTTAGTGGCTAAACAACGTCAAAAAGGTTTTGATGTTAACTTTATCTCCAAAACTCAACCTGTCGGTGATATTCAGTTTTTAGAGAATTATGTCCAAACCGCCAAAGGAGTCGAATCTATTCTAATGGTGGATGTTTATCCTGACCATCCCGCAGTTTTTTGGTTATTACAGCTGACGGAAGCTTCGACGGATACCGTTACAATTGTCAACATCGAAAGCGAAAATAAATCAGTGACGCGTCGCCGTTATCAAAAGATGTTGCGAGAAGAAAAGTATGCTCAAAGACATGCACGAGATGATGCACAAGAAATGGCGGCAGCTATTGAAGTCGCAAAATTAGAGCAATTGATTGCGGGAACTTTTGAAGGTGAATCTGCACAAAAGATTATCTCTATTCGTCTTTGCTTACGAAGTAAAGATAAAGAGAGTCATCAGACCTTGGTTTCTGAAGTGCTCAATGGGCTGGCAGGTGGAGGATTTGGGGCAGCGCTCTTTTCTTCAGATACAAAAATGCTCTATCAAAGCAAGTGGGCATCGCCTGAACATACCTCCCGTTCTTTTTATAAAATTGCCCCTCATTCTGTCAGTTCAAATGACTTGGCCAAAGGCTATCCATTTAATCATACCGAGCTAAATGATCCTTGTGGTTTTTATCTCGGGCGAACAGAAACGAATGGGGCCATCTTCTTTGACTCTTGGCGAAGAACCCCTTATCGTACCGCGAGCAACATGCTTATTCTTGGAAAAACGGGTTCTGGTAAGTCACACTTTATTAAGAAGAACTTGGATTATCAAAAAGCTTTAGGCAATCGAATTATCCTTTTTTCTAAAAATAATGAATATAATGCGTGGACAAAAGATGTAGGCGGTGTCGTTGTAGGTATGTTTTCTGCCAATGAGCGGATGAACATGATGCAAGTCGCAGGGACTGCGACGAATGTGTCAGAGGATGGCACAGGCGAGAATACCATTGATGAAATTGGCTCTTTTACCGCTCACTTAGCCAAAATTGTTGGTAACCTTCGATTGCTAGACCGAACCATTGGGGACACAGAAGCCAATGCAATGACATTAGTCTTGAACCAATTCTACATTCATCAAGGCGTATGGAAAACTCAAGAAGAGCTGAACAAAGGAAATATTCCTAAAATTACCCAATTAGAACCTGAGCAATATCCTACTTTATCTCAATTGAAGGCTTTCATAGAAAGTGATACGCATGCCAGATTATTTCCTAACGAAGCGATCAAACTTAAGATGAAAGTCGCGATTGATTATCTTGTAGAAATTGGCGGGGCCGTGTTTGACGGTCCAACGCGAGTTCGAGATTTAAGTAAAGAACAAGTGATTTGTTTTGACTTAGATACTTTATTAACCCAAGACCGTCCGATCCAACAAATTCAATTGGCTAATGCCTTTAATATGATTGTTTCTCAAGCCCTTATTTCAGGACTCGAGCAGCGTGATTTACTCAAAAAAGGCGTCATTGATGAAGAAGGCATTATGCATACCATTCTATTAATTGATGAGTGTCATAACTTGATTAATATCCACAATCCATTTATTTCAGAACAGGTGGCAACGTCATTGCGGGAACTTCGTAAACTCTTTGGGGCCGTTTGGTTAGCGACTCAAACGCCAAAAGAAATGAAACCCATTGGTAATCCACAATCTAAAGAATTGATTACTGCGGTGTCTTCTATTAATAAAATTGTGGACTTCATGACTTACAAGTTCTTATTCTTTTTAGATAGTGAAACCCAAGAAGTTAAAGCGTTAATTGGGGATAATTTACCAGATGAGTATTTAAATGTGATTCCTAAACTGAAACGTGGTGAAACAGTCTTTATGACTGGCGCAAAAGTTTTGAAAATGGAAGTCCATTATGACCCTATTCGAGATGAAATTTATAATGGAGGACAATAATCATGGGTAAATCAGCTAAAGATTCAGTGGATGAAATCGTCGTTAATTTTTCAAAATCTTCACAGAAAAAAACAAAAAAATGGGGAATCATTTTTGGCAGTCTTTTGATGTTATTCTTAGTCTTAGGATTTACGTTAAGAACTCCGCCCAAGCTTCAACTTCCTGCTCTAACTAAGGTGAATGAAGGGCAAGAAACAAGTTTAGGAACGCTGTACTACATCGAAACCACCTATGATGCCTCTAAAAATCAAGCCGAAAGTCTCTATTACCTCGATGCACCGCAAACAGATAGCGCTTTAAGTACAAAGGTAAGGTGTCAGGTTCAATCTGCCTATGGAAATTTCCTTTCATCAAAAGTTTACCAGGCAGGTGCTCATACGTTTGCGATCACTTATCATCCTGACAAAAAAAATAGGACCACCACTCAACAAATATCGATTAAAAACCTTTCAAAAGTTAATGATGGTGGGAGTACTCAAGAAGATGTTTTGACTACCGTCATTAAACCCAATCAAAATGTGAATGACTGGACACCACCTACTTTTAAATCTCTCGTACAAAGTGGCACAAACTATCAAATTGAACGTTTGAATCAGTCAATCGAACGTAAAAAAGGACAGATTGAGACAAAAACCAAGAAGATTAAACAAGCACAACAATCCATCCGAAAAATCTCGGATCAAGATAAGTCAAATTTAACCTCTGATCAACTCAATGCCAATCAAACCCAGCTTGATGCATTGAATGGTGAAGTTGAGAGTCAAACGGCTGCGATTCAAACGATAAAATCAAGTTTAGAGACCGAAGAAGGCAATCTAGGAAAAGCACAGCGAATTTTAAAAGCAGTCAAGACCTCAAGCAACGACCAAGAAATCGCGGATGCTTTAGGCTAGAAAGGATATCATGACTTATTTAGAAGAACCGATTAAGATTTATTCCACACAGAAAAAAGATATGAAGTTATTTATGAATATCTCCATCTACACGATTGGAGCAGGAGCTGTTCAGATTCCTTTAGGTCTCTTTCTCTATAATCAAAAAG
>Ga0308156_1002604_pt1 | contig 15643 bp, 12 predicted proteins | sample PhyAR2_FD_201041 | JGI IMG/M metagenome (GOLD analysis project Ga0308156, IMG submission 201041) | Phyllosphere microbial communities from UC Gill Tract Community Farm, Albany, California, United States - DLSL A.R2 | ecosystem: Host-associated > Plants > Phyllosphere > Unclassified | place: USA... | reverse complement strand
ACAACCGTTGAAGTTCAATAAACGTGTTTCAGACTACTGGAGTCAGCTATTAGCAACAGACTCACCGGCACGTAATATTGACACAGCAGCAGACAGCATTAGTCGATTTTTTTCCTATCAGTCTTTGCAAAAATGGTACGACATTCTTGATGATTTATGGATAAGTTTAGGAGACAGGTATAATGATTTTTTAGGCAATAACGGCCATGCAATACTTGCTGTAAAAGAATTCTTAATGCGTCTGGTGGCTTCTCTCGGAAAGATCTATGAAAATAAAATACTTCCCGACAATGTTATAGAAAATCAAGAAGACATTGCAAATGAGCAGTGCCAAACCCAGCAATCTTTGGACGAAACGGAAGACGAAATACTTCACACCAAAAAATGCATCATATTGCCTGACTGGCTTGCTTCCCAACCTTATTCCATCTCAGCATTAAAAGATTTCTTTGATAGAGACGATCTAAATGGTTGGCGAGAAGACATCCGATATTGGTACCAAACGGTCATCGACGAAAAAGAATTCTGGTCGGCGGACCACGAAAACAGTAAATTTTCTGGCGCAAATTTACTCTTTAACTATACCTGCCTTTACGCCTTATTGGAAATGTTATTCAATAAATCTGAGGAATCCCCTATTCTTCCAGTCGGCATGGACGATTCATTTTCGATATTGCCCGAATGCCAATCAGTTTTGATTGGGCACATGAATAAAGAGATCGTGCTTTATTATGTTTCAAATGAAGAACTGGACAATCCTTTGTCAGCACTATTGGCAACAGTTAAATCATACGATCAGCAAGAGTGGAACGAAATCTTGTATGAATGGATCAACTATGGGCTCGCCAAAAACCGATATACCGGCGCCTATTCAGATTACAGTACACGAATTTACCAGACTATGATCAAAATAATAGAACTCGCCTATTTAACAGCTTTTTCTGAAGAGATAGAGTCTCTCAATCAAAAACAAACAGCTCCTCTAGAAACAGAAATATAAAGCCCATTTATTCAATCCATATTATGAACACCGATATTAACCCTATTATCGAGGCAATCCTTCGTACCGTTGCTGTCGATGAAATCTACCATTGGACTTTTGACCACGATAATAAAAAGTTTCAGATGCTACAGATTAATATAGCATCAAATAAAGGAATGCGACATTCGGATCCGAGTAGCATGATTAACAAAATTGTCAAAAATCGCCCATCAGACTTATATATCAAAGTGTGCCTTACGAACGAAGCACAAAAACAACTGGATCTCGGACAGGCTCGCACTCATCTTATCTACCAGCCTAAAAACCGCGTTTATCAAAATCCGGCGCAAGAAATCCCACTGATCTTTCCAGATTATACAGCTACAGAGATTATCGAAAAAACAAGATCATATATCGACAAAGAGAAAAGTAAAATCAGATCGTTTATAGATGGACACTTTTACTATTTGGATAGTAACAACCATGCTCACGCAGCCTTTATGCTACATCAGGCCATCGAACTATCCCTGAAAACTGCAGAACATATCCTTTTGAATGATGATCGAAAATCACATTCGCTTACAGGTAGTATGGGCTACCTTAAAAATTTTGACTCTAAACTGGCGATACTAATCGACAACAAAGAAGAAAAACAAGCCTTAGCTAAAATTGATGAAGCTTATATTGGTTATCGCTATAATCAAGATTATTTTATCGATGAAGATGTATTAGAAACAGCCTATCAGATTGCTATCAATACATTAAACTGGATATACGATTATTCGAATATTTTATTCAAAGAAATTAAGTCAAAACTTAACCCTCTCCCAGTTGCTAACAACGAAGCTGAAAATTGCAAAAACACCATTGAAATGTCCAAACGAAGCTACTGCAACGCCAATTATCGAGACCTCATTTTAAATGCTATAGAGCGCTATTGCACTCCTGCGCTGGTCGTATGTTTCGGTTATGATTCTGATCATCACAACTATCATAATGCGCTGAAAAGGGTAAAAAATGATTGCATAACGCATGCTTACTATATCTTGGTCGCTTATGATATTTTAAGCACCGACATCAATAATCTAACGCAGCTCATAACAGGTATGCTTCCCAACAATGTATCACTTACGATGGTCGCGGAAAACACGAAAGCTTTCACCAAACAGCTCTCAAACGGGCATCCATTTTTTGTCTCGCTCATCAAAGTGGGCGACATCTGGTTTCAGAATCCATCCATAGCCAATATCCATCGGGAAAGCATCATTGCCCCACAGCTAAATCTAGGTTATGTACGTCAACAATGGAAGACACGCTATAATAACGCGCGCACATTATATTTACCTTGTGAGGAAGACTACTTAGCAATAAGCATCGAGGCCATATATTATATGCTGTCGCAGGCGTTGGAGCAGACTTGTCTCGGTGTAATCAATAGCGTACTTCAATACAAACCGCAACGGGTCAATCTCACTTTCCTCATGCAACTCTGCAAATTGATAGTTCCTGATGTCTACGCCACATTTTGCTTAGATCATGAAGAGCCGCTTAAGGCCTTTAAAAACATAACGGAAGCACAACAACAATTTACGCACAATGCAAATTATAAAGGAGATCCATTAGCAGTTATAGAATTGCAAAAACGCACAAAAACTTTTATAGAAAGGTGTAACCAAGAGATGGAAAGCTATTTTGAGAGGATTTCTAGCCAACAGCTGGTCGAACAAGTTGAATAGAAGAGATTATTAAAAATAGAAGCCTGAGCCCCCTTATTTCAACGATTATTCAAGACCAATAAACGCTCTAAAATTATCCTTTGAGATTACCTGAACATCTGCGCTATAGGCTTCTACAAAATTTGACGGTATTTTTGCTTTCGCCTTAGGGTTCCATTTAAATTCGTAACCGGTTATTTTGCCGTCCGCTTCTTCTACATAATCGATTTCTTGCTGCTGTTTAGTCCGCCAAAAGTATTTGTTGACAAAACGTCGGCTATAACTGTTGTGTTTTAAGCGTTCTGAAATCAGAAAATTCTCCCAAAGTGCACCCACATCATCTCTTAATTCGATTGGATTAAAGTTTTGTATCACAGCATTGCGGATTCCGTTGTCATAAAAATATATTTTTCGATTTGTCTTTATTTCATTACGCAGGTTTCGGCTAAAGGAAGTCAAGGGGAATATAATGTAAGAAATTTCCAAGAGATGAATATAATTGGCAACAGTGTTTTTATCAACTCCTGTCAGCTGGGCAATTTCATTATAGCTCACTTCGGATCCAATTTGAAAGGCTAGGGCTTGAAGGATCTTCTCGAGAACTTCTGGTTTTTTTATATTCGCTAAGGCTAAAATATCCCGATACAAATAACTTTGAGAGATCTCATTGAGTACTTCCCGTTCGTCACCGCGGCTAGTAATCGATTCTGGATAAAATCCATAAACCAGTCTGGTTTCCAGATCGCCTGCAGCATTAAGAAAGCCACTACTATGCTCATATTCTGCATAAGAAATAGGGAAAAGATTGAACTCTCTCTTACGTCCTGTCAATGGTTCATGCGTATGAGTTTTCAACTCAAGCGCCGAGGATCCGCTGAGGATAAGCTGTACATCTTTAAATTGGTCATGTATAATTTTTGCTGTTAAACCTATATTTTCGATGCGCTGTGCTTCATCAATAAATACCACTTTAGCTTGACCAATAATTGTTTCAATCTCTTTTGTGTTAGGACTGTTGAGATAAGTCCTCACCAAGGGATCATCCCCATCCAAAAATAAATAATCGTCACCAGAAAGTATCTCTTTGATCAGGGTAGTTTTACCTACTTGCCGCGGACCAATTAGTAGGATAGTTTTCCCCTTAAAAAGCGCTTGCTCCAAATTATTTTTGATTAATCGCTGTATCATAGTACATTTTTCATTCACCAAAAGTAATGCTTTTCGGTGAATAAACTCACCGAAAAGCATTACTTTTGGTGAATAACAAGATTATCAAACTTTTGTATACTATTAAATACTGCCTTAAATACGATGGAATACGCAGAATTGATCAGTTGAAGCCTTTAAGAAATCACCATTACATTTATCGAAGAATGTAACTAGGAGATGGAAAGCTATTGTAAGAAAATTTCTAACCAATAGCTAACCACGCCACCGACAAGTATCCAGATAAAGTCTAAAGATCTCAAAGGGAAATTACAAAAATCACAGGACAACCTAATTTTTTCTGTACCCCTGTTTTAACGGCACTCTGTACCTAAACTGCATCCTGTACCCTTCTTAAATTAGCAAAAAGATTTATTCTTATGCCGACAACTGCACATCAACCGTATCTGATCAGACAAGTGGATCTTTCTGATTTAGCGCTTATCAAAGAAATACTCAACAAAAAACACCTAGATACAGACTCGATAAGCATGCCTTTCCTAGTGCTCGAACAAGGCAATCAATTAAAAGCCTTTTCATCTGTAATACTCTGCAAAAAGAATTTACTGTCGGTCGAAATGACCTACGAGGGTCCTATTTCGGATACGCTTTCCATCGTATTTATGGACAAAGCGCAATCCTTCTTTGAGCAGCAGTTGATGGACCTATTTGGTTCGGAAGAATCGCTCAGAAAAGGAATCCACCGATATAATAACTGGTTAAATCAAAGCAGAAACAGTAAATTAGCATAAGGATGGAACAGCAACTGTTATATAAAAAAATAGCCAATATTGTCGAGAACCAGATCAAAAATGGTTCTTTAGTATATGGCGATCGTTTACCTTCTGTCCGCAGCGCTCAGAAATTATACAATGTAAGTTTAAATACAGCAAAAAGTGCCTATATGGAACTAGAGAGTCGATCGCTCATTGAATCACGCCCCAAATCAGGCTATTTCGTTAGCCGATCCGGCCTTCGTCGGATGGCTATCCCGTCCATTTCTACCTTCAAAATCGACGAAAAGAAACAAGATCCCGCGGCATTGATCGATAAAGTTTTCCACTCCCTGGAAGACAAGGAAATTACACGCTTTTCACTGGGTTTACCCAGTGCATCATTACTTCCGATTCAGAAACTTAATCGATGCATTATAGAGTCGGTTCATGAGCTGCATGATTACGGTGATCAATATGGACAGGTACAGGGAAGTCCGAACTTACGGAAAGAAATTGCCAAATGGTCATTGGTACTTGAAGGAAAAATAAGTGACGAGGATCTTATTATCACGTCGGGTGCCATGAATGCCATCTACAGCTGCCTTCGTGCCGTCACTAAACCCGGAGACACCATAGCGGTAGAAAGTCCCCTTTATTTTGGCTTTATTCAGGCTTTTCAACTACTGGGTCTCAAAACCATCGAGATTCCTACCCACCCTATTACTGGAATTGAATTGGATGCTCTGAAAAAAGTTATTCATAAAATTGATGTCTGTTGTTTTGTCACCAACTTTAGCAATCCATTGGGCGCACTCATGCCTGAGGAGCACAAGAAAGAGCTTGTCAAACTACTGGCACACCACCATATTCCATTGATTGAAGACGACCTCTATGGAAACATCTATTTCGGTTCGTCACGGCCCAAGCCATGCAAATATTTTGACGAGGAGGGACTGGTAATGTGGTGTGGATCATTTACCAAAGTATTAGCCCCAAGTTTTCGGCTCGGATGGGTTGAACCGGGAGAATACAAGGATAAAATCCTAAAACAAAAACTCATACAAACGATTTCGCAGCCTGCAATTTATCAAGAGGCGGTCTCTAAATTCTTACAGATCGGCCGGTACGACCATCACCTCAATAGTTTCAGAAAAAAACTGTACAGCAATTATGTCAATTTCAGAAACAGCATTGAGGCACACTTTCCTGAAAACACCAAAATGTCGCAGCCCGAAGGTGGATTTGTACTTTGGCTAGAACTAGATGCTAAGATTGACTCAACGATGCTCTACGATTATGCCCTCAGACAAAAGTTGAGCTTTGCTCCCGGAAGAATGTTTACACAGCACGATCAGTTTAAGAATTGTATTCGGCTCAACTATGCCGTAGACTGGAACGAAAAGACGGCACAGGATCTGATGCGCCTTGGGCGATTTTTCAAGGCCGTATTGTAAGAGGAATACCATTGGGACCTTCTTTGGGAAATCTTACAACTTTTCCATCTCGGCTCAACTCCGTATCAAATATTTCCGCGATCATCAGTTTGGTATCATTGGATAAGAATTGTTCTGCGCCGTGAGTAGTTTATCTACCAGGATCTGACCTTAGAGGTATTTGACCCGTATCCAATACACGTTTCAAGGGCACTTTGTGAGCGCGCTGAGAATTAAAAAAACGAAGTATATTTACTCGCAGAGAAAAGAACCCTTGCTAACGAATAGTTTCAAAGAATTTTTTGGTCTTGTTATAGGCGATTATACCAATAATGCCTATCATAAGCCATAAAAAATCGACGACAAAAATATCACGTTGTCCATTGTGAAACGTATCCCAAATCCAGCTTCCGGTCATAAAACCGTTGACTAATGGGATAAAAAATGCTAAGACACTTCCAATCAGCAAGGTTTCGCTATTGGTTCTTCTAATGCTTTTTCGAAGTATATAGTACAGAGAAAACAGCAACCAACTGTAAAAATACACCCGATAGATAAAGTCCTGATTGACTGCTGGGCTCAATTTGATTGCAATGAAAGCCAAGGCTGTGACAGGCAGCATCGTCAGACATATAGCGGTAAAGATATTGGCTGCCCAGAAATTGAATTTTCGTTTTCGTGGAATTACATTGTTTTTGTCACGCGCAACTAACCAGATTAATATACCTGAGATAATGACCAGACAACCCATAGCTCCCAAAATAAAGTACACCATCTTAAGCGGATAGCCTCCATAATCGCCATAATGCAGCCGATATATAATGCTGCGGACCCCGTCTGCATAGGTAGCTTCGCTTACAGGGGATTTTTCGGCAACAATTGTATTATCGGCAACTCTAACGGATAATATACCCGATCCGGCAAAACTTTTATTAAAATGCGGCTCAAGCTCCATGACAACATGCATATTGGAATCTGCGTAATTTTTGATCGTGATGCGCTGAAAATCGGATTCTGGCCATTTATATTTTGCCAAATCCAAAAATGGAGCGATCTTAACATGTGCATCAAGGGGCTTATAGGTATAGGGGAAATTTATATCCGCACTAACACCTATATCTTGATACATTTTTTGTTGATCACCGTCATAAAGCAGCTTACTAAGTGGTAAAGCCAATACCGAATTGATAATCAAAAAGGTTCCGGTCACGGCGAAGATAAATTGAAAAGGGAAACCAATAACACCTAAGGCAGTGTGCATATCGGTCCATACTGTTTTCCATTTGCTGAAAGGCCTGAATACAAAGAAATTTGACACAATCTTGTCCCAATGTAGCAGTAACCCAGTGATAAGAGCAAATAGAAAAATAAAAGCTGTTATGCCTGCGATAAGATAACCAAATGGTGCTATGCCTACCCTAATCGGTACTTGATTAAGCTGGGCCAAGAAATGTAAACGGAATAAAAACTCTCCCATATCATAATTCTGTACATAATCACCATATTTTTTATTGGCGAAATTGTAGGTAAAGTTTTTCGAATCATCCTCTCCTCCTCTTCTTCGGCCATTTTTCTTTGCAGCTTTTTGTTCGGGCGTTATCTTGGCTAAATTTTCTTTGTTTATGATTGTGTCGTTAGATGCACTCAGTGCTACGTAAGCTGCTGTGCCTTCGCGGTGCATATAAAAGGTAATATCACGTCCGTGTAAATTGGTCTGTCCCTTAAGTGAATCTAGCAATCGGTCAAAGTTTTGATGATCTTCACGGTAGGTTTTATAGGATGTATTATTCTGCCAGGCAGCAATTTCATGTCTAAAAAATGCAAATGAACCCGCAAAGAATATCACATAGAGGATAGCACAAATGGTAATGCCACTGATGGTATGTGTATTGAAGTAGATATTATAATTTCGGTTATTCATGACGAATTACAGTTTAAAGAAATAAGGCAAAGAGAAAATTACTGCCAAAAGCAAGTATATCCCCCATATCTTCCATCCGCTCTTAGCAAGGAAAGCCAATAAGAGCAGTACCGCCCATAATAGATAACCGGTGAGACACGCTGTAGCAACAACATCTTTTTTTTCAAAAATATGTGTGACTAAGACATGAAATGAGAGCATCACAATATAACCACCGACAAAACCGGCTGTAATTTTCAGGAACCGTTGAAAGGGTGTACTGAGGTATTTTTTATTAGCAGGCATATTTTATCGGTTAGGAAATCAACAATTCAACACAAAGGCTAAATAAATAGAGGCCCAAAATCGGATACAATTTAAAATAGCGATATGGATTCAATAAAACCACGAGACTCATCATACACATGAAATAAGCAAAAAAAGCAAAAAAGCCTGCTCCGAAACCTTGCAGATAAAGCAAGGCGGCAAAGGGAATGAGTAGCAGCAATATGCTTAAAATGCGCACAAACTTCGTTTGTGCGCACATTTTTTCTAGCCATGGTGGTCTAGGCCCAAATTTTACTTTTTTACTTGAACTGTAAAAAAGATAGGTTCCACAGAGTATCACGATTAGCAATGTACTATACATCGGTTCTATATTTTATCTAGATCGTTTGTTTAAAACTTATAGGTAACTCCCATACGGAAATTACGTCGCGCTTCTACGATATAGGTATAATAGCTCACACTTTCTGCTATTTTAGCATTTTTTGCAGTGATAGAGCCTGCTGTAAGCAGCTTTCTATTGTCCAACAAGTTATTAACCATTACAGAGATATTATATCTCCCTTTTTGGTAACTAATACCACCATCGGTTCGCAAATAATTCTTGAAATTACTTTCTTTTGTGGTTCCGATAGCACGATCAAACATTCCTTGAACGCTACCGACAAAGCCAAGACCACGAACCATTCCTTCTTGAATACGATAGGAGACAAATGCATTGGCAGTATGTTTTGCAGTATTTGGCGTAATATCCCCAATCTTCTCTTCTCTTGAATCTTTTGATATTTTAGAGTCAGTCAACGCATAGTTGGCATTCACATTCAATCCGGGTAGCACTTCGCCAGTTACATCAAATTCGATACCTTTCGATGTTGTCTCACCTATAGCTATTTTGAAGAAACTATTTGTGCTTCCTGGTATTGGATGGTCAAAATCGTCAGCTAGGGCATTTTTTCTTTTTATCTGATAGGCACTTAATGTCGATATCCACTTTCCACCTCCCCATTCTTTTTTCACACCAGCTTCAAAATCGTTCCCACGAACCGGTTTGAAAGGATTTCCATCCCAATCAGAACCAGCCTGTGGAACAAAAGATTGATCAAACAACCCATAAACACTTGTAGATTTGTCAATAGAATAACTCAACCCAACGCGTGGAGAAAATGCCTTATCATTTTGGTCTGGTATTACCTGCGTGCCTACTGTTTTTCCCAGCGTCTCAGCCACAGTATAACGTAATCCTAAAGAAAGACGTAACTTTTCATTTAAAAAAGCCATCTCATCATGTGCGTAGAAAGACATATAGCTAGTTAAATTCACATAGTTGGAACCTCCGGCGCGCACCTTGATATTCTTTGAGCGGTCAACTACAGGAAAAACTGTTCCAGGAATATTATATTGTGGATTATAGACGTTCAATGCCGTACCTGGAATTTCAGCGAGTAAAGTTCCAAAATCGCCCCAAAACTTCTTGTTACCGTAATCTGCGCCCACTAAGATTCGGTGACGAACACTACCTGTATATTCTTCTCCATTTAAAGAAACCTGACCGAAGCGATTTTCACCATGCTCGTCCGCAATACTGTAATAACGAGGCATATCACCATTCGCAGTCATGTAGTTCAACCAAGTGCTCGTCGCCTTCATATCAAAATTGAAATAAGCCATTTGCGCATGTAATTTCCAACGGTCGTTCAGCTGACGGTCTAAATAGACATATGCACTGTGGTCCTTCAGCTTACCTGGTTCCATCGAAGGGTCACCATAGAAAAAATCATTGGAAATATCTGGATCAGCAAATCCCTTAGGCGAAAAAGTATAATTACCATTTGCCAGATAGGTAGATCCCTGATAGGTGTATTCAAATGTTAAACTCGTCAAAGAATCGACCTTATACGTCACAACTGGAGCCACAACAACACGATTGTTGTAGTTGTATTTTGTAAAATAATCCTTTTGCTGCGCAGCCATATTTAAACGGTATAACAACTTGCCATCTTTCCGTAATTTACCATCAAAATCGACCGCAGCGCGATAGGTACTGAAACTTCCCACATTAAATGTTGCCGACCCTTTAGTATTCCCTGTTGGTTTCTTGGTAACAACATTATAAAACCCTCCTGGCTCACCATTCGCTAGCATAAAACCTGCTGGTCCTTTTACAAACTCGATTCGTTCGATCATGCTCGCATCTTCGGCAGTTGGTCCCCAAGAGGCCTCGATATTCATACCGTTACGAAATGCCGGAATCTTAGATCCGCGCATGCGTATGTTAGCGTACTGATTGTCCCAGTGACCTTGGCGTGTAGCCCCGCTAATATTCCGGGTGATACCATCGACAATATCAAATACTTGCTGATCGGCCATTAAATCGGATGAAATAACCTGTATATTCTGAGGCAACTCCAAGATTGGTGTTTTAAGACGCAAAGATCCCGATATACTATCGAATTTATAGTGTTCATAGTATTTACCATAGACCGTTACCTCATCTATCGACTCGAACTGATCCTTCATCCTAATTTGCCCCAACTGTATACGCTCATCATTCAATACAACTTGCATGGTATGCTTGCTATAACCGATCGCTTTAATCTCCAAATGGTAGGTCTTCGAAGCAAGCTTATCGAAGATGAAGTGTCCCTCACTATCCGTACTTGTCGTGACACCAGTATTCGTCAATTTTACGGTCGCCCCGGAAATGGGCTCAGATTTTTCATTGATAAGAAATCCTTCAATAACTTTGTTCGTCTGTGCCTGCGCAACAGAAAAAACCGAACTTATCAAAGGAATGGCTAAAAAGGATAAAGATTTATTCATGAATGTAGTATGGTAGATGTTTTTTTTAGATCTTCTTTTTTCAAAAGGATCCATTACTGTTTCGATGTTTCAAATGGATCCTTTAATTATTCAGTATATTTCAGGCCTGCAGCTATTTCACGGTAATAAAAGTCGTACTACCCTGCCATGCTGATGCATAGGGTTTCCCTTCATGTTCACCCGCAACCTCAACAAATGTACTTGCTTCCAAAACATAAGGACCCGACCAGAGGGCATCAAATGTTAGCAGGCCATTCTCATCGGCAACAAACTCTTTCCCCCAACCTGTCGCAGAAAAAACGGATACTTTGGCTTGAGGCACAACTTTGCCGTGGCTAGTAATCTTTGCTTGCAAGCTTTGACCTTTTTTTAAGTTATTCGCTGTAAGCAGTTCAATCTGCAATGGATTTTTTACGACGCTATAATCAAGTACTGTCGGTTTTCCAACGATAACCGGTACAAGCGAAGAAAATTCATATTTCGTTTTACCACCCAAATCTTTAGGTGCCTTGACAATGGATAGAAAATAGGTTCCGGTTACGTCAGGTTGAAATGAGCCGCTAAAATGATCACCTTTATTCGTCAGCTGAAGTTTGATGGGTTCTTTTCCAGGAGTATGCAACATTAGTGAGAAGTCCTTCACGTCGGAATACCATTTGTCGACCTGATCTCTTTCGTTTGTTGCAAATTCACCGTAATATACTTTTACTTCATGGGCTTGGTTGAGTGTCCCATAAGAAGATGCTTCAATCCAGAGTGCGTGTGAATAACTATTATTACTACACAGCAGTACCGCTAAAAAGGTAAAGAATGAAATTAAAATTTTCATAATATGTTGATTGATGTTTAGTTTTTCTTCAACTTATTATGGGAGAATTCCAGGTTTTGTTGGAGTCCAACAACGAATAAATGATAAAATTCGTTATCTTGTAAATTCTTCCATATCGTATATCGGGAGTAACTGATACAGCATACTGTTTCAGTCACCTACATGCAGTTGCCGCTGTATGTAGATTTGTACCATGTAATAGATTGCCGTCTATTGCATGGTATTTGTTAGCCGTCTTTTATTACACCGATGTAATTTAGACTGATTAAAAACAGAGCAAATATAACAGGAAATCTTTTTAAATCAAGTATATTTTTTATTTTACAGTATTTTATCTTCTTGGGTTAAGAAAAACTGCGAAGCGAATGGAGTTAAAGTTTAAGAAGAAAGAGCCACAGGCATTGAAAACGCAGCTAAATGTTGTTCGAGCACATGTTTCAGATCGAACAATTCAGTTTCCTGATATCGTGTTGCGACATGGAGCTTGATGCGTTCGCAATGCGGTTCGAAAGTTTGCTGTACAAGATCAACCGTATTGTTTTCACCGGAGAGGTGAGTGAGAATAAGATGTTTAAGACGTTTTGTTTTATGGGCATTAAACAGTTCAACGGCAACCCGATTTGAAAGATGGCCCCATCCACTACTAATCCTGTTTTTAAGAAAATAGGAATATCGGCCTATCCGCAACATATCTTCATCATAATTTGATTCCAGAAGCAATACATCCGAATGCTGGATAACATGTTCTACATTTTCACAGGGCCGTCCTATATCGGTCAATATACCAATATTGTATGTGCCATCCGAAACAAGAAAGCTGCACGGTTCTTTGGCATCGTGATATTTGGGAATACCATACACTTTGAGCCCTCCTATTTCGACAACTTCATCGTGATTTATGATATGTACCAAATGAGATGGAAGTTGCAACCTGGTACCCTCATAACTACCTTTAGTGATATAAACTGGTAGATTATACTTTTTAGCGAATACGGATAGCCCCCTTATATGATCAGAATGCTCGTGTGTAATGAAAATTGCTTTGATCTGCGTGGGTAAAATACCCAAATTATACATCCGAAGGTGAATATGTTTACTGTTGATACCAGCATCTATCAAAATGGCAGAATCGTCTTTAGCGACATAATAACAGTTCCCATTACTTCCGGAGGCGATTGCGCAATATTTCATTCGTAGAATTTATTTTTAAGAATATATATTATCGCCTCAAAGATACAAAAAACAAAAAGACTCAGACAATCATTAACATTCCGGCAAACTCAAAGGAATATTGACGGCCAGTCCGCCATCGGCTGTTTCTTTATATTTAGCGTTCATATCAAGAGCCGTCTCCCACATCGTTTTAACCACAGTATCCAAACTAACCTTTGCTTTATCCGGATTCGATTGTAACGCTAACTGTGCTGCAGTTATCGCTTTAATAGCCCCCATCGTATTGCGTTCGATACATGGGATCTGAACCAATCCGCCGATTGGATCGCATGTCAATCCAAGATGATGCTCCATGGCAATCTCGGCAGCCATCAATACCTGGCGCTGCGATCCACCCAGCACTTCGGTCAACGCTCCGGCAGCCATGGCCGAGGAAACGCCGATCTCTGCCTGACAGCCTCCCATTGCAGCAGAAATAGTTGCATTTTTCTTAAAAATTGAACCAATTTCAGATGCCGTAAGGATGAACTGTATAATTTTATTTTCACGCATTCCGTCGTGGAATGTGATATAATACTGCAATACAGCCGGGATAACACCTGATGCACCGTTAGTAGGAGCTGTCACCACACGTCCGAAAGATGCGTTTTCTTCATTGACGGCAAGTGCAAAACAACTTACCCAATCCAGAATATATTGAAAGTTTTGTCCTCCTTCGCGAATTGCGCCTACCCAAGATGTATAATCTTGATAGGTACGCCCTTGCATTAACTTCTTATTTAGCTTAGCCGCTCTTCTTTCAACATTTAGTCCCCCGGGCAATGTCCCTCCTGTATGGCAGCCCCGGTAGATACACTCCTGTATCGTTTGATAAATAGTTAATACCCCCGCCAGCGTTTCGCTTTCTTCACGCCATGCACATTCATTTTCGAGGACCAGCTCGGAAATTTTCAATCCGGTTTTCATCGTCCAATGCAGGAGTTCCTGCGCAGTATCTACAGGAAATGGAAGGTCTACTTCCGATAAAACACCTTCGGTGTCATTTTCTTGCACGACAAAACCGCCACCTATAGAATAATAGGTTTCACTAATTGCTTTCCCATTGGATAGAAAAGCCTGAAAAGTAACAGCATTCGGATGAAAAGGCAAGCTTTCAGCATATAAAAAAAGTAAATCTTCTGGGTAGGAAAATGGAATGGTTCGTTCCCCAGCGACTTGGAGTTTACCGCTTGCCTTGATATGGTCCACTTTAGGCGTAACTTGATTAACATCAAAGGTGACAGGATCATCTCCGCTCAATCCTAATAGAACAGCAATATCAGTACCGTGCCCAGCCCCAGTCTTAGCTAAAGAACCATAAAGCAAAATTTTAACCTGTTCGACCTCGTTTAATACACCATTTGACTTGAGCACAGCTGTAAATTGCTGCGCCGCACGCCACGGTCCTAAGGTATGCGAACTAGAGGGTCCTATACCAATCTTAAACATATCAAAAACGGATATTTGTTCTTTGCTCATAATTTTTTTTATTGCGGTCAGCCGATCAAGTCACTGCTTTATTAAAAACCGCATCTAAATTAGTACAAATAAAGTACAATGTTACCTGCAATTGCATTATTATCAATTTGAAAACCAAGCTCACGTTCTTTTAGCAAGTATCCAACAAACATCTTACATTTTTTAGCGAAAAAGTAAGAAATGCTTCCCTATCTTTGTTGGCTATAATTTATAGGATGACGGGAAAAACAGTTTTATATTCTTTTTTTACATTTTTTATTTGTTTCTTTTCGATTAGATCGTATTCTCAGCAGCTCCCTAAGCGGGAGTTTCGCGGTGTATGGGTTGCAACGATAGGTAACATAGACTGGCCCTCCGTAAAGGCTGGCAATAATGTTGCAAAGCAAAAACAGGAATTCATTGATTTACTGGACCAACATCGTAGTGCGGGACTGAATGCGATTATTCTGCAAGTGCGTCCTGCGGCAGACGCCTTCTATGCAAAAGGCAGAGAGCTTTGGAGTAGATACTTAACTGGAAAACAGGGATTGGCGCCTTCTCCATTTTATGATCCTTTGGAATTTGCAATCAATGAGGCTCACAAGAGAGGAATGGAACTTCATGCCTGGTTCAATCCGTATCGTGCTTCAACTACGTTAAATCCCGCTCATTTTTCGGAAGACCATATTACCAAGCTTCACCCTGAATGGTTCTTCACTTATGCCGGCAAAAAACTTTTCAATCCGGGGATTCCCGAAGTACGTAAATACATTATTGATGTGATTATGGATGTGGTTAAGAACTACGATGTAGACGGGATCCACTTCGATGACTATTTCTACCCCTATCCTGATAACAGAAATACGCCTGTACCGGATCAGATTACTTTTGGTCAATATAATAATGGGATTGAAAAAATTGACGACTGGCGACGTAACAACGTCAACCTGTTGGTACGTGACCTCGGTCTCGCTATCAAAAAGGTAAAGCCCTATGTCAAATACGGTATCAGTCCTTGTGGTGTATGGGACAACAAAGAAAACAATAGTGCTGGCTCGGAGACCCGTGGACTGAGTGCTTATCGGGA
>Ga0308156_1002603_pt1 | contig 15647 bp, 16 predicted proteins | sample PhyAR2_FD_201041 | JGI IMG/M metagenome (GOLD analysis project Ga0308156, IMG submission 201041) | Phyllosphere microbial communities from UC Gill Tract Community Farm, Albany, California, United States - DLSL A.R2 | ecosystem: Host-associated > Plants > Phyllosphere > Unclassified | place: USA... | reverse complement strand
GTGACCACATCAGCCATGAATAAGATCATGCAGTATGCCCAAAAGCAAAGTTGGTATCCTGCTTTTTATGAAAGTCTTCCCACCTATAACAATATGAAGATGAAAAGCGGAACAATTGGCGGCGTTCTTGGTTATACAGGTGTGCATACCAATAAGTCAGGACAGTCGTTTACTTATACGTTGCTGGTCAACAACTATTCGGGACCTGCTTCTGGTATGCGGCAGCAGATGTTTAAATTACTGGATGTCCTGAAGTAACATATTATTGTCTAATAATAATAAGATATTGGTAAAAATTTCCAATTATCAAAAAGAATGATAGATTTGTAGCCTTAAATTAATAAAATCGTAATGAGTAACACTAATCGTAAACAGGCAGCATTAAATTACCACTCTATGGGTAGACCTGGTAAAATAGCTGTTGTTCCGACCAAACCAACAAATTCGCAAAGAGACTTATCGTTAGCATATTCTCCTGGTGTAGCGGAGCCATGTTTGGCTATTGCTGAGAACAAAGAAGATGCTTATAAATATACCGCAAAAGGAAACCTTGTTGCCGTTATCAGTAATGGTACAGCAGTATTGGGTTTAGGCGATATCGGTGCCCAAGCTGGTAAACCAGTCATGGAAGGTAAAGGTTTATTATTCAAAATTTTTGCCGACATTGATGTATTTGACATTGAAGTGGACACCAAAAATGTGGATGAATTCGTCAATATCGTTAAAGCTTTAGAACCGACCTTCGGAGGTATTAACCTGGAAGATATCAAAGCACCGGAGTGTTTTGAAATCGAACGTCGCCTAAAAGAGGAAATGAATATCCCTGTGATGCACGATGACCAACATGGTACGGCAATCATCTCAGGTGCAGCATTGATCAACGCTTGTGAAATTATCGGTAAAGATATTTCTAAAGTTAAAATTGTCGTCAATGGTGCCGGGGCTGCAGCGATGTCATGTACAGCAATGTATATCTCGGTTGGTGCAAGCAAGGAAAATATCGTCATGCTGGATAGCAAAGGTGTTATCCGTAAGGACAGGGAAAATCTGGATGGTATGAAGGCACAGTATGCGACCGATCGTGATATACGCACCTTAGCAGACGCGGTAAAAGATTCGGATGTATTTATCGGCTTATCTGCAGCGGATGTTATGTCGGCGGACATGTTGTTATCAATGGCTCCCAATCCGATTGTATTGGCAATGGCAAATCCAAATCCTGAAATTGCTTACGATTTGGCCATGGCGACACGTAACGATATCATCATGGGTACTGGTCGTTCTGATTATCCAAATCAAGTGAATAACGTATTGGGTTTCCCATATATCTTCCGTGGCGCGTTAGACGTTCGTGCAACTTCCATCAATGAAGAAATGAAAATTGCGGCAGTACGTGCGATTGCTGACTTGGCGAAACAACCTGTTCCAGAAGAAGTTAATCAGGCTTATAACACCAATAACTTAAAATTCTCGGAAGAATATATTATTCCAAAGCCTACAGATCCACGTCTGATCACAGAAGTTTCTATGGCTGTTGCAAAAGCCGCTATCGCATCAGGTGTAGCAAAGACCGTAATAGAAGATTGGGATCAATACAACGATGCGCTACGTAAACGCCTGGGTAAGGACGACGCCATCATGCGTAACCTGACCATGGCAGCGAAAAGGGATCCGAAGCGTGTTGTTTTTGCGGAAGCAGACAATTACAAAACACTGCGCGCGGCACAGATTGTCAAAGAAGAGGGCATTGCGGTCCCTATTCTTTTAGGCCGAAAAGATAAAATCGAACGCCTAATTAAAGAATACGCTTTTGAATTGGACGGTCTTGAAATCATCGATCCCGTTGCTGAAGTAGATGGTGAAACAGAGCGTTCTCAGAAATTCATTGAGCATCTGTACATCAAAAGACAACGTCGTGGTATATCCAAATACGATGCCCGTAAGTTGATGTATGACCGCAACTATTTTGGAGCCTCTTTAGTGGAATTTGGCGAAGCTGATACATTAATTTCTGGGATGACCAAAAATTACGCGAATACGATTCGTCCGGCATTGCATGTGATTGGTGCTAAACCAGGAAGTCGCGTCGCAGGTATGTATATGATGTTAACCAAAAAAGGGCCAATTTTTATGGGGGATACAACGGTGAACGAAGATCCAACTGCACAAGAATTGGCCGACATCACCTTGCTTCTGGATAAAGCCGTTAAGCGCATGAATATCCAGCCACGTATCGCTTTATTGTCGTATTCTAACTTTGGGTCAAGTGAAGGAAAAACGCCTACAAAAGTCAGAGCTGCAGCACAGATTTTACACGATCAATATCCTGATATCATTGCTGAGGGTGATTTACAAGCAAACTTCGCGTTAAATAGCGAAATGTTGACAGCAAACTTCCCTTTCAGCTATTTAAATGGCAAATCAGCAAATACACTTGTGTTCCCTAATTTAGAATCAGGCAATATTGCGTATAAATTATTGCAAGAAGTTGGTGAAGCGGAAGCTGTAGGCCCGATTCTTTTGGGTATGAACAAACCAATCCACGTATTGCAATTGGATAGCTCTGTACGCGAAATCGTCAATATGGTCACCATTGCCGTCGTAGACGTACAGACACATCTTAAAAATTTATAGAATAGCTTAAAATCTTCCTATATTCGTATACTATGTACGAATATTTCAACGGAAAATTAACATATAAAGCCCCCACTCACGTTGTTATCGATGTGAGTGGGATTGGCTACTATGTCCACATCTCTCTTTATACCTTTTCTCAAATCAAAGATCAGGAAAACTGCAAATTATTCATTTCACTTCAAGTTCGGGAAGATTCTCATACACTGTATGGCTTTGCAACTGAAGGTGAGAAAAAACTATTTGAAAATTTGATCTCTGTTTCTGGGATTGGCCCCAATACAGGTCGTATGATCCTCTCGTCAAACACACCAGATGAGATCCAGTCTGCCATTGTTAATGGCCAGGTTGCACTGATTCAAAAGATTAAGGGAATTGGTCCTAAAACAGCACAACGTCTTATCTTGGAACTTCAGGATAAATTAAAGAAACAGGGATTCGAAGCTTTGGCAACATCTATTCAGTCCCAATCCATACCGGACGAAGCGCTATCCGCACTTGTTATGCTCGGGTTCAACAAAGCCGCGGCAGAGAAAGTATTAAATACCATTCTAAAAACAGAAAGCAATCTTTCTGTAGAGGATATGATCAAATTAGCATTGAAACGACTTTAATACATGTACGTTTTTGCTGAACGAATCCAACAACAAACATCAGATCACAGAGATACGTACTGCTTATGCTGTAGCGAAAAAGACATAAAGGAACCTTAGCGTTCCTTTATGTCTTTTTCCTAACCTCGGTTTTGCAATACTTCGCGCCCTATTAACGGTTCACTTTTGGGACAGCACCACGTTAATGAGTACCACTTTTCCACCAATAATATTGCATGGAGGGCTTCTCTGGTAGCGAACATATATAGATAGCGCTTACATATCGAAGTCTTCTTCAAGCATCTAAAGCAACGCTTAAAAGTATCGACATTCGTCGAGACTTCTGAAAATCCAATAATGATCTAGATCTGGACTTCACTGATCGGTATATTACTATTCAAATACCTGCATAGGAAGGTCAATTTTTTCTTAAATAGCTAGAGTTAATCAGTACACAAATGGGTAGTTTTTTTATTCCTTAGTTATTATTAAAGTTTAATTTTATAATTTTAACATATAGCTTACCCCTATTTTAGAGCTAATTATAAACTAAGACAATTAAATTATGAAAAAGAAACTAAATTGTATTGCTTTGATAGCATCATTTTTGGTTTTAATTACCTCCTGTTCAAAAGATCTCGTTCCAAGTGGAACTGTTGAGTCTAACTGTGGACTTAAAGGCCTAAAGACATACACATTCAAACCTACGAGATTTCAAGTTTTGGGAAGTACAATCGGCAATAATGTGATCCAGTTATTGATCAATCCAAGTCCTAATGGCGTATCTGATTTTATCGCACAAAATGTAGGCACATTTACTGCCAGTGATCCAGATGTGCCGATTTACTATACTGCAAAATAGCTAAAAGATAACTCGACGTTTAGAATTGACCATTAAATATATTTTATGATGACGAATACAACATATAGAGAAAAGAGTTTAGGGATTTTAAGTGTATGTTTACTAATGGCATGCTTCTTATTCTCATGTAAGAAAGATACTCCAGATGCTCCGGTAGAGAGAAATGAAAAATGGAGAACCCAAGCTAAAACCGATAGTGTGGGCAATCAATACTATGTGGTAAATACACTGGACAATACATTAGAGATCAGAGTCGATAATAAGGATGGTAAGACAATCTTTTCAGAGGTCTGCCCGACGATAGAAGCAAGTGAGATTCCCGAAAACTCAAGTAAGATTTTTACTTATTTAGTTGCACCTAATAAATATATAAATGCCAATCAAGCTACACTTTCATTAAGGATTGTGCTAGATAACATAGATATACAAGAAAAACATCTTCAGCTTCTGGCTAATATAGATCTTGATAGTAAGAAATTTTATACCAAAAAGTATAAGGTTGAAGAACCCTTAGATTGGACTTATAAAGTTCTGGACAATCAATTGGTTCAGTGGTATGGTAATTCGTTGTTGGTCCGGGAGGGCACGGATAAAGACCTCAATAGAGGCGGGGGATATATGGGTTTGGGACAGCGAGGCACGCAGCTGATCTGTTATGAACGTGACTTTTCCATTCGTTATACGAAGGATATTGATGCTACTGATGCTTACTATCCTTCTGGTGATTTATGGAATATACCGATTAACAACTATGAATATATGCTGTTCCTAAATGATGGCTACGTGGGTCGGATGCAAATAGTCACCAGTGTCGAGGACAAATGGGCAGGAAAGCAGGTTGTGATCTGGCGAGATAACCTAAAGGAGACAAATAATATTCCGGCTGATTATTCTGTGAAAATTACCGATTATAATATTCAGAATAATGTGGTAAGTGCTAGTTATAATATCTATGATGAAAAGGGGCAGTTAAAAGAGAAGAGAAGCCGAAAATGGGCAATAAGTAATGGAATGCCACTTGGTAGTTAGTCTTCAAATAAATAGAATTTTAAAATCCCAAATGTTTACCATTACAGATTAATCAATGGGACTCAATATTTATCCCGGCGCAATATTAAAGGGATAGAGCATAACCAAGGGGGATATCAGGTTAAAGCTGATTTTATTGCGAATCTGGTTGCTCCAAATCATACAGACGCAAAGATTATGTATACTGAACATTATAATAGGCAAATGCAGGATGGAACTTCAAAAATATTAGAAAATTACAAATTGTATGATGAATATCATCCGCCTGTTATCTTCAATGGTAAAGAGGTAAGTCTTTAGCTGACGATTATTGGTGTAACCCCTTTCGGTAAAAGATGCGACTACATTCGGGTAAACATTATCAACACAAAGAAATATTAACATTTGCCTGATGCGAAAGCGCTAATATTCTCTTAACTTTGAACAGCGTATTAGTGCTTTTTCATTTCATGCAGGTTGAGACATGACATGTACTGTAGCTTTCTGGGCAAGCAAAGCATGTTTGGAAGTATAGTCCTCATAGCAAATGCATGATTATTTTTTTACACAGATTTTTATGGCAGAGGATTTACAAATAGCTAAAGGTAGCAAAGAAGAACAATATCAAAATTTACTTCCTCAGATTGAAGGATTATTGACTGGCGAATCCAATCAAATCGCCAATCTGGCCAACATAGCCGCCGCGCTGAAGGAACAGTTCAATTTTTTCTGGGTTGGATTCTATCTTATAGATGCAGATGAGCTGGTATTAGGTCCATTTCAGGGACCCGTCGCATGCACGCGTATCAAGAAAGGTCGTGGTGTGTGCGGGGGAGCTTGGGCACAAGAAAAAACATTGATTGTTCCTGATGTGGAGCAATTTCCGGGACACATTGCCTGTAGCTCACTATCGCGATCCGAAATCGTGCTACCCGTTTTTAAACAGGGACAGATTATCGGTGTGCTGGACGTTGACAGCAGTGAATTAAATAGTTTTGATGAAGTCGATGAGAAATATCTCACGCAGATTCTCGAACTTTTATACAGTAAATAGATAAACGCCACAACCAACGAATGAAATAGCATAAGTATCGGACTAGATTTGAAAAACAAACCGTATACTTACGCTATTTTTTTACAATTCAAGCAATCGACACCTGTTAATAAAAAAAAACATCTGATCGATACCTAAAAACCAAATCCGACCTGTAAAGTAAAACGGTGCAGGTCATATTTTTTATCTATTTGTGTTCTTCCATACCAGATATCAATTTCTGGTAAGCTTGCTGAGGGTTGTGTATACGTGTCCTTTCGGCTATAGTGTTGATACCGATATCCTGTTGCCAATGACCAATATTTCGCCGAATTATTAAATTTAAAGCGCCAACCCAGCTGTGGGTTTATCAGCAAGCCGCCCTGATATTCATATTTTAAATTGTTCTCGACTGCATTTTTATTCAAGGAAGTAAAACTATAGCCTAAATCCAATCCTGCGAAAAAACTACGCTTTCTGTCAGGAAATTCTACATAATTTACTTTGGCTGAGAGTGGTAAAAACCATTTTGATCCTTCATTGTTTACAGGATACCTATCCACCCCTGTATTTAAGCCCAGAGCGATATTTTCATGGAGCTGCACCCCATGGAATGTATGTAGGCCAAATCCAGATTCGAGAAAAGCAGGGCCATAAGTAATAACCGAAAATTCATTATGATTTGTATATTTTTTTGTTTGGGCATCAACAGTTAAATACCCGAGAAGAGCCAAAATGGCAATCGAAAGTCTTTTCATATCAGAATAATGAAGCTCTTGAAATCGTTTTTTAATTGGAACCAATAATAGGAATAATGCTCAATTCCTTCAGTTTGGCTTTATTGCTATAATCATATTGATGTACACCTTTTTCTGCAACAACGATTAGTGATTTTGATCCAGCGATCACATCTATGCTCGTCAGTTCTTTTTTAGTTTCGAGAAGCTTATTGGCTATTTGGCTGACATCACTGGCATCGAATGACTTCAATCCGAATTTTCCTTCACAAACATATAAGGTTTGGTCTGAGAGCGCCAAGCCATGGGGATTCTCCAACGTGAAGGTATTTTTTAACATCGGTTTTGTCAGGTCTTGGATGTCGATAACTTCCAATAGATTCTGCTGTCCACCACATACTACGCCAGCCCGCAAAGTTACAAAGGCATATTTCTCGTTAACTACCACAGGATCACAAGCACGAATATGCGAATAACGCGACAGCTCTACGGGAGCCGATGCTGTGGTGATATCATAAATCACCATGCCTGTATTGGAGCCTATAAATAGGCTGTTTTTAAAAGGAAAAATTGTTTCGATACCAGGGCCTATCTTGATGTCCTTTACATAGGCAGGTTGACTTGCATTCTGTACATTAAAAAGGTGTAATGTCGTTTGATCTACAGCATATAAATGTTTATTAGCAATGGTAAATCGCGCCATAGATCCACCCTGCCCTGATCCCGAATTGGTCTCGTAATAAACATTATCTTTTCGGTCATAGGGTGAATATTTATCTTTTTGGCTATAGCTTACAAGACTATCTCGGTATCCTGTAATGATGCGATCTGTAGTATTATTGATGTAATCCATTTCAAGCAAGACCTTAAACACATCCTTATTTCGTGTCAATAACTTTGGTGACGCTGGATTTTCCAGATCGAAGGTCAACAGATCTGTAAAACTATCAGCATACAGCTTTCCATCCAGAACCGCAAGATCCACATTTCCAGGAATACTTAAGAACGCCATCGCCAGAGGTTTTGACGGATCTACATTATTAAAGATATGAATACCTTTCCCTGGTTCATTGATTAACAAATAATCTTGATAAATATAGATCTTTCCAGCTTGAACAATAGCGGTAGGGCCGCTTACGGGATTCGCTTTAGCCCGTATACTTTCCATTGTTTCAAATATTGGCACGCGAGCCAGATACATTCCCTTACTTTCGATCTTATCACAGCTCGCAAGCGCTATACAACTCAATAAGATAATCCAAATTCTTTTCATAAAATATAACTATGAGGTCAATTAAGTTTACAATCTCTATAGTTAACGATATACTTATGAATTCGCTACAAACAATCTATGTTTTTTTTCTACCTGGATAGTTTGCTTTTCCGGATCAATCTTCTATAAATGACATTCCCAGACTTTAACGAGTTTGTCATCGCTCACACTAAAGAAATATTTCCCATCTTCAGACCATACTCCCGCATTTACAGATAAATGATGGCCATCCTGCATTTTCTCTCGACTCATATTTTTCAATAAGGCAAAGTCATCTGCTGACCAGAATTTTAACGATTTATCCCGACTGACGGTTGTAAAAATCGGCGCTTTAGGATGGGGATATATACCGTATACGGTAAAAAGATGAGGTACAAAGGAAAAATTACTCGTCAATTGATTTGGGTCTGAAATCACCAATTGTGCATCCCGTCCACCACTTAGCAATTTATTATCGATAAAAGCCAAAGACGTTGCGGGCATACTATGCAATTTTGAATTAGTAATCATATGAAAGTCGGCACTGTCCAATAGATAAACTTGTCCATCTTTATCGGCCAAAGCTATTCTTCCAAGTCCTTCATCGATTGCAATTGCCCGAATTGTTGTCGGGGATATACGTTTTTCGTAAATATTTTTATAGGTTTCCAAATCAATGACATACAATGTCCCTTCTTCACCTGCCGCCAGCAGTTCATTTTTCCAAGGCATATGGACCAATGAAAAGATAGCTTTGGCGCTTAGTTGTATGCTTGCGACAAGCTTTTGCTCCTCTACATGTACAAAAAGCAGCTTACCTTCGCGCAACGCGATGGCCAGAATCGGTGTTCCCGCTATCATCCGTAAAGCGTAAACCGATGAACTTACCGCGCAAAGAATACGCTTAAACGCATTGTTTTCACTATCCCATTCTACAACGCCCTTGTCGTTACCAGCGGTAAAAAAAGTATGCGGGTGATAGCCCTTTTCTACACAGAAAATAGGGTTTTGATGTCCTGGTAATGTCGATTTTAATGTAATATCCATAGTAATTTCGCTAAAACTCCTTCTCTATCCAGATCGCATAGTTCATATCCATTTTATATGCAATAGGATGAAATTTTCCGCCGACCGAACTGTGGATCCAGTAAAGATCAATACAGCAATACGTATTGTTAGCCCGTAGAAACAAGAAGTGCAGTATATCCACAAATATACTGCACTTCTGAGATTCTTTTGTCATCTTAGCTTAAAGCCTGCTGACCACTTTTGATTTTGTTCAACGGCAATCCCATTGCCCAAACACCTATTGATGTCTGCTTTCTAGGTTTTTCGCAATTGTTTCTAAAGAAAATCCTTTTTCCCGCAACAATACAATCAAATGAAACAATAAGTCTGAAGTCTCATTGATAAAATCAGTATCAGTTTCGGTCAAAGCTGCAATGACTGTTTCAACCGCTTCCTCACCCACCTTTTGGGCAATCTTATTGATCCCACGAGAACGCAGACGGTTAACATAAGATTCGTCTGACGGATGCGCATACCGATTGTTAACAATGCGCTCTAGCTCCAACAGAAAATTTTGATTAAAATCTGTACTGAAACAACTTCTGCTCCCAGTGTGACAAGTAGGCCCCATTGGGTCTGCTTTAATTAAAACGGTATCTTTATCGCAATCAATATGAATGCTTTTTACATCCAAAAAGTTACCACTCTCTTCACCCTTTGTCCAAAGGCGATTTTTGCTTCGGGAGAAAAACGTGACACGTTTCTCTGCTTGAGTCTTCTGCCAAGCTTCCTCATTCATATAGCCCAACATCAAGACTTCCAACGTTTGGAAGTCCTGCACAATCACTGGAACAAGGCCGTCACTTTTTGCAAAATCTAACATGATTTTAGTATTTCAATTTTTAATTATTTTCGAAGAGCCATGAGCTCTCGTTTAATTTCTCAGGACTTCATTCAGCAAGTCTATGACGTACTGCTCTTTGATTATTAGTCTTCAATCCTGTTTTCTATCGTACGACAATTCCATTTTGCTGCAACGTAGCTTTAAGATCCGGAATCAATATTTCGCCATAGTGGAAGACAGAGGCCGCCAATGCAGCATCTACGTTAGCGTGTTGAAAAACATCTACAAAATGCTGTTGATTACCCGCACCGCCAGAAGCTATAAGCGGAATATGAATCTGATCATTTATGGTTTTTAAGAAGCCATTATCAAAGCCATTTTTTGTACCATCATGATCCATCGATGTGAGCAAAATCTCTCCTGCCCCTCGCTCCTGTGCCTCCATGATCCATTCCGATGTATTCAACTCGGTCTTTATACGTCCACCGCTCAAGTACACAAAATTTTGTCCTTCAATAGATCGGGTATCTACTGCTACTACGACGAATTGTGCGCCAAAAGCAGCTGCCATTTCATTAATCAAAGCCGGATTACGTACCGCGGCTGAATTGATGGAAATCTTATCAGCACCCGCATTTAATAAAATTTCCGCATCTTTAATTTCATTGATCCCCCCCCCGATTGTAAATGGAATATTCACTTGACGAGCTACGGCCTTAACCAATTCAATCGTTGTTTTACGTCTTTCATGGGTCGCTGTAATATCCAGGAAAACGAGTTCATCAGCTCCCTGTTGAGAATACGCATAGGCTAGCTCAACAGGATCACCCGCATCACGCAAGTCTACGAAATTGACGCCTTTTACAGTTCGCCCATCTTTAACATCCAAACACGGGATAATACGTTTTGCAAGCATGCTAAAATCTGATTAACGATTTTAAATTCCAATCTTTGATTTCATCGATCGAGATTCTATTTTCATAGATTGCCTTTCCAACAACTACAGATTCTACTCCACCCAATTCCTGAAGTTTCTGAATATCATCCATTGAACTGATTCCACCAGAAGCAATGAGCTTGATAATTGGAGAATGGCTCAACAACTTTTGGTACAATTCAACACCAGCACCGCCCAATTTACCATCTTTACTAATATCGGTACATAAGAACCTAAAGAATCCCAATACCAAACATTTATCGATATACTCGATCAGTTTAATTGGCGAGCTTTCCAACCAGCCCGAATATTTAATAACCTCATCCAATACGTCAATTGCTATTACAATGTGATCCGCATACTTCACTTTCCCTTCGTTCAAGGTAGCCAGTTCCTCCAGGAAAGAAGGATTTGTAATCGCCTGTGTTCCCACAATGACACGGTAAACACCCGCATCGACCAGTTCCTTTACCTTTTCTATACTTCTAACACCACCTCCATATTGAATTTTCATTTCTGTTTTCTGGATGATATCAAATAGGTAGGCCTGATTACTGAAGTCCCCTTTTGCTCCGTTTAAATCAATGATATGAACCAACTCAGTACCATTTGCATGATAGTTTTCGATCTGCTCTTCTAAGCTGATTGCATACGTTGTGACGTCGTCATAGTTGCCTTCTCTCAGGCGGACAACCTTTTTGTCCAAAACGTCTATTGCTGGAATGATATACATAGTTGAATGTTTTTAGTCAATTTAAATAGTTGAAAAATTGAGCAATAATTGCTCACCTGCTTTCCCGGATTTCTCGGGGTGAAATTGTACACCAAAGAAATTGTCTTTGGAAATTGCCGCTGAAAAGGGCTGCCCATAGACACATTTTGCAGCGGTATACTTGTCATCGAATTCAATGAAATACGAGTGGACAAAATAAAAATAAGTCTGATTTTGAATGTGCGCAAATAAAGGATTATTTGCTTGTACAGCAACGCTATTCCACCCCATATGTGGGACTTTGCCAGCCATTTTGCTATCAAAATGAAGAGTTTTTAAAGGAATTAACTTTAACATTTCTGCATTTCCCTCTTCTGAAAAGTCAGTTAGCAATTGCATTCCTACACAAATACCCAACACCGGCTTACGCAGCGCTTTGATAGCTGGTATGAGTCCCGACTCCTGCAATTTATCCATCGCTGCCCCCGCATGCCCGACTCCTGGGATGATAATCCGATCGTACTGATCGATCTCCTCCGCCGTATTGATCATCCCATAGGAGAGTCCTACCCGATCTAACGCCGCTGTTAAGGAAAAAATATTCCCTGCACCATAATTAATAATTCCTATCATTTTACAATACTCCCTTCGTACTTGGCAACTGCATGTGATCAGCATCGCGTCTCACTGCTTTCTTGATGGATTTAGCAAATGCTTTAAAGATTGCTTCGATCTTGTGATGCTCATTTTCGCCTTCTGCTTTTATATTTAAATTCGATCGCGAAGCGTCCGAAAACGATTTAAAGAAATGAAAAAACATCTCTGTAGGCATATCTCCAATTTTTTCCCGTTTAAATGCGGCATCCCATACAATCCAGTTTCGACCACCGAAATCCAATGCAACCTGAGCCAAACAATCATCCATCGGCAATGTATACGAATAACGTTCAATACCCCGCTTATCACCAAGGGCTTTTAAAAATACCTCCCCCAAAGCGATACCTGTATCTTCTATCGTATGATGTTCGTCTATATGCAGATCCCCTTTTGCTTTTATCGTCAAGTCTAATGCCCCATGCCGAGCCAATTGATCCAACATATGATCAAAAAATGGCAATCCTGTATCAATGTCAGACTTACCTGAACCATCCAAGTTCAAATGAATGAAAATATCTGTTTCATTAGTCTTACGATGATGTTCGGCGGTACGCGTGCCCAATTTAAGAAATTCATATACGGTCTTCCAATCTGTTGTTTCTAAAGCTATAACAGTTGAATCGATCGCTAAGTTTTCCAATGCACCTAATTGATCATTGGCGCGGAGCCAGATTGCCTTAGCCCCAAGATTTTGTGCCAGTTTAACATCGTTTACACGATCACCAATAACAAAAGACTGGCTCAAATCATATCTTGATGCATCAAAATAATCCCCCAACATGCCTATCCCCGGTTTACGCGTGTCCGCATTTTCATGTGGAAAAGTTTTATCGATATGCTCTTTGGCAAATAACACCCCTTCTCCTGCAAACGTATTGAGCACAAAATGATGGACTGGCCAGAAATTCTCTTCCGGATGGGAAGAAGTTCCTAAACCATCTTGGTTGGAAACCAAGATCAATTCGAAATCCAGTTCCTTTGCGATACGTGGCAGATACTGCAAGGCACCGGGATAGAATTTTAATTTGGCAAAAGAATCGATTTGTTCATCTTCTGGTTCCAAAATTAATGTTCCGTCTCGGTCTATAAACAGTACACGTTTTAAGTTATCAGGCATAGTATTATTTATTGATTTGATTAAGTTTTTCTAATAATGTTTGATTTTCAGCCGGTGTGCCAACCGTGATCCGCAAACATCCCTCACATAATTCGACTTTAGATCGATCCCTCACGATGATTCCATATTGAACCAAGTAATCGTAAACTTCCCGAGGTTGATCCATTTTGACCAAAATAAAGTTAGCATCGGAAGGTGTGATATGCTGTACATAATCCAGTTCAAGCAGTTCGCGCACGAGTTTTTCGCGCTCCGCTACGGTTTCTTTGATCCAGTCATTGACTTGATCCACCTGATCTAAAGCTTCCAGTACAATATCTTGTGTGGCCTGGTTAATGTTATATGGAGGTTTAATTTTATTATAAACAGCGATTACCTCTTTACTCGCAAAAGCCATACCCAAGCGTAAGGCGGCTAAGCCCCAGGCTTTGGACAATGTCTGCAACACAACTAAATTGGGATATTCTGCCAATTCTTGTGTAAATGATTTTACAGCGGAAAAATTGATATAAGCTTCGTCCACAATCACCAGCCCCTGAAAATTATTCAGGATCGTTTCAATGTCCTGACGACGGATTGAGTTTCCGGTTGGGTTATTCGGAGAACAGATAAAAATCAGTTTCGTATGGACGTCTATTGCATTGGCAATACCCTCCAAATCCAATTGATAATCTGCGGTGAGGTTGACTTTCCTGCAGGCTACATCATTGATGTTGGCAGAAACTTCATACATACCATAGGTTGGTGGAACTAAAATCACATTATCCACACCTGGCGTACAAAAAGCACGATATAAAATATCAATTGCTTCATCGCTTCCATTTCCCAAAAAGATATTTTCTGCGGGTACGCCTTTTATTTTAGAAAGCTTTGCTTTGAGTTGATGTTGGAGAGGGTCTGGGTATCGGTTGTAATCATGGCTTAGTGGGGATCCAAAAGGATTTTCATTGGCATCGATCAATATAGATGCCTCCCCTTTAAATTCATCTCTTGCGGATGAATAAGGTACGAGCTTCTTAATATTTTCCCGTAATAGGTTGTTTAAGTTGAATGGATTATCCATTATAAAAAAATTAGAGCCGTAAACTTAGATAAATTGTTCATCATATGCAATATAATAAGCAATTATTCATCGGAGCGCTTATTTATACTGAAAACCATTTCCCCTCTATCGAAAGCTCTGTATTGGGGAATACCGACCTCGCTTCTTCCAATAGTGGATTTAAATCTCTATATCGTGCTGAGTAATGCCCCAAAAGTAATTTTTTGGCATGAGTTTCTTTCGCTATCTCGCCAGCTTCAAAGGCTGTTGTATGAAATGTCTCTTTAGCACGATCCACCATATCATGTAAGAATGTAGACTCATGATACATGAGATTTGCTTTCTGAACAAAAGGGAGATAGTCTGCTGTACGTACCGTGTCCGAACAATAGACATAGCTTCGCGACAGTGGTGCAGGAAGACTTAGATCATCTGCAGCATATACTTTACCGCTTTCGTCGACATAATCCATACCCTTTTTTATCATAGGATAATATACTGTAGGAATATTCAAGGCTTGTACCACATCGGCGAGCAAAGTTCTTGCCCGCGGCCCCTCATCAAAGCGAAATCCCGTACAGGCAATTCGATGTTTCAGCGGGAATGTACTCACCTTTAGTGTCCTATTTTCAAAAATAACACCCGGCGCCTCGGGTGAAATTGGATGAAAAACTAGATTGTAGCGTAAAATTGTCTCAGAATGTAGAAATTGTAAATCTAAAATTTCTTTTAACGCGGCAGGACCATACAGATGGAGATCACTTTTTCTGCCGACAAGATGCATGGATGATAGCAAACCCACCAAGCCCAAATAATGATCTCCATGTAAATGGCTAATAAATATATGTCCGATACGATTGCTCTTGATACCATACCTACTGAGCTGCATCTGTGTGCCTTCTCCGCAATCGATCAAAAACAATTGCTCATTAAAGTTCAACACCTGGCTAGTCGGATGACGATCAAACATGGGCGTTGCCGAGCTATTTCCTAATATCAGAACTTCAAACTTCATTTTAATCCTCAATTGTCCCCCGATATTCAGATTCCAGTTCATGCGCAAAGATTAAATCTTCAGCAACCTTTAATGATGGTGCAATCTTTAGCGATTTATCTAAATGTGATACACGAACCATATCCATTAATGTAGGACAAAGATTCACAAGAATAAATATGCCACCAACCGATTGACACAACCGATGTGCTAGTAC
>Ga0308156_1002602_pt1 | contig 15649 bp, 9 predicted proteins | sample PhyAR2_FD_201041 | JGI IMG/M metagenome (GOLD analysis project Ga0308156, IMG submission 201041) | Phyllosphere microbial communities from UC Gill Tract Community Farm, Albany, California, United States - DLSL A.R2 | ecosystem: Host-associated > Plants > Phyllosphere > Unclassified | place: USA... | reverse complement strand
TTAGCAACCCATCTGCCCGCGAAGCGCTGGAAGCCTGCTCCGTGGATCTGGTGGCGCTACGTCAGGAACTCGAAGCCTTCATCGAACAAACCACACCGGTGCTGCCAGCCAGTGAAGAAGAGCGCGACACACAGCCGACGCTCAGCTTCCAGCGCGTGTTGCAGCGTGCGGTATTCCACGTCCAGTCTTCCGGACGTAGCGAAGTGACGGGCGCAAATGTGCTGGTCGCCATCTTCAGCGAGCAGGAGTCACAGGCTGCCTACCTGCTGCGCAAACACGAAGTCAGCCGACTCGACGTGGTTAACTTTATCTCTCACGGAACGCGTAAAGACGAGCCGAACCAGGCATCGGATTCCAGCAATCAGGTCAATAACAATGAAGAGCAAGCAGGCGGGGAGGATCGTATGGAAAACTTCACCACCAATCTCAACCAGCTTGCTCGCGTTGGCGGTATCGATCCGCTGATTGGTCGCGATAAAGAGCTGGAGCGCGCGATCCAGGTATTGTGCCGTCGCCGCAAGAACAACCCGCTGCTGGTGGGCGAATCTGGCGTCGGTAAAACCGCGATTGCCGAGGGTCTCGCCTGGCGTATTGTGCAGGGCGACGTACCGGAAGTGATTGCCGATTGCACCATCTACTCGCTGGATATTGGTTCGCTGCTGGCGGGCACTAAATACCGCGGCGATTTTGAAAAACGCTTTAAGGCGCTTTTGAAACAGCTCGAGCAGGACACCAACAGCATTCTGTTTATCGATGAAATCCACACCATCATCGGTGCCGGTGCGGCCTCGGGTGGCCAGGTAGATGCCGCTAACCTGATCAAACCGCTGCTCTCCAGCGGTAAGATCCGCGTGATTGGTTCCACAACGTATCAGGAGTTCAGCAACATCTTTGAGAAAGATCGTGCCCTGGCGCGTCGCTTCCAGAAAATCGATGTGACTGAACCCTCTGTTGAAGAAACCGTGCAGATCATCAACGGTCTGAAACCGAAGTACGAAGCACACCACGATGTGCGTTATACCGCCAAAGCGGTACGTGCGGCGGTGGAGCTGGCGGTGAAATACATCAACGATCGTCATCTGCCGGATAAGGCCATTGACGTGATTGATGAGGCAGGGGCGCGTGCGCGTCTGATGCCAGCCAGCAAGCGTAAGAAAACCGTTAACGTGGCGGATATCGAGACCGTGGTGGCCCGTATCGCGCGTATCCCTGAGAAGAGTGTTTCTCAGAGCGACCGTGACACGCTGCGCACCCTTGGCAATCGCCTGAAAATGCTGGTCTTTGGGCAGGATAAAGCCATTGAGGCGTTAACCGAAGCCATCAAGATGGCCCGTGCCGGACTGGGGCATGAACATAAGCCTGTCGGTTCCTTCCTGTTCGCCGGTCCGACCGGTGTGGGGAAAACCGAGGTCACGGTTCAGCTCTCCAAAGCGTTGGGCATTGAGCTGCTGCGTTTTGATATGTCCGAGTACATGGAGCGTCACACCGTCAGCCGTTTGATTGGTGCGCCTCCGGGCTATGTGGGCTTTGACCAGGGCGGTCTGTTAACCGACGCGGTGATCAAGCATCCGCACGCGGTACTGCTGCTCGATGAAATTGAGAAAGCGCACCCGGACGTGTTCAACATCCTGCTGCAGGTGATGGACAACGGGACGCTGACCGATAACAACGGGCGCAAGGCGGACTTCCGCAACGTAGTGCTGGTGATGACCACCAACGCCGGTGTACGTGAAACGGAGCGCAAATCTATCGGCCTTATCCATCAGGATAACAGCACCGATGCGATGGAAGAGATCAAGAAGATCTTTACGCCGGAGTTCCGTAACCGTCTGGACAACATCATCTGGTTCGATCACCTCTCTACCGAGGTTATCCATCAGGTAGTGGATAAGTTCATCGTCGAGCTGCAGGTTCAGCTGGATCAGAAAGGCGTGTCGCTGGAAGTGAGCCAGGAGGCCCGCAACTGGCTGGCTGAGAAAGGCTACGACCGTGCGATGGGGGCCCGTCCAATGGCGCGTGTGATTCAGGACAACCTGAAGAAACCGCTGGCGAACGAGCTGCTGTTTGGCTTGCTGGTAGACGGCGGTCAGGTGACGGTCGCGCTGGACCAGGAGAAGAATGAGCTGACGTATGATTTCCAGAGTGCGCAGAAGCACAAGCCGGAAGCGGCTCACTAATTTCCAGCATTAGTCTTAAAAACCGGGCAACTGCCCGGTTTTTTTTATGCCTGCCCGCACCGAAACTTTGCGAGGCGCTTTCCATATTTTCATCTCACTCATTGCTGTATAAATTCACAGTCCTAGAATGGCGGCGCACCTGCAAAATCAGGTGTCAGGATTGGCGTCCTGATAACACACATAGGGAAAGATATTGCTCACAGCAATGTCACTGGTTTCGTTCACTCTGTTTTTAGCTGCGGTATAATCCGCACCTTCAAATATGGTGGGCTGAACCGGGGCTTCTTTGAAGCGCCGATTTTCCATATGGTCGGTACGCCAAACCGGTTCAGTCTGCCACCCGAAGTTGGCGTTTCTGGTGGTAATTGTTAGCTTTTAATATGGAAATTATGATCATGGAAAACCAGTCTCTCTCCCGGCTCTACAGCGAACTCTCCCTCAACCCCGATCTCCCGACCCTGGCCGGGCGCTGCATGCTGCTCACCGAAATTCTGCTGGACTGCAACGCCCACCCGCAAACGCAGGCCGTGTGCCGCTGTTTAGGCGCGTATCTGGAAGAAGTCAAAACCGGACTCACAGAATCAATGCGTGATTTTCAGATAGTGGAATTTAAGGAGGACGCTGAACCACCGCGACAAAAAGCGTGGCTACTGGAAGATACCGAAACAAAGTGCGACTACTGCCGGGCAGTAAACCACGTGCTGCTGGTGTCCCATTTTGATCGGGATATGCTGCCGCACCTGACGGGATTGCTGCATGAGATGGCGCATTCCATGGCCGGGGATTTAATCACGCCGGCGCAGCCCCGCATGACAATACATCTTCCTGCCCGGCATTAAGCCGTTAAATAAAAAAGGCCGGGGTTAACCCGACCTTTATATATTCATCTGCCATTACAGGCGAAAACAATTAGCGACTACGGAAGACAATGCGGCCTTTGCTCAGGTCGTACGGGGTCAGTTCAACAGTCACTTTGTCGCCCGTTAAAATGCGGATATAGTTTTTGCGCATTTTACCGGAGATGTGCGCAGTTACCACGTGACCGTTTTCCAGCTCTACGCGAAACATGGTGTTAGGCAACGTATCAAGTACGGTACCCTGCATTTCAATATTGTCTTCTTTGGCCATCTAATCCTCTGGGGTATCACTACCAAGTTTTGAACCGGCAAGATAATGCCGAAATTCATCAATTAAGTAAAGAATTGCGCGTTTAAAACGCAGCAAAATAGTTTCGGCGCATTGCCCAAGCGTCACGGTACAACCGAACGGAAAGCGCATTCGTAAAGGGGATACAACAGGATAAACGTCAGGACGTTATCTGAAGCGGAGGACCCAAACGGCGGCGAGGCAACAGGCAGAACCTACTCTGCGGCATAATTATAACACCCTCACAAAAAATATGCGGAAAACATTTAGGCATTGGGCATAAAGAGCGTTCTTGGTACCCAGAAGTCTCGCGGCAGCTTCTCCTGACGGCAAACGTCCAGATGTTCTATGTAGTGACGGCGGGGGATTTCAACCGCGCCGAGCGAGGCAGTATGCTCATTGAGGACCTGGCAATCCATCAGTTTTCCGCCGCGCTGGGCAAACTCCTGGCAGAAGATCAGCAGCGCGGTTTTCGAGGCATTCACGGCACGGGAGAACATCGATTCGCCGCAAAACAGCGTCCCCTGCGCAACGCCATACATCCCGCCGACGAGTTCACCGTCTTGCCAGACTTCAATGGAGTGCGCGAAACCCAGCTCATGCAGCTGGTGATAGGCGGTAATGATATCGCGGGTGATCCAGGTTCCTTCATGACGGTCTTCGGCACAGCCTTCAATGACCTGACCGAAGGCATGATTCAGGGTGACGCGGTAGGGTGATTTCGCATGGAAACGCTTCATGCTGCGGCTCAGGTGAAACTGCGCCGGCCACAGCACGGCACGGGGATCGGGAGACCACCATAAAATCGGGTCGCCGGGTGAAAACCACGGGAAAATGCCGCGCTGGTAAGCCATCAAAAGCCGCGCAGGACTAAGGTCGCCGCCAAGGGCCAGCAGCCCATTAGGTTCACGCAGCGCTCCCTCCGGCGAAGGGAACGCGATGTTATGACGAGAAAGCTGGACCAGGCGCATGACAGCAGAACTCCAATACGCGAGTTAGGATCGGTACAAATATAGTCTACAGACGCTGTTTAAACTGGTAGTAGCGACCCTGTTTCGCCAACAGTTCTGTGTGACTACCTTGCTCAATAATATGTCCGTTGTCCATCACAATTATCTGATCAAAACTCGCCAGCCCGCGCAGGCGGTGGGTGACCATCAGCACGGTTTTTCCGGTCATAACATGGGCCAGTAAATCAAGGATTTGGCTCTCGGTTGTTGCGTCCAGCCCTTCAGTGGGTTCATCAAGCAGCATCAGCGGCGCATCGTGCAGCAACGCGCGTGCAATCGCCAGACGGCGCAACTCGCCGCCGGAGAGCTGACGACCGCCTTCCCCGAGCCAGCCGTTCAGCCCATCGTTCTCAAGCAGTTTTTGCAGCCCAACCTGCTCCAGCATGGCGCGCAGATCATCGTCGGAGGCCTGAGGTGCCGCGAGCAGCAGGTTATCACGCAGCGTTGCGCTGAAGAGGTGCACGCGCTGCGGAACCACGCTCACGGTCTTGCGCAGCGTCTGTTCGCTGAAGTCGGTCAGCGGCGTATCGTTAAACCGAATCTGACCGTGCTGCGGATCCCAGGCACGGGTCAGTAGCTGAAGAAGGGTGGATTTACCGCAACCGGTACGACCGAGGAGCGCAATCCGCTGGCCTGCTTTAACAGACAGCGTGATCCCTTCCAGCGCGTTTTGCGCCTGTTTTTCATAGGCAAAGGTGACGTTATCCAGGGTCAGCGCAACCTGCGCCGGCACGGCGGTCTGAGCGCCGCTGAACGTAACCTCCGGCTCCTGTTCGTCAATCTGGGTGATGCGCAGGGCAGAAGCGATGACCTGCCCGAGATGCTGGAAGGCGCCCGTCACCGGGGCCAGCGCTTCAAACGCGGCCAGTGCGCAGAAAACGAAGAGAGCAATCAGAGGGCCGGGCTGGGTATTCCCGCCTACGCCACCTGAAGCCATCCACAGCATGGCGATGACCGCCACGCCGCCGATCAACATCATCAGCGCCTGGGAGAATGCCGTCAGCTCCGACTGGCGGCGCTGGGCTTCGTGCCAGTTCAGCTCAGTGCTTTCCATTTGACTGCGATAACGCGTGCTGGCACCAAAAATGGTCAGTTCCGCCTGTCCCTGCAGCCACGATGTCAGCTGCTGTCGATAGTCGCCGCGCAGTCGCGTCAGGTTCTCGCCGGTGGATTTACCTGCACGATAAAACAGCGGTGGCAGGATAATCAGCGTCAGCAGCATGATGCCACCCAGCGTGAGCGCAACGGAAACGTCCAGAACCGACAACCCCAGCGTGACCACCACAATCACCACAAACGCCCCCACGATGGGCGAGATGACGCGCAGGTAAAGGTGATCCAGGGTGTCGACATCGGCTACGACACGGTTGAGTAACTCACCCTGACGAAAACGCGCCAGCCCGGCAGGGGAGAGGGGTAACAGTTTGCTGAAGGTGTAAATGCGCAGGTGCTGTAGCACGCGGAAAGTGGCGTCGTGGCTGACCAGACGCTCAAAATAACGTCCGGCAGTACGCGTGATTGCGGTGCCGCGAACGCCTGCCGCCGGAAGCATATAGTTAAAGCTGTATAAACCCGCGAACCCCGCTACGGCCGAAGCGGACAAGAACCAGCCGGAGAGCGTAAGCAGACCGATGCTGGCAAGCAGGGTAACAATCGCCAGCACAATGCCCAGCAGCAGCATCCATTTATGGCGTTTATAGAGCGCTAGATAGGGAAGCAGAGCACGCATCAGATATCCTCCTGACGGTTTGCCAGCAGGGTGGCAAACGGGCCCTGCGCGGCAACGAGAGAGGCGTAATCGCCTTGCTCAACAATATGACCATTTTCCATGACCCAGATCTGATCCCAGTCAGCAATACCTTCCAGCTGATGGGTGACCATCAGGGTGGTCTGCTGCCGCGAGGCCGCATTCAGGGCATCCATGACGCGTTGCTCACTGTGTGCGTCAAGGCTCGCTGCTGGCTCGTCGAGCAGCATGAGCTGGCATGGGTTAAGCAGCGCGCGGGCAACCGCCACACGCTGGGCCTGACCGACTGACAGGCCGGCAGACTGGTCACCGACAACGGTATCGACACCCTGCGGAAGCTGCGGCAGAAATTCGCTGACCCAGGCGCGGTCGAGCACGGATTGCAGTTCATCGTCACGCGCATCCGGGCGAGCCAGCAGCACATTGTCTCGCAGCGTGGCGGCAGGAAGCTGAGGGTTTTGTCCCACCCAGCTAAGCTGTTTACGCCAGGCAAGCGGATCGAGATCGCGCAGTTCAGTTTGGTTGATCCGCAGCGATCCGGTGTAGGCCATAAAACCCGATAGCGCATTGAGCAGAGAGCTTTTCCCTGAACCACTGATGCCTACAAGCACCACACGTTTTCCGGCCGGAAGGGTAAAGTTAAGCGGGCCTGCCAGCACGTTGCCTTCAGGCGACAGAATGGAGAAATCACGCGCTTCAAGGGTAACCGGCTCTTTGGTGTTCAGGGTCACGTCACCGCGTTCCGGATGCGCCAGTGGCGTTTCCATAAACGTCTTCAGGCTGTCAGCCGCGCCCACGGCCTGCGCTTTTGCATGATAGAAGGTGCCCAGATCGCGAAGCGGCTGGAAAAATTCGGGGGCCAGTATCAGCGCAAGGAAACCGGCTGAAAGGGTCACCGCCGTGCCGTAGTGGCCAAAATCCAGCGCGCCGAGATACGAGAAGCCAAAGTAGACTGCCACGAGCGCAATCGACAGCGAGGTAAAGAATTCGAGTACGCCGGAGGAGAGGAACGCCAGACGTAACACTTCCATGGTGCGCTGACGGAAATCCTGCGATGCGAGGCGGATATTTTCAGTTTCCGCTTCACCGCGGCCAAAAATGCGCAACGTTTCCATGCCGCGCAGACGGTCAAGGAAATGGCCGCTTAAGCGACCCAGAGCCAGAAAGTTACGTCGGTTAGCGTCCGCGGCGCCCATGCCCACCAGCGCCATAAACAGCGGGATCAGCGGGGCTGTGCCCAGCAGGATCAGTGCCGCCATCCAGTTGACCGGGAAGATGGCGATGACAATCAGCAACGGAACGAAGACGGCTAGCGCCATCTGTGGCAGATAGCGCGCATAGTAGTCATGCATATCGTCAATCTGCTCAAGGATCAGCGTCGCCCAGCTTCCCGCTGGTTTACCCTGGATCCACGCCGGACCGGCCTCCTGAAGGCGGTCAAGCACCTGACGGCGGATCTCATAGCGGATATGCTGTCCGGCGTGAAAACCCACGCGCTCACGCAGCCAGACCACCCAGGCACGAAGAACAAAAATCAGGATCAGGACGATAAAGGGCAACAGGAGCGCTTCGCGCGGAATGTTCTCCATGATCATGTGATTAAGAATGCGGGCCAGCAGCCATGCCTGGGCAACAATCAACAGACCACTGACAAACCCCAGAAAACGGGAGATTGTTAGCCAGCGGCGGGAAAGAACGCTTTGCTGTTTCAGCCAGCGTGTTAACTCTTGTTGACGGGTTTTTTCCATTGCGTACTTAGCAGGTGACGTTATTAGAAGTTGGGCAGCGCAATGTTACAACGGAGAGACAATAAAGGCGACTTATCGCCGCCTTTATTTACGTTTGTTACTGACTTGTAAAGATTATTTACCTTGTTCCGCCAGCCCGTCGAGGTAGCGTTCAGCGTCCAGCGCGGCCATACAGCCGGTGCCAGCAGAGGTGATCGCCTGACGGTAGATATGGTCCATCACATCACCAGCAGCGAATACGCCAGGAATGCTGGTCTGGGTCGCGTTGCCGTGAATACCGGACTGCACTTTGATGTAGCCGTTTTCCAGCTCCAGTTGCCCCTCGAAAATCGCGGTGTTCGGGCTGTGACCGATCGCCACAAACAGACCCGCCACTTCCAGCGTTTCGACGTTATCGGTGTTCTGGGTATCACGAATACGCAGACCGGCAACGCCCATCTGATCGCCCGTGACTTCTTCCAGGGTACGGTTGGTGTGCAGCACGATATTGCCACTCGCCACTTTATCCATCAGACGTTTGATCAGGATCTTCTCTGCGCGGAAGGTGTCACGACGGTGGATCAGGTGCACTTCAGAGGCGATGTTCGCCAGATAAAGGGCTTCTTCCACGGCAGTGTTGCCGCCACCGATAACCGCCACTTTCTGGTTGCGATAGAAGAAACCATCGCAGGTTGCGCAGGCGGAGACGCCACGGCCTTTGAATGCTTCTTCAGACGGCAGACCGAGGTAACGGGCAGAAGCGCCGGTCGCGATGATCAGCGCATCACAAGTGTACTCGCCACTGTCGCCCGTCAGACGGAACGGACGGTTCTGCAGATCAACCTTGTTGATATGATCGAACAGAATTTCGGTTTCGAATTTCGTTGCATGCTCGTGCATACGCTCCATCAGCAGCGGCCCGGTCAGGTCGTTCGGGTCGCCTGGCCAGTTTTCCACTTCCGTGGTGGTGGTCAGCTGACCGCCTTTTTCCATGCCGGTAATCAGAACCGGTTGCAGGTTAGCGCGTGCAGCATAGACCGCCGCGGTATATCCCGCAGGTCCAGAACCAAGAATTAGCAGCTTACTGTGTTTGGCCGTGCCCATGAGATCCCCATTGTTGTTGGCAGACATTTGGCTGGATTGTAGGGAATTTGTTGCCGTAAAAAAAGAGCGCAGCAATTTTGATATCGATATGTGCAATAGCCAGCGACGATGAATTAAGCGCTATAACATCACGCTTTGCGCCGAAATTCGCTCGTTTGTACGGCAATAAAATGAGGATTAATACCCTGCCGTAATGAATATCCGGCATGTTGTACTAAAAATCGATGTTTTGCTTTGACAATCCCCTGCGCTTTTGCGAAAACATTCAAGGAAGAAAAAAAACCGCGTTAACCGCATGCCGCATAGGCATGCACGTAAATGCCATTTTTACCGGGTCAGTGAAATCTACGCATGGCGTGGACAGACGCCATACGTGATATCGGTGACTGCTTTCGGGCAACGGTCTTCTTACCAACAGAACCCGAATCCGCATCGCGTCTAATACATAACCAGGCGATGTGATGACTAACGGGTACAGGCTCTGAACAGTGATGTGCACAGGGTCCAGGCAGGAGTAGGGAAGGAATACAGAGAGACAATAATAATGGTAGATAGCAAGAAGCGCCCTGGCAAAGATCTCGACCGTATCGATCGTAACATTCTTAATGAATTGCAAAAGGATGGGCGTATTTCCAACGTCGAGCTTTCAAAACGTGTGGGACTTTCCCCGACGCCGTGCCTTGAGCGTGTGCGCCGACTGGAAAGACAGGGTTTCATTCAGGGCTATACGGCTCTGTTGAACCCGCATTATCTGGATGCCTCACTTCTGGTATTTGTTGAGATTACTCTGAATCGTGGTGCGCCGGATGTGTTTGAGCAATTTAACGCCGCTGTACAAAAACTTGAAGAAATTCAAGAGTGTCATCTGGTATCCGGTGATTTCGACTACCTGTTGAAAACCCGTGTGCCTGATATGTCCGCCTACCGTAAGCTGCTGGGTGAAACCCTGCTGCGTCTGCCGGGCGTGAATGACACCCGTACCTATGTGGTGATGGAAGAAGTCAAACAGAGCAATCGTCTGGTTATTAAGACGCGCTAACACGGAACAGGTGCAAAATCAGTGTAGTTTGATTACACTCCTGTTAATCCATACAGCAACAGTGCCGGGGATACCCGGCGCTGTTGTCCGTTTTAGCAAACAGGCAGGATATGCCTGATACCTGGAGAGCCTTTCTTGAGCCAGGAATACACTGAAGACAAAGAAGTCACATTATCGAAGCTAAGCAGCGGACGTCGTCTCCTCGAGGCTTTGCTGATTGTTATTGCCCTTTTTGCCGTCTGGCTGATGGCAGCCCTACTCAGTTTCAACCCCTCAGATCCCAGCTGGTCACAAACCGCCTGGCATGAGCCTATCCATAACTTAGGCGGTGTTCCCGGCGCCTGGCTTGCAGATACGCTCTTCTTCATTTTCGGGGTGATGGCCTACACCCTTCCCGTCATTATCATTGGCGGATGCTGGTTTGCCTGGCGCCATCGTCAAAACGATGACTATATCGACTATTTCGCGGTGTCGCTGCGCCTGATTGGCGCACTGGCGCTGATCCTCACCTCGTGCGGGCTGGCGGCTATCAACGCCGATGATATCTGGTATTTCGCCTCTGGCGGGGTGATCGGTAGCCTGTTGAGCTCTGCGCTACAGCCCATGCTTCACAGCAGCGGTGGCACGCTTGCGTTGCTCTGCATCTGGGCGGCAGGACTGACGCTGTTCACCGGCTGGTCGTGGGTGAGCATCGCCGAGAAGATTGGCAGCTTTATCCTTACCCTCCTGACCTTCGCCAGCAACCGTACCCGTCGCGACGATACGTGGGTTGACGAAGATGAATATGAAGATGAGTACGAAGAGGAAGACGATGCTCCCGTTCAGCGTCGCGAATCTCGTCGTGCCCGCATTATGCGCGGCGCGCTGGCGCGTCGTCAGCGTGTTGCCGAGAAATTTGCCAACCCGCTAGGCCGTAAAACCGATGCGGCGCTCTTCTCCGGCAAACGCATGGATGAAGACGATCAGGTTGAATATCGTGCAGCCGGTGCGGCTGTCGATCCAAACGATGTGCTCTTCTCTGGCAACCGTGCCACGCCGGGAGCGTTTGATGAATACGACCCGCTGTTAAATGGCCACTCCGTGACCGAGCCGGTCGCTGCAGCGGCCGCCGCCACTACGGCTTCACAGGCGTATGCCGCTCCAGCCGATGCGGTGATGCCTTCAGCACCGGTTCCACCACCCGAATCCGCCATTCAGCAACCTCAGGTGGAGTGGCAAACCGCCCCTGGTGTTCATACGCCTGAGCCGGTTATTGCGCCAGAGCCAGAGAGCTATATTCCTGTCCAGCAGGAAGCCTGGCAGCAGCCTTATCAGCCGGAGCCGGCATATGAGTCTCAGGGATATCCGCAGTACGCGCAGCCTGCCGCACAGCCTCATCAGGAGTACGTGCCGGAGCCGGTTGAACCTGAACAGCCATACGTAGCGCCTCAGCCAGAGCCTGACGTGGTGGAAGAGGCGAAACCGTCTCGTCCGCCATTGTACTATTTTGAAGAGGTCGAAGAGCGTCGTGCCCGCGAGCGTGAACAGCTGGCGGCCTGGTATCAGCCTGTGCCTGAACCGGTGCAGGAGCCTGTAACCAAAGCACCTTCTGTTTCGGTTCCTCCGGTTGATCCAACGCCTGCCGTTGCACCTGTTGCAGAAAGCGTGAAGCAGGCTACAGCGGCAGCCGCTGCGGCTGCCCCGGTCTTTAGCCTCGCCACAGGCGGTGCGCCACGTCCACAGGTGAAAGAGGGCATTGGCCCGCAGTTACCTCGCCCAAACCGTGTCCGCGTGCCAACGCGGCGTGAGCTGGCCTCCTACGGTATTAAGCTGCCTTCTCAGCGTATGGCTGAGGAAAAAGCGCGCGAGAATGAGTATGAAGATGACGTTGATGAAATGCATCAGGATGAACTGGCGCGCCAGTTCGCCGCACAGCAGCATCAGCGCTATGGCGAAGAATACCAGCATGAAGTGCATCATCCGCAAGACGAAGATGACGCGGCTGAGGCGGAATTAGCGCGCCAGTTCGCGGCCACGCAGCAGCAGCGTTATGCCGGAGAGCAGCCCGCCGGAGCGAATCCGTTCTCGCTGTCGGATTTTGAATTCTCGCCAATGAAAGATCTGGTTGATGATGGCCCGAGCGAGCCGCTGTTCACGCCGAGCGTGATGCCGGACGCTGAACCGACGCGTCCGCAGACTGCGCCAGCGCCGCAAGCGTATGCACAGCCGCAACAACCGGCACCGCAGGCGTATGCACAACTGCAGCAACCGGCACCGCAAGCGTATGCACAGCCGCAGCAACCGGCGCCGCAGGCTTACGCGCAACCGCAGCAGCCACCACAGCCGCCGCAGTTCCAGCAGCCTCAGGCACAGCCGCAGGAGAGTCTCATTCACCCGCTGCTGATGCGTAACGGCGACAGCCGTCCGCTGCAGCGTCCAAGCACGCCTCTGCCGTCGCTGGATCTGTTAACTCCACCGCCGGCTGAAGTCGAGCCGGTCGATACCTTTGCTCTTGAGCAGATGGCTCGTCTGGTGGAAGCGCGTCTGGCGGACTTCCGTATCAAGGCTGATGTGGTCAACTACTCCCCAGGGCCGGTGATCACTCGCTTCGAACTTAATCTGGCACCAGGCGTAAAAGCCGCGCGTATTTCTAACCTTTCCCGTGACCTGGCGCGTTCTCTGTCGACCGTGGCGGTGCGTGTTGTAGAGGTTATTCCGGGTAAACCTTACGTCGGTCTTGAACTGCCGAATAAGAAACGTCAGACCGTTTACCTGCGCGAAGTCCTGGATAACGCGAAGTTCCGCGATAATCCGTCACCGCTTAGCGTGGTTCTGGGTAAAGATATTGCGGGCGAGCCGGTGGTGGCCGATCTGGCAAAAATGCCTCACCTGCTGGTGGCAGGTACCACCGGCTCCGGTAAATCCGTCGGTGTGAACGCCATGATCCTCAGCATGCTCTATAAAGCGCAGCCGGAAGATGTCCGTTTCATCATGATCGACCCGAAAATGCTGGAACTGTCGGTCTATGAAGGTATCCCGCATCTGCTGACAGAAGTGGTTACCGACATGAAAGACGCGGCCAATGCCCTGCGCTGGAGCGTTAATGAGATGGAGCGTCGCTACAAGCTGATGTCTGCGCTGGGCGTGCGTAACCTTGCCGGTTATAACGAGAAAATCGCCGAGGCGGCACGGATGGGCCGTCCGATTCCGGACCCTTACTGGAAACCGGGCGACAGCATGGATGCCCAACATCCGGTGCTGGAAAAACTGCCTTACATCGTCGTGCTGGTGGATGAATTCGCTGACCTGATGATGACCGTCGGTAAAAAAGTGGAAGAGCTGATTGCGCGTCTGGCGCAGAAAGCGCGTGCGGCCGGTATCCACCTGGTACTGGCGACGCAGCGTCCGTCTGTGGACGTTATTACGGGTCTGATCAAAGCGAACATTCCAACCCGTATCGCGTTTACCGTATCGAGCAAAATTGACTCGCGTACTATTCTCGACCAGGGTGGCGCGGAGTCGCTGCTGGGTATGGGGGACATGCTTTACTCTGGCCCGAACTCTACCTCTCCGGTGCGTGTTCACGGCGCATTTGTTCGCGACCAGGAAGTTCACGCCGTGGTGCAGGACTGGAAAGCGCGCGGTCGTCCGCAATATGTTGATGGCATTACCTCCGACAGCGAAAGCGAAGGCGGTGGTGGTGGCCTGGACGGCGGCGAGGAGCTGGATCCGTTATTCGACCAGGCGGTTAACTTCGTCACCGAAAAACGTAAAGCCTCTATCTCGGGTGTGCAGCGTCAGTTCCGCATCGGCTACAACCGCGCAGCGCGCATCATCGAGCAGATGGAAGCGCAGGGCATTGTGAGCGAGCAGGGGCACAACGGTAACCGTGAGGTGCTGGCACCGCCGCCGTTTGATTAACCTTCAGTGATTGCAAAGAAGGGTAAATCAGCCAAAATTAAGCATTTTCTTCTGTCGCCTGCCTTCGGGCAGGTACACAATAGAGGGCAGAACCCCATCTCGGGATGACGTATTTTAAGGAATAACAATGAAAAAAATCGCAATCGCCTGTGCATTACTCACCAGTTTTGTCGCCAGCAGCGTCTGGGCTGATGCGGCCAGCGACCTTAAAAGCCGACTGGATAAAGTGAGCAGTTTCCACGCCAGCTTCACGCAAAAAGTGACTGACGGCAGTGGCAATGCGGTGCAGGAAGGTCAGGGGGATTTGTGGGTAAAACGCCCGAATCTGTTTAACTGGCATATGACTCAGCCGGATGAGAGCATCCTGGTTTCTGACGGTAAGACCCTGTGGTTCTACAACCCGTTTGTCGAGCAGGCTACCGCGACCTGGCTGAAAGACGCGACCAGCAATACGCCTTTCATGCTGATTGCGCGTAACCAGTCCAGCGACTGGCAGCAGTACAATATCAAACAGAATGGTGATGAATTTGTTCTGACGCCGAAAGGCAGCAATGGCAACCTGAAACAGTTCACCATCAACGTGAGCACCAACGGAACCATTAATCAGTTTGGTGCGGTTGAGCAGGACGACCAGCGTAGCAGCTACCAGCTCAAGACCCAGCAAAATGGCGCGGTTGACGCGTCTAAATTCACCTTTACCCCGCCGCAGGGCGTAACGGTGGACGATCAGCGCAACAAGTAAGAGGCATGAGTGAGCAATCTGTCGCTCGATTTTTCTGAGAATGCGTTTCAACCTCTGGCCGCGCGTATGCGGCCAGAAAATTTAGCGCAGTACATCGGCCAGCAACACCTGCTGGCTGCGGGGAAACCCTTGCCGCGTGCCATTGAGGCCGGGCATCTGCACTCCATGATCCTCTGGGGCCCACCCGGTACAGGTAAAACTACGCTCGCGGAAGTTATCGCCCGCTATGCTAACGCGGATGTCGAGCGCATCTCGGCGGTCACGTCCGGCGTGAAGGAGATCCGCGAGGCGATTGAACGTGCGCGGCAGAACCGCAATGCCGGGCGACGTACCATTCTCTTTGTTGACGAAGTTCACCGTTTCAATAAAAGCCAGCAGGATGCTTTCCTGCCGCACATTGAAGACGGCACCATTTTCTTCATCGGTGCCACCACCGAAAATCCGTCGTTTGAACTCAATTCCGCGCTGCTTTCCCGTGCACGTGTTTACCTGCTCAAATCCCTGACCGTGGAGGATATTGAACAGGTTCTCACGCAGGCGATGAACGATAACGCGCGCGGCTACGGCGGGCAGGATATCGTTCTGCCTGACGACACGCGCCGGGCGATCGCTGAACTGGTTAACGGCGACGCCCGCCGGGCACTCAATACGCTGGAAATGATGGCCGATATGGCCGAAGTGGATGCGTCCGGCAAGCGGGTACTGAAACCGGCGTTGCTCACCGAGATCGCCGGGGAGCGCAGCGCGCGTTTCGACAATAAAGGCGATCGGTTTTACGATCTGATTTCGGCACTGCATAAGTCCGTGCGCGGCAGCGCGCCCGATGCGGCGCTTTACTGGTATGCCCGCATTATCACCGCCGGTGGCGATCCGCTGTATGTGGCCCGTCGCTGCCTGGCGATTGCCTCTGAAGATGTCGGGAATGCCGATCCGCGCGCCATGCAGGTGGCTATTTCGGCCTGGGACTGCTTTACCCGCGTCGGGCCTGCTGAAGGCGAGCGTGCTATCGCTCAGGCGATTGTTTATCTGGCCTGCGCACCGAAAAGTAACGCTGTCT